>Ga0214473_10010804_pt1 | contig 10729 bp, 13 predicted proteins | sample RVTome_7_FD_203509 | JGI IMG/M metagenome (GOLD analysis project Ga0214473, IMG submission 203509) | Soil microbial communities from uranium-contaminated site in the Upper Colorado River Basin, Wyoming, United States - RVT98D197 | ecosystem: Environmental > Terrestrial > Soil > Contaminated >... | reverse complement strand
ACACTTGCTTTTCCTTTAAAGCTGCCTGCCATTTATTTTTATGTTTAAGAACTAAATTCTCTCTTCTATTGGTATACATTTCGGCAATCTGTTTGCTTTGCTCTTTGGAAATGATTTTTCTTGTCTCGAGAGTTCGTGCCTGATTTATCATGTAGTCAAAATTTTGCAGATCTCCAAAGCTTAAACCGCACTCAAGACAAAATTGCGATTGTTTAGGAATTGATTTTTGGCAAGCAGGACAATACATATTACCGGCTCCTTTGCTTGGACTTTTTTAGAAACATCACAATCTCTTCCCTGTTCCATATGCGCCCAGAGGCCAACTCGGCAATTGGTTTTGGAAACCAATTTTTACTAACAAAATCCCTAATAAAATTGGGTTTCTTTACACCAATTATTTTGGCTGCTTCCGCTACGCCTACAAGCTGTCCAAGCTCCAGCTTGCTAAGATCTTTTACTCCAAGAACTTCTCGCGCAGGATAAATTTCAATGTAGGATAACTTACCTTTAGCATTCCAGTGAGCCGTAACACCCGCTTTAGCGTTCTTCGGGTTAGGTTTTATTCTCTTGAAATAAATTATTACCTTATTTAATTCCGGTTGAATGCTTACTTGTATCTTCATATTAATGATAACAACATTATCAGTTTAATGATAACAGCGTTATCAATGATTGTCAATTGGCTTGGAAGTTCCAGACCGGCATGCGCGGCTATTTAACCTATCATTTAGCCCCTGGTTGTGCTATAATTTACTGCAAGAGGTGAGTGGTATGGATGACACATGCAGTTGGTGTCACAAAAAAGCTCCATTTTTACACTCCGTAGAAGTCAAAGTCTTAAGCTACAGCAATGATCAACTAGTAACCACGCCAAAGGCCCATCCTATCTGCAGCAAATGTAAAGACGAGCTAAAAGATTACGAGATTTCCTGGGAAGTTGTAAGCCACTAAACAGAGGCTATTACCGAAATCTCAACGTCAGCGTCTTTTGGCAAGCGGCAAACTTCAACCGTTTCCCTGGCAGGATGATCGCCTTTCAAGTACTCGTTAAAAACTTCATTGACCACTGAGAAAAAGTCCATGCTCCTTACGTAAACTGTGGCTTTTAAAATCTTTTCAAGCGAAGAGTCCGCAGCCTGTAAAACGGCTTTAATATTCTCAAAAATTTGCTTCGTTTCTTCTTTAGCGCCACCCTCAACCAGCTCGCCGCTTTTTGGCTCCATGCCGATTTGTCCGGAGACAAACACCAAATCTTTGTATTTAATGGCTTGAGAATAAGGGCCGATGGGCATCGGAGCGTCGTCGGTAATAACAACGGTCTTACTCATCTATCTGCTCCGTAAAGTGTTTTGAAAAATTGCAAATCTTCCTCTTTGTCGATATCGGAGCCGATTTCCGGGCGCGGAATAATAATGCCCTTGACCAAACCGCCAATAATCTTGGTGGTTTTTTGCTCGGCTTCACTGACCGTTAATTTTCCCAATGCCAGCTTGACTAAAAAATAGAGGCCCACTATCTGAGCCAACTTCAGGGGGCTTTTGCGGTTGTCATAAATTTTTCTGGCCAAATCGATGTTCGCCAGAAATATACTTTTAGTAACTAATATTATATTACCGCCGGTAAACTCGGTTCTGTCCAGCTTGAAATAGGTTCTTTTCATGGCAGAAAATTCGCCCATAGAGCTTTTGGGAACCAGCGGATAATAAATGTCGGCTTTGACCTTTGAACAAGAATTTAAATACTCATCGATATGTTGAGAGGTAATAAAAGGGATATCACAAGCCACTAGCAAAGCTTTTTCACTTTTAACTTTCTCCAAGGCGTTAACGATGTTTTGAAGAAGGTCGCCGGTGTCGTGGAGCAGCTCGTCAACTGAGGGTGACGCTTTCGCGCTTTCAGGAGCCGAGGCCACTATAAGCTGTTCGATTGAAGGGCATTCCTTCAGAGTTTGAACACACTTTTCCAGGAGGGTTTGTTCGCCTATTTTGATGAAAGCTTTTTCCTGCTTGCTTCCCTTAAGCGTACCGCCGGCCAAAATGACCGCATCAACCTTCATTTATTTCAACACTCCTGTTAATTGTTTTCACCCTGAAAACGGCTAAGCCTTCCCTTTGCCAAGCCGCATAAACATTATCTTGCGCTTTTTCATCAGCAATTGCAAAAAAGGCCGAACCGCTGCCGCTTAGCATCACTTTGGATGCGCCTGCCTCGTAACCGGTGCTAATCCACTTCTTTATTTGCGGGTATAAAACTAAAACACCTGCTTCCAAGTCATTAAAAAAGTCAGCCGGTGCGAGCTCGTCCTTTTTCAGCTTTTCAATAATCGAAGTCAAGCCGGCCGCCTCTTTTTCCGGTCGTTTATCCCATTCACAATATGCTTCCTTTGCGGTTATTCCGAAATCGGGCTTAGCAATAACCATGTTCATATCAAGGTCTTTTTCCAGAGGCCGGATTTTCTCGCCCCGGCCGCCGGCCAAAGCCAGCCCGTTGCCTAAAAAGAAGTTAACATCCATGCCCAGCTTGGCTCCCAGCTCATAGAGCTCTTTTTGCTCCAAATTTAATTGCCAAAGGTTATTAAGAGCGATGAGAGTAGCGGCCGCGTCGGCACTGCCTCCGCCAAGGCCGGCTTTAATGGGGATGTTTTTCTCCAAGACAACGGAAGCGCCTTTATTGGTCTTTGTGTGGGCCTGCAATAAGCGGGCGGCTTTTATTACTAAGTTATCTTCGCTGGGAATGTCGACGCAGGTCTCTAAGAGCAGCTCAGGAGCTTCTCTGAATATCAGGGTATCGGCCAGATCGATGTTTTGAAGTACGGTGTTAACGTTATGAAAGCCGTCGTCACGCTTATTCAATACTTGCAGGATTAAATTAACTTTGGCGTAAGCTTTGACTTTTAGTGAGATCCTCACGTCGCTTTGCTCCTCAGGATGACCTCTTATCGCATAAGAGGTCAGCTATAGAGCCAGGGGAGAAAGTTTTCCTTGGTATCCGGATGAGAGAGCTCAACCGTTTTGGTAAGAACGTCGGCATAGGAGTAGCTTATGCGCCGGCGACGCCCTCTTTTTTCGTTGACATTTACGACAAACAAATTAGGGTGAGTTTCTTCCAGAACGCCTTCACGCTCGATTATTTTGCTGCGGCCCATGTTCGCGCGCAGTTTTAGTTTCGAGCCTACAAGCGTTTCCAAATCATTTTTAATTTTATCTACAACGTCAGGTTGACTACTAGTGGCCATGTTTTCTCCTCAAAGTAATTTATTATACCCTAAAGGGAGCCACTAATCAATGGTTACGGGTATGATTATTAAGGAATTCAGCAAGCTTTTGGAAGTCTGGGGTAGTCAAATTCTGGGGCCGTGCGGTAGGCTCAATTTGGGCTTTTTCCAGAGCTAAATCTAGGTGTTTCCTATCGAAACCCGCTGAAAGCAAGGCATTTTTGATGGTTTTGCGGCGATAGCGGAAGGCTTCTTCAATTACACCGAAAAGCGGCCTGTCCAATTGCTTGTTCGGATGTCTTTCTATTCGAATTACCACTGATTTAATCTTAGGTTTTGGCAGAAATACTTGGTTGGAAACCTTAAATAAAACTTTTACATCAGCCAGATAGGATATTTTTAAAGTAAGGGAGCTATAATGGGCGCTACCTAATTTGGCGGTTAAACGCTCGCCCATCTCCCCGGGGATCATCAAAGTGTACTTCGATATGGACGGACATTCCGCAAGAAGTTTGATGATCAAAGGAGCGGCGATATTATAGGGCAAGTTTGAAACCATTTTGGTCGGCAGGGGGTCAAGGCTCCCGTAATCGGTTTTTAAGGCATCCGCCACCATTATTTCGGCAGCGGGATTACCGGTTAAGGTGTGCTTTAAGATGGGGATGAAGTGTTTTTCAAGCTCGATAAGCCAGAGTTTTTTAACTTCGGGGGCGATTTTCTCGCTTAAAGTGCCGATGCCCGGCCCGACTTCCAGTACGATGTCATCCTTGTTTAAGGCGGCCGCTTCGATAATTTTGCGGCGGATATTTTCGTCAACCAAAAAATGCTGCCCATATGTTTTGGTGAGCGTGAGATTGTGTTGCTTGAGAATTTGGATAACTATGCTGGGACTGGTTAGCTTATTTTTGGCTAAAGCCATATGTTCCTATCTGTTCTTTAAGGTTGAAGTAGTCATGAGGGCAGTAGGCGATAGGTTTTACTTTAGCGGCGTCTATTCTTCCATCTGTTAATACTGATTCATCGACATGCAGAGCAATAATTTCGGCGATAAACATTTCGTGGCTGCCTAAATCCAACGATTTAATGACTTTACATTCCATATTTACCGGGCATTCCTCTATCAGGGGCGCTTTTATTTGGGTAGCCGCTTTGGGCGTCAGGTTGAACTGCTCAAATTTGTTGACGTCTTTGCCGCTGGTAGAGCCGCAACCGTCGGCTTGCAGCAGGAGGTCTTCGTTTGGAATATTAAGAGCGAATTCGCCTGTTTTTTTAATTAGTCCGTATGAGAAGCGGCTGGGCCTGATGCTGATGCTCACCTGCGGGGGAACTGAAGAAACAGTCCCCACCCAGGCCAAGGTTATGATATTGGGATTGCCGTCTTTGTCGTTACAAGTAACCAGCGTAACCGGAACCGGCATAAGTACTGTATTAGGTTTTAACTCAACTTTGGCCATTATTGCCTCCTTTATTGATGGGTAGAATATAATTAATTATAACCAAAGGAGAGATTGTTTGAACGGTAATTGGCAAGAGTTACTTTTAATAAGCGCCGCTTTAAAAACCGGTCTTTTGCAGAGCGTAGCGGCTGAAAAACAAACCGCAGAAGAGCTCGCATCAAAACATGCTTACAATTTGCGGGCGACAGAAATCGTAATGGAAGCCTTGTACGAGCTCGGCTTGGTCGGCAGGGACCGGGCTCACTATGAAATAAGGCCGGCGGCTGCTCCTTATGTTGACAAGAATCATCCGTTTTATGTAGCTAACAGTCTTCTTCATGATTCACGTTTGCTCGAGAATTGGACAAATTTAGCTTCGGCGATAAAAACCGGAAAATCGCAAACCAGGCGGAGAAGCCCCGAAGAGCTTGAAATATTTTTGCGCTCGATGGATGAGTACAGCCGTCATATTGCGGAGAATGTTATTTCGATTATCCTGAAAGAGCGTCCGCAAGCTAATACTATCCTAGACCTAGGGGGCGCCTTGGGAACTTACGCCAAACTTTTTGCCGCCAAAGGCCTTGATGTCACCTTGATTGATACGCTGGCTGTTACCGAACAGGCAAAAAAAGAGCTTAGCGGTACGCCGGTTAAGATAGTAGCCGGTGATTTTACCAAAGCGCTGCCTGAGGGAAAGTTCGATATTGTTTTGCTAAGCAATATCACTCACATTTATAAACCGGAAAAGCTGGTGCAGCTTTTTCAGCAGGTAGCCGGCAGTCTGGTTGATAACGGAGTGGCGGTAATAGTCGAGTTGATAAGGGGTAAAAGTAAAGGGGCGGCCATGTTTGGCGTTAATATGCTTTTGCATACGGCCGGCGGTGGTACCTGGACTTTGCCTCAATACGAACTGTGGCTGCGGGAAGCCGGCTTGAAAATAAAATCAGTCAAAGACATGCGGCAGGGAGAGGCTCTCCTAATAATTGAAAGGGCATAAGATGAAACCGGTAGTAGATCATGATTTGTGTATAGGCTGCGGCCTTTGTTCGGAACTTTGCCCCCAAGTTTTTGAGTTAAGAGAAGATGATTTGGCCTATGTAATAGATGAAAATGCCTGTTCCCAAGCGGGCTGTTGCGAAGAGGCCGCCCAAGAGTGCCCCGTCGACGCCATAACTTTAGAATAACGGCGGAGAGAGTGGGATTCGAACCCACGGTGCCTGAAAAGGCACAACGGTTTTCGAGACCGTCCCGTTCAGCCAGACTCCGGCATCTCTCCTTTTTGGCGGAGGGGGTGGGATTCCCCCTCGCAAATATTGCCCCTCGGGGATAAACTTCTCATCCCACTTTTATAAGCGGAGGGGGTGGGATTCGAACCCACGGTCCCCTTACAGGGACTCATGCTCTCCAAGCATGTGCACTAGGCCGGACTATGCGACCCCTCCATTTCTTATATAAACAAGATAGCAGAGTTATTTTAGCAGATTACGCTGGATGTTTTCTAACTGGTGTTTTTCAGAGGTAGGCCTTTTAGTTTTCGGATTATCAGTTTCCGCGAAGCGACAACAACATTGTTTTTGCCTTTTTCCTTGGCCCGGTAGAGTGCGATATCGGCGGCTTTGAAAATTCTTGAAGCTTCGTTTGCATGGTGAGGATAACTGGCTATTCCTATGCTTATACTGATAGGCAGCTCCTTTTTGATTTTCGCTTGGATGCGCCCAGCAATAGATAAGGCTCCGGATCCTTTGCTGGCCAGCTTTTGAGAGGTGGTTTCCGGGAGCATGATGGCGAACTCGTCTCCGCCGTAGCGGTAAACGGTATCGACATCAAAAGAACGGATGCTTTGCTTAAAAATGATAGCCACATCACGCAATAATTCGTCACCGGCTTGGTGACCGTAAGTATCGTTATACTGCTTAAAATCATCCAAATCAATCAAGGCCAGGGAAAATACGCGGTCATAGCGTTTGGCTCTTTCTATCTCGCTTCTTAATCTTTTGTGGAAATAACTATGGTTGTAAAGGTCGGTCAAACCGTCAGTGATTGATTTATAAGCCAGGTAGCTCTCTCTTTGCCGTATCATTCCCAGCAAGTAACTGGCTATTATGGCTACTGCAAAGCTCGAGAATATTACCCAGAGGATTTTTAAGGTTTCGTAAGCTGTATTTCCCGCGCTTTTTTCAGCCAGAAAACTAAGAGAGTAATTACTTATGATGCCATTGTGCTGAAGAATAGCGAGCAAGCTATAGGACAAACCGGCCAAAGCGGCAATTTCCAGCGTTTGAAACTTGCGGTCAAATAGAAAGGCGGATTGCAATATTATCAAAAGGTAAATTGACCAAAACCAGCTGGCCGCTCCGCCCGTAAAATAAATGATTAAAGTAGTTGCCAAAACGTCAAAAAACATTTGCAGTTGGGCAATGCCTTTTAGCTTGCTTAGGCGCTCATAGGAATAATGCAAAAAACCATTGTAAGTAATCAAGCAGAGTAGGCCGAATCCATAGAATATCAGGTGGCGCAAAGGAAAATTGTTGGGGAATTTATAAAAAAGCCAGCTGGCGGCAACAGCACCGTAGGAAAGGTAGGCGCCCATAATGGCCCAGCGGGCTTTAATAACCAAGAGAATTCGCCTTTTGCGCTCGGCTAAAAGCTCAGCTTCGGCGGTGTCTTTAGCCTCGTCTATTGTAATGCTGTCCTTAACTTTTCTTAGAAATCTGCTCATACTACTTAAATCGGATTTTGAGCAATTTTCTAAAATTGATGTAATATAGGAGAAAAGGAGGCAAACATGGCTAAAGAGAAAAAAGAGAAAAATGTCCTCGAGAATTTTTCGGATATGTTCGTCCAGTTCGGCAGCGCTATTGCGGAAATTTTTAACGATCCGGATTTAAAAGAGAAGGCCAAGGATTTCGGCAAAACCGCCGCCGAGTCGGCCAAGTATTTCGGCAGCCGGTTACAAGATGAGGAAGTGAAGGAAAGATTCAAAAAAGCGGCTTCAGCCGCTTATGAATTCGGCAAGCAAATGGAAGAAAAAGGCGTAGAAGCTAGCAAGAAAGGTTATGAAATCACCCGCAAAGTCGGCAAAGTCGGCAAAAAAGTCGGTAAAGAAATAGGCAAGGGCGTCAAAGAAACTATCGATAATATCAGGAAAGATTAAGCGGAGGGAGAGGGATTTGAACCCCCGGTCCCGGTGAAAGGACAACGGTTTTCAAGACCGTCGCATTAAGCCAGACTCTGCCATCCCTCCATCGATGACCTTAGCAGAAATTTTAGGAGATATTCAAGAAAAAATCCTAGAAATCGATTAAAATAGATTTTGATAATTTGGAGGAGTCGCATAGTGGCTGAGTGCAGCCGCCTGCTAAGCGGTTAAGCTCTGAAAGGGGCTTCGAGAGTTCGAATCTCTCCTCCTCCGCTCATAAAGAGAGATGAGAAGTTTATCCCCGAGGGCATATTGTGCGAGGGGGAATCTCTCCTCCTCCGCCTTCGCCTCGCTGAAGCTTTAGCGTAGGCGGGTTTTGAGACATTGCTGGATGTTTTAAGTAGCCAGTGCTAATACGGCTACGGCGAGATAAATCCGCCGGGAATATCATGCATTATGTTTACATACTTAGATGCACGAATAACAAAACCTATATTGGGTGTACGAGCAACCTAAAAGAAAGAATTAAGAGACATACTAAGGGCCAAGTGCCTGCTACAAAAGACAATAAATCAGTCGACCTTGTATCTTACTTCGCTTTTACAAATAAACACACTGCGTTTGACTTCGAAAGATATCTCAAGACTGGATCCGGAAGAGCTTTCCTGAAGCGTCACAATCTATTAGGATGATTCAATAATCTAACTTAAATTTCTTCTTTGTAAAAAGACGGAGGCATGCCCTCACCGCTTGTTCATCAAAAAGAATGCCTTTATTTTGCGAAATTTCCTTTAAGGATTCACTTATACCAAGAGCCGGCCGGTAAGGTCTGTGGGAGGCCATCGCTTCGACAACGTCGGCAACGGCCAATACTTTGGCTTCTAAAACGATTTCCTTTCCGGTGATACCGGCAGGATAGCCGCTCCCATTAATTCTTTCGTGGTGCTGGAGAATTATTTTGGCTACCGGCCAGGGAAATTCTATTTCTTTTAAGATTTGATAACCGGCCTTCGGGTGGTTTCTGATTATCTCAAATTCAATAGTGCTTAGCTGGGAAGGCTTGCTGAGAATTTCGCTCGGAACCGATATTTTTCCGATATCATGAATAGCGCCGGCTATTCGGATTCCGTCGATTTGCTCTGCGGATAGTTTCATCTCGGTCGCTATGGCGCGGGCAAGGTTGGCCACTCTTTTCTGATGGCCGGCCGTAAAGGGGTCCTTCATCTCGACAGTTAAGGCTATGACTTCGATGGTGCCACCCAAAGCTTTTCTTAAGCTCTCTAAAGCGTCTTTAAGTTGCTGCTCCACTCTTTTGCGGTCGGTGATATCCTTGGATACATGGATAATTTGTCCCACCTTTCCGCTCTTATCCTTAACCGGATAGGCGGCAATTTCTACATTTATAACCTCACCTTTTTCGCCAAAATGAACATGTTCGACTACGGAGGGCTTACCGGTTTTCAAGGCAAGTCCTAAAGGACAAATGTCATGCGGCGGCTTGCAAGGATAGGCCTGGCGGTGAGTTACCTCATAACAGGTCTTTTTCTTTGCCCCGGCTTCAGTTAAGCCGAAACTTTTAAGAAAGGCCTTGTTGCAACCGAGGATACGGTAGTCGTTGACATCGATGACCATAATAATGTCATGGATGTTGTTGAGGATAGTATCCAAAAACTCAGTCTGATTTGTAAATTGTTTTTCCTTATGAGCACTTGTTTCCATTTCGCTTCAAGGCGGTTCTGCTTTTGCCAGCCCTCTACTAATTATCGGAATATTATTAAATCCGGTTAATTTCCTCTGGAGCCGGGTTAATCGGCGCTAACAAATTGTGATATATTTTAGAAGTCTTATTGAAGATTGCGCCCGTAGCTCAATTGGATAGAGCGTTGGATTACGGATCCAAAGGTTGGGGGTTCGACTCCCTCCGGGCGTGCCATGAAGCAGAGTCCGTCTTGAGCCACTAACCGGCTAATTTTTTGTTTTTCTTGCCCTTATTCTCGGCCAGGTAAACGGAGGCAGGGTAAATTAGGATTGTGCTACAGTTTTTGCAACTGGGTTCATCTGTAGGGTTCAGATGGCCGCATTTCGGGCATTTTCTTATTTTTAGCATTGCTGCATCTCCTACTAATATTATCGTCACATTAGCAAGCAAACTTTACCTTTTTTTCAAAATAAAAAGCAGGGACAGAATTTTTGTCTATCCCTGCTTTTTTGCGAAAAGTATGAGCTTTTATTATTTTTTAACGCTAACTGATTTAACCGGGCTCTTTAACCATTTGCTGCCCGACTTTGTTCTTGTGTAAAAACTAGCCGTTTTAGCAACAGGAATTGAGCGCTTGTAATATCCTTTAGCGCCGGTTTTTACTTTTCCTATCTTGCTGTATTTCTTTTGGCCCTTAATCTTGCGGTAAACTTCAACCACTTTCTTGGCCTTCTTCGAACCCAGCCAGCCATAAAGATTTACCTTGCCCTTCTTTTTAAGGGATTTCTTGCTGGCGGCTAAGCTGATAGGAAGAGCCTTAGCCGTTTTGATTACGTGCTCCGAATAGCTCAGGTTTAAGCTAACCAGGCCACCGCCATCGGCATACTCGGTAGTATTTACCGATACTTGGTCGTTATCGATGAAACCGGCCAAATCGCTAACTTTCATATTCATGAAATCAAGCAATGCTTTTGGCCAGTACCACCTGAAGAAACCGGTTTTTCCGCTCGGTCCTTCGATGGTAATTTTAAAGCTTTTTGGCTTGTGGGTTGTCTTGTCAAATTCACCGGGTTCTAAGTGCCATATTGGCGAATTGGTTGAAATCCACATGCCTCTTGATTCGGCTGGCGGTCCCTGGCCCGGTGGCGGTCCTTCTCCCTTTACGGATTTTTGACCGTTAGTCTGAGCCATGTCGGCAATGCCGGTAATAATTCCTGCCGGAGCGTTATTAGGATCCAAGG
>Ga0214473_10010803_pt1 | contig 10729 bp, 8 predicted proteins | sample RVTome_7_FD_203509 | JGI IMG/M metagenome (GOLD analysis project Ga0214473, IMG submission 203509) | Soil microbial communities from uranium-contaminated site in the Upper Colorado River Basin, Wyoming, United States - RVT98D197 | ecosystem: Environmental > Terrestrial > Soil > Contaminated >... | reverse complement strand
CCTGTCTCGACGTCTTCGCCACCGAGCCGCTGCCGGTCGCCAGCCCGCTGTGGACCGCGCCGCGCGTCGTCCTGACGCCGCACGTCGCCGGCACGCACCCGCACTACATGGCGCGATCCGCCGACCTGTTCATCGGCAACCTGCGCCGGTACCTCAAGGGCGACGACCTGATCAACGCAGTCGACAAGCAGGCAGGCTACTGACCGGTCCGGGCGCGCACCGTCCGGATCACCTCGTCGAAGTCCTCGAGCGAGTCGAGCACCAGCCGGCGACCCGCCCGCACTCCCAGGAAGATCGCCCGCGGCGCCGCGTCGCGCCCGCCGGGCCGGAGACCGTGGTGCTCGCGGATCGAGGCGACATCGTCCCACGCCACCCGCCGCGCCCGGCGGCCGGTCCGCGCCAGCCAGGGGTTCGCGACTTCGATCCCGCAATCGTCGAGCGTGATGCGATCCCCGAACGCCGCCGCGACGTTGAGCGCCGCGATCGACGCCAGGCCCAGCAGGATGAAAAACCCCGGCGTGGCGCCGGCGCCCGACGCTGCCGAGACCGTCGCGGCGACGAAGAGGACGAGACAGAGAGCCGCCAGGATGCGGGTGCCGGCGGTGCGGCGGTAGGTGCGCGCGGCCATCATCGAACCCGGGAGCCGGGCCGGGCGCGCCGTCTAGCCCGGCGGCCAGGCGAAGGTGCGCCCGCCCATCAGGTGCAGGTGAATGTGGAACACCGACTGCCCGGCGCCCGCCTGGCAGTTCCCGACCATGCGGTATCCCTGGTCGGCGATCCCCTTGTCCTTCGCCACCCGCGTGGCGACCAGCATCATGTGGCCGAGGAGGCTCTCCTCCCCGGCGCCGACGTCGTTGAAGGTCGCGAAATGCGTCTTCGGGATCACCAGCGTGTGGCTGGGGGCCTGCGGGCTGAGGTCCTCGAACGCCACCACGTGCCGGTCCTCGTAGACGATCTTCGAGGGGACTTCCTTGCGGGCGATCTTGCAAAAGATGCAGTGGGCCATCGCCGTCTCTCCTCTCCTACGATCGGACGCGCTCGATGCGCGCCCCGAGGGCCTGGAACTTGGTCTCGATCTCGGCATAGCCGCGGTCGATGTGGTAGGCGCGATCGATCAGCGTCTCGCCCTCGGCGGCGAGACCGGCGACGATCAGGCAGGCGGAGGCGCGCAGGTCGCTGGCCATGACCGGCGCGCCCGAGAGCGGCGCCGGGCCGGCGACCATGGCGGTCTGCCCCTGGACGACGATGCGGGCCCCCATGCGCCGCAGCTCGCCGACATGCAGGAAGCGGTTCTCGAACACCGTCTCGGTGATCAGCGACACCCCCTCGGCGCGGGTCATCGCCGCCATGAACTGGGCTTGCAGGTCGGTCGGGAACTGCGGATAGGGGGCGGTGATCGCGTTGGCGGCGCGCAGCGGTTCGGCCGGCCGGGTGGCGATCGTGTCGTCGCCGATCTCGAGACCGACGCCGGCCTCCTTGAGTTTCGCGATCAGCGCCCCGAGGTGCTGCGGCCGGCAGGCCTCCACGGTGATGGCGGATCCGGTGGCGGCGGCCGCCAGCAGGAAGGTGCCGGCCTCGATCCGATCGGGGATGACCGGATGGTCGGCGCCGCCGAGACGGGTCACGCCGTCGATGGTGATGGTCTCCGTGCCCGCCCCTTCGATGCGCGCCCCGCAGGCGTTGAGGAAGCGCGCCAGGTCGGCGACCTCCGGCTCGGTGGCGCAGTTCTTCAGCACCGTGCGTCCTTCCGCCAGCGTCGCCGCCATCAGGATGTTCTCGGTGCCGGTGACCGTCTTCTTCTCGAAATCGATCGTCGCGCCGCGCAGCCGCCGGCAGGTGGCGGTGACGTAGCCGTGCTCGATGGCGAGATCGGCGCCCAGGCGGCGCAGCGCCTCGATGTGCAGGTCGATCGGCCGAGCGCCGATGGCGCAGCCGCCGGGGAGCGACACCCGGGCGCGGCCCAGCCGCGCCAGCAGCGGCCCGAGCACCAGGATCGAGGCCCGCATCTGCTTCACCAGGTCATAGGGCGCCTCGGGCTCGTTGATCCGTCCGTCGCCGAGATAGAGCACGTCCTCCGTCAGGGCGATGTCGCGCATCCCGAGGTGGCGCAGCACCTGCATCATGGTGCGGACGTCGCGCACCGGCGGGACATTGCGCAACGTGACCGGGCCGTCCAGGAGCAGGACGGCGGCCATCTCCGGCAGGACGGCGTTCTTCGCGCCGCCGGTGCGCACCCGCCCGCTCAGATGACTTGGGCCGAGGATCCGGATCTTGTCCACGCGGGGATTATATGGAAAATGCCCGGCGACAGTGAGGCCGGCCGGATCCGAGGTCGCAACAGAACAATGGTGAGAAATCCGGGCTAGGATACCGGGCTGCCGTGATCGACGAGACCGTACTTCCCGCGCTGTCCACCTCCGTCGCCGCAAACGGACGCCCGGCCCCGCCGTCGCGCCGCGCCCTGACCCTGCTGTTCCTCTGCTTCATGCTCTCCGGGATAAGCGGCCTCATCTACGAGGTGGCCTGGGTGCGGTCGCTCGAGATCATCTTCGGTTCGACGACCTTTGCCGTCGCGACCGTGCTGGCCTCGTTCATGGGGGGGCTGGCGATCGGTTCCTGGTGGATGGGGCGATCGACCGAGCGGTTCCGGCACTGGCACCCGTTGCAGCTGTATGCCGCCCTCGAAGCGATCCTGGCGGGGGTGGCGATCCTCATCCCGGCGGTGCTCCGGCTGCAGGCGCCGGTGTACCGCTTCCTGTCGGCGGGGCTGCTCGACTCTTTCGTGGCGTTGAGCCTGCTGCGGCTCGTCCTGTGCGCCGTGGTCCTGATCGTCCCGACGTTCCTGATGGGGGCGACGCTGCCGGCGCTCAGCCGGGTGGCGGGCGACGCCGACGACCGCGCCGGGGCCGGGCGGGTGATCGGACTGCTGTACGCGACCAACACGCTCGGCGCCGTCCTCGGCTGCGCGATGGCCGGGCTGTGGCTCCTGCCGGCGCTCGGCCTGATGCGGACGCAATGGCTGGCGGTCGGGCTCAACCTGGTGGCGGCGGCGGGTGCGCTGGCGCTGGCGCCGCGGTTCGGGCGGGCGGGCGCGGCGATCGGCCGCGGCGGGACGGCGGCTGCCGCGGCGGACGGACGCGCGGCACCGGCGGCGACCCCGGCGGGGGGGATCCACGCCACGACCCGGGATCGACTGCTGGTGGCGGCCTACGCGATCTCCGGGCTGACGGCGATGATGTACGAGGTGGCGTGGAGCCGGCTGCTCGTCCTGGTGCTCGGGTCCTCCACCTATTCGTACACCATCATGCTGGCGACCTTCCTGCTCGGTCTCGCCCTGGGGGCCTGGATCGGCGTGCGTCTTCTGCGCCTGGTGCACGACCCCCTGCTGGCGGTCGGGCTGTGCCAGATCCTGATCGCGATCACCACCTGGCTGAGCCTGTTCCTGGTCGAGGAGCTGCCGTTCCTGTACCTCCTCGCCCATGACCATCTGCATCCGACGCCGCGTGGACTGCTGTGGGTGCAATGGGCGCTGGCGGCGGGGTTGATGCTCCTGCCGACACTGGGACTGGGGGCGATGTTCCCGGTGACCGTCGGCGGGCTGGCCCCGCAGGGCGATCGGGCGCCGCGGGTCGTCGGCTGGGCCTACGCCTGGAACACCGTCGGCGCGATCGGCGGGTCGCTGCTGGCCGGCTTCTGGCTGGTGCCCGGGCCGGGAACGCGCCGCACGATTCTCGCCGGCATCGCCCTCAACACGCTGGTGGCGCTGGCGGCGATCCTGCGGGTCCGGGAGGGGGCGGCGATCCGCCTGCGCCGGCCGCTGGCCGTGGCGCTGGGCCTGTTCCTGGTCAATGTGGTGGTGGCGAACCCGGAATGGCGCCCGGAGATCCTGTCGAGCGGCATGTTCCGCTACGTCGATCAGTACGCTGGGCTCGGCCGAGCCGCGTTCCGTGACAAGGCGCGACGCGGCAAGGGCGAGATCCTGATGTTCGACGAAGGGCTGACCTGCACGGTGACGGTGTTCCGCACCACCTCGACCCTGACGCTGGCGGTGAACGGCAAGCCGGACGCCTCGGTGCCGCCGGGTCTCGCCGCGCCGTTCACCACCCCGTCGCACGAGCGGCACGGCGACCTGCCGACCCAGGTCCTGGTGGGTCAGATCCCGATGCTGCTGGCGCCGCGATGGGACGAGACGCTGGTGATCGGTCTGGGGAGCGGCGTGACCCTCGGATCGGTCCTCACGCATCCCGCGAAACGGGTCGATTGCGTCGAACTCGAGGACGCGGTCGTCCGGGCCAGCCGCTTCTTCGAGGCCCAGAACGGCCGGCCGCTCGCCGATCGACGTGTCCACCTGCTGGTGAACGACGCGCGCAGCCAGCTGGCGCTGTCGGGCCGCACCTACGACCTGATCATTTCCGAGCCGTCCAATCCCTGGACCGCCGGGGCCTCCGGTCTGTTCACCCGCGACTTCTTCGCCCTGGCGCGGTCGCGTCTGCGCCCGGACGGTGTCTTCGCCCAGTGGCTGCAGCTGTACGAACTGCACGCCGAGGACTTCCTGACGCTGTTGCGGAGCTTCCTCGCGGTGTTCCCGGAGACCCACGTGTTCCGGGTCGGGGACGACGCCGTCCTGGTCGGGTCCGGGTCGCTCCTGTCGATCGACCTCGCGCGGATGGTGTTGCGCGCCACACCCGCGGTGCGGGCCGACCTGCAGCGCGTCGGCGTCATGGCGCCCGAGGACCTGCTCGGGCACTACTGGATCGGCGGCGAGGATCTGCGGCGCAGCGTCGGGCCGGGACCGCTCAACACCGACGACAACATGCGCATCGAGTTCGTCGCGCCGCTCCGGATGCTGGTCCGCGACAAGGCCCGGCAGGAGGCGCGCACCCGCGAACTGATCGGCCTGTTCCACGACTCCTCGCGCGGGCTGCTGTCGACCCTGACGCTCCCCGATGAGGATCCGGGGCGGGTGACGGGGTTCTGGAACGCGTTGGCCCGCGCCGCGCTCGATCGGGATGCCCGGAGCCTGGCGCGGCAGTACGCGGACCACGCCCTGTCGGTGCGGCGCACCGCGGCCGGCGCGGTGGTGCGCGGCGAGGCGATGCGGCGGTCCGGCGACGAGGCCGGGGCGCTGGCGGCGTGGGACGCGGCGGCGGCGGAGTTCCCGGAGGACGCCGGGAACCGGTTCGCGCTGCTGACCCTGCATCGCGATCGGGGCGAGTGGACGGAAGTCCGGAGGCAGGCCGAGGTGCTGCGCCGTCTCCGGCCGGCCGATCCCCTGCCGCGGTACCACCTCGGCGAGGCGCTTCACCACCTGGGAGACCATGCGGGCGCCGTCGCCCTGCTGCGGCCGCCGGTCTGGGGCGGGGAGGCCGAGTTGACGGCCGACCTCGGTCGCCTGCTGGCGGCGTCGCTCTGCGCCATCGATCGGTGCGCCGAGGCGGTCGCGCCGCTCCAGGAGCATCTCGATCGGCGGCCGGTGGATCGCGAGGCCCGGCTGCTGCTGGTGCGCGCGTTGCGCAGCGCCGGGGAGGAGCACCGCGCGGCCGACGCGGAGAAGCAGTTCGCGCCGGACGCCGCGATCCGCGGACAGGATCTCCTCGATCAAGCGCAGACGGCCTGGAACGGCGGCGACCCGGGGCGGGCGCGCGGGTTCCTGGAGGAGGCGCGTCTCTTCCTCCCGGACGACGACACCATCGCCCTGCCTCTGGCGGTGGCGCGCGCCGCCACGGGGGATCGCGCCGGGGCGTTCGCGGTGGTCGAGTCGACGCTGCGGGCGCGGCCGGAGACCCCGTGGGCGGTCGGTTATTTCGGCGAGCTGCTGGCCGCGGAGGGTCGGGTTCTCGAAGCCGAGGCGATGGCGTCCCGCCACCTGGCGCTCACCGGGGGGCGCTGGGAACCGGTGGGGGAGACGCTCTCCGGCGCCGGGGCGCGCGGCGCCGCGGCCGATCCTCTATAATCGGCCCTCGCGAACGCACCGCCCGGCGCCCATGCCGGCCGGCCGGAGGATCCCCGCGTGCCGCTTTACGAATACGAGTGCAAGGCCTGCCATCATCGCTTCGAGCAGATCCAGAAGTTCAGCGATCCGCTGGTCCGCAAGTGCCCCAAGTGCGGGAAAAAGAAGGTGGAGAAACTCCTCTCGTCCCCGGCCGTGCAGTTCAAGGGAACAGGCTGGTACATCACCGACTACCAGCGCAAGGGATCCTCGACCACGCCGCCGGACCGCGACCGGTCGGATCGAAGCGAGAAGAGCGACACGAGCGACAAGAGCGGCAAGCCGGACAAGGACGCCGGGCCGAAATCCTCCCCGGACACGAAAACCCGCAAGAAGGACTGACGCTCAACACGGCACGCGTCGCGCCCCCCGGGTCAGAGCGCCGGGCGGCGCTTCGGCCGGCGCGCGGCCGGAACGGAACCCGCGGCTCGTCGCCCGCCCGGGGCGCGCCGGGCGCGTCTCTCCCCGGTCCACGGCTGGTCGAGATCCAGCCCCTTGAGGTAGTCCAGGAACGGACCTCCCAGGTCCGGGCGGCGCAGGGCGAATTCGACGGTCGCCTTGAGGAACCCGAGTTTATCGCCGGTGTCGTACCGCTTGCCGATGAACCGGTAGGCGTGGATCGGCTGGCGGCGCAGGAGCGATCGCAGACCATCGGTCAGCTGGATCTCGCCGCCGCGCCCGGCCGTGGTTTTCTCCAGGTGTTCGAAAATCTCCGGCATCAGGATGTAGCGACCGATGATCGCCAGGTCGGACGGGGCCTCCTCGGGCGTGGGCTTCTCCACGAGATCGGTCACCTCGAGGACCCGGCCTGCCGAGGGGCGCACGGCGACGATCCCGTAATCGGGCGTCCGGGCGCGCGCCACCCGCTCCACCGCCAGGAGCGTGTTGCCGGTTTTCTCGTAAACCCCGATCATCTGGCGCATCACCGGCTCGGGAGCTTCGATGATGTCGTCTCCCAGGAACACCGCGAACGGCTCGTCGCCGACGAGATCGCGCGCCACCAGGATGGCGTGGCCGAGCCCGAGAGGTTCCTTCTGCCGGACGTACGACACCTTGATCATGTCGGAGATCTCGCGGACCTCCTTCAGGAGATCGTTCTTGGCGCGGAGCTGGAGCAGGTGCTCGAGCTCGTAGGCGACGTCGAAGTGGTTCTCGATCGCCGCCTTGCCGCGCCCGGTGATGATGATGATCGAGTCGATCCCCGACGCGATCGCCTCCTCGACGACGTACTGGATGAGCGGCTTGTCCACCAGCGGCAGCATCTCCTTGGGCTGCGCCTTGGTGGCGGGAAGAAAGCGGGTGCCGAGTCCGGCGGCGGGGAAGACCGCCTTGCGAATCGGTGCGGTTCGTTTCATGAAGGCGGATTATAGACCACCGCGATTCCGGGCCGGTCCGGACCTCCGCGGCCCTCGAACCGGGCCCGGATCACCCGCCCAGCTGGTCCCGCAGGTGCCGCAGGCGGGCGTGGAAGCCCGCCGTGTGGAAGGACCGGAGGAGCCCCAGCGCCTCGGCGTCGTAGTGGTGGCAGAACTCGTGGAGCAGGGTGTTGAGGAACGCCGAGGGGCGGACCACGTCGCCGCGCGCCGGGGTGCGGTTGAGCACCCGGATGCGTCCGAGAGCGAGGCCGCCGCGGGCCCGCCCTGGGTCGGCTGCCGACGGCGTCCTCCGCCGGTAGTCCCCCTGCAGGCTGTAGACGATCCGGCCGCCGCTGCGCCGGTGCGGCTGCGGGTCGTCGGGGACGACCAGGTCGGGCACGGGGATGCCGATCTGCCCGGCCAGCGCCGCGATCAGCTCGGCGCCGTAGACGCGCCGGCTCATGGCGTCGTGGACTTCGAGCAGTCGCAGCGCGAGCGGGGCCGCGGCGGCCGGATCGATCAGCGGCAGATCGAGGATGCGGTTGCTGCGCAGGTAATCGGCCTGGCGCGTGCGGGCCATGCGGCATTCTGCCACGGGCGGCGGCGCCGTGCCCGGCAACTGCAGGCTGCTGCGTCGCCGTCGCGGGGATCACTCAGGACGCGGTTGGTGCGTTGTTTGACACTCCGAAAAGCGCTGCATTAGACTCCGCGCCATGCTCGACATGACCTGGGTGCGCGACAACATCGCGGCGCTCGAAAAGGCGCTCCGGGACCGCGGTTCGCCGATCGCCACCGACGGGTTCCGGCGTCACGACGAGGCCCGCCGCGCCGCCCTGCGCGAGGTCGAGGTCCTCAAGGCCCGCCGCAACAAGGTCTCGGACGAGATCGCCGCCCTGAAGAAGAGCCGGCAGGACGCCGACCCGCTGATCCGGGAGATGCGCGAGGTCGGCGAGCGGATCAAGGGGCTCGACGCCCGGGTCACGGAGGCGGAGACCGCCGTCGAGGCGTGGCTGATGGGGGTGCCGAACGTCCCCCATGCCAGCGTCCCGGTCGGCCGCACGTCTGACGACAATGTCGAGGTCCGGCGCTGGGGAACGCCGCCCCGCTTCGACTTCGAACCGGCGGCCCACTGGGACCTCGGAGTGCGGCTCGGGATCCTCGATTTCGAGCGCGCCGCCAGGATGTCGGGGGCGCGCTTCACGGTGTTGATGGGCGCCGGAGCCCGCCTGGAACGGGCGCTGATCAACTTCATGCTCGACCTTCACACGCGGCACCACGGCTACACCGAGGTCATGCCGCCGCTGTTGGTCAACGCCAAGGCGATGACCGGCACCGGCCAGCTGCCGAAGTTCGAGGAGGACCTGTTCAAGGTCGAGAAGACCGGCTACTACCTGATCCCGACCGCCGAGGTGCCGCTCACCAACCTGCACCGTGAGGAGATCCTCGACGGCGCCCGGCTGCCGCTGTCGTACACCGCCTGGACGCCGTGCTTCCGCAGCGAGGCCGGGTCGTACGGCAAGGACGTGCGCGGCCTGATCCGCCAGCACCAGTTCGACAAGGTCGAGCTGGTCAAGTTCGCCAAACCGGAGGAATCGTTCGACGCCCTTGAGACGCTGACGCGCGACGCAGAGACCGTCCTGCAGCGGCTCGGCCTCCCGTACCGGGTGATGGCGCTGTGCACCGGCGACATGGGGTTCGCGGCAGCCAAGACCTACGACATCGAAGTCTGGCTCCCGTCCTTCAGCGCCTACCGCGAGATCTCCTCCTGCTCGAACTGCACCGACTACCAGGCGCGGCGCGCCGGCATCCGCTTCCGCCGCGGCCCGACCGGCAAGACCGAGCTGGCGCACACCCTGAACGGGTCGGGTCTGGCGGTCGGCCGGACCCTGGTCGCCATCCTGGAGAACTGTCAGGGAAAGGACGGCGGCGTCAGCATCCCGGAAGCGCTGCGGCCCTATTTCGGCGCCGACGTCATCGCTCCCGCCTGACCCGGTCGACCCGTCATCGCCCGGCCGGCGGTGTCCCGCCATTTCCAGAATTGTGATCGCCGCCGGCGACCGGCGCCGGACCGGCCGCCGACGGGACTTTGACTCTTGCCGGTCCGCCGGGGCGGCACTAAGTTGTCCGGCATGTCGAGCCACCCGAACTCCCCCGGCGCCGCGCTCCGTTCCACCCGACGCATCGAACCCGAGGCGATCGGTCCGCTGGCCGAACGGCCGCTCATCGAATTGACGAAGAAATCGTCTCCCGACGACCTGTTTCCGGGAGCCTCGCGTTTTCTGAACGGCCGGGTGCAGCGCCGGCGCCGTGAGCTCATGACCGCCGCGGCGCAGCCCCTCGATCGACTGCTGCAGCCGGACGAGAAGATCCTGTACGTCGCCCAGGCGATGCAGCAGCCGCCGGTGCTGCATCTGGTGGCGCTCGGCCGCCTGGCGCACGTCTATCACCAGGTCCTGCTGGTCCTGACCGACCGGCGGTTGATCGAGATCCTGCTGACCCCGCGCGGCAAGTCGCCCGACACACGCCTCCGGACCTGGACCTGGAAGGACGCCGTGAAGATCGATGTCGGCTGGTTCCGGAAGTTCGTGGTGGTGCCGGCGAAGGGGAAGAAGCAGGCCTGGACGCTGGCGACCGGCGGGGATCGCAAGATCCTGAAGCTGCTGGCGCCGCGGCTGCGCGAACGGCTGGTCCCGGAGGGAACGATCTCGGCGATGGCGCTGCCATACTGGCACTGCCCCAAATGCGCCTCGGCGGTGGCCGAGGACGCGGCCCGCTGCGGCGCCTGCGGGATCACCTTCCGGTCCTCCCGCCTGGCGGTCTGGCTGTCGCTGGCCTTCCCCGGCGCCGGGTTGTTCTACGCCGGTCACCCGGCGCTGGCGACCTTCGACTTTCTCGGGGAATCGCTGATCTTCGGGCTGTTCGCCTTTATGCTGGTGATGGCGCGCGACGCCGCCGAGGTGACGGGGCTGGCGATGGCCCTGGCGATCTTCCTGGTCCTGACCAAGCTCGAGAGCGTGCACCTGTCGCACATCCTGGTCCGGCGCACGCGGCCCGACACGCCCGAACGGCAGGTGGCCTTCCGGCGCTTCGCCGTCGCCGGCGGTGTGATGTCGATTCTGTTTCTCGGCGGGGCCGCTGTCGCCACCGGCGCGGCGCGCCCGGTCGTCGACCGGGACCTGGAGCCGGACGCGGAAGTCGGCTGGCTGGTGACCCGCACGCCGGGGGAGTTCGAGGACTTCGCGGAAGACCGGACGGCGCGCTCGCAGTGGAGTCATCCCGCCGGGCTGACGGTCACGATGTTCGCCTACCCGCTGACCCGGCTGGAGTCGCCGGAGCAGTTCCGCGCCGATTTCCGGCAGGCGATCCAGGCCGGCGGGGGACGGCT
>Ga0214473_10010802_pt1 | contig 10730 bp, 1 predicted proteins | sample RVTome_7_FD_203509 | JGI IMG/M metagenome (GOLD analysis project Ga0214473, IMG submission 203509) | Soil microbial communities from uranium-contaminated site in the Upper Colorado River Basin, Wyoming, United States - RVT98D197 | ecosystem: Environmental > Terrestrial > Soil > Contaminated >... | reverse complement strand
TCCCCCGGGGCGGGACGGTGGGCTACGACGTGACCTACCGAGCCCCCACGGAAAGGCGCATCGCGGTCGTGCCCGTGGGCTACTACGACGGCTACGATCGGAGGCTCTCGAATCGAGGCCGCGTCCTTGTCGGCGGAAGAAGCGCTCCGGTCGTGGGCCGCGTCGCCATGAACATGTTCATGGCGGACGTCACCGAGGTGGACGCGCGCGAGGGCGATGAGGTCGTTCTCATCGGTGAGCAAGAACGAGAATCGGTTACCGCCGACGACCTCGCCGAGTCGGTCGGAACCATCGCCTACGAAGTCCTCGCGCGGTTGAGCCCGCGCCTGCCGCGCCTTGTCATCGAACGGTAAGCCCTCGGGAGCGGCCCCGCGGACCTCGTCGCGCCCGAGGGGCTTTCCACACGATTTCGCATCATCGCCCGGAAAAAAAGGGCCGCGGAGCGTACTTCAGCGCGGTGCGCATCGATATCGAGACCTCCGCCGGGGCGAATTCTTCCTCATCCCCGTAGCTCTGCGGGTCGGAGCCGAGCATCGGAACGCTCTCGGTCGGGCGAGGGATCCCTCGAACGACGGGGTTTCGGGAAATCTCTACTATCACCCGACGCGCTTCATTCGGAACCGACTTTCGACGGCCACGGTACCGTAGCTCGGCTCGAGCGGCTCATTTCAGGCGGAGAGCCGGGTCTCCGAGCAAGTGGTAGATCGAAAGAAGCTCGGGAAAGGCTCCGGTGTCGGCATAGTCCGATTGCGCGGCCAGAAGGGCATCGCCCAAACGGGCGTGTCCACCGTGGAAGATCTCCCGCAGCAGTGCCTTGTGGTAGAGATGGGCCGGCCCGTTGAGGCTCAATCCGCTCGGGGAGAAGGCGGCGATGGCTCCCTTGCCCTCCGCTTTCAAAAGCTGCTCCGCCAACGAGTCGAAGTAGGGGAAATGGAAGTATCCGTTGAGACAGTTCATGGTGAGGAGCAGCGGCTGCTGGGACTGAGCCGCGAGCGAAGACACCTGATCGATGGACAGGAGATTCTCGTCGGCCCAGAGATGGATACCTCCATGGCCCAGATAGCTCATCAACGAAGCCCCGCGATCGAAGGAGCTCAGGATTTCGCTTCGAGTCGCGGTGACTCCCAAATCTTTCAGGTACAGCCTTCGGATTCCCGCTCCCGGGAGAAGGGTCGCCGCGATCTCTTCCGCGTCGCGATCGAACTCCCCGCCGCGGTCCGGATTGTCCGCCACCAGAACGACCGTGGAAGACAGATTTGCATTGCCGCGTTCGTATCCGAGGATTTTCCCCACCAGCGATCGCATTTCCTCGAGAGTTTTTGCCGGGAGTCTTCCGATGGCGATATCGGGAAGGAGATCCTCGCCATTGGTGGCGGCCAGCATCGGGTCGGATGCCGTCCATATATAAGAGGTCTTGATCAGATAGGGCGGCACTCGGTTGACGACTCCGGTCCCGAGGTAATCCTGGAAATCGTACGTTCCATCCCCCAACAGGACGACGTACCTCACCGAAGGCTCTCGCCAATGGTGGTAGGCGTAGGCGAGGAAATCCCGGATGGCTTCTGGATTCGATTCCCCGAAGCCGAACTCGTCGTAGACGTCTTCGACGGCGACCGCTTTCACCCTCAGTCCTTGAGACCGGCGTTGCTCGAGGAGCGGTTCCACGGTGGAGAGGAACTCCCGCGGACCGATCGCGAGGTAATCCGCCGCGTTTCGCCCTTCCTTGAGGCGGGCCGTCGCGGCCCACGTGATTCTGGGCTTTTCGACCCGAGACTCGTGGACCAGCAGATACTGTCTATCGGCTTCGACCCGGAACGCGCTCGAATGACCGAGCCACGCGGGGACCGCGCTCGTGACATCCAGGCCGTAACCCGGCGCTTGCGCGACTCCGCTCTCGCCGAAGCTTCCCCGGATCTCCCCTCCGGGAGTCACACTGCGCCGATACTCGATCTGGAATCGATTCAGAAACACCATCGAGAACGAGGCTTCGGTATCTCCCATGTTTTCCAGGGAAAGCTCGTTTTCGCCCTCATGGAGCACTCCCGGGGGCAGCGCGGCTTCGATCCGATGAGGTCTCTTCCCTTCCAGTTCCCCCTCGCCCACCAGGTGCCCGTTCACGTAGACCCGCACGTGATGGTCCGGGCTCGCCGAAAAATCGCTCGCCCCCTGTATCCATACCGCGACTCGCGATGGCTCGAGGCTCGACGAGAGATCGGAGAGATCGAAAGGGTAGCTCTTCTTCGCCGGAGCGAAGAGAACGTCCCAGAGCCAGAGGTCCTGGGCCTCCAACAAGCCCGCCTGGTAATAGTGGTTTTCTTCCCGCTCCAGGAGGCTCCAGTAAGACGGGACGGTTTCGCCGGAGATCGAAGATTGCTCGCGCGGCATTCGAAGTCCCTGGGCTCCCCATTCGAGCTCGTAGACCGCTTCTCTTCCGTAAGGGTTCGCTTTGGCCCCCGGGCTCACGAAATAGAGCTTCGAGCCCGGCCTGAAGTCCGATCCCGCTGGCTCGATATGGAAAGGCACCGTTTCTCCCTGCCGACTCAACCGGAGCTTCGATGCATCGAGGGATCGGGGGTTTCGAGCGAAGAGCTCTTCGAAGCTCACGGAGTAGAGACCTGGCTTCGTGGTCTCGAGGCGGGCAAACACCCCGCCGCGCTTTTGGTGACTTCTTCCCTCCCGGTGCCGTCTTCCCATCTGCCCCTGCTGGCGCGGCTCCTCTCCCGGCTCGCGGCCGGAAAAGACGAGACGAACTTGCAAACGACGGGCGAGCAGAAGCTCCCCTCGAGACTCGTCCCAGCGAAGAGGCGAGAGTTCCACCAGCGCCTTCTTCACCTCGCCCTGAAATCCGACGCTCGAAAGCCGAGCCCAGTCGCTGGAGGAAGTGACTCTGCGTCCTCGGGACGCCCGCAGTCTCACCGTGCCCCTGGGAGTCGCTTCGACCTCGAGCGGGTTCACTCCACTCGGGCGGATACCGGAGAACGAGACCAGGTCCATCGCGCGGATCGATGACAACAGCACCTTGCGGCCGGCGACTGCTTCCACCGAGACCCGCTTCAAAGGAAGCGTCGTTTCCTCCTGAATGAAACCCGGGACCGAGATCCGTACCGAGCCATCTTCCTGCGCCTCGGCGTAGAAACCGCCGGTCGTGAGCTCCAGGACCAGCTCGTGAGGGGTTCTTCGCAGGGTCTCCAGAAGAACGGCTTCCGGATCCCCATAGGTCATGGAAGCAGGGAGCTCCTGCTGACCAGCGGGATTCGACGTCCCGGCGCCCGCGTTCGGCGTTGCCGAGACCGGGCCATGAAGCTCGCTCTTGCCCGTGGTCTCGATGTCTTCGAGCTGATAGAAATAGGTTTTTTCGTTGACCAGGCCGGAATCCAGGTATCGGTACCGGGCGCCTTCGGGTGAAGAGCCAAGGCCGGGAATGACGTTAGTCGTGATTTTCCGAAAGGGGCCTTCCTGGGAATCCCCGCGATAGAGATGAAATCCGAGATTGTTCAACTCCGAGCCCGTCTCCCAGGTGAGCGCAACCGCCCCATCGAATCCTCGCGCCTGGAACGAAACCAGATCGACGGCGGTGGGAGCGGGTACCCCGAAGACGAACGTCTGAAGATCGGAGGTGATGTCTCCGCAGTACTGGAACAGAAGGATGTCGGTCTTGACCCAGGATTCCGTCGGAAAGGTGGTGTAGGAGCCGGAGGCGAGGTGGGCCCGCACGTAGTAGAGGTCGGGCCCGCCGTTGACCGAGTAAGGCGACCAGCCGAAGGGGTCGGTCCAGTAGATCGTTCCCGCCTTGGTCAGGTTATTTGTCTCGTCGGTGAAGCTGAACCCAGACTCCAGATCCGCCCAGCTCGTTCCGTTCCAGAATTGCCACTGCAGATCCACCGTTCCCGCTCCCGGCGTTGCCAGGGCGACGTTGAGGCCGCGAAACTTCGAATCCGAGCCGAGGTACAGGTGCTCGCCCCGTCGTACGGCGTCCACCGCGGCGAAGCTCAGAGTGAAGTTGTTGTCGCCTCTCGCCAGGTACTCGCTCGCGCTCGCGGTCAAACCGCCGTGAGCGAGGGCCTGAGGGCTCGTGGCCGACCCGCCGTAGACATACACCTCGTCGTAGATTCCCGGCGACCCGCCCCCGGGGCTCCGGCGCCCGATCTGGAAGTTCGTGCTCACGTTCGTGGCCGCAACGTAGTCGGCCCCGGTACCACCGCCAGGATTGGGCTCGACGCCGTTCACGAAGATGCGAAGCTGGGTGGCGATAGGGAGGGTGTCGTCCCACTCGAACCGCAGGTGAACCCATTCTCCAGCGCGCCAGGAATATTGCGCCGGGCTCACTGCGATCTCGGAATTGACGGCGAGGGCGTTGATGGTGAACCTCAGAACGTTGGCATTGTCCTTCTCGAACAGCCAGTAGTTCGCTCCGTTGAAATTGTATCCGCCGAGGGTGTAATTCGAGCTGTCGTTGCTTGCATAAGTGGGCCTGTACCAGAACTCGATGGCCCCTTTGGCGGTGTCGAAGTTTCCCGCGGTGGGAAAGTTGAAGTACGACGACGTCCCCACGACGTCCGCTCCATTGCCGTAGTGGCCGGCGACGAAGTTGACGGTTCCGGAGACCGTGCCCGGGGTTCCCACGTCGGGCGTGGTGTCGAGCGACGGGAGATCCTGCAATGTCGAATGCCACAGCAAATCCTGGGCGAAGTGGGCGCGGGAGATCGGCTTGACGTCGGCCTTGTAGTCGACACCGTTCGCGAGCGCGACCCCTTCGAGCGTCACCGAGGGCGGATCCGCCAGCGACCGCCAGTGTCGGATCTTGAAAAACGGATGGAAGCGCGTGGTGGTGCCGCCGTCGACGTCGAATGTGAGGCCGTTCGTCATGTCGAACGTAAGGAGGTAAGCCGCCTCCGACTCGTTGAAATGGTCCGCGGTGGTGTTCTCGTCAGGATCGTTCCAGGGACTTCCGATGCTGATCGAGAGCGCGTCGGGTAGCCTGTAGTCGGCGCTCCTCCCCATCACTTCCGGGTCGATTTGATCGACGAGGTTGGTGGGCTTGAAATAAGTGAGCGCGTTCCAGGTCTCGTTGGCGTTGGCAGCGATGGAGCCGGTCGTTGGGTTGTCTCTCCAGAGGATCTGGGCCACGGTCTCGTCGTACTCGGAACGGTTCGCAAGGCCCCAGTCCTGGTAAAGGACCCGGAGGAAGTCCGTCTTCCTGCCCGGGACTTCGCGCCGTGCCAGCAAGAAGTCGCTTCCGGCGGGTCCCCCCGGGGGACAGGGACAGGCGACGACACCGGAGGACAGGGCTCCGACGTCGCTGAACACGGAGAGGTCCGAGCACGCAGCGCCGAGGCCGGGGCATTCCGAACGCACACCCATGTTCAAGTCCTGGTCCGACATCGCGACCGCGGCGCTGAGGCTGTTGCGCCGGTTGAAGCGGACGGCTATCCTGCCGGAGCCGTACACGTGGTAGTCGGCCACTCCCTTGATTCCGGCGAGGACCGCGCTCCCGTTGAGCTGCTGGTAGTACGCATCCTGGCGCACCTTGACCCGGGTCTCTGTCGCCTCGAGCAGATCCAGCTTCGGTCGCGCGCCGCTCCAGCGCGCATCGGCGGTATCGGCGGTGTTGTCCTCGGGGTGATACCAGAGGCCCCCCGAGAGAACCGAATTCTTCAAAAGGGTCTTGGCGCCGCTCGCGGGGGCGCCACCCGCGAGGTCGAAGCTCTTCGCGGGATCCTCGGCCAGATCGAAGAACCGTTCGACCCCTCCACCGAAATCGGCATCGAAGGTCAACTCGAAGCTCTTGGGAGCGGTGACGGTGATGGTCTGGACGGGTCCGGCCTCGCTGGTGGTGAGAGGGGGGCAGGCCTCGCCAAGGGCGATATAGAGGATCTCGGCGGGGTTCTCGTTCAACGGCTCGTTGACGTTGGTGTTGTCGTTCAGCGTCCAGTTCAAGGTGAAGCCGGTGCCGTCGAAGCTGGTCACGTCGGCTTCGGAGAGGACCCTCGCAGTTCCCGGGCAGGGCCCCGGAACTCCTCCCAGGAAGCAATTCGTCTGAGCGAGAAATCCGACTTTGGTGGTGGACGTGCCTTGCCAGACTTCCGAAGGATCGGATGAGATCTTCTCGTGAAAGAAAGTAGCCCGCTCGTCGATTCCGTCCGAAACGCTGAACGAGATCCGGGCCTCTTCTTCCGGGGAAACGTTCACCACCCGGTTTCGAGAGACGAACATGAGCCCCGACGGACGAAACCCCACGCCGGTCTCCGAGACCGTTTGGTTGGGAGGCGCCTCCAGCGACGGCTTCAAAATCGAGTCGATCTTCGACTGGCCTCCCCTCAGCGCGAGGTAGTGAGTCAAGGTTTGGGTCACGTTGACGTACTTGTTGAGGCGGAATCCATCGGGAAGGAAGGTAGTGACCTCGGCTTCCTGGACTTCCCGGAAGGGAGTAGTTACGAAATCGTCCTTCAGAATGGCGCGGCCCAGCTTCTGGCGAACGAAGCTCTTGACGTTCGCGGTGTTGTCCCGTGAAATGGCGTCGATGGCGCCATTGGTGATACTGCCCGCGAGATCTCGACCCGCGAAGCCGATGCTCGCCGCCGCATCCACCTGGGTCGCGTCGTTGGTGTTGTGATCGATGGAGAGAAACATCACGAAGTCGGGCTCGAATCCGACTCCATTGATGTCTTCGTTCCCCGTGCCTGCGGCGGGGGTGAAGCTCCCGACCGTCGAGTGCGTTACATCCTGTCCTCCGATGGCGATGTAGTGGACGAGCCAGCCCGCGGAGCCGCGATTCAACCAATGGACGGTGAACCCGTCGACGTTCATCGAGGTGAGCTCCGCCTCGACGTCCAGGGTTCCCGCGCTCGCGGAGCTGAAGATCAAAATAGAGCGGGATTGGGACTGCCGCTTTCGGCTCACCGAGGTCGCCAAGTTGTCGTCCGCGGCGTAGGCGATCGCGGCCTCGTTCGCGGGCCCGGTCGCGAAGCCGTAACCGAGAGAGGCATCCGTCGCGAGCCCGGTGGCGCTTTGCTTCGTCCAGAAGAAGATGACAGCCTTCGGCTGAAAACCCACGACTACGTTCACCGACGGGTCGGGCGCTCCTCCTCCGAATGGCGCGACCAGGTTTCCCACCTTCGTCAGCACCTGCGCTTCGGCGGAAGCACCGGCGAAGAAGAGAAGGAAGAAGAGAGCCCACATTACGGGATGGTCGTGGTTCTTCATGGGACTGCCCGGGGGAAACGGGGAACCCAGAGAAAGAAGCAACATCCATGCCCGGCTTATTCGTCCAGAAGGCTTCTATTGGCGATAGTTAGCGGGAGGAGCGCCCCGCGGGTCGAGGGGAAAGGCCTACGTGCCTGTGGGCTCCTGCGAGCGGTCGATCTCGCGCCGACGAGGTCCTCGCCCCGGCGGAGCCCGCGGCTTCCGAGAAGGCTTTCGGCCCTCAGCGCAGCGTGAGCGCTGGGTCGCCGAAAAGGTGGTAGATGAGGAGAAGCTCGGGGAACGCCCCCGACGCGGCGTAGGTCGCTTGCGCCGCGAGCATCGCATCGCCGAGCCTCGCGTGCCGCCCGCTCGCGATCTCGCTCGAGAGATCGCGATGGAAGCGTTGGGCGGGCGCGTCGAGGCTGAGGCCGCTCGGAGAGATCGCGGCGATGGCGCCCTTGCCCTCCGCTTTCACCAGCGCCTCGCCCAGGGAGTCGAAGTACGGGAAGTGAAAGTAGCCGTTCAGGCAGTTGAGCGTGAGCACCAGCGGCTGCGCGGACTGCGGCGCCAGCATATCGACGCCCGCGGTGTCGAAGATCGCCTCGCTCGCCCAGAGCGCGATCCCGCCGTGGCCGACGTAGCTCACGAGCCCCGCGCCTTCGTCGAAAGCCTCGAGGACGCTCGCCGTCGTCGCCGGAGCTCCCAGCTCGCGGAGGTAGATCTTGCGGATGTCGCGTCCGGCGAGCGGTCCCGCGGCGATCGCGTCCGCGTTCGCTTCGAAGTCCCCCGCCTCGTCCGGGTTGTCCGCGACGAGGATCGCCGGCCCCTCGAGACTTCGGCCCGAGCGCTCGAACGCCAGAATCTTCTCGATCATCACCCGGGCTTCGTGGGCGCTGGCAGCCGGGAGTCGGCCGATCGCCAGGTCCGGAAGCCGATCGTCTCCGTTGACCGAGGCGTAGGCGGCGTCGGACGCGGTCCAGAGGAAGGACGTCTTCACCAGAAGAGGCGGCACCTGGTTCTTGCGGCCCGTTCCGAGGTAGTCCTTGAAGTCATAGCTCGCATCGCCGAGAAGTAGGACGTAGCGCAGCGAAGGCGAATAGGCGCGGGAGAGGAGCTCGCGAATCGCCTCCGGGCGCTCCTCACCGAAGCCGAGTTCGGCGTAGACGTCTTCCATCGCCACCGCCCGCGCTTCGAGACCCTGGCTTCGCCGGAGTTCCAGTAGGGGCGCCGCCACCGCCAGAAAGTCGCGCGGCCCGATCATCAGATAGTCGGCGCGCAGTCTTTCGCCATCGAGCTTCCGAGGCTCAGCCCTCTCGACTTCGGGGTTTCGCACCGCGGCCGGATCCGCCAGGAGATACTTCCGTCCGGCCCGAGCGGGAAAGCGAATCCCGGCTTCCGTGGCCTCGACTCGCGCGACCCGGCGGACGGGATCTTCGGTGACGTCGAGGACGTGACTTCCCGCGCCGAGCCCGGAAACCTCGGCGATTCCCCCTTCGTGAAAGGTCCCTTCGAAAAGCCCCAGCTCTCCTTCGAGTCTTTGCGGGTAGTCGATGCGGAAGCGGTCGAGCATTATCATGGAATAGGGAGCGCTCGTATCGGAGTTGATCTCGAGCTCGTTCGCTCCGTCCCGAAGGACCCCCGGGTCGATCGACGCGGTCACGACGCGCTGCCGCTTCCCCTCCCAGGACGCATCGGCGACAAGGATCCCGTTAACCCGCACGGCGACGCGGTGCTCCCCCGCGAATCCGCTCTCGCTCGCGCCCGAAAGCGACAGCTCGAGGTGGGAGGGAGCGGATGCGCCGGCGAGGCGGCTCACTGTGAACGAATAGGTTTTGCGTGCGGGGGCGAAAAGAAAGTCCCAGAACCAGAGGTCTTCCGCCTCGAGAAGCCCGGCCTGGTAGTACCGGTTCTCCTCCATCGAGAGCCTGCCCTCGGAGAATCGAAGGGACGTCCCCTGAAGGGCATCGGAGTCGACGGGCATCGTCAGGCCGTGGTCCAGTCGGAGCTCGTAGGCCGCCGTAGCGCCGTAGGGGTTCGCCGCCGCGCCCGCGCTCACGAAGTAGAGTGTGGCGCCGGGGCCGAAGTAGGCGCCCGGCGGCTCGACGTGGAAGGCGACGGGCTCTCCGAGACGGCTCAGTTGAAGCTCGCTCACGCGAAGACGGCGGCGAATGCCCAATGCCCGGTAGGCAATCCGTTGAAGGCCGGGGTCCTTCACTCGAATCCGCGCGAGAATCGCGGAGTCGGCCTTTCGACCGTGGCCGCGCAAAGCTCGGCCCGTGAGCTCGTCGGCATCAAGCCCTCGAAACGAGAGGCGAATCACGAGGCGCCTCGCGAGGATCATCTGCCGCGACTCCGCGTCCCATCGAAGAGGGGCGAGCTCCAGGAGCGCCTTTTTCGTGGAACCCTGAAATCCGACTTCGACCACCCGCGCACTCTCGGCCGAGTACCGGGAGCCGGGACGATACCGCCCTGGTCGTTGTCGTCGGACCGCGCGCACCGTCCCGGCGCGCGTCGCCACGAGGTCGGGAGCGGATGCCAAAGCAGGCGCGAGCCCGTCGAACGTCTCGATCTCCTCCGCGCGCACGGAGAGGATCTCGATCGCTCGGCCGAAAACGGCGTCTACCCAGGCACGCCTGACGGGAATCGCCGGTCCCTCGGGATCCGTGGCCTCCTCGAATCCGGGAATCTCGAAGCGAACCGTCCCGTCCTCGCCGGCAACGGCGAGGAAGCCGCCGGTCGTGAGCTCCAGAAGCAGGTGACGCGGGCTGCGCTCGAGGATTCGCAAGCCGCCTTCGCCGGGCGCACCGTAGGTAATGCGGGCTGAGTCCGAAGAAGTGACGGACCCGGATCCCGGCGCGGTCGCCGTGACCGGACCATGAAGGCCGCCGAGGCCGCCGACTTCCACGTCCTCGAGCTTGTAGTGGTACTCCTGCCCCTCCACGACGCCCGCGTCGAGATACTGGTAGTGCGCGCCCACGGCCGAGGAGCCGAGGCCGGGGATGAGAGCGTCGGTCACACGCTCGTAGGGACCCTCGGCTGCGCTCGAGCGATGGAGGTGGAAACCCAGGTTGCGGAGCTCCGAGTCCGTTCGCCACTCGAGAAGAATGCCGCCCTCGACCCCGCGCGCACCGAACGACGCGAGGCTCACCGCGGTCGTCGCTTCCGCCTCGTCCGCTCCCATATCCCAGGTGAAGTTCAAGCGAGACTGACCGTCGACGTCGTCCCAGAAGGTTCCCGACAGATTCACGCCCGCATCGAGGGCGTTCGCGCCGGCCTTCAGGTGGAGGTTCTCGGAGCCCGGCGCCACGGAGACGAACTGGCTCGAGGCGAGAAGTCCGGTAAGGGAGCCGGTTCCCGCGGCCGTCCCGTCCGAGGACATATTGTAAGACTGGGTCATCGCCCCGCTGAAGTCGCCGGAGGAGCTATTGCCCATCGAGATCGTGTTGGTGACGGTCAGCGTTCCCGCGGAGACCAGTACCCCCACTCCGCTTCCCGGGGGATCCATATTGAAGATGGTGCAGTTCTCGACGACCCCGACGGCCTCCGCG
>Ga0214473_10010801_pt1 | contig 10731 bp, 11 predicted proteins | sample RVTome_7_FD_203509 | JGI IMG/M metagenome (GOLD analysis project Ga0214473, IMG submission 203509) | Soil microbial communities from uranium-contaminated site in the Upper Colorado River Basin, Wyoming, United States - RVT98D197 | ecosystem: Environmental > Terrestrial > Soil > Contaminated >... | reverse complement strand
TGGCCTGAAGCAAGTCCTGAGCGCAGCCATGCATCGCTTCGCAACACCCTCGATCACCTGCAAACGACCTTACGCCAGGTAAGTGGTCAGGCTCAAACCTCCTATCTTTCCGTCACACATAATTCGCTGAGTCTGAATCTAGATGCAGATATCGACTTTGACTTGCAAACGGTAGAACACGCGTACACTCAGGCACACGCCGACCGTTCAAGCCGCATGCTGCCAGAGGGTTCGGCCAGCCTGCCTTTATTTCAATCGGCAGCAGCTTGCCATCGGGGCGATTTTCTGGCTGGATTCTCGCTTAGAGACGCGCCCGGATTCGACGATTGGACGACTATTCAGCGCGAAGTCTGGCATCGCCGTCTGGGTCTGATCCTAGACCGGCTATCCGAAATCCAATTTGCACATGGCGAGTTTGCCGGAGCCACAGAGACAGCTTCGCATTGGATTGCGCTGGATGCGCTGAACGAAATTGCCTATCGCCGCAAGATGCGGGCACACTTCGCGGCTGGCGAGCGCGGGCAAGCACTGGAGACTTATGAGACCTGTCGGGCCATTTTAGCGGTTGAATTGGGTGTCGAACCGGAACCGGATACGGCGACGCTTGCGGAGAGCATTCGCATCCAATCTCCCCTCGGTCATCCCAATGCCCGTAAACCTGTGCCTCGGCCACGGCGACCAGATACCTCAGTCAATTTCCTGGGAAGCCTGTTTGCCGGGCGTGACCGCGAGTACCAAGCACTTCTTAAATGTTATGGACGCACCGCTGCAGGCCAGCCCCAGCTCGTGGTGCTGCGCGGCGAGGTTGGGATAGGCAAGACCCGCCTGGCCAGGAAATTCATCCAATTGGCTAGCGCCCAGGGGGCTGAATTGCTGCTGGGATCCGCGTTTGAAAGTGGCAGCCATTTACCGTTTCAGCCGCTGGTGGAAGCGCTCCGGCTGCGACTTGCGGATGATAGCACGTTAACAAACTTGGTAGATGAGATTTGGTTATCGCCGCTGAGTCAGCTGCTGCCAGAATTGCGCCAACAAAATCCGAGTTTGTCTCCCACTCCAGTGGAGAGTTCTCAGCGGAAAGCGGATGGAAATCAGGCGCAGCTGTACGAACCCTTGGTGCAATGCATGCTGGCTCTGACTAAACGGGCTCCCCTGGTGCTGTTTATCGATGATTTGCAGTGGGCAGACAGCGCCACATTAGACCTGCTGCAATATGCCATCCGGCGCTGGCAAGATAACACAGCGCGGATCTTGTTTTTGGCTAGCCTGCGGTCAGATGCTTTGCACCCCATGACCCAACTCCAGCCAGCAGGCAGCCCGCAGGGCTTGAGCCAGTGGCTAGAACGCATAGCGCGTGAGTTGACGCCAGTTCATATCGAGCTGGAACCGCTTGGGGAAAGTGAGACAGTGCAGATGATGAAATCCATCTTGTCACCACCCGACGCTGACTTCGCCCAGTGGTTGTACGATGAAACGCATGGGCAGCCTTTCTACTTGATTGAGACCCTCAAGGATTTGCTTGAAAGGAATGTGCTGCACCCTAAACGACAGGTAGAGGGTAAATGGTCCTTCTCAGTGGACGCGGATCACAATCTTGGGCATGCGGTGCGTGTTCCGTCTACCGTGCATGCGGTGATCCGCTCGCGCCTGAATCGTCTCAGCCCGAATGCCTTCAGCCTGTTAGTAGGTGGAGCTGTGCTCGAGCATCGGATCACCTTTGAAAGCATTTGCGCCATCTCCAACGTGAGCGAAGATCAGGCCTTACCTGCCCTGGATGAATTGATTAGCGGTCGGCTCTTATTAGAAACAATCCAGCCAGGTATGACCAGTGCTTACACATTTACCAACGACATGCTGCGTGATGTGGTATATACCGAAGCCGGGGATGCAAGGAGACGTCTTTTTCATCGACGGGCAGTGAAAATTCTTGATACGTCTGGGGAATTAGCAGCGGTACTGGCTCACCACGCGCAGGCAGCCGGGCTGACACTGGCTGCTTTCCACTACAGACTGGCTGCTGGGCAGGAGGCGATGCATCTGTCGGCAGTGAGTGAGGCCGTTGTCCATCTTGAGCTCGCCCACCAGTTTGTGCGAGAGGCAGCGCGTTCAGAGATGTCAGAAAAGGCTGATTTACGGGATCTGTACAATCAGCTAAGCCGGGCTTATAAATTGAGTGGTCAGATGGAAAAAGCTTTGGCTATTGAGGCTGAACGAGAAAGATTATTGTTGGATTGAATACCGTTAATTAAATGTCTCTAACCCCTGTTCCTGATTGTATTGATGATTGAAAGAAGGAGTTAAACCATGAATGAAAACCGACCCTGGGAGTTCACTTGTCAAACATGTGGCGATCATAAATTGACCGTCACCCGTATTTGGACCATCCTTGCTGGCCCGGTCAGTGAACGCTGGCAGGAATGGGGACCACTTGAAGCTGATCATCACTGGCATTTTGAATTTAAAGAAAGGGTGGAGGAAAAACCAGACAAAGCAGCTGACCTGGGGGATTTCGGTGAATTTACAGAAGATGACTCTGCTTCTGAACCGGAGGAATATGAAATATTCGAAGTGGAGAACAATCCGGAAAGTGACGAGTTTTATGTGAATTGCGCAAACTGCGATCGGGAGATTGAATTTGGCTGGTCACAGCCCAACCGTGGTGGGCGTATATTTCCCGTTGAATATTCAGATTTCATTCCGGGGAAATACTGGCCGGACCCCAGGTATTTAGATTCCTGGCAGCAGAAGCACTGGCTCCATTAAAGGGATGGCCAGCCTTAACCAATGCCCGCATCGATGTTCTCCGCGACGATTTTTCGCAATTCTACGTGACCATTTGTCGCTTATCTGCGACGTTTATGTATGAGGCCAGATGATCAAGCCCAGTGGCGTTGCATCCTGGTCGTTCCCGGAGGTTGGATGCCTAAAAATAAAACTGTAGTCGAGATGCATAGTTGCATCGAATGTGGCAGAATATTCTACATCCTTGCCATATATACCCCGGATGGCAGGCTGGTGGATTGTACAGTGACCAGCCCTGGTGGACACTGCGTGCCGGATAAACGACAACCTCTGGTCGCCTGCGATATCCACACAGCAGGGGAAATTGAGGCTGCTTATAATGGAAGTCCAGGAAGGTCGAAGAGTCAGACAACGAACAAGAAAACAGATGAGGTGGTGCTCAATGGACTTTAAGGATTATTATGAAATATTAGGTGTACCACCGGATGCTGAGAAGAAGGTTTTAAAGCAGACCTACCGCCAATTGGCCCGCAAGTTTCACCCGGATGTGAACCCGGGTAACAAAGCAGCAGAAGAGAAATTCAAAACGATTAATGAGGCTTACCAGGTTCTATCGGATACCGAAAAGCGCAAGAAGTATGATGAGTTGCGGGCTCAATACCAGCAATGGCAGCAAGCGGGCGGTCGCCAACAGGATTTCGACTGGCAAAACTGGTCTGTCCAACCTGGTCAAGGAGTACACGTTCAATACGCCAGTCCCGAAGACCTGGAAGAGCTCTTTGGGAGCGCATCACCTTATTCCGACTTCTTCAACAATATCTTTGGACAGGTGCGTGAGCGTGGCAGGGGCCGTGGCCGCGGCACCGTATCCAGCCCGCGCCGCGGACGCGATATTGAGTATGAAGTTGATTTCAGCCTGGAAGAGGCTTATCATGGTACAGATCGCTTGCTGGAAATTGATGGGCATCGCATCCAAGCCATTATTCCACCTGGCGTGCGGACTGGTTCGCGAGTTCGCCTATCTGGACAGGGGGAGCCGGGTCACAACAATGGGCCGGCTGGAGATCTTTATTTGCTCGTGCACATCTCATCTAATGAAACCTTCGAGCGCGAAGGCGATGACCTGCACATTGACGTACCAGTCGACATCTTCACAGCTATTGCCGGTGGTGAAACCCGGGTCCCCACCTTCGACAGACCTTTGTTATTAAAGATTCCACCCCGCACCAACGCCAGGAGGAGTTTCCGACTGCGCGGCAAGGGCATGCCCCATCTGGGTGATCCTAAAACGCACGGCGACCTGTTTGCCTTGGTCAGGTTAGTGCTGCCCGAACCTCTGACAGACAAGGAGGTCAATAGCATCCGCGAGTTGGCCTCCTCACGGTCAAAACATTCATAATTGCAGCCCAAATGAGGTAATGGAATGATTCCCGAAAATATATCCCCAAAACGGTATTGGTATGATCCCTACGAAGACTATGAATCGCGCAGTAAGCGCCGATTACAGGACGATCTGGGTGTTGACGAGGCTGCCGTTGAAACGATCCTGCACTTGCGCAGTCAGGTCATTGAATTACAATCTCAGATTCGCCAGTTGAAAGCCGAGCTCGCCGCTCAGTATGCCAGCCAGCATATGCGTCTGTCTCGTTACCGAGAAGTCTATTTCGAGGCCACTTGGATCGAAGTGGAAATTCAGGAAGGATAACAGCCTAGCGACATTAATTAGGAAATATCCAACTTCATACCCATCCGGACACATATTGATTCAAAAATATCTCCCCATGCTTCTTTAATGTTACATCCTTCCTCGCTAACATGGATGTTATAAATATGTATAGTTTTCAGTAAAACCATCCAAAATTTACATCAATCTTCTTCTGCATCAATTTACTTTTTTAGTAAATACAATAAACACTCTACTGTCCACTCATTTAGTACAACTCAATACGTAGCTTCTACTAATTTACCAGTACAATACGCGCATTTATATTTAACCCTCCTAAATTGCATTGCCTATTTGATCCTGTTTGAAATACAGCGATCAAACTTGTCTCCCACTCGGGACAGAGCTACGGATCGCCTTTCCTTGCTTCATACTGCGGGAACAATTCGGGTACAGATATGCTAGCACAGTATGGTAATTTTGGAACATAATAGACGTAATAGACGGCTTTTTCCCCCTTTTCCCCTACTTGCTCCTCTATCGCACTGAAGAGGTCGAGGGTTCGAATCCCTCCAGGTCCACTCCATCACCCCCAATGGGTGGGGTGATTTTGTTTAACATGCCCACATTTTGGGGATAGGGTGATGGTATAGGGTAAAACCGTCTAATTTGACGCTAAATAAAGCCTTTTTTGCCAGTTTTAGACTAAAAATGTGCCTATTAGACGGTTCAGAAGCATTAGAACCGAGTTGTTATTTCTTACACAAAGGAGGTCGAAGGTTCGTGTCCTATTCAGGCCACACAGGAACCCCGAAGGCTGGGATTTTGTTATTTGGGGAGGAAGAATGGATATAGGAATCATTCCCCTGATCAAGAAACCTGTCCTGGTTAATTCACTCATCCATAGAATTTCTTAGGTATTACTCTTGGGTTAATGAGATTCTTTTGTGCATTCTGAATGGACGGAATATTTGCACTTTACAGGGTGCGAATAACTGAATATTCTTTCCTCATGGTGTCGATGACCCCATCAGGGCACCGCCTAGATACCTGGGGAGTGGGAGTAGGCAACTATGCTTTTGGATCAGGCGTAGGCGATCAGCAAGGAAAGTATGTGAGATTATTGATCATGCAAATGACAGGTATCGTTCATAGATACCATCACAAAATCATTATTTTCAACCTCGAATACGTTGATGGCGCAAGTATCTTGCTTGATGTGCCAAAAGCGTTCGTTGCCCAAGCCTAATACGCCTAAAAGGATGATTCGGTTGATGACAGTGTGGCCGACAAGCACAATAGTTTGTTCATTATGATGAGAAACCAGCTCGTTTACAGTACACATAGCACGTTCACGTAAACCAGCTAATGTTTCACGCCCAGGGATACAAGCAATCTCGGGTTCGTTGTACCAGGCATGAGCAGCCTCTGACCAGCGCTCCCGAACTTCATCAGGCATCAACCCCTGCCATTCACCATAATCAATATCAGTCAGGCCAGGATGAGTTTGCACAGGCAGGTTGAAGTGTTTGGCAATGGCTTCAGCGGTTTTCACGGCCCGTGAAAGCGGGCTGGAAAAAACTGCTGTTGGTTGCCATTCCTCAGCGATGCGCTGACCTGTAGCTTCTGCCTGAGCCAGTCCAGTTTCGTTCAATGGAACATCAGCACGCCCGCGGAAACGCTCAACCCGGTTCCATTCAGTCTGTCCATGTCGTACAAGGATGTTGCAAGTCATATCTGGTCTCCGTAGTGATATCACCACATCATATCAGCTAAGGATTGCCGCCTTCCAATGGATATCCTGCCGCTTTCCAGGCATTCAATCCACCACTCATGCACGAAGCATTCGTGATGCCAGCTTTTTGCAAGATGGTCATACCCTCTTCGCTACGCTGACCTACAAGACAGACAACTACGATGTCTCGATCGTTTGGCAATTCACTCAAATGGCTTTGGAGTTCATCCAATGGGATAAGTGTACTATTGGCTATGTGAATTTGGTTCCATTCCTCTTGAGAACGTACATCCAGGAAGAACGCACCTTGCTGGTATTTCTGGTAGGCTTGAGCTGCTGAAATATGTGCATCCCCGGTAATTTTGGGTATCAGAAGAATTGCAGCAACAATAATGACAATAACCGCAAATCCCAGACCAATCCACTTCCAAAGTTGGTTTTGCCTACGAGCCTTATGATATTGCTGCTTCTTGGAGCCAGTGGGCTTCGACTTCGAAGGTTTATGTTTTTGTGACATGGTTTTTCTACCTGTCAGATCCCCTTCGTGAAATGCCTCTCATCAGGGTGATCACGCTCATCAGAGGGGCAAAGTAAGAGCAGCGAACGAGAGGGCGTACTACCGGCATTGCGCCAACGGTGGGGTAAATGTGCCTCGAATAGAAGGCTGTCGCCTGAATCCAGAGTGAAAGTTTCTCCTTCGACTTCGTATGTGATGCAACCTTCTAGGCAAAAGACAAATTCCAGGCCAGTGTGAACGATGGGTGTATCTCCACTATCTGCTTGTGGCTCTAGAGTAACTACAAACGGCTCTAGACCGGAACCCGTAAAACCTGCTCCCAGGTCAGCCAGGGTTCCGTGGGTAAAGGCAGCTGATTGACGGTTTCCAGCTTTTTGATATACGATGGTTTGGGGATAAATTTGGGTCTCGAAGAAGGCATTGATTGGTTGTTTCAGTGCAGCGGCAACTTGTTGTAAAGTACTCACACTCGGTGATGTTTTACTATTTTCAATCATGCTAAGGGTGTTTACGTTAAGTCCGCTCCGTTCAGCCAAGGCGCGGATGGAGAGGCCGCGCTCAATTCGTAATTCGCGCAAGCGTCGACCAACATTGATCTCGGTGGGTGGTTGGGATGGCGATAGGTTACTTTTCATATGATTTAGGAATCCTCGCAGCTTCTTCTTTTCTGGGGAAGCATCAACTAAAATTATATGTGATATTCGGTTTTTATTAAGGATATGACACCATTAAAATCGGTGTTTTCGTAATCCCGACGGAATGAATAGTCAGGTATAGAGTTTTTCTCTACCCCGCTATTCAATAAAGCTTTCAGATAAGTTACTCTAATTTTCTGGGGCTTTTATTGAGACTCGTGCTTTTTTAAGGAAGGTACGGAGTAATTCTGCAGTCTCGGGTAATGTAACTGCCTCTACCTTTCCCGCGTCGCACAAAGAAGTGACCAAAGGATTGATGGGTATCTGCGCCAGCAGTGGCGCGCCAGCAGCAGCGGTAACTTCGCTGGCGTGACTGGGACCGAAGATTAGGTGTTGTTTGGCTGTGTCGGGGCACTTGAAATAAGCCATGTTTTCCACCACACCAATAATGGGGGTGCCAACAAGCTGTGCCATGTGCACCGCCTTGCGTACGATCAGCGATGCCAGGCTTTGAGGTGTGGTGACCATAATAATCCCACTGACTGGCAATGATTGTAGAGTAGTAAGGGAAGCATCTGATGTTCCAGGTGGTAAGTCCACCAGTAAGTAATCCAGGTCACCCCACATCACATCGCCCCATAATTGAGTTATAGCTTTGCCAATCATTGGTCCACGCCATACCACGGGTTTATCTTCCTCGTCCATAAGCAGATTGATAGACATGATTTTGACTCCCGCCTCACTTGCCAGGGGAAAAATTCCGACCGGACCGGCTTCAAGAGGACCGTGAAGTCCGAACAACTTGGGGATGCTTGGCCCGGTGATGTCGGCATCCAGCACCCCCACGCGATAACCAGATTGCGCCAGGGCCACCGCCAGGATGCTCGTGACCAGCGATTTGCCCACCCCACCCTTGCCACTCATTACCGCTATCACCTGTTGGATGTGGTTATACTGAGCTGCACTGCCTTCTTTGGATTCACCCAAAACAGCCTTGCGTTCCTGATCGGTCATGGTAGTCATATGTACAGCAACTTCTTCCACTTCTGGTATTTCGATGATGGCGGAATACACATCAGCTTCGATCTGATCTTTGAGCGGGCAATCAGGGATGGTCAGGGCTATGGTCACTGCAACCGACTGATCCTTCACCTGCACATCACGCACCATGTGCAGGTCAGTCAGGCTGCGGTGCAATTCAGGGTCGTTTACTTTAGATAGCGCGTGAAGAACTTGATCTTTTAATTCCATGTTTTTCTCCATAAAATAGGTATATAAACGCTGCCTTGCCTGTGGCCAGGCCGAACAAGAATAAAGCAGTCATGATAATTGCCGAACTGAGGCACCAGGCACAGGTGGCACCGATGACAAACGGCTCGAGGAACGTCAGGTATACAGAGAAAAGTACACCAAAGGAAGTTATCCCCAACAGAGCCAGTGAGGCATAAGCTGCCAGGCGTTTATTAGCCGAGCGCATAAAAACCCAGGCTGACAAGATCATGATGTAGCCAACTACGCCTAACAACCCAATGGGCAAAATGCCAAACAGGCGGGCATACTCGCTCTGCTGCACCGTATTGCAATCACCCACCGGTCCACAAACAGCTTCAACCAGGTTAATTTCTACGTATGCCAGGTACCCTGCGATGGCCAGACCAGCGATGCAAAGCATTGGGATATGCCAATTCCAGGAATGCGTCGAGGTTGGAGACGAGGAACCTCGAAAGTAGATAATTCCATAAATCAACATTAATAACATTCCCACCAAAACCACAACTGCAAGGCCATTGCCCGTTGGATCCAGTGCTAGTCGTTCCCATGCGGTGAGATTTATATCATCCGTTAATATCAACCCAACAGTAGTTGGTGTGGGGGCAAGGATGTTGGGTGTTGGGGTGGCTGATTCCAACGTAGGCACTGCCTGGGAAGTAGCTTGGAGGGTCGGAGCTGGGTTGGATGATTGCGGTGTGGGAGCCTGAGTGTTTTGCGTTTGCGTTAATGCCTCAGCCAAACCAGGGATTGATGGCCAATCCAACCCTCCTTGCGCCAGGTGTTTCTCAATCAGATCAGGGAATTTCTCCGGGATATCTGCCGAGCCGATAAGATAGGTATCTCCTACTACTAAAAACGGGACGCCACTGCTCTCCAGCTTGAAATACTGTAATGCATTCTTATATAATGCCTGGCCCCCAGACGTAGAAATATCAACACCCACGATGACCAGCTGTTCACCATATTGCTCTAATAAAGGTAGCATCGTTTCAGTGATGACATATTGGCAGTGTCCACAGGTGGGCGAATAAAACAGCACGGCGTGCACAACAGGTTGCGATGGTTCTGGTGTAGCCGATACTGGTGAGACCGCAAACCAACAGGAAAATATCAAAGCAATGATAAAAAGTCTACGCATAGTTATAAAATAAGAGATGCCGTTCATAGAATGAATGCAATTCCGGCGATGATCAACCCCCCAAGGACTGAATATAAGGTCCCTTTTAGAAAACCACGAAAATGAAATCTATAATCCTTATATACCGCCATTCCCTCGCTGCCAGGGATGATAACAAAACGGGGTGTAAGGGTACAGAAAATAAACCAATCCAAAATCAGCCAATTCACGATATTGAAAATCCACATTACACCTGCAGCATTCAACCATAACGCCCATAATTCTGCGGTGTCATTTGCCTTCACAGAGAGCGTGGAGAAAAATGGTCCAAGCAGGAGCAGCAGCATGAGAGGCACTCCAAAAACATAGATGAGCTGTTTTTCTCTCCTGGTCTTTTCTGGTACTGCCTGCTGGATTTTGAGCGGATAATCATGAAAGAAAATGCGTGGATTCAACTTTAGCGCCAGCATCAGCCATACGGATGCAAACAATGAGAGAACTGCACCATCAGTTAGAATATTTGCCAAAATCGACATCATTATTCCTTACTCCGGTGTGCATACCAGCCTGTTTTTACGTCATTACAGGCATCAAAATCGGGGACATATGGCTTGATGTCAATCAGAGGCGTGCCATCCAACATATCCACCCCTTTAATATCAAGGATATTCTCCCGGCGAGCTAATAACCTGACTATAGAAAGCCCAATCGGGTTTGGACGGCAGGGATAACGCGTGGCAAACAAACCATGTACTTTGTCATCGAGGAAAGGTGTGACCTGCAGCTTGTAACCATCCGATTGATGGAAAATATACAATAGAATGATGTGCGAAAACCCTTCTAAACCCAGTAAACCTTCGGCGAATTCGGGATAGACTTCCACACTTCCAGATATGTTTGACCGCGTAGGTTGGATGGGGGTTCCTTCCTTCTCAGTGTATGGCGAGTTAATGATGCCAATAGGTTTCATTATAAATTCCATGCATCCCTCCTCAGGGTTAGCAATCGTACACCTTCCACCTGCTGGAACGTCGCACCCTGCCCAACGGTGCG
>Ga0214473_10010800_pt1 | contig 10731 bp, 7 predicted proteins | sample RVTome_7_FD_203509 | JGI IMG/M metagenome (GOLD analysis project Ga0214473, IMG submission 203509) | Soil microbial communities from uranium-contaminated site in the Upper Colorado River Basin, Wyoming, United States - RVT98D197 | ecosystem: Environmental > Terrestrial > Soil > Contaminated >... | reverse complement strand
AGAGTTCCCGGTCCATATCGAAGCGGACCTTGAGCGACTCGGCCATGCGGTTGAACGCCTCTCCCAGATCCCCCAGTTCGTCTTGTCGCTGAGGCTGGATGCGGTGGGCGAGGTTCCCCTTGGCGATAGCCCGGGCCCCCTGGGCCAGGGCCTGGATCGGCCGGGTGAGCCGCCGCGTCTGGAGGTGGGCCCACACCAAGCCCACCGCCAGGGTGAACACGCCCAGGGCCAGAATGGCATTCCGGGTCCGGCCGATCAGCGCCTGCTCATCGCCGATGGAGATCCCGATGCGGGCGGTGCCCCGGCGCTGGGCCAGGACCAGCACCGGGGCCGCGAAGTCGTAGAGCGTCTCCCCCTGGCGGGAGCGGGTCTCTTGGAACATCGGCTCGGCGGCCGTCAGCGCCCGCCGGGTCAGGGGGTCCTGGTATATGGCCCCGGTCTCGGCCAGCCGCGTGTGGATCAGGACCCGGCCATCCAGATCCAGGATCATGGCATACCGGATGTCGGGCTCCCGCGCGAGGCTGTTGACCAACTGCCGCAGCCCGAGGAAATCGTCCGCCACCAGGGCCGGGACGCTGCTGAAGGCGAAGATGGTCACCAGGCGCAGCCCGTTCTCCCGAGCGGTGCCCAGGATGGCCCGCTCCTGGATCCAGAGGACGGCGGGGATGAGCAGGGTGAAGAGGACGCTGACCAGCAGGATCACGTGGAGGGCAAAGCGCCCCTGGAGGGACAGGCGTCGATAACGCTCCCGCAGGGGACCGACCCGATTCATGCCGCTTCCGCCTCAGCGCTTGATTTCATGAATCCATATCGGGTTTCACCCGATACGCATGGCCCTTGGTGAGTGCGTTCAATGCCTTCTTGGGAAGGAACTCATGAAATCAAGCACTCAGCGGATCTCCACGGTCGTGAGCTTGTCCTGGGGCAGTCCGTAGAGGTTGAGAGTCAGCCCGGCAACCCGAACATGATGGGCCGCGAAGGTGATCTGGTGGTAGAGGAAGACCGCGGGCACATCGGCCAGGAGCACCCGGGTGGCGTCTTGGTACATCCGCACCCGCCGGGAATCGTCCATGGGCTGGCGGGCCAGCTCCAGGAGTTCATCCACCCGTGGATTGGAGTAGTGCCCGAGGTTGTGCTGAGACTTCGAGTGGAACAAGGGGAAGAGGATGCGCTCGGGATCCGGGGTGCTGACCGACCAGCCGTACAGGTACAGATCGTGGTCCCCTTTCCGTCGCTCCGCATGGAACGTTTTCCAGTCCGGCGTCCCGAGGAGTTCGACCTCTATCCCCACCTTGCGCAGATCCGACCGGATGGCCTGGGCCGTCTCCGACCACGGCTCCAGGGAGGCATTATACAGCAGACGCAGCGTGAGTCCCGACTCCGCGCCCGCCTCGTTGAGGAGGGCGCGCGCGCGCCGCGGATCATAGATCGGCTGGTGAAGCTGTGGATCGTAGCCGAGGCTGGCCGGCGGTAGGGGACCCCGCGCAACCACCATGGCCCCCCGGCCCAGGTAGGTGGCCAGTCGCTCGCGGTCCAGCGCCCGGGCGATGGCCTCACGCACCCGCCGGTCCTTCAGGGAGGGGCGATCCACCTGCATGCCCAGGAACCGGACGTTGAGTCCACCCACCTTCGCCAGGCGGACGAGCGGATTGGCCGCCAGTCGCTCGAAGCTGTAAGGCGGGACGTCGGGCACCAGGTCGAAGTCGCCCGCCTCCAGGCGATCGATGGCCACCTGGACGTCGGGGACGATGGCGAAGGTCACCCCGCCCAGGCGGGGCCTCCCCCGCCAGGAATCGGCGAAGGGCGCCAGGACGATCCGATCGCTCTCCCACCGATCCAGGCGGAAGGGCCCGGTCCCCACCGGCGTCCGCGTCAGGTGCAGGCCGTGGGCCGTCAGGGCCTGCGGGCTGACGATCTTTACCAGGGCAAACTGCGAGGGTCGCGGGTACTGGAGGGTAATGGCGACCGTGTGGGGGTCCAGCACCTTGATCTCTTTGATCAGGCCTGCGAGGACCTCCTCGTACGCGTTGGGGGGTGTGGCGGAGTAGACGCGGGACGTAGGAAGGTACTGCCGCTCGTAGCTGACCTTCACCGCCTCGGCGTCCAGGAGGGAGCCGTCATGGAACCGGACGTTTTTCCGAAGGGTGAAGGTATACGTGAGCCCATCGGCGCTCTGCTCCCATCGTTCGGCCAGCGCCGGCTCCATCCTGGCGCCGTCCGTCGAGAGCTGGGTGAGGGCATCGTACAGCAACCACATCACCTGGTCATCCTGGATGCGGTTGCTCTTGGCTGGGTCCAGAGAGACGGGGTCGCTGATGAGCCGATAGGCGAAGGTACCCTCGCCCGCCAGCGCCGGCTCTGCCCGTGCCACCAGTGTCACGGCGCATGCCATGCAGAGCGGCAGCAGGCTTCTCCAAAGGCCGATTCGTCCCACTGCGCCATGCCTCGGTCCGGCCATCGGATCACCCACCTTTCCGTCCCACCACCGTGTTGCGTCACCGCGTAAATGCCGCATCCCTTGCCGCTCGACCCGCCCGTTCGCCGGTCGCCCGCCATTGGGGCCTCACATTATCCAGGGGCCCGGGACCTGTCAACCCCGTTCCGAAAAAACCTTGAAGCGCCGGCACCAAGAGTGCCATGATTTCCTGGCAACCCCGCCAAAGGCGGGGCAATCTGGCAACTGGGAACTCCTGATTGCCAAGTTGCCAAATCGCCTGATTGCCTTCCCCTGGCGTTCTTGTCCCGCCTGGGGCGGGATTGGCGGTTGGGGATTCCGGAGCGGGGTCACCACTCAAGAAACCCACGAGAAATCCCGCCGCCTTCCGCTTGACAAGATGGGCGAAAGGGGATATGTGATCCCGACGGACGGTCTGCCGTGCGATGTTGGAGTGAGGACAGGGGAGGGCGCCGCCAACGGGGCGCCGTCAGCTGGTTGCCGAGGCCGCGAGGTCCCCCCCGGAAGAGACCGGTGAGGCTGGAGAGGTTTCCCTGGACGGGGGCGGAGCGGACCCGCCGCCCAGGGAGGGGACGAGATCCAGTTCTGCAACGCCAAGGAGGGTGGAGCATGGCGAAGCCACAGCAGAGCAAGAAAGAGAAGCTGGGCGTCAAGATCGTGGTCGAGATTACCGGCCACATGCCGCGCGGTGAAGTGACTCAGTTCATGGCAACTCTGAGCAGTGTCGTGAACAATCACTTGGAGAACGGCGGGAACGGAGGGGGCTAGCACTGCGCTTGCTGGCGGGGCCTGCGCTGGAGGACCTCCGGGTCCCGTCTGGCTGCAGCCACCGGGGGGCAGGCCAGGTTTCAGGCGTGCATGGCGGGCTCAGGGGTGCGGCCGGTCCCGGATGCGCAGGTATTCGGTCAACCAGTCCCGGTCGGCCGCGCCCAGCCGCGTGAAGCGACAGTTGAGCAGGAACAGGCTTCCCTGGGGAATCACGCTGACCACCTGAACATCCGCCGCAAGCAGATCCTCCTCAAACCGGACCAGCACCTCCATGATCGTCCCCACGGGAAACTCTTCGTCCAGCAGCATCCCTAGTCCGCCCGGCGCGAGGTTGTAGGTCGCTCCGCGTCGGGATCCACCGCCGGGCGCGGCCGGCTCTCGCAGGGGGCGATAGACGACCGGGACCTGGATGCGGACCCGCTGGTACAATCGCCCCCCGGCTCCAGCGCCGCCAACGCGGGTCGCCTGCTCCATGGCGAGGCGATCCGCTTTGCGGCGGACCCACCTTCGCCGTTCGACCTGCCCGACTGGAGGCTTCAGATCGTGGCCTTGGCGCCGGTCCAGTCCGGATCGCCGCTCCGGGCCGGTGTAGTCTGCTGGCTCAGTGTCAGGTTTCCCCTGCGACTTCTTCGGGTCCGCCATCGGGGATCGGCCCACTCCTGGTTTCTTTCCCCCTCTGTCTGACTTGCCCACCCTCGATCCTGGCTGACGGGTGGACACGCCCCCGGCCGGCCGACCCGTTCGCGGAACGTCCGCCCAGGTTACGCTCACCATATCCACTCGCGACCGCGGATGTCAACCCCGATCCGGAGGAAGGATAGGCAAAGCCGAGATCCCAGGAATCGGCCTGCCCTCTCAAGGCTCCGTCAGGTGTGTGCAGACGAACGACTCCCATCGGCGCTACGAGAACGGATCGGATTCCAAACCCGGCACTCGTCATCGGTAGCTTCTCCTGAGGGATGGTTGCGGTTGGAGTCGCGGCAGGTCTGACGCGTCCCTGGGATGCCAGCACCCTTCGACACAGCCTGGGCGAACACGCGAGGGACGCGGCCCCCGCATCGCTCCGCTGGGCCGTCCGCTCCGGGGGTAACCTGTTGACTTCACGGGCGAAATCACGTAGGGTAGCGCCAGCATACAGGCGCAGTCGGCGTGCGGGACGCAGGGGGGCATTCATGGCTGAGGGGGCATCGCGAAAGTTGGTCGAGAAATCGGACCGGAAGGAGCGGGAGAAGGCCCTGGACCTGGCCGTCTCCCAGATCGAGAAGCTCTACGGCAAGGGCGCCATCATGCGCATGGGGATCTCCGGGGCGCTGCTGCCGGTCTCGACCATCCCCACCGGCTCCCTGGAGCTGGATTACGCCCTGGGCGTGGGTGGCGTTCCCCGCGGCCGCGTCGTCGAGATCTTCGGTCCGGAATCCAGCGGCAAGACGACCCTGGCCCTCCACATCATCGCCGAGGCGCAGAAGAAGGGCGGCGCCGCGGCCTTCGTGGACGCCGAGCATGCCCTGGACGCCAACTACGCCAGACTCCTGGGGGTCAACATCGACGACCTCTTGATCTCCCAGCCGGACACCGGGGAGCAGGGGCTGGAGATCACGGAAGTCCTGGTCCGGAGCGGCGCCGTTGACGTGGTGGCGATCGATTCCGTGGCGGCGCTGGTCCCGCGGGCGGAGATCGATGGGGAGATGGGAGATTCCCTGCCGGGCCTGCAGGCCCGCCTCATGTCGCAGGCGCTGCGCAAGCTCACGGCGGCCATCAGCAAGTCGCGGACCTGCGTCGTCTTCATCAACCAGCTGCGCGAGAAGATCGGCGTCATGTTCGGCAACCCCGAGACCACCACGGGCGGCCGGGCCCTCAAGTTCTACGCCTCGGTTCGCCTGGACATCCGTCGGATCTCGGCGATCAAGGACGGCGAAGAGGTCGTCGGCAGCCGGGTCAAGGTCAAGGTGGTGAAGAACAAGGTCGCTCCGCCGTTCCGCGAGGCGGAGTTCGACATCATCTACGGGGAGGGGATCTCGCGCCTGGGGAGCCTCGTGGATTTGGGCGTGACCCACAAGGTGGTGGAGAGGAGCGGGGCGTGGTACTCGTTCGGCGGGGAGCGGATCGGCCAGGGGCGCGAGAACGCCAAGCGATTCCTCCAGGAGAATCCCAGCATGGCCGACGAGATCGAGGCCAAGCTCCGGGCGGTCCTGGGCATGACCACGCCGGCCGACATGGAGGGCTAGATGGAGTTACCCGATCTGCTCAAGATCGCGGTGGAGCGGAAGGCGTCCGACCTCCACATCAAGGTGGGGAGCCCGCCGGTCCTCCGCATCGACGACAAACTGGTCCCCCTGATGGAGATGCCGCGCCTGGGCCAGGACGCCGTCGTGACGATGGCCGCCGGCGTTATGAACGCCAAGCAACGGGAGAAGTTCAAGGAGCGCTGCGAGATCGACCTGGCCTATAGCGTGCCGGGCCTGGGCCGATTCCGGGCCAACGTGTTCCAGCAGCGGGGCACGGTGGGGATCGTCATGCGCGTCATCCCCATCAAGATCCAGACCGTCGCCGAGCTGAACCTGCCCCCGGCCCTGGAGAAGATGTCCATGGAGCCCCGCGGTCTGGTCCTGGTCACCGGGACCACGGGCTCGGGCAAGTCCTCGACCCTGGCGGCCATGATCGACTTCATCAACGCCGGCCGCTCGGGGCACATCATCACCATCGAGGACCCCATCGAGTTCCTGCACCGGGACAAGAAGTCCCTGGTCAACCAGCGGGAGGTGGGGGTGGACACCCCGTCCTTCAGCGAGGCGCTCCGGAGCGCCCTGCGCCAGGATCCCGACATCATCCTGGTGGGCGAGATGCGCGATTACGAGACCATCTCCACCGCCATCCTGGCGGCCGAGACGGGCCATCTCGTCATGAGCACGCTGCACACCGTGGATGCCACCGAGACGGTCAACCGGATCATCTCGGTCTTCCCGCCGTACCAGCAGAAGCAGATCCGGCTGCAGCTCGGCGCGGTGATTAAGGGGATCGTCGCGCAGCGGCTGATCCCGCGGGCCGACGGCAAGGGACGCGTGCCCGCCGTGGAGGTCTGTATCGCCACTGCTACGATCCGGGAGTGCATTATCGACCCGGACAAGACCCGGAAGCTGAGCGAGGTGATCGCCGCCGGGGTGAGTCAGTACGCCATGCAGACCTTCGATCAGTCCTTGATGTCCCTCTACATGCGCGGTCTCATCACGTACGAGACGGCGCTTCAGTGGTGCACCAATCCCGACGACTTTGCACTGCGGGTGCGCGGGGTCGAGTCCAGCACGGATGCCATGTGGCAGGGAACGCAGGAGGACGCTTCCAAGACGATCCCGGGGATCACGCGACTCTAGACGAATGCGAATTGTGGAATGCGGAATGCGGAATACGGCGGCGTGAGGTGAGCCGGAGCTGGTGAAGAGAAGAGGCGGGCGGGCGGGGGACAAGGCCGCTGACGATCGCCCGCACCCGTGGGAAGTCGCCGTGAAGCTCCTGGCCATGCGGGCCTTGAGCAGCGAGGAGCTTCGGCGACGCCTGGCGCGGCGCGGGTATCCGCCGGATCAGGTCAGCCTGGTCCTGGCCAAACTGACAGCCTCTCGATACCTGGACGACGCGGAGTACGCGAGGGCCTGGGCTCGCTCCCGGGCCCATCGTCGTTCTCTGGGGCCGGCGCGGCTGGCGCGGGAACTGCGCGCCAGGGGGATCGCGGAGGCCGACATCGCCGGCACCCTGCGCGAGGTTTTCGCCGAGCGGGACGCGCGGGAGGTTGCCGAAGCGGCGGCCCTGCGGCGGCTTCCGGCGCTCCAGGGGCTGCCCCCGGATGTGGCGCGCCGCCGACTGGCCGGCTATCTCACGCGGCGGGGCTTCGCGGCCGAGATCGTCATGGCCCTGTGCCGGAAGCATGTTCCCCACGGGGACGACGTGAATGACCAATGACCAATGATCCAATGACCAATGGGGGAGACCGGCGGCCGTCCCCCGGCGAACAGCCGGGGGTAGAGAGATGCCCCCGCCGCAGACCTCGGCAGAATGAAGAATATCGAATGACGAATCACGAATTCCGAATGACGAGCCGAGTGCGATGGCCGTGAAGCCGAAATCCGGGAACGACCTCCGCCAGGCCTTCCTGGACTACTTCAAAGGACAGGGCCACACCCAGGTGGAGAGCTCCCTCCTGGTACCCAAGGCCGACCCGACGCTGCTCTTCACCAACGCCGGGATGGTCCAGTTCAAGGACGTCTTCACCGGCAAGGAGAAGCGACCCTACTCCCGGGCCGTCACGGTGCAGAAATGCGTCCGGGCCGGCGGCAAGCACAACGACCTGGAGAACGTCGGCCGCACCGCCCGCCATCACACCTTCTTCGAGATGCTGGGGAACTTCTCCTTCGGGGACTACTTCAAGGAGAAGGCCATCGACTACGGCTGGGAGTTCCTGACGGGGACGCTCGGCCTGCCGCCGGAACGGCTGTGGGTGACGATCCACGAAGGGGATGCCTCCATGGGCATCGGGCCCGACGACGAGGCCCGCGGGTTGTGGCGCCGGTATGTCCCCTCTGGCCGGATCGTGGCCTGCTCCACCAAGGATAACTTCTGGGCCATGGGGGACACCGGTCCCTGCGGGCCCTGCTCGGAGATCGTCTATGACCAGGGGCCGGGTGTCTCGTGCGGCCGGCCCACCTGCGCCGTGGGCTGTGACTGCGACCGGTACCTGGAATTGTGGAACCTGGTCTTCATGCAGTTCGAGCGGGGCGCCGACGGGAGGCTGACGCCCCTGCCCCGGCCGAGCATCGACACGGGGGCCGGGCTGGAGCGGATTGCGGCCATCCTGCAACGGGTCCCCAGCAACTTCGACACCGATCTCCTGCGCCCCATCATCGACCTGGTGGAGGAGCTGGCCGGCAAGCGCTACGGCGCCGATCCGGCCGCTGACGTGTCTATGCGGGTCGTCGCTGACCACGCCCGGGCGACGACCTTCCTGGTGAGCGACGGGGTCCTACCCAGCAACGAGGGACGCGGCTACGTCCTGCGCCGGATCCTGCGCCGGGGGCTGCGCCACGGGCGCCTTCTCGGACTGGAAGATCCCTTCATGGCGACCGTGACCGGGCGGGCGGTGGACCTCATGCACGGGGCCTACCCGGAGCTCCTGGAGCACCGGGACTACGTGGCGCGGGTCACCCTGAACGAGGAGGAGCGATTCAGCCACACCCTGCGGGTCGGCCTCAAGATGGTGGAATCGGTCGTCGGCGATCTCCAGGCCCGCGGGGTTGAGGCGATTCCCGGCGCGGAGATCTTCCGGCTGTATGACACCTACGGGTTCCCGCTGGATCTGCTCCGCGATATTGCCATAGAGCGGGGCCTCACCCTGGACGAGGCCGGCTTCGAGCGGGAGATGGCTGACCAGCGGGCCAGGGCCCGGGAGTCGTGGGTCGGATCGGGAGAGGTCGAGGTCCCCCCGCGTCTCAAAGATTTGACCGCGACGCTGCCACCGGTCGAGGCCCTCTGGTACCGCACCCTCGAGGCCGAGACCGTGGTGGTGGCGATCCTGGCAGGGGACGGCCAACGGACGGTCCCTGTGCTGGAAGAGGGTGAGGCGGGTGACGTCTTGCTCAACCGGACGCCGTTCTATCCGGAAGCGGGCGGCCAGGTGGGAGACATCGGAACGCTCGCGGCCGAGGGCATCACGGTGGAGGTCCTGGACACCCGGCGGCCGGTCCCCAGCCTGGTCCTGCACCGGGTCCGGGTCAAGCGAGGGCAACTCAGGAGCGGAGCCACCGTCCAGGCCGCGGTGGACGGGTCTCGGCGCAAGGTGACCGCCAAGAACCACACCGCCACGCACCTCGTGCACGCGGCCCTGCGCCAGGTCCTGGGGGATCACGTGAAGCAGGCCGGCTCCCTGGTGGCGCCGGATCGCCTGCGCTTCGACTTCAACCACTGGAGCCCGCTCACCAGTCGCGAGGTGGACCGCATCGAGGAACTGGTCAACGCACAGGTGTGGGAGAACCGGACCGTGCAGATCGAGACCATGGACCTGGACCGGGCGCTGGCCCTGGGGGCCATGGCCCTCTTCGGCGAGAAGTACGGCGCGCGCGTCCGGGTGGTGATGGTGCCGGAGTTCAGCATCGAACTCTGCGGCGGAATCCACGTGGGAGCGACGGGCGAGATCGGACTCTTCAAGATCGTGAGCCAGGGTGGCGTCGCCTCCGGCGTCCGCCGGATCGAGGCCTTCACCGGGCCGGGGGCCTTCCGCCACGTCAAGCAGGAGGAACAGGTCCTGACGGAGGCGGCCGAGCGGATAAAGGCGCGCCCCCTGGAGCTCTCGGAGAAGGTCGAAAAGCTCACGGGGGCGGCCCGAGAGCTGGAGCGCGAGATTCAACGTCTCCAGGGGCGGCTGGCCGCGAAAGATTTCGAAGGCCTGCTGCAACAGGTTCAGGATGTCGACGGTGTGAAGGTGGTGACTGCACGAGTGGATGATCTGCGGGACATGAAGGCGATGCGAGCATTGGGCGATCGCCTCAGAGAGCGCCTGAAGAGTGGCGTCGTCGTGCTTGCCAGCGGCGAGAGCGACCGGGTTGCCTGGGTGACGATGGTAACCAAAGACCTCACGTCGAGGCTGCACGCGGGCCACCTGGCTCGGGAACTTGCTGCGGCGACAGGTGGGAGCGGTGGCGGCCGCCCCGATGTGGCCGAGGCGGGAGGTAAGGATCCATCGCGGATCCGCGAGGCGCTAGATAAGGTGCAGTATTTGGTGCGTGGCCAGCTTTCGAAGTGATGAGCGACTGCCATCCCGATGGGTCAATCGCCCATGTTTTTCTTGAACGTCTCGGCGTTCCGGTGCTATAAGTGACTACTTTCTCTTTGGGGCCTGGCACGAGGCTGCCGATCGAGCGGGACGGGTTGGTTTTCATCCTGCCGACCCTGGGGCTCTGCGGGCTGCTCTTCCTGTTGCGGTATCCGACATCCGCCAGCGTCGCCCTGCTGCTGGCGGCGTTCCTGGCGTTCTTCTTCCGCGACCCGGAACGGACGATCCCGCAGGGGGAGCGGCTGATCCTGGCCCCGGCCGATGGCCGCATCGTGGCCGTCAAGCCCTTCACCGACTGGCAGGGGCCGTTCGGGGAGCCGCTCACCCGCGTGAGCATCTTCCTCTCGGTCCTCGACGTCCATGTCAACCGGGCGCCCCTCACGGCAGTCGTCAACGCCGTGACCCACACCCCCGGGCGGTTCGTGGCGGCCTGGGGGGAGGCGGCCTCGGCCGAGAACGAGCAGACCCTGATCCACTTCGCGTCCCCCGATGGAGACGTGTGGGTGAAGCAGATCGCCGGGCTCCTGGCGCGCCGGATCGTGTGCCGCCTGAAGCCCGGCCAGAAGGTGGCGGCCGGCGACCGGATCGGGCTGATCCGGTTCGGCTCGCGGGTGGACTGCATCCTGCCGGCGGCGGCCGAGCTGAAAGTGCGGCGGGGCCAGATGGTCAAGGGCGGAAGCACGATCCTGGGCGT
>Ga0214473_10010799_pt1 | contig 10731 bp, 9 predicted proteins | sample RVTome_7_FD_203509 | JGI IMG/M metagenome (GOLD analysis project Ga0214473, IMG submission 203509) | Soil microbial communities from uranium-contaminated site in the Upper Colorado River Basin, Wyoming, United States - RVT98D197 | ecosystem: Environmental > Terrestrial > Soil > Contaminated >... | reverse complement strand
CGTAAAGATAGAGATAAGGATATTGATGCTGATGTTTATACGGCAAACATAAGAATATGTTTTACTAAGGGCAAGCTAGGTTTTATTAATAATTATTTTCTTGACCATAACGGAATTCTTAAAAGGCGGACTACAATAGATGATCCTAAATCTGAAGAAACATTTCTTGCTAATATTCCCGGCAAGAAAGAGAAAGTAAAGGTAAGAGGTTATCGCACTCCTTATTCAGAAGTAAGCACGGAGGAAGCAAACGAGCTTGCTGCATTTTTAAATTCTGGAGGTCGAGATTTTGAGATCATAGTTCACCCAAGATTAAATACAACAATGGAGCAAGAAGCCAGAATTGGTCTTCCTGGATGGGCTTTAGTTGAATTGAAGGGCCCCAATCGTTAACTTTTCCCCTAATGCTCGCCGTATATCTTGAATTACCTAAGCAGTAAGTTTATGGAATAGTTATCTGCAAAAAGTTTGGTAGCGGGCTAGATAGATATTTGCGGTTGGATCATTTTTCCCTTGTAAGATCAAAGCCAGTTCGTATAGCCCATTACAGTTATTTGGATCAACTAAAACCAATTGAGTAAGCATTTTTTGGCCCAACTCAATCCAGGTTACTTTTGAAGAAAAAACTGCCAAGCGGAGAAGAGAGTCTTTATTTTTCAAATCTAAATTACTTACTTTAACGTTATCTTTACTAAAAGCAAACTTTTTAATAATTTCAGAATTTTGGGAAGTATTTTTAACAAGAATTAAAACAAAGTCATCTAAATAAACTGTTTTCCAAGACGAGTCATTGACTACGGTTTTTAAAAATTGATTAGCCCAGGGAGTTTGGTCCATATAACTTACAAAAATAGTATTAAATCTATATTTCTTGTCAACCTCTTTAAAAACATTTGAATCCGATTGCATCGGAATGTAAATTTTTTTAAAAAAGCTTACGGGGTATTCTCCCGGTCTGCCGTCAACGAAAACTCTCTCTTTCGGATAAAAACGGTAATCTAAGTAACTGCCCATGTCAAAGTTATTAAAAATTGGCCCTTTTAGATTATTTTTAAGAAAAAAATTTGCTCCGTTCTTAGCGTTTTCCTCAACCCCTAGCCCAATGGCTTTAGTTTTTGAAACTGAAACTATTTGAAAAAGCAAAACAATAAATACTAAAGCAAGAATAAATCGATTTAATTTATTGGGTATTTTTTTGTAAATAGAGGAAAAATTATAAACAAAGATAATAAAAGTTCCAAAAACAAAAAGAGGAAAATTGCGAATGGCAATAACGGCAATTAAAACGAAAAAAATAGATAAAAACCAATCAATTAGCCTGCTTTTTCGAATATTAATAAAAAGAAATATAAAAAGAAGAAGGGAAGAGATAATAAAGTAGACAATTGTAGGAAGCTGAAAAAGTTGCCACAAGAAAAAAACATTCTGATTTTCTTCTATTGGGTAGCCGTAGTTTTGCCAAAAATATAAAGGGTAAAGAACTCCTTTTAGTCCGTTCGGATTAGTATTTGAAGCAATAATAGAAAAAATTAAAACAATTAATAAATAAAGGGTATTTTTTGGAAAAGCAGCTTTCTTTTTATAATTACAGACTCAACTAAGAAAAGCCCGATAGCGGAAAGACCAATTGCAAAATAGATATGCATATTTACCCAGAAAAGAGCAATTAACGGAAGAAGAAAAACTATTTTTGTCGCTTTCTCTCTATTTTTATAAAGAATAACAATAAAGATAGACAAAAACAGAAAACTAAAAATCTCCGGTCTTATTTCGGTGCGTTCAAATAGAACACCAAAATAAAGAATAGAGCTAATAGTAGCGGGAATAAGGTTATTTTTGTAGGCTTTTAAAAATACTATTAAAAAGGCAAGAAGGACAATAAGGGTAGAAAAAATTAACAAACCATCAAAGCTGATAGCCTTAAAGATTAAGTAAAAAATTACTTCCGAAAACCAATGTAAATTAATAAAAGGAAAGTCAGGATAAGTATAAGAAAAAAGATTTATTTTGGGTACGTTTAGAGTTTTTAGAACAATTTCACCAAGTAAAAAATGCCTACCAAGATCTTGATTCATGGCTGTAATTTTATGAAAGAAGCCTAAGGATAACAGGAAAAAGGTCAAAAAGATTAAAACTATTTTTCAATTTTCATAAACATTCAAACTAATAATACTAGATACCGCTCTTAATTCAAAACCTATTACGTGATACAATAATCGCAAATGGATCAAGTAGCACAAATCAGAGAAAAAATAGATATTGCTTCCTTTATTTCGGAATTTATTCCTCTTAAAAAGATGGGTAGAAATTTTAAAGCAAATTGCCCTTTCCATAATGAAAAAACCCCTTCTTTTGTAGTATCTCCTGAGAGGCAGATTTGGCACTGTTTTGGTTGTTTCCCTCCCGGAGAATTAATCAAGACACCTTTTGGGTATCATCCAGTAGAAAGAATAGTGAATGACGAATTTGTTATTTCGGGGAAAGGTCAATATCAAAAAGTGTTAGCAACTCACAAACGAAACTACAAGGGAGATTTAATTACAATAACAACAAGGAAAATAAGAAGAAAAGTAAATCTAACAGGAGACCACCTTGTACTAACCGTCAGGCCACATGCAAAACACGAAAATAAATTCAAGTATTTCTCAAAGAGACAAAGAAGCTATTTACGTTACCTTCCAACAAATCCAAACTATTATTACAATAAGACTGAAAAATGGTTTCCTATTCAAGAAATTGAAGCACGTAACTTAAATCCGGGTGATAATTTACTTTTTCCAATAAACGAAAGAATTAGTAGGGTAAAAAATATAGACTTAAATAAATACATAACAAAAAAATCTCGGCTTGGTCCTCAACCTCCTTCTTTACCGATAGTAAATATTAACAATGATTTCTTGCGTCTTTTAGGCTATTACGTAGCAGAAGGAAGCAGCCATAGAGCATATATCCGATTCAGTTTAGGTAATCATGAAAAAGAATTTGCAAATGAAATAGTAAAAATTATTAAAAAAACATTTAAAATTAATGCAACTATTCATTCAAGAAAAAACGGGGACAAAACAGGACTTGAGATTACGGCTTGTCATGCTCATTTAGCCAGTGTTTTTGAAAATCTTTGCGGAGTGCACGCGGAAAATAAGCATATTCCTTTTCTATTTCAAGAATTACCCTTTAAACAACAGCAGGTTCTTATAGATGCTATTCATAGGGGAGATGGAACAACCTTTAAAGCAAATAAATCAAAAAAATTGCATAAATCAATAACTACAGTATCAAAAGTACTGAGTGAACAAATAGTCGATTTTCTATTACGGTTAGGTTTTTTTCCTTCATTACATATTAAAAAAGAGAAAACAGATAGAAATAACGTCCACCATAAAGAGGCATATACTATTTTTTGGTCAGAAGAAGCAAGCTCGAAATATAATCTGATATATAAAACGAGAGACGGATTAAAATACTGGCTTTTACCAATAGAAACGATAGTAAACAGTTCCTATAGGGGGCCAGTACATAATTTAACCATAGAGCAAGATCATTCTTACGTTGCTTCTCATTTTTCGGTTTCAAATTGCGGAAAAGGAGGAGATGCCTTCACGTTCTTAATGGAATATGAACATTTGGAATTTGTCGAAGCACTTAGGACCTTGGCCAAAAGAGTAGGAGTTGAGCTAAGAGAAACATATGACAGCAAAATTTATTCGAAAAAAGAAAAAATTTATGATTTAAATAAGGTTGCGGCAAAATTTTACAATTATATTTTAACTAAGCATGAAACCGGAAAAGAAGCACTTAATTATTTAACGGAAGAAAGAAAAATTACACCTGCCTTAATTGAGACTTATCAACTTGGTTTTTCTCCAAGTAGTGCCTCTTCTTTAGCAGCATATCTAATAAATAAAAAAAGCTATAAAAAACAAGACCTGTATGAGGCTGGATTAAGTTTTGAAAGAGGGGGAAAAATACTTGATTTTTTCAAAAATAGAATTATTTTCCCTTTACTTGACCATAGGGATAATGTAGTCGGTTTTTCGGGGAGAGTTTTAAGTGATTCTCAAGCTACGTCAAAATATATTAACACCAAAGAAACAGAGGCATATCATAAAGGAGATATGTTTTTTGGTTTATCGGCAGCCAAGGAAGAAATAAAAAAGCAGGACCAGGCAATAATAGTTGAGGGAGAGTTTGATGTAATAACCTGTTTTAAAGAAGGAATAAGAAACGTTGTTGCGGTTAAGGGGACTGCGCTAACCGAGAACCAGGTTTCTCTTCTAGCTCGCTTTACAAAAAAAGTAACTTTATGTCTTGATCAGGACGAAGCAGGACTTGAAGCAATGAAAAGAAGTCTGTCAATTCTTGAGAAAAAAGGCTTAATAACAACTATTGTTATTCCAAACGGAAAAGATCCCGATGAGGCACTAAAAAAAGATCCTTATGAATTTAAAAAAGCAATTAAAAATGAAAAACCTATCTATGACTTTTTACTTGAGAAAACTCTATCTGACGTTGGTAAAAAAGATGTTTTATCAAAGAAAAAAATAGCCGACATTCTTCTTCCCTTTATTTCTCAAATCTCAAATGAAGTAATAAAAGAGCATTATTTAAAACTTCTAAGTCGTGAAATAGACACTACTTATGAAAGTATCCTAAAAGAAGTGGGAAAAATCACATCAGGAGACAAAAAAGATAGTACAACTTATCTTCCCAAAGAGAAAAAAAGCAGAAGAGAAGCCTTGGAGGAGTATTTTTTGGCAGTTGTAGTTCAAAGTCCAAACACAAAAGAGGTACTTAATAAGGGACTTAAAAGATTAAAAGATTATAAATTTGAGAATAAATCTTATGAGAAAATTATTGAGAAACTAAAGACGTATTTTGAAAATATTGAAAAGTTTAATGATAAAAAATTTGCAAGTGGCCTGCCAAATGAACTCTTAAAGTCTTTTGACACTTGCTTTTTGCTTCCTTTGCCAAAATTTGAGAGTAATGAAAATTTTAGCGATGAAATTGAAGACGTAGGAGTTGAACTGCTAACATTATTTATTAAAGAAAGAATAAGGTCAATAAGTGATGAAATTAAGCTAAAAAAAAATGAAGGAGAAGCAAAAGTACTAAAACAAGAACTGGTAAAATTAATTGCAAATCTACCAAAATTCGCAAAATCATAGGTATTTTCGCCTCATTATGTTAAAATAGACAAGAGAGATAATCCAAATGAAGAAAAAAACAAACCCAATTTTAACTGAAATTGTTCAAACCGCCAAAAAAAGAGGATATATAACCCAAGAGGAGATTTTATCCATTTTCCCAAAACCTGAAGAGCATATTAAGGAACTGGATGAACTATATAACCGGCTTTTAAGTAGCGAAATTGATGTTTTTGAATCGGTTGCTGCAGATCAAGACAATGAAAAACCAATTGAAGATTTAGAAAAAGAACTGGAAGCCTTAACAGTTTTAACCGAAGGAACGGTTTCTGACCCGGTAAGGATGTATCTTAAAGAAATAGGTAGAATTCCTCTTCTAACATTTGACCAGGAAATTTCCCTTGCCAAAAGAGTAGAGAAAAATGATGATGAAGCAAAAAGAGTCTTAGTTAATTCAAACCTTCGCTTAGTTGTTTCAATTGCAAAAAAATATGTCGGCCGGGGACTAACCCTTTTAGATTTAATCCAAGAAGGAAACCAAGGATTAATCAGAGCAGTTGAAAAATATGACTGGAGAAGAGGTTATAAGTTTTCAACTTATGCAACCTGGTGGATAAGACAGTCTATAACAAGGGCAATTGCCGATCAGGCAAGAACAATCAGAATTCCGGTTCACATGGTTGAAAACATTAACAGATTTTTAAGATCCTCAAGAAAATTAATGCAGGAACTGGGTCGTGAACCAACTCCTGAAGAAGTAGCAAAGGTTTTGGATATCGATCCTGACAAGGCCTTGGAAATTATTAAAATTTCCCAGGAACCGGCAAGTTTAGAATCTCCGGTTGGGGATGAAGAAGATTCACGCCTGGGGGACTTTATCCACGATTCTACCGCACCGACTCTTTTTGACACTGCATCAAGGGAGCTTCTAAAAGAACAGGTTGAGCAAGTTCTTTCTACCTTATCAGACAGAGAAAAAAGAGTTCTTGAGGAAAGATTCGGTTTAAAAGACGGAAGACCAAAGACTTTAGAAGAAGTTGGGAAAATGTTTGCTGTAACTAGGGAAAGAATCAGACAAATTGAAGCAAAAGCGCTAAGAAAATTAAGACACCCATCAAGAGGAAATAAGCTCAAAGACTACCTAGGATAATCTATCTTTAAACTTCACCCTTATTTCTTATTAACCCAGTTCCAGACGGTTGAAAAAATCCAACCAACGACATATCCCACGATGCCGGTTACAATAATAAGAACGATTGCCGTACCCAATTCAAAAGGTCTGAATTGAAAGGGATTGTTTAGAAAATGTAATCCCAAAACCCAATTCATCCATGGTTGGGCAAACCCAAATCCTACCAAAAGTGACCAAACTAGATGCACAAGAGCTACGAAGCTACCTAGGGTTAATGCTACTTTGTGTTTATTCATTGTTTCACCTCCTCTCTTCTTTCAGAGTACATTCTTTTCATGGTGAAATCAAATTGTGGAATTTAATCGTTTTTCATGCTAAAATCTTAAATATATTCCGCGGTAGCTCAACGGTAGAGCAGGAAACTGTTAATTTCAAGGTTCTAGGTTCGAATCCTAGCCGCGGAGCTGAATTGACGTTAATCGAACCGAGTTGGCAGTTTTTAAGGCATTAAATACTGATGTTAGTTTTGTTTTAAAAAGCATGTATAATGAATCATACACAGCAGATAAAAAGCAAAAATGAATAGTAAATTTATCATCTTCGCCATTATTATCCTAATGATCCTGGGATTGGCTTATCTTTTTTTAAATAGTAAGAATTTAAAAACAAAGGTTGAGCAATTACCTCTAGGTCAGATAAATTCTAATACTTCCCAAGAAATTGGCGATAGCCAATTGAAAAATGTCTGCCAAAAAGCAGTCGCGGACTATTCTGATGACGTTATCAGTAAAGACGCCTTGGTTGTTTGGGAAAACAATGACAAAGGTTTTTATTATCGCAAGGGTCCTAAAGCTATGTCTGTCACCTTAAACAATATCGCTGTAGGTAGCCAACAGCTCGAAAAACTAATCCTAGTAGATAAGGATAATGTCGGCTACTTACTTAACTCTTCCGGTAAGTCTATTGTTGGGGTTTTTAACTTGAATAATAATAGTGACAAACAAGTTATTTTCGAAGCTGATAATCAGTCAATCAAAAATATTGCCTTTATTGACAAAAATACTGCTATTATTGCTCTGGAACAGGACGGTAAAACACTGGTTAGCGTTATAAAAGACAAGAACAAGACTGTTCTCGGTGAGATTAGTGGATTAGTTTTAAAGTTATCGTTGTCCCCACGAAAAGATTACTTGTATGTAAACCAGAAGAATGGCAATACCGCGATTTTTAATCTTCAGACAAGAAAAGAGATAGATAAAATCAACAAAGCTGATGAATTAACCTGGTTGGGAAACGGTTTTATCTTATACCGTGATGGAAATAGTATTTTTCTATACGATATGGAAAAGAAAACCAGCAGCAAGATTGGTAATCTTGGTCAAGCGCAAGGAATTGCTTTTCATCCCGAACAAGGGGGTCTGTTTGGGTTTAGCAAAAACGGTGAAGTGCAGGTGGTGTCATGTCAGAATGGCAAAACAATCAATTCTAACAGCGAAGGTCTGTCTATTGTTTTTACCAATGATGAAACCGCCTTTGTTAGGTTTAAAAACAAAGAAAGCGGTTATTGGGAATTTTCCGGAAAAAGCTGGATAGTAAAACTGTCCGACAAATTATCCTTGTTTCTAGACCAGCCAGTTATGGCAACGTTTTGGAACAAGTACTAATCTTCTTGATTTCTTTCAACCTTTCTCTTGTCTGTTCAGCCCATACAGGATTCTGAAAAGCCTTTATAACAATGGACAAACTGTCAGTTCGATTAATCCGAGGATTGCGGAGCAAGCTAGTGCATGGTCAACTGAACGAGGTCTCTATTTAGCCTATTAAGGCTTTCTAAAGACCTCATTTTTTTCTAAACTCTCGGACCGGATTTTACCCTCAAATGCCACCGAGTACCAGGATTCGGACTATAGCTTCAAATATTGAGATTTTAGTTAGCATTCGAGGCAACTGTTTGATTATGGATTAGGTTTTTGTTAAAACTAGAAAAAATCGTTCTCGATTAGCTTTGGACTGCGTATCAGAAAGACCAAAATGAAAAAAATCAAATTCAGTGATTGAATCAGGGTCAATTCCGTATCTGGTTCCAAGTTCGACAGTTTGATTTCCTTGAAAAAACTCCTCTACGGTTAGTCCATAATGACTGAAATCCTCATCCAGTATTTGCACATGTGGGGTTAAAAGTTCTCCAATAATTATTTTTCCTCTGGGTTTTAAGACTCTTGCTAATTCATGAAAAGCTTTATGGAAATCCTCTTCTCGGCTACAGACAAAGCCATCTTGTGTTTTTTTAACGTCATATTTAAAATACCAGCTTCCAAAAACATCCATCACCCATATTTCATCAGCCGAGTCTGATTCAAGGGGAAGTTTCTGGATCATTCCCTCAATAAACTCTCCTCCAACACCCTTAATCTTTTCAATAGTATAATCAATCCATTTATTACTAGGACATGTACCGATATAAGAGCTTCCCGTTCTAATCCTGTCTCTTATTACAGGTGAATATTCATAAATGGGCGTGTAATGTGGACCTACTTCTACGATTCGCATGCTGGGATTATACGAATTTTAACGTCTAAAATCCAGAAGTGTTTTAATTATTATTAATAGTGCCTTAGTTGAGTTCCAAAATTTGTCTCATTTAGCCTGGATAAAAATACGACTATGACCTCAAATGGTTCTTGACCGACACACAGAGCTAATTAGCCTTAAAACAGAACTTGATTTATTAGTTAAGACGATATTATAATCACGGTATGAATTGTGAAGATGGTATTGGGAAAATCCCAACAAAACCAGAACCAAAGAGAGGATTTAAATGGCTCCCTCCTGAATCATGCCCATGCACAGGCCAAAGCTATCCTGGGTCAGAAGAAACAGACCCGGCATTTTATACAGTAGATTTATTAGCTGAAGGGCAAAAATCATCTGATCCAACCGTTAAGCCAGGTGGTGAAATAGAGATGAGGGCTAGAGCGAGAGTCGAAGAAAAAAAAGCGATAACATTATTTAGCATAGAAGAATGGACCCCCAGATGGCTTTCAACCAGTGATGGTAAATGGAGAGAGGATCCTTTAGGACCTGGTGAACCTTATCCAAATCCTCAAAAATAAGCCATAAACCAGGTTCTAACATCGTCCATCCCTCGTTAAATTGCAATCGCAGGATTTATTTGTAATTTCCTTATTTCTTCCCATCTTTGCCTTAATTCACCAATATAACTCAAGTTTTGAAACACTTCTACTACCTGCTTCAGGCTTATATTAATCCAAGGCTTAGGGAGCTAGATAGGACTATAACCCTAAACGGGTCTAGACCGTGATGGGGAGCTCCATTTTTAGCCCTTGAAATTTAAGTTCTATTGACTATAATAAGCAAACTGCCTCAACAAAATGACAGAAAGATTAACTCCTCAAGAAAGATCCCACAGAGAATACCATAGGTCCGCTGTCGTGGATGGAAGAAGGAAAGAATATGAAGTATCTACCTCAGAAAGACTTCTTGAAGAGATTTGTAAATCTTTTGGAACAGAGCTTTTACCTGCTGAGCTCAATTCTGCTGGCTTAGTTAGGTTATCACGCCCCGTAGCTTTAACACATAGCCTTACTGGAGATAGAAAAATGTTTCAAGCTCAGTGGACAAGATTCTCGCCGTTTTTTTACGATCTTAACACTTTAATCGCTATTTACAGAGAAAACGCTGATAACGTTGGAAGAAAATCGGATGAATTTCTTAGAAAAGAAATGTTTGAGAGAATTAAAGAGCAAAATAAAGGAACAGAAAATATTGTCTATTTTAAATCAGTTACAGATAATACGCATATACCAGATGTTCATGTTAAAACATGGAGGAAGGGAATTTATTTTGCAATATCTGATCTTGGAGAAGATGAAGACATGTCAAGGGTTAAGCCATTTTTTGTTCATGATAGATATACATGGGGAGAAACAGGAAATAAGACTCCATCTGTTCATATAGTTTTTTCTATTGGACCAGAATTTTTTAGCAATGGTTATAGAGCAGAGGAAAGCGATAGGAATGATCAATTATACATTGATTTCCCAAAACAATTTAAAGCCCATGAAGAAGCTCTCTCAATGGGCATAAAGCTTCACCCTTCCAGCGCTGCTCTTGAGATGCCAAAGCCAGTATGCATAGAGATACCTAAAAGTAAACCAAGAGAACTTACAATGGGATTGATTCATGCGTATTTAAGAAACACTTTAACTGGACACACACTGCATTAAATAGGTTCGAACATCGCCCATTGCTCGGAGCTGAAGCCTGGATAATATAACTATGACCCCGAATGGTTCTTGACCGAGCTGGGGAGCTAAATCTTCACGCGGCTTTTGTGCTAAAATAATAGTTGCTCAAAGGCACACTATGAAAACAATTTTTTGTGAATTCCTTGATAGTCAAGACAAAGACGGTACTATTAAAGTCAAACCG
>Ga0214473_10010798_pt1 | contig 10732 bp, 9 predicted proteins | sample RVTome_7_FD_203509 | JGI IMG/M metagenome (GOLD analysis project Ga0214473, IMG submission 203509) | Soil microbial communities from uranium-contaminated site in the Upper Colorado River Basin, Wyoming, United States - RVT98D197 | ecosystem: Environmental > Terrestrial > Soil > Contaminated >... | reverse complement strand
TGAAGGCCTTGGAGACCCTAGAAAAGGTAAGCGTGGACGTGGACCTTGACGACGACGAGACCCTCATGAAGATAAGCAACACAAGCATGAGGAGCAAGGCCGTGTCCAGCGAGCGCGAACACCTGAGCAGGATAGTCATCGACGCGATCAGGCAGATCATCGAGAAGCGCGACGGCACAGTCATCGCCGACGTGGACAACGTCCAGATCGTGAAGAAGGAGGGACAGAGCCTCGAGGCGACGGAGCTGGTCAGGGGCATCATAGTGGACAAGGAGGTCGTCCACGACGGCATGCCCAAGAAGCTCAAGAAGGCGAGGATCGCGCTGCTTGACACCCAGCTGGAGGTCAAGAAGACCGAGTTCGACGCCGAGATCAGGATCACCAGCCCCAGTAGCATCAAGGCTTTCCTGGACCAGGAGAGCGAGATGCTGAAGCGGAAGGTGGACCAGGTCGTGGCGACGGGCGCCAACGTGGTCTTCTGCCAGAAGGGCATCGACGACATGGCCCAGCACTACCTGGCCAAGGCGGGCGTCATGGCCGCCAGGCGCGTCAAGAAGAGCGACATGGACAAGCTGGCCAAGGCCACAGGCGGCAAGGTGGTGAACAACTTAGCCGACCTCAAGAAGGAGGACCTAGGAGCCTGCGGCCTCGTCGAGGAGCGGAAGGTCGGAAACGACAAGATGGTCTTCGTCGAGGAGTGCAAGGACCCCCAGGCCGTAGCCATATTCGTCAGGGCCGGCCTAGAGCGCATGCTCGATGAGGCGGAGAGGGCGCTGAACGACGCCCTCTACGTCATCAGCGACGTTGCTGAGAAGCCCAAGATGGTGGCCGGCGGCGGAAGCGTCGAGATGGAGATGGCCAAGGCGGTTCGCGCATACGCCGCCGAGGTGGGCGGCCGCGAGCAACTGGCCATAGAGGCCTTCGCCGAGGCCCTGGAGGTCATCCCCAGGACGCTGGCCGAGAACGCGGGCCTGGACATCCTCGACACCATGGTGGAGATGAAGACGGCTCACGCCAAGAAGGCGGGCGCCAACATGGGCGTCAACGTCTTCGACAAGGGAGTCATCGACATGATGGCCGAGGGCGTATTGGAGCCCACGGTGGTCAAGGAGCAGGCCATCAAGAGCAGCATCGAGGTCGCGTCCATGCTCCTCAGGATCGATGACGTGGTGGCCGCCAAGAGCGGCGGCGGTGCCGGCGCCGGCGGGCCCGAGGGCGGGCCGCCAGGCGGCGGAGACGAGGACGTGGACATCTAGTTCCACTAACCCCTTTTTCTTTATTCCGAGTAATCAGTTATCAGTATCTTAGGTTATCCGACCTTTTCCAATCCTCAAATGGGTCCATCGTGCACGCGCAGATTGACTGTTGGACCCTGATGCTTCTGTCTGCGTACTCTCTTCGGAGCTCCTCGTAAATGTCGCCGTCGGCGAACCCTACATCGGGTCTGGACGCCTCATATCGAGTGGCCGAGAACACGAGGACGGGTATCCGCGCCCAGAGTATGGCAGAGAAGCACATGGGGCATGGCTCGCAGCTGGAGTAGAGCTCGCAGTGGGATGTGGTGCCGCTGTGCAATGAACGCCCCTTCTCAGCCGATATTTTTCCGAGGTCATAGACGCCTAGGTCGCGGCACGCTGACCTGATGACGGATATCTCTGCGTGGGCGGTCGGGTCATTGTGCTCAGCAACGTGGTTGCGGCCCTTCCAGAACCTGATGACATCTCCGTTCTTGTCGTCCATCTGTACCAGGACCGCCCCGAAGGGGCCTCCACCTTCCTTGACGGACCTCTTGGCCTCCTCGCAGGCTTCGATTATCCATTCGTTTGGCTCGATCTGTATACCCGAATAGGTATGAACGCATTGAAAATCACCCTGCTCAGTACATCTCAGTATCTCAGCTTTAGTAGTACTTACCCGCCTCTGCTCTTCGGACAATCTTACACCACTAATGCTGGCTGTGGTCCGATAACTCTGTTGTGTATAGAGGATTCACTAAAGACCAAGATAGATGAACGGTTATGGTATCAGAGATGCGGTATTGAAAAAAACTTATTCTCACCAGCTAATGCTGGTTATACATGGATGCAAAGCAAGTCGCCGGTCGCAGGATCGATGAGTTCAGGAACGAGATCATCGAGGTTAGTAAAAAGATCCATGACGAGCCCGAGCTTGGCCACCAGGAGCACAAGTCCGCCAAGCTACTCGCCGAACAGCTCAGGAGCCACGGCTACAAGGTGAAGCTCGGGGTCTCAGGGATGGGGACCGCCTTCATCGCGTCCCGGGAGAGGAGGAAGGGCCCCACAGTGGGCATACTGGCCGAGTACGACGCCCTGCCCGGGATAGGGCACGCCTGCGGCCACAACCTCATAGCTACCTCGGCTCTGGGGGCCGCCATAGGTCTCGCCGCCGTAGCTGATGAGCTGCCGGGTAACGTTGTCATATACGGGACGCCCGCCGAGGAGGGCGTTGTACAGAACGCTGGGGGCAAGGTGGTGATGCTGGACGAGATCAGGAAGGCGGACGCCGTCCTGATGGTTCACCCCAGTAGTCTTTGGGGCAGCTATGGGACCAGCAACGCCCGTGAGAGCTTCCTGGTGGAGTACCATGGCAAGAGCAGCCACGCCGGCGGGGCCCCCGAGAAGGGAATAAACGCTCTGGAGGGCGTCCTCCTCACCTTCCAGGGGATCAACGCCCTCAGGCAGCACATAAACAGGGACGTCAGGATACACGGCATCATCAAGCACGGTGGAGACAGCCCCAACACGGTCCCCGACTACGCTTCAGCTCATCTATACGTGAGGGCCCCCACCCTCCCCATGATGAGGGAGAACTACGCGAAGGTCGAGAACATCGTCAAGGGAGCTGAGCTGGCCACCGGCGCCAGGAGCAAGATCACCCAGGTAGCCAACACCTACACCAACACAATACCCAGCAAGACCCTCACGGACCTGTTCAGGGAGAACATGTTATCCGTGGGGGTGGAGTACCCTGAGGAAACAGTGGTGCGTCAGAGCGGCGGCAGCACCGACTTCGGGAACGTGAGCCAGGCCATGCCCGCGCTGAGCGCATACATCAACATAGGCGACGTGGTTCTCCACAGCCCGGAAGGCGCGGCCATGACAGCCACCCCCAAGGCGCATGAGGCCATGATAAACGCCGCCAAGGGCCTGGCGTTAACGGCTGTGGACCTGATCACGAGGCCTGAGCACCTGGAAAAGGCGAGGGCTGAGCACCAGAGGCGGCTTGAGGAGCAGGGTTAGCCCCGTCCTCCCTTGGTGGACTCGTCCGAGCACTGGATGACCCATTTTTTATACTAATTCACCTTTGCTATGAAGGATTGTAATGGCTAGAAGCTACCTTGACTTGACTAAAGATGAGAGGGAGCACGCGATGGTGCTGCACAAGGAGAGCATCGTCATCGACAGCAGCGTCGTCGCGGTGATCGACTACGTCGCGGAGAACATGTGGCTCGACGACGTCCTGAGGGGGGGACTGACAGCGACCAACCTCACTGTCTGCATGCAGCGGAGCTTCACCGAGGCCCTGAAGGAGGTGATGGAGCACAACCACTGGGCAGAGGCGAACAAGGACCGGGTCATAGTCGTCAGGAAGGCCGCGGACATCGAGCGCGCCAAGAAGGAGGGAAAGCACGGGATCATGTATGGGCCCCAGGATAGCATGTTCCTGGAGCGCAGTGTGGACCTCATGGACGTGGCCTACGAGCACGGCCTCAGAGCCATGCAGCTCACATATAACTGGCAGAACGAGGTGGGCGCCGGGTGCCGCGAGAAGAAGGACCCGGGCCTGAGCATCTTCGGGGAGAAGGTCGTCCAGAGGATGAACGAGCTGGGCATCCTCATTGACCTCAGCCACACCGGGGACAAGACCTGCTGGGACGCCATCGAGCAGAGCAAGGACCCCGTCAGCTTCACACACATCATCCCCAGGAGGAGCGCCCCCGAGAGGCCGGGCGGCTACGCTGAGTGGGCGAACCGCTCCACCAGCCTCTGGGGCAGCTTCGTCGAGTACAGCAAGCAGCGTGGCAAGCCCGACGACATGATGCAGGCGTGCGCCGAGAAGGGCGGAGTGATAGGCGTCACACCGTTCTTCGCCAAGAAGGTGGGCACGAGCACAATCACAGACGACACGCTGGATATGCTGGACGAGACAGTTGACATCGTGGGCGTGGACCACGCCGGCTTCGGCTCAGACCTGGAGTTCCCCAACAGCATAACAAGGGCCGCCTTCATCTGGAAGAACCCGAAAAGGATCGACGTGGACTACTTCACCCCCATGGATAAGACCTGGGGCTACGGGTGGCTGGAGCACATGCCCAACTTCACCATGGGCCTGGTGGCCCGCGGCTACAGCGACCAGGAGGTCAAGAAGATTCTGGGCCTGAACTTCGTAAAATTGTTCAAGAAGGTGTGGGGCGGCTAAACCCCTCACAGGAAAGTCTCAGGCTCCTTTCTGTCCCCGAAGCTCGTGTTGAGCCAGGTCGCGATCTTCTTAATCCCGGGGTGAGCCCATGCTCTGGCACCTGTCGGGCACGCCTTGACGCAGGCCGTGCACCGTGTACAAGTCTGTTTCACCGTGCTAACTTTCTCAGCCACGGTCACGGCCCCCGTGGGGCAAGCCTGCGCACACGCGCCGCATAGGTTGCAAGTGGCTGGGTCCGTCTCGGGGGACATGCCCTCGGAGGGGGAGCTTCTCTCCTTGTAGGGCTTGTTGCCCGGGACGCTGAGGTCGGGTACCTCCGTGATGGTTCCAAGCTTCCTCTTCACGTCCACGCCGAAGGCCGCAGCCTTCATCAGGTCCGCCTCGTCGGGGCGCCCCCGTGCGACGGGCGTTTCCCCTGTGCTGAAGCTGTGCTCGCCTATGAAGGCGGCTGCAGCGACAGGCATGAATCCCTGCCCCACGGCTATGTCCTTCAGCTCTAAGAGGGCGTCCTCGAAGGCTCTGTTACCGTAGACCACCACGAGGACAGCGGGGCCGCCCTCACCTTTTACGGTCTTCAACCTGTTGGCTGCTGTGACGGGCACACGCCCGCCGTACACGGGCACAGCGATCACCGCTAATTCGTCACGCTTTAGGACAATCCCTTGTTTAGTTTCCGGGCTCGTGAGGTCCACGCTGCCATGTGTTTTATTTACGCCCCCAGCCACCGCCTCGGCTATCTTCCTTGAGGACCCGGTCGGGGAGTAGTAAACCAGCTTAGCGCCTCTAACATTCATAGCTTGTTCCATAGGGTTATCCAATATAAGACCGATCAAACCATGGGCGCCTGACGGAGCCTCATAAGGGCATCTGAAATTTTTTCTACCCAGACGCACAATGTGATTCATGGACGATCAGCTTTACCCGCCTTACACTAATCCCGGCTCTGAGAGCTACGGGCAGAGGATACTGCCCCTCAGGCAGCGGATGGAAGTCTACAACGGGTGGCTTAAAAAACGGCTAGAGACATTGCTCCCCAGGCTCATGGACGAGTGCGCAATAGAGATGTGGCTCATCATAGCCAGGGAGTACAACGAGGACCCCGTCATAATGAGCCTCCTGCCTGAGCCCAACCTGTACGCCAGGCGCCGGACCATCCTGGTCTTCCACAGGAAGCAGGAAAAGGTGGAGAGGCTCGCCGTGTACCGGTACGGGTTCGGAGACTTCTACGAGGGCGTCTGGGACCCCGAGAAGGAGAACCAGTACGAGTGCCTCGCACGAATCATCCGCGAGAGGAACCCGAAGAACGTGGGCATCAACGTCTCAGAGACATGGGCCTTCGGCGACGGCTTGACGCACGGGGAGTACACGCAGCTAGTGGATGCCCTCGGCGACCTCAGCAACAAGCTGACCTCGGCCGAGACCCTCTGCGTAAGGTGGCTGGAGACCAGGATCGCCGAGGAGCTGGAGACCTACCCGACGCTGGTCGAGCTCACCCACGCCATCGTCCAGGAGGCATTCAGCAGCAAACTCATAACGCCGGGCGTAACAACTACGGACGACCTCCAGTGGTGGATGCGGCAGAGGATGCTGGACCTGGGCGTCGAGATGTGGTTCCCGGCCACAGTAGACCTCCAGGGCCACGGCGACGCATACGACGCCAAAGAGAAGCGCACCGTCATTAGGCGAGGCGACCTGCTCCACTGCGACATAGGGTTCTACTACCTGGGCCTGGCCACGGACATCCAGCAGAACGCGTACGTCCTCAAACCGGGGGAGACCGACGCGCCCAAGGGGCTGAAGGATGCCCTGGCCGATGGAAACAGGCTCCAGGACCACCACGCCGAGGCCATGAAGACGGGCCGCACGGGCAACGAGATACTGAGGCTGGCCCTCGACAACGCTAAGAAGGAGGGAATCAATCCCAGCATCTACACTCACCCCATAGGGGTCCATGGCCACGCGGCCGGGCCCCCCGTCGGCCTCTGGGACCAGCAGGGCGGCGTCCCCGGACGCGGCGACCACCCACTGTACACGGATACCTGTTACGCTATCGAGCTAAACGCCAAGAAGCGTGTGCCCGAGTGGGGAGGCCAGGAGGTTAGGATGAGCCTTGAGCAGGACGCCTGGTGGACGGGAGAGAAGCTAGTTTTTATGGCGGGTCGGCAGAATAGGTTGCATCTGGTGAGCTGAATTGAACCCAAAGGAGATAGGCAGGAAGGCGCTGGAGTACGACAAGTTCAGCGGCTGCAGCCAGAGCGTGCTTCTGGCCCTCCAGGAAGCCTTCAACGTAGGCGACGCGATGAGCTTCAAGGCGGCAACGACTCTCAGTGGAGGTGTCGTCAGGCGCGGGGAGACCTGTGGAGCACTGCTGGGTGCCCTGCTTGCTCTCGGCCTTGTCAGTGGCCGTGACGATATGCGTGACACACAGGCTTACAGGGACGCCATGGCCCCGGCCAACGAGGTCGTGGACGAGTTCAAGGCCCGGCTCCGGAGAGAGTTCGGGTTCAAGAAGCCCCTGGAGTCCACCATCTGCAGGGACATACAGCGGAGCATCTACGGTAGAGGCTACGACCTCAACAAACAGGAGGACTACAAGGCGTTCCTGGACGCCGGAGGCCACGGGGACATGGGCTGCCCCAAGGTCTGCGCCCTGGCAGCGGAGGTAACAGCCGAGAAGATTCAGGCTCTATCAAGGTAGGGCGGGAAGGGCCCGACCTCTGTGCGCATGACGCGCTTGTACAGGGCTTTCAGAGCCTTCTCCTCTATGCTGTACCTCATGACTACTCCAAGATGGGGGTCCGTTGTCACGTAGCTGAACCCAAGGTTATTGTAGAACTCTCTGAGTGGTCTACCCTCCTGGTCAAGGTCTTCGGTATAGAGCACGACCGAGCCATAGCCCAGCTCGTAGCAGTACACTAGGAGCAGGATTATCAGTATCCTGCCCAGTCCCTTGCCCTCGATGCGTGTCGCCACCTCATCCAAGAAGAATCCCTGTGGGTCGGCTTGGTAGTCGTAGCCGCAGAGAAAGGCAACGGGCTCACGGTTCACCGATAACACGAAGCAGACAAAGTCTTTCTGCCTGGCCATCTCAAGAAACTCGTCGCGGGTATACCAGAGCTCCTGGCGGAACTTTTCGTGATCGATGCCCTCCAGATGGGCTATGATGTCATCCGATAGGTGGGTGTGGATAGTGATGCTGCAGCCCTGCTCCAGCTTCTCCTCGGCTCTCTCCACAGCACGCCTCAGCGCTTCCTCGAAAAGGGGAGGCGGCTCGTCATCATCCAATGGTGATACATCCTAGATGAGGCCGTACCGCCTCAAGGCGGCTGAGATGACCTCCCTTACCATGTCGGGGAACTTTTTACCCAGGGCGTACCACATCATGGGGTAGAAGCTGAGTTCGTCACGCTCCACGTCGTAGTCGATGCCGGGCAGGGTGTTCACCTCCAGGAAGTAGAGCTCGCCGTCGGCGTCCAGCCTGTAGTCCATCCTCGCCCAGTCCAGGCAGTTGAGGGCCCTGAAGCTGGCCTTAGCGTGCTCCTCGACGCGCCTCCTCAGCGCGTCGTCCATCTTCGCGGGGCACTTGTAGTTGCTGCTGTCGTCGAATACGCTCTTGGCCTTCTGCCCAAGGACGCGACCCAGCTCCTCCGGGAAACCGCTAAAGTCTATCTCCAGGATGGGCAGCACGACGGGCTCCTCGCCATCCCTGTAGTTGCCGACGAAGCCCACGCTGAACTCGCGGCCGTCGATGAACTTCTCGGCTAGTATGGGCTGCTTGTAGGTGTCAAGCATCTCCCCTAGCTTCTTTCTCATGGTCTTCTCGTCGTTGACCACGTTGTCCCAGTTGATGCCTATGCTGCTGCCCTCGTGGCTCGGCTTCAGTATCAGCGGGTACTTGAGCCCCTTCCTCAGCTTCTCGTCGGGCTTGTTGAGGACCTGGAAGGGCGCCGTCTTCAGCCCGTGGTACTCCAGGATCATCTTGGTCGTGGGCTTGTCCAGGCCGATGGCGTTGGCCATGATGCCGCTGCCCACGTAGGGGATGCCCAGCATCTCGCAGAACGCGGGGATGTGGCTCTCCCTGCTCTCACCCCTGATACCCTCAGCCCGGTTGAAGACGATGTCCGGGCGCAGTCTTCTCAGGTTCTCGTAGCAGCCTTCATCGGCCTCTATCTGGAGGTACTCCCACCCCGCCACCTCGATGCCGTTCTTGACGTGGTGGATGGTCTCCTCAGGCTCAAACTCGATGTTGAACTCGTCATCCGCGTGCCGGGTGTTGCAGCAGAATGCCACCCGGAGCCTACGGGACATCGCTTAGGGTCTCCTTGTAGATGCTGACGGCCTGGTCGTTGATGTACTTGGGCATGGTGATGGCCTCGTTGATCCCGAAGAAGGTCTTGTATAGCTCGTCCTCGCGGCCCTGGGCCTCGTCCAGGAACCGCTTCTCGAACTCCTCCACCAGTGGGCTCCTGTCGCCGTTCTTCCAAGCCAGGTAGAAGCCGAAGAGCTGCTCGTCGCGGCCCCTGCCCGTCAGGGCGTAGGTCTGGACGTCGCTTCCGCCGAAGAGGCTGAAGTAGTTCCTCATGTCCATGGTGAGCATGTTCCGGGTGAGGCCCACCATCTTGGGGTCGAAGCCCGACGCCTTGATGAGGAGGTACATCTTGGTGCAGACGCTGCAGTCCATGCACCACCGTGTGTCCTTACCCGCCTCGGTCTCCACGAAGCAGCTCATGTGGTACTTGGCCACCTCGGGGTACCGCTTGTAGAGTGTGTAAACGACGGCGATGTCGTTCAGAGGCTCGATGACGCTAATGGTGCGGACGCCGCCGCCCGTCATCTGCCTGGTGATACTATCGATCTGGGTGGTCCAGATGTGGCACTGGTCGTACGCCGGGTAGCACACATAGCCCTCACGGTCGTAGTAGTGCTCGCCGCAGCTCTGCTCGTTCCCGAACAGGATGTACCTGGCCCCGAACTTGTGCGCTATGGGCAGCAGCATCATGGCGTACTGGGTGCTCTGTAGGCCCCAGCCGATCTCGGTCTTGCCGACGCCCAGCCTAGGCCCGTCGCGGAGGCGACCCGCGGAGTGCTCGATCTTCTGGAGCTCCACGCCGAACTCCTTCTGGAACTCCTTGGCCAGTACGTCCTTGTGCTTCTCCTCGTAGAGCAGCACAGGCTCAACTATGTAGCTGGCCTCGGGATGCAGACCCAGCTCCCTGCAGACCGCCCAAGTTAGGAGGCTGTCCTTGCCGAAGCTCAGGCTCACGATGGCACTATCCTCGCGGCTCTCTTCCCTGTAGGTCGGGAAGTTGATGTCGTTGTCCTTGAACCTGATCTTCAGGTTCATGAACTCTTTGAGCAGCTCCGAGGTGTAGGTCCCGTCCACGTCGGCGCAGCTGGGGAGGTCCATAACCATGTTCTGGAAGAACTGGGTCTGGAAGAAGGGCGGAGACGTGTTATACCTTATCTCGCCCTTCCTGAAGGTCAGGGGAAGGTGGACGGTCTCGGCGTATACCAGGTTCTCGAACAGGATGTCCTTGGCTTCCTTGGGGTAGCCCTGCCATATCTCGTCAGGGTAGTTCACAACGTATTTGGAGCCCCGGAAGAATAACTCAAAGCCGGTGTCCGTCTGCCTAGCGTTTATTATGATACTAGACACGCAATTTCTACCTGTGGATAGATTCCGATTTCCAAATCGTTATATGGCTAAACATATTTTTTACTATTTCGGTCCAGGGCAGAGAACCCATCTTGTTCACAAAAGAGTTTAAAGAGCATAGCATCGGGGGAACCATATTTACACGTTCTCGAAATCTCGAGAAATTGCTAGATTTTAGTAAACTTTACCTAAAATTCGAGGGCGGAAATCCAACGGGGACGATGAAGGACAGGGCCAGCTACGCCACCCTCAAGCACGCCCATGAGAAGGGCTTCAACACCATAGCAGTGGCCAGCTGCGGCAACTTCGGGGCCAGCATAGTCCACCTGAGCGCCATCTTCGGCATTACCCCCCACGTCTACATCCCGGAGAGCTACCACACCCCCAGGATAGAAGAGATGGAGCGACAGGGCGGGGTCATCCACAGGGCGCCCGGCACATACGAGGAGCTGGTGGAGCAGAGCGGAAGAGAGGCGGGGGAGCAGGGCTGGTACAACGGCAACCCGGGCACACCCGAGAACTCGGAGGTCAGCCTACGAGCCTACGAGACCATCGCCTACGAGATAGTGGACCGGCTCGAGTACGCCCCAGACGCCGTGTCCGTGTCCGTCAGCAACGGCACATGCTTCTCAGGGA
>Ga0214473_10010796_pt1 | contig 10733 bp, 9 predicted proteins | sample RVTome_7_FD_203509 | JGI IMG/M metagenome (GOLD analysis project Ga0214473, IMG submission 203509) | Soil microbial communities from uranium-contaminated site in the Upper Colorado River Basin, Wyoming, United States - RVT98D197 | ecosystem: Environmental > Terrestrial > Soil > Contaminated >... | reverse complement strand
GAAGGCGCTTGAACAACGCCCCCATTTTCTTCCTCTTGACCTGTTTCTCCTGCAGGAGGTACATGATCCCCGCCCCGAAGGCGACCGCGAAGACCGCGTCGCCGATGAACAGGAGAAGGACGTGGATCGGGAGCCAGTAGGAGTTCAGGGCCGGGGCCAGTCCCGCGACTTCCCCCGGCAGGAATGCGGCGAATACGCTGAAGGTGAACGCGAGCGGTGCGACGAAGGAACCCAGGGTCCGCAGGTTGTACCGGACCTCGATGACGAGAAACGTGGCGGCGATCGTCAGCGCGAAAAACGAAAGCGACTCGAACAGATTGGTGATCGGGGTGTACCCGGCAACCGCGTAACGGAGAGCGAACCCGGCGGCGTGGAGGATGACCCCGATCAGGAGCATCATGCGGCCGAGTCGCGCTCCCCGTTCCTTCTGCGTGACGATGAAGTAGAGGTAGAAGAGAGCCCCGGCAAGATAGAAGAAGGCGGTCGCCTTCAGCATGGATATGTGCATCCCGTCATTTTAGTTCAGGAAGCGGGCTCGAACAAGCGGAACTCCGGAAGGCCGCCCGCGGCAACACCCCCGGAGGGGGATCCGCCGAGCGTGTCCGCATAGCCTTTGCGCTGCGGCATGGGAACATTCCGTCCTTTCTCGACTCCATCCCGCAGGAACCCGGGACGGGGGATCGCGTGGTACGATGGCGGACGTGAGACATCGCCTCCTTGCCGTCGTGCTTGCGGCGGCCCTCGCCGCATCCTCCCTGACCGGCTGCTCCCAGGGGCTGCCGGTGGAACGCGGAGAGCTGGTTATCGCCTTCCCGGGAGCTCCGTCCACCATCGACCCGCGGCTTTCGACCGACGCGTACGGGACCCAGATTTTGCAGATGACGCACGCCTCTCTCCTCCGGATGGACGCGGCGGGAAATCCCCTCCCGGATCTCGCGGAGCGCTGGGAGGAGCGGTCTTCCACCGAGATCGTGTTCCGGCTGCGCACCGGAGTGCGGTTCCACGACGGGAGGGAGCTCTCCTCTGCGGACGTCCGCTACACGTTTCAGTGGATGCTCGACCCGCGGAACCGGTCCCCGCACCGGTCGACGTACAAAACGATCCGGGCGATCGAGACCCCCGACGTCCGCACGGTCGTCTTCCGGCTTTCGGAGCCGTTCGCCCCGTTCCTGGCCGGCATGGTGCGGGGGATCGTGCCCGCCGGATCCCCGCAGGCGGGATATTCCCCCCCGATCGGGGCGGGACCCTACCGGGTGGACGACTACCAGCCCGACGCCGGAATCCGTCTTTCGCGGTTCGAGGGATACTACGGCGGGATCCCGGGAATCGAAAAGGTCGTCGTCAAGTTCCTCCCGGACAGCAATGTGCGGTTCCTCGAACTTGCGAAGGGGAGCGTCAACTTCGTGCTGAACGGCGTGGACCCCGACCTGATCCCCGCCGCCCTGAAGAACGGGAACCTGGCGGCCGAGGAGGCCCCCGGGAGCAACGTCTCCTACCTCGGATTCAACCTCCGCGACCCGGTCCTGTCCGACGCGCGGGTGCGGCGGGCCATCGCCATGGCCATCGACCGGCAGGCGATCGTCCGGACCTTGTGGAAGGGGCACGCGGACCTCGCCGACTCCATCCTCGCCCCGGGCTTCTGGGCCCATGAAAAAGGGATCCCTCCCCTGCCGTACGACCCCCACGCGGCAAGGCGGCTCCTGGACTCGGCCGGGAAGCGCGACCCGGACGGCGAAGGGCCGAAACCCCGCTTCCGGCTGACGTACAAGACGTCGCAGAACGAGCTGCGCAGACGGATCGCGGTCGTCATCCAGGAGCAGCTGCGCCAGGTCGGAATCGCCGTGGAGGTCCAGTCCCTCGAGTGGGGGACCTTCTTCTCGGACATCCGGAGGGGGAACTTCCAGCTGTACGGCCTTACCTGGGTCGGAATCGCGGACCCGGACATCTATCACTACGCCTTCCACTCCGGGGAGACTCCCCCCGAGGGAGCCAACCGGGGAGGCTACCGGAACCCCGAGGTCGACCGGCTCGTTGCGGAAGGCCGCCGGGAACCGTCGCGGGAGAAACGGAAAACGATCTACGGAAACGTGCAGCGGATCCTTGCCCGCGACCTGCCGGTTTTCCCCCTCTGGATCAACCGGAACATTCTCGTGCGGGACCGGCGGCTCGTCGGCTTCGTCATCACACCGGACGAGGATTACGCCTCCGTCAAGGAGATGACCCTTACGATGGGAGAGGAAGCCCGGAAATGAGAAGGTACGTTTTCTCCCGTCTCCGGCAGATGGTCCCCGTCGTTTTCGGCGTGGTGACGGTCGTCTTCCTCCTGATCCATCTCATCCCCGGCGACCCCGTCGAGATCATGCTGGGCGAGAGCGCCCTTCCGGCCCAAAAGGAGGAACTGCGCCGGGAGCTTCGCCTGGACCGCCCCCTGGCCGTCCAGTACGGCGATTTCCTTCTCGGGGTGGCGCGGGGGGACCTGGGCACCTCCTTCCGGAGCCGGGAGCCGGTGCTGCGGGAGATCCTCCGGAGGGTTCCCGCGACCCTCCTCCTCTCGGCCGCCTCGATGACCGTGGCACTTCTGCTCTCGATTCCCCTCGGAATCCTGTCCGCGATGCGGCAGCATTCCTTGCTCGACCACCTCTGCGGCCTCCTGGCGATGCTCGGCCTGTCGATGCCCAACTTCTGGCTGGGGCCCCTGCTGATCCTGGTCTTTTCCATCGGCCTCGGGCTTTTCCCCGTCTCGGGGTACGGGACCGCCGGCCACCTGGTGCTTCCCGCGGTGACGATGGGGACCGGGATGGCGGCGATCCTCATGCGGATGCTGCGCTCCCAGCTCCTGGAGGAGATCCGGCAGGACTACGTGCGGGCGGCGTCCGCCCGGGGGCTCTCCCGCCGGGCCGCGGTGGTGCGCCACGCGCTCGCGAACTCCCTCATCCCCGTCCTCACGGTGCTGGGCCTGCAATTCGGCGCGCTTCTTTCCGGCAGCATCATCACGGAGACGATCTTCTCCTGGCCCGGGATCGGCCGCCTCACCGTACAGGCGATCGACGCCCGGGATTACCCGCTGGTCCAGGGGTGCATCCTGTTCATCGCCCTCTCTACGGTGACCGTGAATCTCCTGACCGATCTCCTTTACTCCCGTCTCGACCCGAGGATCCGGTATGAGTGAACGGGCGCCCCGGAAACGCTTCGCAAGGCGCATGGCCCGGCACCGGGGGGCCGTCGCAGGTCTCGCCGTCGTGGTCCTTCTGCTGATCGTGGCGGCGTTCGCTCCCCTGCTCGCCCCGTTCGACCCGGGGGCGCAGGCGCTCGACTCCGGGCTGTCCGGTCCCTCGCAATCCCACTGGCTCGGGCAGGACCGGCTGGGCCGCGACCTGCTGAGCCGCCTCCTCCACGGCGCGCGCATCTCGGTCGCGGTGGGGCTGGGCACGGTCTTTCTGTCGCTATCGATCGGCCTTCTCGTGGGATCGGCGTCGGGATTCCTGGGCGGAAAGGTCGACCACCTCTTCATGCGTCTTGCCGACGTCCTCCTCGCCTTTCCCGGGATCCTGCTCGCCATCGCGATCACCTCCGTTCTCGGGCCATCGCTTCGCAACGTCCTCATCGCGCTTTCCGCCCTCGGCTGGGTGGGGTACGCCCGGCTGATCCGCGGACAGATCCTCAAGGTCCGGGAGATGGAGTTCGTCCAGTCGGCGCAGGCGGTCGGCAGTCCTCCCGCGCGGCTTCTCCTGGTCCACATCCTTCCGAACGCGATCTCTCCCCTCATCGTCGAAGCGACCTTCGGGATCGCGCGGGCGATCGTGGCGGAGGCGGGCTTGAGCTTCCTGGGGCTGGGTGTTGCGCCCCCCACCCCCTCCTGGGGGGCGATGATCAGCGAGGGAAGGCATTTCCTCTTCGTCGCCCCCCACCTGACCACCGTCCCGGGCCTGGCCATCATGATCACCGTGATGGCCTTCAACTTCCTCGGGGACGGCATACGGGACGCGATGGACGTTCGGGAGGGCCTTTCCTGAAGAGACCGGATTCTGCCATCTTATGAAACCGCGTTTGCCCAACAACATCCGAATCTTGACAAGGAACACGGGGTTTGATTGTAATAAGGGAAAACATCTCGTCCGATTCCTTTCGCAGCGGAAAATAACCGAAGGAGGTAAACGGTCAAGGTTACCGTCCTGCGTCGGGATTATCGTCGTTCCACCCATCAACCGTCTTGGCCCATACACCGGAAGGAGGGCAGATGAAAAAAACAAAACAGGGGCTCATTTCCAGGCGTGACTTCATGAAGGCGGCCGGACTGGGGACCCTCGCGGCGGGAGTGGCGCCTTCGATCATCATCCCCGGGCGGGGATACGCCGCGGCGAAGGATCTCAAGATTCTGGTCTGGTCCCATTTCGTCCCCCGGTTCGACAAGGAATGGTTCGACGGCTTCACCAAGAAGTGGGGGGAGGCGAACGGCGTGAACGTAACGGTGGACCACATCGGGCTGGCCGAAATCCCCTCCCGGACCGCCGCGGAAATCTCGGCGGGCCAGGGGCACGACCTGATCGAGTGGGTCTGGTCCCCATCCCAGTTCGAGCCGAGCGTGATCGACATGACCGACGTGGTCAAGGAAGCCGAGAAGAGGTTCGGCAAACAGCTCTCCCTCTGCAGGAGAACCTCCTACAACCCGTTCACCAAGAAATTCTTCGCCTTCTGCCACGGCTGGACCATCGACCCCGGGGACTACCGGAAGAGCCTGTGGGAGAAGGCGGGCAAGCCGGAAGGCCCGGAAACGTGGGAGGACCTGATCACCTACGGCGGAAAGATCAAGAAGGACCAGGGGATCCAGCTCGGCATCGGCCTGTCCCAGGAGCTCGACTCCGACATGGCGGCCCGCGGGCTTCTGTGGTCGTTCGACAGCAGCGTCCAGGACGAGAAGGAGAACGTCGTCCTCAACAACAAGAACACCGTCGAGGCGGTCACGTTCATGGCGCGGCTGTTCAAGGAGGCGATGACCCCCGAGGTCTTCGCATGGTCCGCCGTGTCGAACAACCAGGCGCTCATCGCCGGCCGGGCCTCCTACATCCTCAACTCGGTCTCGGCGTACCGGTCCGCGCAGAAGCAGGTCCCGGAGATCGCCAAGGACATCTTCTTCACTCCGGCGCTGAAAGGCCCCCGCGGGACGCGCTGGGCCAGCGAGCACGTGATCTACAACTACGTCATCCCCAAATATTCGAAAAACGCCGCGACGGCGAAGAAGTTCCTCCTCGCCCTCGTGGAGAACTACGACCAGGCGATGTACGCCAGCGAGCTCTACAACTCTCCGGCCTTCTTCGACGCCCCCATCCCCTCCGGGGACCGAGGCTATCCCAAGGTGGAGGGTGCCAAGAAGCTTCGGGATCTCCACAACGCCTGGTTCGACGAAGATCCGTTCGCGCTCCCGGGGGAGGAAAAGGGAAAGCTCAAGGTGCTCAAGGACGCAGAGAAGTGGAGCACCAACGTGGGGCACCCGGGCCCGTCGAGCCCGGCGATCGGGGAAATCTTCTCCACCTTCGTCCTCTCGAACATGATGGCCCACGGTGCGCGGGGGATGAAGCCGGAGCTGGCGGTGGAGCAGGCCGAGCTCCTGTCCAAATCGATCTTCGCGAAGTGGCGTAAGAAAGGTCTCGTGGGCGGAAGGAAGTAGTACCCGCAAGGCGACGCACGGGGGGCTTGACGCCCCCCGTGCGTCGAGTACTATTGCAAATCTGAACAAATAAACCGGATATACGGGGGCGGCAGGAACCATGGCGCAGGTCGAGGTCCGGGCGATCTCGAAACATTTCGGCGATGTGCGGGCAGTCGACCACGTGGATATCGCGACCACCGAAGGGGAGTTCCTCGTCCTTTTGGGCCCCTCCGGCTGCGGGAAGACCACGCTTCTCCGGATGATCGCGGGGATCGAGACCCCCACCTCCGGCGACATTCTCATCGGGGGGCAGGTGGTGACCGACATGCCCCCGCGCGCCCGGAAGATCGCCATGGTCTTCCAGAGCTACGCCCTCTATCCCCACATGACGGTGTACAAGAACATCGCCTTCCCGCTCAAGGCGCAGAACTTCCCGAAGGAGGAAATCCCCGGAAAAGTGGAATGGGCCGCCTCGACCTTCGGGATCGAGAAGCTGCTCCACCGGAAACCCCGGGAGCTTTCGGGCGGGGAAAGACAAAGGGTAGCGCTGGCCCGGGCGGTGGTCCGGGAGCCCAGCGTCTTTTTGCTCGACGAACCCCTGTCCAACCTGGACGCGAAGCTTCGGACATCGGCCCGGGACGAACTCCAGCAGTTCCAGCGGCGGATCGGCACCACCACCATCTATGTGACCCACGACCAGGTGGAGGCGATGGGGCTCGGGGACCGGGTCGTCGTGATGAGCAAAGGGAAGGTCCGGCAGATCGGGTCGCCCCAGGAAGTCTACAACGAGCCGGCCGACACGTTCGTGGCCGGGTTCCTCGGGTCGCCCCCCATGAATCTCCTGGAACGGGAGGACTACATCGCGGGGTTCCGCCCCGAAAAGTTCCTCCCGGTGTCGATTTATGACACCAGCGAGCCGTTGGTGAAATTGTGGCTCCATGTCCACCGGATGGAGCATCTGGGGATGAATCGCCTGCTGTACGGGACGATGCGGGACACCTTCCCCAACGAGAAGGTGATCGTCAACATCCCGTCGACGGTGGATCTGCACATCGCGACCGGCGAGACCTACGAGTTCGCGGTGAAGGAAAAGGACATCAAGTTCTTCGATCGGAGCGCGGGCACGAGGATCGAACCAAGGCGCTTCTGGAAAAAGCCATGAACGCGAAACCACGGCGAACAGGCGGATTCCCCGCGGGAAGCGGAAAATCGCGTCCGTTCGCACTCCGTCAACGTGACCCGCGGTTCCGCCAAGCCGGCACCGGAACACCGACCGGCCGGAGCCCGTCATGACGCCGGGAACGAACGCGGGCGCCGGCGAGGGAACGCCGGTGAAGACGGGGATCATGGACCGGGCGGAGTCTCTCGCGAAAGTCATGATCGCTCCGGCTATCGCGTATATCGTGGCCATGATCGGGTTCCCGTTCGTTATGGCGATATTGTACAGCTTGAGCGACGCGACCACCGGGGATCCGACTCTGCGGATCACCGGTTTTCAAAACTACGCGGCGATCCTCAAGTCCCCCGTATTCCGGCTGGCGCTGAAGAACACCTTCATTTTCGCCCTCGTGTCCCAGGTCGTGGTCATCATCCTCTCGCGAATCCTGGCCGCGTGCCTGATGAAGCCTTTCCGCGGGAAATGGATCGCGCGGTTCCTCGTCATGCTGCCCTGGACCGCGCCGATCGCCTTGGGCACGATCGGCTGGCTCTGGATGCTCGACTCGATCTTCAGCCCGATCGACTGGATCTTCCGGAGCGCCGGCCTGCTGGGGACACCCGGCGCCCTGCTGGGTCCCGAAACGAACATCTACTGGCTGGGCCGGCCCGGCCTCGCGATGGCTTCCGTGATCGGGGTCCACGTGTGGCGACTGCTCCCCCTGGCCACCGTGATCCAGCTGGCGGGCCTGAGTTCGATCCCCCAGGACCTCATCGAGGCCGCCGAAATCGACGGGGCGGCGGGATGGCGCAGGACCGTGGAGATCACGATCCCCTTGACGCTTCCCATCATCGGCATCGCGTTTCTCTTCGGGCTCATCTTCACGTTCAACGACATGGCGGTCGTCTACGTGCTGACCCGCGGCGGGCCGGTGCACTCGACGCAGGTGCTGTCCACGTGGACATTCTTCAAGGGGATCGAGGGAGGGGATCTGGCCCAGGGGGCGGCGATCTCCCTGTTCCTCTTCCCCGTGCTGGCCGGCGTCGCAACCCTCATGCTCCGGCTGGCCCGCCGGGCCGAGGTGGTGTGATGACCGGCATCCGGAAGCTGGCAGGCCGGGGGGGGCTGTACGCGGTGATCGCCACCTTCGCGTTCTTCGGGGCGTTCCCGTTCTACTGGATGGTCATCGCGACGTTCAAGACGGACCATGATCTCTTCAGCCCGTTGAACAACCCGTTCCTGTTCAACGAGCCGCCCACCCTGGACCATCTGAAAGTTCTTTTCTTCGACACGCACTACGTCACCTACCTCGTCAACACCTTCTGGGTCGGGACGGCCGTGGTCTTCATCACCCTCGTCGTGGCGGTACCGGCGGCCTACAGCCTGGCACGGTGGGCAAGGGGCTGGGGGGAGGCATTGGGGATCGGGATCTTTTTGACCTACCTCGTCCCCCCCACGATCCTGTTCATCCCCCTTTCCCGTTTCGCCGGCGCGCTGGGCCTTCAGGAGTCTCTCTGGTCGCTGATCCTCATCTACCCGACCTTCACGATCCCCTTTTGCACGTGGCTGCTGATGGGGTTCTTCAAGACGATCCCCAAGGACATCGAGGAGCAGGCGATGATCGACGGGCTGAGCCGTCTGGGGGCGATGGCCCGGGTGGTCCTGCCCCTGTCGGTCTCGGGGCTCCTGACGATCGTGGTGTTCGCCTTCACCCTCACCATGCACGAGTTCCTCTACGCGCTGACCTTCATCTCCGTTTCGCTCAAGAAGACGGTTTCCATCGGGGTTCCCACGGAGCTCGTGCGCGGAGACGTTTTCCAGTGGGGGCCGCTGATGGCCGGGGCGCTGATCGCCAGCATCCCCGTGGCCGTCGTCTACACCTTCTTCCTCGACCGGTTCATCGCGGGCTTCACGATGGGCGCGATCAAATAACGGCGCCCGCGCGACTCCTTACCGTACCTTCAGTACGATCTTGCCCCGGACGTGGCCCGCCTTGCTCCGCCTCTGGGCCTCGGCCGCGTCCTTCAAACCCATCTCCTCGATGACGGGAGCGCGGACGGCCCCGCTCTCCACGAGGGCCGTGATCCTGCGCAACTGCTCGCCGTCGGGCGACACGAAGACGTACGCCGTCTTCACGCCGAAGGATCGCGCCATCTCCTCGTCCGGGGCGTCCACGATGGAGACGAGCATGCCGCCCCTCTTCAGCACCTGGTAGCATTTTTGCTGCGCGTCCCCCCCCACGGCGTCGTAGACGAGGTCGATTCCGTCGGGCTCCCGTTTCCTTAAGGCGTCGACGAAATCCTCCGCCGCGTAGTCGATCGCCACGTCCGCCCCCAGGGATGTCACGTACTCGTGGTTCGCCTTGCGGGCCGTCGTGTACACCTTCGCGCCGGCGTGCTTCGCGAACTGGACCGCCAGGCTTCCGACGCCACCGGCCCCCCCGCGGATGAGCACCCTGTCCCCCGCGGAAAGGTTCGCGGCGTCGAACAGGGACTGCCAGGCCGTCAGTCCGGCCAGGGGGATGGAGGCCGCTTCGGCAAACCCCACGTTCTTCGGCATGGGCGCTACCGCAGTGTGGTCCATCGTCACGAGTTCGGCGTAGGTGCCGAATTTTACCTTCGGCTTCCGGCAGTAGGCGTACACCCGGTCACCGATGGGAAATCCCGTGACGTTTTTTCCCACGGCTTTCACCGTGCCCGCCGCGTCCCATCCGGGGATGACGGGGAATTCGTGGGGGAACAGGCCCGAAAGCATTCCCTCCCGGATCTTCCAGTCGACGGGGTTTACTCCCGCACAGGCGATTTCGATCAGCACCTCGGTATCGGCCGGCTCGGGGGGATGAACGTACGACGGTTGGATAACCTCCGGTCCTCCGAACGTTTCGATCACCATGGCTCTCACGATCTTCCTCCCGCGCTCTCTGATTCGGGAATCCCGCTTCCCGGAAACGGATCTGTTCCCCTTAGGATCCGGGACTGTGATAATGGTTTCGGGAATGGCTATGGAATCCAGGGGAAAAGGAGAGCGCGCCCGATGAGACGCCCCGACGGCCCCGGTCTCCTGATGGTCGGATTCGAAGGAAAGTCGTTGCCGTCCCGGCTGGCCCGGAAAATCCGGGGAGGGGCCGTGGGCGGGGTGGTCCTTTTCTCGAGAAACGTGGAGGGCCCCCGCCAGGTCCGGGATCTGTGCCGGGAGATCCGCGCCGCCGGGGGGGGACAGCCCGCGCCGCTCATCGCCATCGACCAGGAGGGGGGCAGGGTGATGCGTCTCACGGCTCCCGGGTTCACCCGGTTTCCGCCCGCAAGGTGCTACTCCCTCTTTCGTTCCCGCTCGTCCCGCGTGGCCGGGGCCGCGGGCGAGGCGATGGCGGAGGAACTTCGCGCCGTCGGCGTGGAGATCAACTTCGCTCCCGTCCTCGACGTCGACAGCAACCCGGAAAACCCCGTGATCGGGGACCGGGCCCTTTCTGCGGATCCGGAAAGCGTCGCGGAACTGGGGATCGCCTTTTTCCGGGGGATGCTCTCCCGCGGCGTCCTCCCCGTCGGAAAGCATTTCCCGGGGCACGGGAACACCGCCTCGGATTCCCACGTGGAACTTCCCGTCGTGCAAAGCTCGCGGGCGGTGGTGATGAAAAGGGACGTTTCCCCGTTCCGCCGCGCCGTCCAGGCCGGGATTCCCGCCTTGATGACCGCCCACGTGCTCTACCCCGCCCTCGATCGGGAGTTTCCCGCGACCCTGTCGGAGAAGATCCTCGGCGGGCTTCTGCGAAAGCAGCTCCGGTTTCGCGGCGCGGTCTTTTCCGACGCCCTGGAGATGAAGGCGATCACGGCCACGTTCGGGATCGGTGCCGCCGCCGTGCGGGCCGTCTCCGCCGGGTGCGACGTCGTGCTGGTGTGCGCGGGGGAGAAGGCGCGGGAGGAGGCCGAGGAG
>Ga0214473_10010795_pt1 | contig 10735 bp, 9 predicted proteins | sample RVTome_7_FD_203509 | JGI IMG/M metagenome (GOLD analysis project Ga0214473, IMG submission 203509) | Soil microbial communities from uranium-contaminated site in the Upper Colorado River Basin, Wyoming, United States - RVT98D197 | ecosystem: Environmental > Terrestrial > Soil > Contaminated >... | reverse complement strand
CGCCCACAATCGCAATTTCTCCGCACTGCTTCTTCTTCTCGATTTCGTAAGCGTTCTTCAACACGTCCATCTGGATCTTACCCGTCTCGATGCAGCGAAGCATACCGCCCGCTGCATCGATCTCATCGATCAATGTCTTGATCTCTTTCTCCATCCTGTTGGTGAGATGCTCCAGATAATAGGAACCGCCAAGGGGGTCGGCCACCTTCGTAACCCCTGTCTCGTACCCGATGATCTGCTGTGTCCTCAAGCTGATCAGGGCTGACTCCTCAGTGGGAATCGTATAGGCCTCATCATAGCTCAGGATACTGGCAGACTGGGCACCCGCAAAGACGATGCCCATCATGTCGATCGTGGCGCGGATGATATTGTTGAGGGGTTCCCTCAGCGTGGCCTCCCGAGCCGATGACCCGCAGAAAAGCCGGAGCATCATCGATCTCGCATTCTTCGCCTTGAAGCGCTCCCTGGCAATCTTGGCCCAGAGCCTTCGGGCTGCCCTGATTTTGGCAATTTCTTCAAAGAAATCGAGTCCCACGATCAGATGAAAAGCAAGTCGGGGGCCGAAATCGTCGAAATCGATCCCTCGCTTTAAGACCTCCTCGATATAGGTGATGGCGCTTGAGAGGCAGTAGGCTGCTTCCTGGATGGCATTGGCACCCGCCTCCCGTACGTGATATCCCGAAAAGTTGATGGTGTTCATCCGGGGGACGCGGTCTTTACAAAAATCGATGATGTCCACCACCAATCGCAGGGAAGGCCTGGGGGGAAAGATGAAGGTCCCACGGGCGATATACTCTTTCAGAATCTCATTCTGCAGGGTTCCTCCAACCTTCTCCTTGGGCACCCCTTGCTTCTCCGCCACGGCGAGGTACATGGCCAGGATGACCGCAGCTGTCGCATTGATCGTGAAGGACGTGGTGATTTTGTCCAGCGGAATGCCATCAAACAGAATCTCCATATCTCGGAGCGTGTCTACAGCCGCACCCACCCGGCCGACATCCGACTTTACCATGGGATTGTCCGAATCGAATCCCATCTGGGTGGGAAGGTCAAAGGCCACGCTCAAGCCTGTCTGCCCCTGTGCAAGTAGATATTTGAACCGTCTGTTCGACTCCTCTGCATCGGCAAATCCTGCATATTGCCTCATGGACCAAAGGCTTCCCCGGTACATGGTGGGATAAACCCCCCTCGTGTAGGGAAACTCTCCGGGAAATCCAAGGTCCCGGAGATAGTCAAAATCCTCAAGGTCAGACGGGGTATAGACCACATCCGCATCTATCCCTGAAGTTGTCATTGCCGGAGGGACGGGATTCTTGGCAAGCTGGGCCTTCTCCCATGCTTCTCTTTTCTTTCTGATCTCATCCAAGGAGTTCATCTCAGCCCCCATCGCTCATCTTTCTATACACATCGTCATTAATCTCAAGAAAGCACGTCATTCCCGCCCCGTATCGGGGTACGGGGTAAACTCCAGCGGGAATCCAGGAAAACACTGGATTCCGGGTCAAGCCCGGAATGACAGAAAGGAAAAGACTCCTGTCATTGTGTATATAACGACGGTTCATCGTCCCTCGTCTCTCGTCCATCGGATTTTGTTGTGGTTAAGTGGGCATATTGCCGTGCTTTCTCCAAGCCCGGCCGGGCTCCTTCTTTGTCTGCAACATACTCAGTGCGCTGATGATCCTCTTACGCGTATCTTTTGGATGAATCACCGCATCAATGACCGAACGGGAAGCAGAGTGGTAAGGGGTGAGATAGGTCTCCTGATATTCTTTGACCTTTTCCGCAAAGAACTCCTCGGGGTTCTCTGCCGTCTTCAGTTCCTTTCCATACAGAACCCTTACCGCAGCCTCTGCACCGACCATCTGCATCTCCGCAGTGGGCCAGGCAAAAACCTGATCGAACCCGATCTGATGAACCCCCATGGCAGGAATGGACCCTCCGTACATCTTTCTGATGATACAGGATATTTTGGGGACCCCCGCCTCTGCCCAGGCGTAGAGCATCTTCGCCCCATGGCGAATGATTCCTCCGTACTCTTGATTCGTTCCAGGGAGGAAACCGGGGACATCCACAAGGGTGATTAAAGGAATGTTGAAGGCATCACAGGTCCGGATAAACCGTGAGCTCTTGTCCGATGCATTAATGTCGATGCAGCCGGCAAAGACCTGAGGTTGATTGGCCACGATTCCAACGACCTTCCCTCCCATTCTCGCGAATCCAACGACGATGTTCTTGGCGTAATCGGCAGAGACTTCAAAGAAGTCCCCTTGGTCTACGACGACTTCGATCACTCTTTTCATATCGTAGGACTTCTTCATATCGGTCGGAACAAGCTCCATCAATTCCGGAACCTCCCGGTCCACCGAATCTGCAGGAGGCTCGGAGGGGGGGCTTTCAAGGTTGTTTTGAGGAAGAAAGGTTAGAAGCCTCTTGATGAGATCGAGACAGACCTGATCGTTCTTGGCAGAAAAATGGACCACCCCGGACCGGGTGCTATGGACCCTTGCCCCGCCTAAGTCCTCAAAGGAGACCACTTGCCCCGTCACTTCTTTGATCACGGCAGGGCCGGTAATAAAAACGTGAGCAGTCTTTTCAACCTGGAGCATAAAATCACAGAGAGCGGCTGAATAGGCCGACCCTCCCGTACAATCTCCCATAATCGCTGCAATCTGCGGAATCACGCCCGAATTCATCACGTTCTGGTAAAAAATCTGGGTGATTCCGAAGACGTTGTCCATCCCTTCCTGTATCCTGGCCCCGCCCGAATCATTGAGGCAGATCACGGGCACCATGGTCTCTCGTGCCAGTCTCAGAATATAGTGAATCTTCGCCCCGTGGACCTTCCCGGTGGAGCCGCCCAGCACCGTAGCGTCCTCAGAATAGATGAAGACCTTTCGGGCCGTGACGGTCCCGTAACCCGTTACCACTCCATCCCCCAGGAAGCGCTTCTTCTCCATCCCAAAATCGTAGCACTGGTGCTCGGCCAACATATTCAGCTCGACAAAGCTTCCCGGATCGAGAACGTATTCGATCCGTTCCCGGGCCGTCATCTTTCCCATTCTTCGCCGCTGATCGAGCTTGTCAACTCCTCCACTGACCTGAGCCTTTTCTTCCATTTGGGCCAGCTTCATTATCTCTTCTTCCATCGACTTCTCAGACATACCCTCCCCTACCAGGCTGCTGAAAAACGCCCATCTGCCGCGTTCTCCTCATCCTTCCCCGTGTCAAGCACGGGGCAGGCTTGTTGCGGCGTACATTCTGTAGGGGCAATTCATGAATTGCCCCTACGACAGGATTTCGGGAACCCCCGCAAGTGAAGCGGGATTTCGCAAAGCTCAACTTGCATCTGCCTGCCTGCCGAAGCCTTGGCGCAGGCAGAGGCATTTTTGATCAGCCTGAGAAAAATGATTTTTCAGCAAGCGCTATTTTTTTTGTTCATGTACTGAATCAGTTCCACAAGAACACCTCGTGTGCTCTTGGGATTGACAAAGGCCACCAGATTCTTGTGGGCGTTCAAATAGGGCTTTTCGTTGATGAGCTGGACGCCACTGGCCTTCAATGCTTCCAGTTCCGCCACGATGTCATCCACCTCAAAAGAGATGTGATGCACCCCTTCGCCTCTCTTCTCGATAAATTTTCTCACCACCCCGTCAGGGGTGGTCGATTCCAGCAATTCGATATGGGTGTTCCCAAGGGGGACGAAAGAGAAGTGGATCTCTCCAAACCATTCCGGCTCTGAGCTCTCCTTCGCAAATATTTTTTTGTAAAGATCCCTCGCATCCTCAAGATTCTCGACCGCAATGCCAATATGGGAAATACCTTTGATCATCACCTTCTCCTTTCCCCGATCAGGCCGCTGAAAAACCATTCTTTTACCAAATCCCCATTCAATTGCCACCGAGGTAGGCCGTTCGCACCTCATCGCTCTTGAGAAGTTCCGAGGAAGGGCCTTCCAACAGGACCTTTCCGAGTTCAAGAACGTAAGCCCGGTCAGCAGCTTGAAGGGCCTTTCTTGCGTTCTGTTCCACAAGAAGAATCGTCTGACCCATGCTGTTTAGATCACCGATGATGCCAAAGATCTCATTGACGATCAGAGGCGCGAGTCCCAGGGAAGGTTCATCCATCATCAGGAGGACGGGCTTGGCCATCAAAGCCCGGCCAATAGCGAGCATCTGCTGTTCCCCTCCACTCAGAGTTCCTGAAATCTGCTTCTGCCTTTGCCTGAGGATGGGGAACCTATCGAAAACGATCTCCAATCCCTGTCTTATCTCTTGTTTGTCCTCACGAGTATAACCCCCCATCAGCAAGTTTTCCAGAACGGTCATACGTCTGAGCAGGCCGCGTCCCTCCTGGATAAGGATGATCCCTTTCTTGACGATGGCCTCGGTGGGTAGACCACGAATCCCTTCGTTGAGGAAAGCGACTTCTCCTGCTAAAGGAGACACGACATTCATGATGCTCTTAAGGAGGGTCGTCTTTCCTGCCCCGTTGGCACCGATCAGCGTTACAATCTCACCGCGTCTTGCCTCTACATTCACTTCATGAAGGGCCTGGACCAGTCCATAGTGAGTCGTCAGGTCTTTGACATTCAGCAAGGGGATTGGTGCTCCTTTCCCAGGTAGGCTTCGATGACGCCGGGATTTTTCTGGATCTCCTCCGGCTCTCCCTCTGCAATCTTTTCGCCAAAATTCATCACCGTGATCCGCTCCGAGATCCCCATCACAACCTTCATATCATGCTCAATAAAGAGTACCGTCATTCCCATCTTTGAGATCTTCTGGATCAGATGTTTCACGTCATCTTTCTCTTTCGGATTCATTCCTGCAACGGGTTCATCGAGGAGGAGAAGCTCCGGGGCTGTGGCCAGGGCCTGGCCTAATTCGAGAAGCCGCTGCTCGCCATAGGGAAGACCCGAGGCTTTCAAATCCTTCCTGTGAGCGATCCCCACAAACTTAAGAATCTCTTCAGCCCTCTCTCGAATCTCCACCTCCTCTTTCAAAGATGTAAAAGGAAGCTTAAAAAGCAGACTCCTAAGGCCGGATTTCGTCCGGCAGTGCCTCGCCACCATGACATTCTCCAGCACGCTCATCTGGCCAAAAATCCGGATGTTTTGAAAGGTCCGGCTGATCCCCATGGCGGTCCTCCGGTCGGCCCGCAATCCATTGAGATTCTTCCCCTTGAAGAAGAATCCCCCGGAGGTAGGCTGCAAAAGGCCGCTCACCAGGTTGATTAAAGTGGTCTTACCGGAGCCATTCGGACCAATAATGGCATGGATGGTCTCTCTTTGAACTTTCAGGTCCAGGTTGTTAACGGCATTGAACCCGCCGAAGGTCTTCGTTCCCTTATGAATCTCCAGAATTGGGCGGGCAGGTTCAAAACTCATTTCAATCTCCCAGGCCAAAATCTCTCTCGCCACCACCTCCACCGGCAAACCTCCTCGTCCAGAATCCCCCTTGGCCTCAGGACCATCATGATGACAAGGCAAAGCCCAAAGAATTCAAATCTGAACTTCTGTAAAAATCGGAAGGATTCCGGGATAAAGGTGACTAAGAAAGAACCCAGGATGGGCCCCCAAAAAATCTGAGATCCACCAAGGATGACAAATATCATGGCCTCGAGAGAGCGGTGAAACCCGAATGACCCTGATTCGATGAACATGACGAAATGGGCGTAGAATCCACCGGCAAGGCCTGCAATGAAGGCCCCTGCCCCAAAAGCAAAAGTCTTCATTCGCGTGAGAGGAACCCCCCGGGCCTCTGCGGCGTCTTGATCGTGACTGATGGCACGAAGGGCTCGACCCATGCGGGAGTTTTGAAACCGGCGAAAGAAAAGGATCAGGAGAACCAGGACGAGATAGAGGTTGAAGAGATTGGTCAAAGGAAGAATGCCGCCGAAACCTCCTACCCCTCCTGTATATTTGAAGTTGAGGAAGAAGACCCGAATCACCTCATTAAACCCCAAGGTGATGAGAAGAAGGTAAATCCCCTTAATCCTCAGGGCAGGAAACCCAACCCCTACCCCGACGAGCCCGGAAAAGAGTGAGCCGACTATCAGAGAGATGCCAAAGGGAATTCCAAAGTTCTTTGTCAGCACCGCTGAGGTGTAAGCTCCGATGGCCATAAAACCGCCCTGGGCCAGAGAGAGCTGTCCGCCTAAGAAAGGGAGGTAAAGACTGAGGGCGAGGATGGCGTTGATTCCTCCAAAAATCAGAATGGACTGGACGAAAGGGGAAATCATTCTGTGGTCACCATGAAAACGATGAACGTTAAACGATGGACAGTTTATTAGATACTTACAAAATAAAATCTGAGAATTTGTCTCTAACTTTCTCTGAAATGTCTCCCCAAAATCTCCCCTCCCTTCGGTGGGAGGGGATGAAGGGGAGGGGGGATGGTGCGATCCCGCGTTTCGCGGGACCCTGAGCTTGTCGAAGGGTCCACCCCTCTCCGAGCCAGAGGCTCTCTGAGCCGGCGGCCACCCGCACCCTCCCCCATCGAAGGGGGAGGGGATTATCGGAGAAATTTCAAATATTTTTGTTTAGCTTTCTTGTTCATTGTTCATCGTCCATCGTTCATTGTCAGTCCTCATGAATGAGGGACCCGAATAACCCGCTGGGTTTGAAGATGAGAATGAGGATCATCACGCCAAATGCAAAGGCATCTCGATAGGATGAGGTAAGATACCCCACACTGAGGATTTCAGCCACGCCCAGGATGAGGCCTCCAAGCATGGCACCAGTGATGTTGCCCAACCCTCCCAGGAGCATGATGGCAAAGCCTTTCCCGGCCATTTGGGCACCCATGTAGGGGGATATGTAGTTATAGGCCATCCCCACCAGCACACCCGCTGCACCCGCGAGGGCAGAGGCGATCATGAAGGTCAGGACGATAATCCGATTGATCTTCACTCCCAGGAGGCGGGCCGTGGTTGCATTCTCCGCCGTGGCTCGCATTCCGCGGCCCAGCCTGGTTCGAGAGACGAAGAGGTGAAGGACGACCATGAGCAAGATGGAAACGCTTAAGATCAGGATCTGAAGGGTATTGATCCCGATAGGACCGACTTGAAAATTCCGGATTTCAACGGCCTGCGGAAATCCCACAGGCTCACTTCCGAATACCTTGTTGGCCATTTCCTGTAGGATAATCGTGATCCCAATCGTAGCAATGAGGGGCGCAAGGAAATACTCTTTTTTGATGGGCCGAAAAGCAACCCGTTCAATCAAAAACCCCACGAGTGCCGTGGCCGCCATCGCTCCGACCATCGCCCCGAAGATTCCCACCTTCAAACCGAGAACGATCTGAAGCCCGATGAAGGCCCCGAGCATAAAGACTTCACCGTGGGCAAAGTGAAGGAGGTTGAGTACCCCAAAGATCAGGGTATACCCGATGGCCACGAGGGAGTAAGTGCTTCCCAACATAATTCCGTTAATCAACTGCTGTAGGAACATACAGACAACTAAGCCATTTTACCCCACCCCCACCCTGGCCCTTCCCTCTCCGAGCCAGAGGCTTTTCCGAGCCGGAGGCCTGAAAGGGAGGGGAAATCGTCACGCGCTTGGCGAGATTCCTCCCCCTTCCCGCTACGCTTGCGCGACAGCGCGGCGAGCAAGGGGGAGGCCTGTCCTGAGCCAAGTCGAAGGGTCAGGAGGGGGATGGGTATCTGCGTTATTATTCTTTCACACTCACCCACTTCCCGTCTTTGACAACGAGTGTGTAATAATCTTTTATTGCATCTCCGTTCTTGTCGATCGAGGTCTTCCCCAACACTTCTCCGGAAAAGTCTTTCAAGGCCGCCCAACCATCCCTGATCTTCTCCCGGTCCTTTTGAAGATCCTCGGGTTTGCCGGAAATCCCCACCTTGCCCACGAGATACCGGGTGATGAAAAGGGTGTCGTAGATGCTCGCTGTCGTCGTGTGGGGATCTTTGTCCTGACCATATTCTTCTTTGAATCTCTTGACAAAGGCTTGAACTTTTGGATCTGGACTCCCCGCCCAAAAATCCGAAGGCGAGTAGGTACCCTCTACCGCAGCACCCCCCAGTTTCATATATTCGGGAGAGGTGATGGGCACATCTCCAAGGAGAGGTTGCTTCAGGCCTTGTTTCCTCGCCTCCCGGGCAACATTGGCAGCCAGATGATACTCACCCGCCAGAACAATACCATCAGGGTTAGCCCCTTTCACCTTTGTGATCTGAGCACTGAAATCGACATCTTCCGTGACAAAGTCGATGCTCTCTTTGACTTGAACTCCGTATTTCTTTAAGATCGCAGGCGCAACACTCTTTCCATAAGTTTCGCTCACCCTCGATTTGATGTCTGTCAGGATGGCAACCGTCTTGATGTTGTGATCCTTCACCCACTTCCGGATGGTGGGTTCGTTGATCTTGTCACTGGTCATGATGTTACGGAAGGTCCATGGCCTGCTCGCCTCGGTCAATCCCGGTTTGGCCGAAGAGGCTGTCACGATGGGAACCTTATCCCGATTGACGATTGGAAAGACCTGCTCACACTCCGTGCTCAAAAAAGGACCGATAATTTGAAGGACCTGATCCGTGTGCATCAGTTTCTGGGCCATTAAGATGGCATCCTGAGGTTTTGACCCGGTGTCATAAACGATGAACTTGAGATCGAATCCGGCTGCCGGCCCCATCTTCTGGAACTCCTTTTGGGCCATTTTCAAGGCTGTCTCCTGCATCTTTCCAAAGAAAGTGATATAGCCTGTCAGGGGCATCAGGACCCCAATCTTCACCTCTTTGGCTAAAGCTTGGGGAATGAATGCACAGAGCGCGAATAGCACGACAAATAGAGATACGCTTACGATTTGAATCATCCTCATCCTCATCTTCATAGCAAGACCTCCTTATATGAAATTTTCACTCTTTGCTCCAATCGGATACTTCTCCAATCTTATCTGCCGTCTCATAGATGGCACATTGCACTTTGCATTCCCCTCTCTTCTCATCGATATCGAGCCTGGCCAGATAGGTCGTCTCATAATGTAACCTTTCAATCAGCTGATCCAAAACCATATTGGTGATGGGGCAAAGGTAAGGCTTGATGCCGTCTTTCTTCAACCTGACTTCCTTTGGAAGGTGGACGCATTCCTTCATGGACAATTTAAGCAAAACCCCTTTTCCACCGACCTTGTAGGCCATATCCTTTACAAGACCGTTGGATGTGATCTCTTTGATGCAACCCGTAACCACCTCGTCCACCGTGTTGCCTCCGATCTTCTTCGATTGGATGAAATCGACGCCCACCATCTCCACCTTCCAGGCGGCACAACCTGAAAGTTCATGAAAAAGGAGCTCTTCCAATCTGACCAGCATATCGTTGAAATATTCCACTCGATCCATTTAACTCCTCTCCTTCCTGCCGAACTCTTCCCAGTAGACAAGGTCCTCCAGGGATTTTTTGGGTCTTGGATGTTTACGCGCTTCAGCGGGCCAGCCGAGGGCAACATAAGCGATCACCTTGTATTCGCCCATTCCGGTGGGGATCTTCAAGATTCTCTTGAATTTGGCGGCATCCCTCGTGCTGGCCACCGGCCCGTGGACCCAGCAGGCGCCAAGTCCCAGTGAATGGGCCTCCAGGAGCATATTCTCGACGCAGGCAGAGAGGTCATAGGGAACATCGACCGATCCCTCCATGAGGGTCCCGATGATGGCGATGACCACAGGGGCCTGCTTGGCAAATTCGGAGACCTCTCCGGAATACATGAACCTCAATACCTCGGCCCTTCTGACCGGGTCTTCAATCTGCTTAAATCGCTCCTGCATCTCTCCCAGGCAATACCAGGCCGTCATCCGGGACCCGCTCCCGAGCTTGGCAAGATCCCCAATCCTGTTCTTCGTTTCGGGGTTCCTGATGACGATGAATCTCCAGGGCTGGTAATTCTCACCTGTGGCGGCCCATCGCCCTGCTTCGAGAACCTTGTCCAGGATTTTATCAGGAATGGGGTCTGCCTTATATCTCCTGATGCTCTTTCGGGTCTTAATCACCTCCAGAATATCGTCCATAATCTTTCCCTCCAGATTCATTCATCCGTATTGTCAAAAATTATCTCCCCTCTCCCCTCAGAGTCTGTGTCATAATCTCAGTCTGTCATTGCGAGCGACCGAAGGGAGCGCGGCAATCTCATTTTTTCAGCGTGTTGTGCGATTGCTTCGGTCGTTTCCCTCCCTCGCAATGACATTGCGACACAGTCTCTCAAGGAGGAAGGTTTCCCTTGTCTTTGCGTATGTTCCGGAGCGGTTTTTCATAGAGTTTTTGACAATATCCATTCATCCTATAACAGACTGTTTAATGAAATCAATAAGATGCTTATTAACTTCTTCAACTTTGTAGCGCCTTTTTAAGTTCCACCCCCTTAAGGGCTCCATGGACATCAGGTAGACAATAATGTTAGCCAGCAAAAAGGGATCTTTGATCTTGAAGACTTTCTTTTCAATCCCTCTTCTCAATATTTTTTCGAAGAACTCAACGAGTCCGCTTTCCCTCTCGAGGATGATCCTCAAAAAATCTCTTGGCAACAATTTGCTTTCCGTATAGATCAAAAGGACCATATCTCGATAGTGATCGACGAGTTCAAGCATCTTCTGGACAGCGGTCTCTAACTGTTTAACAGGATCTTCGATATTAGAGACGCCATCTTCCTCTAACTTGGTCACCCATGTCGAATGAAAAACATCGAAGACCAGATAAAGAACATCCTCTTTCTTGGTGATGTAGTCGTAT
>Ga0214473_10010794_pt1 | contig 10735 bp, 7 predicted proteins | sample RVTome_7_FD_203509 | JGI IMG/M metagenome (GOLD analysis project Ga0214473, IMG submission 203509) | Soil microbial communities from uranium-contaminated site in the Upper Colorado River Basin, Wyoming, United States - RVT98D197 | ecosystem: Environmental > Terrestrial > Soil > Contaminated >... | reverse complement strand
GTCCGACTTAAGGGTTTCCGGCCCCACCCCATCGTTTCCAGTGGAAAGGCTTTTCGGCCCACGCCCCCGTCGGCGGGCGGCCATGGACGTCCTCCTCGTGGGCCTCGACGACCGATTGGACGAGATCCGCGCGCTCATCGCATCCGCCGGGTACGAGATCCGGGGAGAGACGATTCAGCGCCGCCCTCACCCCGACCCCCGGACGTTCGTCGGAAAGGGGAAGCTGGCGGACCTGAAGAAGCAGGTGAAGGATTCGGGCGTGGAGGCCGTCGTGTGCGCAGGGTCTCTTCGCCCGGGCCAACACTACGAGCTCGAGAAAGCGTTGGGCGTCCAGTGCTTTGATCGCGTCCGCGTAATCCTGGAAATCTTCACGCAGCGGGCGCACAGCCGGGAGGCGAGGCTCCAAGTCGAGTTCGCCATGCTCCAGTACGAAGTCCCAATCCTAAAGGAATGGATCCACGCCGCGGCGTTGGGGGAGCGACCCGGCTTCATGGCCGGAGGCGAGTACCGCGTCGATTCCTACTACGAAACCGTCAAGCGGCGGATGACGAAGATCCGCGCGGAACTCGAGTCCATCCGCAAGGAACGGGCGCTCCGGCGGGAGCACCGCCAAGACCGAGGGTTCTATACGGTCGGCCTCGCGGGCTATGCGAACGCTGGGAAGAGCTCCCTCTTCCAGGCGCTGAGCGGCGAGGAGGTTCTCGTGGACGACCGCCTTTTCACGACGCTCTCGACGACTACGAGGGCGCTCCGTGGCCTGCGGCGGCAGATCCTGCTCACGGACACAGTCGGATTCGTGTCGGACGTGCCGCTCTGGCTCGTACAAGCGTTCCGATCCACCTTCGAGGAGGTGTTCGCGTCCGACTTTGTGCTGCTGTTGCTCGACGCCTCCGACCCGATTGACGTGTTCCAGGAGAAGGCCGACCTGGCGGCCGCGACGCTCCTCCCGGGGATGGATCCGGACCGCATCCAGCCCGTCCTCACGAAGACCGACCTCGTCCCCGCCGCCGCCGTCGATCGCCGTGCGACGCTCGTCGGACCGTTCTCACGGACTCCACTCGCAGTCTCCACGCATTCGGGCGAGGGCCTGCAGGCGGTGAGGGACTGCATCGTGCGCGAGTTTCAGTATCCCATCCCGCTTAAGCTGAAGGTACCGCAGGGTGATCAGACGGGTGCATTTCTCGCGTGGCTGCATCGACGCGCCGACGTGTTGAGCGTGACCTATCTGGGCCAGCACGTCCTCGTGGAGTTGCGTTGCCGCGAGCACGACGCCCATCGAATCCAAACCGAGGCGCAAGCGGCGGGCGCCTCCGTCTCCGTTACTTGATGTTGAACTCGTCCTTCCGTTTCTGGACGCGCTTCACATACTCGGATCCTAGGTAGTACCAGGCCAATCGCTCGAGCCGGTCTTGATTTCGGACGAGCTTCGCCTTGCTGTCCGTGTCGATCAGCCGCTCGAATTCCCGGCGTTTTCGAATTGTGTCGAAGAGGTACCAACCCCCGCCAAGGAGCAGGAGGGGCCCGGAGAACGCGACCCAGATGATCCAGTTGCCAATCGCACCATCGATGTTCCGGAGGATGTCCGGCAGGCGGCCCGTGCCGATCGCGTAGTGGTCGATGGCGAGAATCGTCAGGACGAGCCCGGGAATGAAGAACATCGCGCTGAGTTCGAGCCTCAGTTCCCGCGGAAGGTCCCGCAGCCGCACGGACCGCGCCTATGAACCGACCCCACAAAAAGTTTCCCCTGCGTGGAAAGGGCTTTAACGGCCCCGACCATCGCACGCCGGGGACATGCCGCTTCGCACTCCTCTCTATGAGTCTCACGCCGCCGCAGGGGCGACGTTCATCGAGTTTGGCGGTTGGGAGATGCCCCTCCAATTCTCCGGGATCGTCGCCGAACACATGGCGGTTCGACGGGGGGCGGGCCTCTTCGACGTAAGCCACATGGGCAAGATCGTCGTGGCGGGGGGCGGTGCCTGGAGTTTCCTGAACCGCCTCGCGACGAACGACATCCCGAAGAAACCCTTCCGGGCTCGGTACACGCACCTGCTGACGGAGGAGGGGCACATCATCGACGACGTGATTGTCACCTGCCTCGCCCCCGACCGGTTCTTGATGGTGTGCAACGCGGGACCCCGCGAGCGCGTGCTCGCATGGCTCCGGCAGCACGCCGCGGGCGTCGAGCTTCAGGACGTCACCTTCGACTACCTCTGCATCGCGCTCCAGGGTCCCAAGGCCGCTCGCGTCCTGCAGCTCCTGACCTCGTACGACGTCTCGTCGATCAGGAGCTTCGGCGGCGCGTATGTGGGCCTCCTCCTCGGCGAGCGAATCGGGACCGGGCGTACCCCGTCGACGCCTCCACCGGAAATGGAGGGGCGGGTCCCCTTCGGCGGCGACCCCGCATGGGAGGTCGAGGACTACTCCTTCGCGACGCGCACGGGGTATACGGGAGAGGACGGGTTCGAACTCCTCCCGCCGAAGCAGCTCGCCGTGCCTATCTGGAACGCCCTGCTCGCGGCGGGCCAGGAGGCCGGGATTCAGCGGATTGGCCTCGGGGCCCGGGACACCCTCCGGCTCGAGAAAGGGTTCCTGCTCTCCGGCACGGACTTCGACGGCCGCCAGACGTCCCTCGAGTGCGCGAGCGAATGGCTCGTGAAGTGGGAGCACGACTTCGCCGGCCGGGAGGCGCTCGTCCGCCAGAAGGAGCAGGGTGACTATGACCGTCTCGTGGGCCTGGTGCTGCAGGACCGGGGCGTGCCGCGGCACGGATGTCCGGTCCTTCGCGACGGCGTCGACGTGGGGGCCGTGACGAGCGGGTCGATGTCGCCCGTTCTGAGAGTGGGGATCGCGTTGGCCCGCGTGCGTCCGTCGGCGGCGGCGGAGGGCACGCGCCTCCAAGTCGTGGTCCGCGATCGTCCGCTCGACGCGATCGTGAAGAAGCCGCCCTTCCTCTGACGCCGCCGGGTGGTACGTGACGCGTACAAGTACGCGCCAAGGTTCATACCGAGGTACGTGGTAACAAAGGTGGTAATGTGGGGAAGGCCCTGTGGTAACAGAGCGCGTTCAAAAACGGCTATATCACAGGGCGCCATACGCGCGCTTCACCCCCCGCGGAGGTTCCGTCTTTCCCCTTAAGTAGGTCAGGTGGCCCATGGCGATCGTCGAATACAACCCCGGAACAACCCCGCCCCTCAGTGAGCCCGAGCCGAGACTCTCTCCCAACGCCCTTGCGGTCCTCGAGAAGCGGTACTTGCGCAGGGACGACGCCAGCAAGGTCATCGAGACCCCCGGCCAGATGTTCTGGCGGGTCGCGTGGAACCTCGCCCAGGCGGATCGGGAGTATCGGGCATCCGAGGAGGACGTGTGGCGGACGGCCCGCGAGTTCTACCGCCTGATGGCGGCGACGGAGTTCCTCCCGAACTCCCCGACGCTCATGAACGCGGGGCTCGACCTGCAGCAGCTGGCGGCCTGTTTCGTCCTGCCCGTGGAGGACAGCCTGGACGGAATCTTCGACGCCCTCAAGTGGCAGGCGAAGATCCACCAGTCAGGTGGAGGCACAGGCTTCGGCTTCTCCCGCCTCCGGCCGAAGGGCGATTTCGTGAAGAGCACGATGGGCGTCGCCTCCGGCCCCGTGTCCTTCATGAAGATCTTCGACGCGTCAACGCAGACCGTCAAACAGGGCGGGCGCCGTCGCGGGGCGAACATGGGCATCCTCCGCGTGGACCACCCGGACATCCTCGAGTTCGTCACGTGCAAGGACGACCTCTCGGAGGTCACGAACTTCAACATCTCCGTGGCGGCGACGGACAAGTTCATGGAGGCCGTGCGGAAAGGGACGAAATACGACCTAGTGAATCCCCGCAAGGGCGAGGTCGCGGGCCAGCTCGACGCACGCGCCGTGTTCGAGAAGATCGCCCATCAGGCGTGGAAGAACGGCGAGCCCGGTCTGTTCTTCCTCGACACGACGAACCGCACGAACCCATGCCCGCACATCACGGACTTCGAGGCGACGAACCCTTGCGTGACGGGAGACACGCTCGTGTCGACGCGCGAGGGCCTAGTTTCGATTGCTGAACTGGCGGCATCAGGGACTGCGGACGTCGTCGTCGACGTTCGCGCCCTGCAATCGCCGTCTCTCGGGCTCGTACAGCTGGGGGTAGCGTCCGCCCGGGCGAGGCGCGTGTGGAAGACCGGGTCCAAGCGGGTTCTCCGTCTCGTAACTCGATCCGGCTATTCCGTGAGGACGACCGAGGACCACCGCTTCCTCACGCCCGAGGGTTGGCGGTCGCTGGGCGAGATGTCGGTCGGCGACACGGTCCTGCTCCAGTCCGGCGCGGGGTCGTGGTCAACTGACTCCCGAATCCCACTCGTCATGCCGGACACGATGCAGGGCGGCAACGGCAGAACATACTCGTTCCGTTTCCCCCGCGAGTGGTCCGAGGACCTCGGTTTTGTCTTGGGCTGGCTGATTGGGGACGGTTGGCTTCGGGCGGGGGATCGGGATTGCAGAGTCGGGTTCACATTCGCGGATGGAGACGAAGTCGCCCGGGAACGCGTCGAGGGTTTCATGGAGACGATCCTCGGACGGCGCCTTCGTGCCGTCCGCCGGAAGAATGGAGTCTTCCATTTGTCGTTCCACTCCAAGTATGTGGTGGAGTTCTTCCAAAGGCTTGGCGTGGGGCCGTGGCAAGGCCACGAGAAGCGCATCCCGGCGGCCCTGCTGCGTGCCCCGCGCGATGCGGTCTTGGCCTTCCTGGACGGGCTCTTCGCAGCCGACGGTACCGCCAACTTCATTGCGGGGTCGAACGCCTACGTGCGCCTGACTTCAACGTCGCGGGTCCTCATCGATGAAGTCCAGCAGGTACTGCTGAACCTGGGGATCCGTTCGACGGTCTATCGGCGGACGAAAGCTACTCCGCGTTCCTTCCTCTACGTCACCACGCGAGGCGAGCCGAAGACGTACGTTTCACAGCGGGAGTTGTTCGAACTCAGCGTCTCCAAGTCGAATGTCATCCGGCTGCTGGAACTCCTTCCGACCGCAGTGAATTCGTGCGTTCGCGTGAAACTTGCTGGCCAGCGATGTCACTCGGAATCATTCGAAGACCGCGTTGCCGCGATCGACCCCTTGGGCGTCGAGGATGTGTACGATCTCGAGGAGCCGCAGACGCACTCATTCCTCGGCAACGGATTCGTCCTCCACAATTGCGGCGAGCAACCCCTCTTGCCGTTCGAGTCGTGCAACCTCGGGTCGATCGACCTCGACAAGCACATGGCGCACGCGGGTGGGAAGTGGGACGTGGACTGGAAGAAACTCGAGCACTCGGTCCGGACGAGCGTGCACCTCCTCGACAACGTGATCGACATGAACCTCTACCCGGTCCCGCAGATTGAGGAGATGACGAAACTCACCCGCAAGATCGGGCTCGGGGTCATGGGGTTCGCGCGGATGCTGTTCAAGTTGAAGGTCGCGTACGACTCCCCGGAGGGCGTCGAGTGGGGCCGGCGCATGATGAAGTTCATCCACGACACCGGTACGGACGAGTCCCGGCGGCTCGCGGAGGTCCGCGGCGTCTACCCCGCGTGGAAGGGGAGCCGTCACGAGGAGATGGGGCTCCGCGTTCGGAACTCGTACGTGACGACGGTCGCCCCCACGGGGACGCTGTCCATGATCGCGGACACGAGCGGCGGCTGCGAGCCCGAGTTCTCCCTGATCTGGTACAAGAACGTCATGGATGGGACGCACCTCCCCTACGCGCTCGATTACTTCATCGAGGTCGGGAAGAAGGAGGGCTGGTGGCGGGAGGGCCTCCTCGAGAAGATCGTGGCGAACAACGGGTGCGCCCGGGGCCTGCGGGAGGTGCCGGAGGCCTGGCAGCGCGTGTTCGCGGTGAGCTTCGACGTCTCCGCGGAATGGCACGTCCGGATGCAGGCGGCCTTCCAGGAGCATTGCGACGCGGCGGTCAGCAAGACGATCAACATGCCGGCGAGCGCCACCGCGGAGGACGTGAAGGCCGCGTACCTCCTCGCGTACGACTTGGGATGCAAGGGCATCACGGTCTATCGGGACCAGTCACGGACGGACCAGGTGCTGAACGTCGGGGTCTCGGAAAAGGAGAAGGGAACGGACAGGGGAGGGGGGAGGGCCGAGGTGACGGAGGTCCGGGTCGCGCCGCCGGCGCCGCCCGCGCCGCTGAAGCCTCGGCCCCGGCCGGATGTGATCACGGGGCGGACGCAGAAGGTCATGACCGGCTACGGGGCCGTCTACATCACGGTCAACGAGGACGAGATGGGGCTGTTCGAGATCTTCGCGCAGTCCGGCCGCGGCGGCGGGTACACGGCGTCCTTCACGGAGGCGCTCGCACGCCTCGTGAGCCTGTGCCTGCGCTCCGGGATTCCCGTTGACGAGATCATCGACCAGCTCGAGGGGATCCGGTCCCCGCGGATCGCGTACGACCACGGGGAGCACGTGCTGAGCATCCCGGACGGGATCGCGAAGGCGCTCAAGCGCCACATCGGCGCGCACGCGCTGGGCGTGCAGAAGCCGGTCGAGGCGTTCGAGGAACCCGGCAGCATCGAGCCGGACTCGGAGATCGACAAGGAGACGCGGGACGACCGCGCGATCGTCCGGGCGGGGCTGAACCCGGAGTGCCCGGAGTGCGGCCGCGTCCTGGTATTCGAGGAGGGCTGCGTCCGCTGCCATTCGTGCGGTTACAGCGAGTGCTGAGCGGCGCGCAACCCTTTTCGTCCCCGGGCGGTTCTCGCCGCCGATGGCGCCCCTCGTGCTGCTCGCGGTCCCGACGACCCCGGTCCGCCGCCAGATCGCCGAGGCGAAGCTCGGGGGCCTCGCGGAGATCCTGGTCCGGTCCGAGCTGGCGGATACGCAGCTGGCCGACCGGGCGGCGGAGTTCGACGTCCTCGTCACCGGCGGGTTCCCGCGGGACATCCCCGCCGACCTGTGGCCCCGCATGGCGCGCCTCCGCCTCCTGCAGACCGTGGCCGCCGGCGTCGACCACCTCCCCTACGACCGCATCCCCCCGCAGGTCACGATCTGTTCGAACGCCGGGGCGCACCGCCTCTCGATCGCGGAGCACGCGATGGCCCTCCTCCTCGCGGCGGCCAAGAACATCGTCTCGCACACGGACGCGATCCGGGCCCGCCGGTTCCCGCAGGACGTGATGGGGAAGTCCGTGGGCGGGAAGACCCTCGGGGTCGTCGGCCTCGGGGGCATCGGGGGCGAAGCGGCGAGGCTCGCCGCGGCGCTCGGGATGCGGGTCGTCGGGATCAACCGGAGAGGGACCTCGGACGCCCCGGTCGCCTGGTGCGGCACCCTCTCCGACCTCGACCGCTTGCTGGGGGAGAGCGACTTCGTTCTCCTCTCGATCCCGCTCACGAAACACACGCTCGGGCTGATCGGGGCCGGCGAGCTCCAGCGGATGAAGCCGGACGCAGTGCTGGTCAACATCGCGCGCGGCAAGCTGATCCGGGAACGCGACCTGTACGAGCACCTCCGCGCCCACCCCGCGTTCCAGGCGGCCCTCGACGTCTGGTGGGTCTACCCGAGGGGCGAGGGGTTCCCGTTCACGGAGGCGTTCCAGGATCTCCCGAACGTCGTGATGACGCCGCACGTCGCGTGGGCGGTCCCGGAGCAGAGCGCCCGTTCGATGGAGTCGGCGCTCGACAACGTGGCTCGGTTCCTTCGTGCCGAGCCGCCGCGGAACGTCGTGGACCGGACGGAGTACGAGACCGCGGGGCTGTGAACATACCCGGAAAATACAGGGCCGATTCCCCGCCCCGCGAACCGGGGTCTGGGGCCCGCCGCCGTCTCTTATAACCTTCATTCGTAAATAGAATACTGCGAGGAGGCCCGAAACGGTTAAGACTACACCCCGGCTACTTGCGGCCCACCTCCTTAGGGGGACGTGTCTGCCATGGTGAAGGAACCGAAAGAAACGTTGAACCCGTTCGCGATCGCCCGATCGCAGATCGACCGGGCCGGCAAGAAGCTGAACCTCGACCCAGGCCTGCTGGAGATCCTGAAGCACCCGAAGCGCGAGCTGACGGTCAACTTCCCCGTCAAGATGGACGACGGGAAGGTCAAGGTGTTCACGGGCTACCGCGTGCAGTACAACGACGCGCGCGGGCCGTTCAAGGGCGGCATCCGGTACCATTGGAACGTGTCGCTCGACGAGGTGCGGGCGCTCGCCTGCTGGATGACGTGGAAGTGCGCGGTGATGGGCATCCCCTACGGGGGCGCGAAGGGCGGCGTGATCTGCAACCCGAAGGAGATGTCGAAGCCGGAGCTCGAGAGGATGACCCGGCGGTACGCGACCGAGATCTCCCTCGTCATCGGGCCGGAGAAGGACATCCCCGCCCCGGACGTGTACACGGACGGCCAGACGATGGCGTGGATCATGGACACGATCTCGATGAACGCCGGGTACTCGGTGCCCGGGGTCGTGACGGGGAAGCCGATCGCGATCGGCGGGTCCCTCGGGCGGGACGAGGCCACGGCCCGCGGCCTGATGTACACGACCCGCGAGGCGTGCAAGAGGCTGAAGATCAACACGAAGGGCATGACCGTCGCGGTCCAGGGCTACGGGAACGCGGGGTACCACTACGCCCGCCTGGCGCAGGACGAGCTCGGCGCGAAGGTCGTCGCCGTGTCGGACTCGAAGGGCGGCATCTACAACGAGAAGGGCCTGAACGCGCAGGAGGTCCTCGCGCACAAGGAGAAGACGGGGTCCGTCGTCGGGTTCCCCGGCGCGAAGAAGGTTTCGAACGAGGAGATCCTCGAACTGCCGGTGGATGTCCTCGCGCCCTGCGCGCTCGAGAACGTGATCACGTCGGAGAACGCGTCCCGGATCAAGGCGAAGATCTCCGCGGAGGGCGCGAACGGGCCCAACACGCCGGAGGCGGACGACATCCTCTACAAGCGGGGCGTGAAGGTGATCCCGGACATCCTCGGGAACGGCGGCGGCGTCACGGTGTCGTACTTCGAGTGGGTCCAGGACCTCGCGAACTTCTTCTGGACGAGGAAGGAGGTCAACGAGAAGCTCGAGGGCATCATGGTCCGCGCCTTCGAGGCGGTCTGGGACATGCACGTCGAGAAGAAGGTCGACATGCGCCAGGCGGCGTACATGGTGGCGATCAACCGCGTCGTGGAAGCCTACAAGTGGCGCGGCATCTTCCCGTAGGCTTGGGGGGCGGCGCCCCCCTCCCTTCTCCTTTATGATGGCCCGAGGAATACCGGGCGCGCCGGAGGCATCGCGATGCCGTTGAACATCCTCGTCTGCATGAAGCAAATCCCGAACCCGGACCTCCAGTTCCAGGTCGCCGCGGACGGGAAGGACGTCAAGCGGGACACGCTGACGTACAGGGTGAACGGGCCGGACGAGTACGCCCTCGAGGAATCGGTCCGCCTCAAGGAGAAGCACGGGGGCCGCGTCGTCGCGATCACCGCGGGGCCGAAGCGGACGGAACAGATGCTGCGGGAGGCGATGGCGAAGGGCGCGGACGCCGCCACGCGAATCGCGTTCGACGATTCCGCGGCGGTTGACGTGTTCCAGGTCGCCCGCATCCTGGCGGCGGCGATCGCCAAGAAGCCGTTCGACCTCGTCCTGACGGGCGTGCAGAGCGACGACTACGCCCACTCGTCCACGGGCCCGCTCCTCGCGGGGTTCCTGAATGTGCCGCACGCCTCCGTCGCCGCGAAGGTCGAGGTGCAGGACGGGCGGCTGAAGGTGTGGCGGGAGATCGAGGGCGGGGACCAGGAGGTCGTCTCCCTCGCGACCCCCGCGCTCCTCACGATCCAGCTCGGCATCAACGTGCCCCGCTACGCGCCCCTCCCGGCGATCATGAAGGCGACCCGCCAGCCGATCGAGGAGCTGAAGCCCGCGGACCTTGGGCAGCCCTCGTGGGACGCGTTCCGCGGCCCCTACGAGCTGACGGTGCGCCGCGTCTCCCCGCCCGCCGCCAAGGGGCACGCCCAGATGGTCGCGGGTAAGGTCGCGGACCAGGCGAAGGCCGTCGCCCAGCTCTTGCGGGAGAAGGGCTTCTACCGGGGGTGAGCGACGTGCCCAACGTGTTGGCGGTCGCGGAGCACCGCGAGGGGAAGGTCGTCGGGAGCACGTACGAGCTCGTCGCGAAGGGGACGGAGGTCGCCGCCAAAGCGGGCGGCACCCTCCAGGTCGCGGTCCTCGGCCACGGCGTGGCGGGGTTAGCGGCGGAGATTGCGTCCCGCGGCGTCGGGGTCCTCCACGCGGAGCACGAGGCGTTGGCGGCGTACACGGCCGGCGGCTACGCGCAGGCGCTGACCGCTCTTCAGGAGAGGGCGGGGGCGCGCGTCGTCCTCCTCGCCCACACGACGCAGGGCTACGACCTCGCCCCGCGGTTGGCGGCGGAGTGGAACGCCCCGATCCTCGCGAACGCCGTGGATCTGGCGTTCGAAGGCGAGGCCCTCGTCGCGACGCGGAAGATCCTGAACGACAAGATGGACGTGGAGTTCGAGGTGAAGAGCGAACGGCCGTACATCGTCACGCTGCGCCCGGGGTCCGCGAAGCCGGCCGGCCCCGCCGCCGCGCCGGGCCCCGTCACCGCCGTCCCCGTGGCGGTCGACGCCGCCAAGAACGGGCGCGCGTTCCTCGGGTTCGAGAAGCCCCAGGTCCAGGACATCGACATCGGCGGCGCGGATATCATCGTGAGCGCGGGCCGCGGGATCGGGAAGAAGGAGAACCTG
>Ga0214473_10010793_pt1 | contig 10735 bp, 12 predicted proteins | sample RVTome_7_FD_203509 | JGI IMG/M metagenome (GOLD analysis project Ga0214473, IMG submission 203509) | Soil microbial communities from uranium-contaminated site in the Upper Colorado River Basin, Wyoming, United States - RVT98D197 | ecosystem: Environmental > Terrestrial > Soil > Contaminated >... | reverse complement strand
AAGGACGTTCCAGACGGTCGTCAACCACTCGAGACGAACAGCTCTACGGTGAAGTTGCTCCATCAAGTAGAAAGCCCCGTCCCTTCGCTAAGAATTCGGCCTCCCTCGGCGCCCCACTCCCGATTCTACACACCCCCAGCAATCCCTCCCCAGTACGCCCACTCCACCCTGGCGGGTTCGGTCTGCCTCGTCTGCTTGGTCAAGCCGCCATCGATGAAGTTGCTGCCTGCGTGCGCCGGCGCGGGCGGCAAGCCCCCCGCCCTGCGTCAGACTGGCGGCGGCAACTGGCCGGGTCGGCCGAAGGTCCCCAGAGTGACACATGCGCAGCACTGCGCTGCGCGCAGCGCTGCGCAGTGCAGGTGAGCGAAGGGGCTCCATCGAGTTGTTACGCGGCCAGATGGGTGTCGGGAGGTCAACGAAGGAGGATTAAGCCCTGGAGTTGCGTTCCGGCACGGCGAAACCAAACTTATGCATGACCCAGTGGCAGCAGAAGACACATGTTGCCTGGAGCACGCCAATAGCAGCCAGGGCGAGTGCAAACCATGGCGTGGATTGGGAGGACTTGAGGGCGAGATACCAGGCGAAGCCTGCCAATGAGCCCGCGGGTATTGCCAGCAGCGGCCAGGTGTTGCCGAGCGAGCGGTTGGCAGCGATTTCGTAGATCACAAGGACGACTTGGGCGATGAGAAGGAGAACCGCTACGGGGAGGGCCAGAAGTCCGAATGCGACAAGGGGTGGAGGGAAAATGGGGCCATCCGTGGCGAGATGATTCATGAGTGCAATGATGGGGGTCGCGATCGCAGTTCCCATGATGACGCCGAGAAGGGACGACACGGAGATGAGCCCAGCCTTCTTCACAACCAACATTGACTTCCTCTTGCGTTGAGAGTCCTGGCAGGACTCTAGCGAGGAAGGCCCCTCAAATGCTGGCAGAAGCTCTCGCGAGGCTCTCGAACACGGAGCTGGCCGCCTGACGGCCTCGAGATTCGCGCCCGCGACCGCGAAGCGTCCCGCCCCTGGCGGTCTGCCCCCTTGGGGCGCCCGTAGGGGCGTAGAGACTGTAAGGAAGCGTCCGACCAGGAAGCACCCCTGTGGGGGAGCTCCTACGGAGTGCTCCCGGAAGGACCCCGGGACCGTGTGCGCGACCGCCCCGGCCAAGTCTCAGATGTGTCTCGAATTCGTTCTTGTCGCAGCTGGCAGGGTCGGCCGTAGATCCCCGGCCCTCTCAGTGTGCTGCGCGATCTCTTTCTGGGTGCTTTCGCGAAGCGAAGCGGAAGGGGCTCCATCGAGTTGTTCGGGACCCCCATGCCTTGGGTACGGGATGTTGTGCCCGCGCCTATGGAGTTGGCGCAACTTAGGAAGGCGAGCAGACGCTTGGTAGTTAGAGCGGCCAAACAATCCGGGTGTCAGTGCCGGCCACGCCTTTTGCTTCTCTAATCTTCCCCAGAGTGTCGGCTAGCGCCTTCTGGTCAGCTGCCTCGACAAAGACAACGACATCCGTCGGGCCGGCCAGAAAGTGAACCGTCTTGACACCGGGGACGGCGTGCAGCGCCCCGTGCAGTGTGCGTAGGGCATCCCAACCGCCAGATACTGCGGCCTGGATGAAAACGAATGCTGCCATCATGGTTGCTCTCCTTTGGCTGAACGGGTGCGCCTGCTAGCTAGCGCACCCAGGTCTGACCCGTGCTCGGGGGTCAGTAACTCCTACTTGGCGCCCTCGGATCGACCTCCTTTCGATTCTGGCCGGGCACCCATGTTGATTATGGCACCAGCTACCTCACGCCCTGGCACTCTCAAGGGCTGGGCTGACCCCCGATTCAACTCTGCCCAGTAGCCTAGCCACCTTTGGTAGAGCCGGCACCGTGTCCCCTTGATGGTCAAGCCGGCATCGATGAGGTTCCTGCTCGCCTCCCGCCGGGGCGGGCGGCGAGCCCCCCCTACGCCAGCCTGGCGGGCAGGCAGGGCTCGTCGAATCTACCGAGCTGAGGACGAGCCCATACCGTCATGAAGGAGGCGGACTCGAGGGCGCGGAGATCCCCAAGAAGAGCAGCAGGCCGCCGGTGATCAAGTGCAGGATGTGACCCGGGGAGTTCAACGGTACGAGCCGGAGGAGACTCTGGTCCTTCGGAAAACCTTCAAGGGCGGCCTGCACCACGCCGGCCGAGAACAGTAGCAGCAATACGACCCCTGTAACCTTGCCCCAAAGGCGCGCCCGGTCCAGGTTCTGCGCGGCCCACAGGCCGGTTGCGCCGATCGCTAAGTGGACGAGATTGTGCAGCGTGTTAACGGCAACGAGGTTGAGCAAATAGCGAGCCCCCACCCCCTCCGGATGATGCGGGTTGAGGAAGTCGAAAGGCAGCATGCCCAGCACGCCAAGGCCGAGGTAGACCAGACTCACCAGCCTGACGCCGTACCGGGCGAAACTCGTCTTGTGCATCGGCCTCATCGCTACCGTCTCCGATAGATCAGGAACAAGACGACCGGCACGGCCACCCATTCCGCGAACATGAGCGGCAGAACCGCGCCAAACGGCGATGATCCCTGATAGGCGGTCGGACCGATCCACAATCCCGCGAGCTGGAAGGCGCCGATCGCGCCCGCGGATAGAAGCCCGAGCCTATGCCACGGCCAAGCCCATTTGCCCCGTAGGGCGATCAGCCCGCCTGAGCTTACTAGGGCGATTTGGCCTATGAAGACCCGCAACTCGAGCGGCCGGATGGCCCATGGCCACGCCATGGCAACGGCGTCGGCGAAAGCGAAGCCTGCCAGCGCCAGTACAGCATAGAAGACTCCTCGTCCAACCAACCAGACCCGCACGGCCGGGCCCAGTTTGATCCCTTCGTCAGCCGCCGCGCCCATACGTTCGATTTGGAGCCGATAGAAGATCGGGGCCAGAAGCGGGCCGCCATAGTAGAAGGCCAGCCAGACCAGAGTGATGGGATGGTAGGGCTTGAAGGTATCCCAATGAACCATCGTCGCGGCAAGTAGGACCAGGGAAAAGAGGATGAGGCCTCCCAGGCCGTTTTCCACTTGCTGCCAGTCGTTCTGGTGCAGGGCCGCGACGTAGTACAGGATGGCCCCGAGATACGCGGAGCCAATGAGGATCGCGGACCGTGGTTGAAGGATCGGCCACGCCCAATACGTTTCCGTTCCGCCGGGGAAGAAGAAGAGCAACACCCCAAACGGGATGATCACTCCAAGGATGGCGTAGAAGAGGATCCGAAATTCAAGGATGAGCGGTCGACGCATAGCGTGCCTGCAACGATGGATCGTCAGGTCAGCTGAGTGGAGCGCGGGCCTCCTGACGTCTCAACTGACTGTGAGATTATCGCACCAAAGATGCCGTTCGCGTATCCCTGAGACCACAGGCCATCCGAAGCCGCGTACTGGCCTGCCCTGACAACCTTCATGTGGGCCCTCCGGCGCGGCCGGCTCCCCCTCCCCTACGCCCGCCTGGCGGGCCAGACAAGTGTCCATTTCCCGCAGCCAGGCGGGTCGGTCGAACACGGTCCCGGCGTCCTTCCGGGAGATCCCGGTATCGGTCGGGGATCCTCCGAGTTGTTGGGCCGCAGGCTGATGCCCTACGTTATCGTCGCAAGAGAGTCGCCGACTCAACCAGCAAGCGGAATCTTGGCCATACGGGATTGTCCCTGCGTTCAGTTGTTGATGGTGATCGTCAGCTCACCGGGTATCAACGGGCCACGGTTTCCTGATGAGTTAACCGCAATGGCCCCGATGATGTGAGATCCATTGCTGTAGGACGTTGTGTCCAGGATGAATATGAATCCGAAATTCGGTGTGCCGGGCCGTCCGGGATAATCATGTTCAACATCTGGCCGAGAATTGCCGTAGGTGGCATTGCCGATCAACTGACCGTCAAGGTAAATCTCAACCCTGTCAATCCTGATTTCATCAAGTGCCCAACCTGCGACTTCGATTGTGCCTGAGATAGTCTCGCCGGGGACAGGTATGTCTGTGAACCCAAAGGGAATAGCATTTGTGTTGGATGGGACCGTGGAAGGACAAAACGCCCCTGCCCCCACGGCACAGTATACGACCTTGCCATTGATCATGGTCATCGAGACCTGCAGATCGATCAGTTGGTTAGGGTCAACGGCTAGGGGATTGTCTGAAATAACGATCAGGTCTGCAAACTTCCCCGGAAGAATTGAGCCAATATAGTCCTCCATGGATACTGTATAAGCCGGTTCGATGGTGAGCATTTCCAGGGCACGCTCCACACCGATCTTGTGTTTGGCGATCCATTCCGGGGGTTCACAAACGCTTCCACCGATAGGCCATTGTCGCATAGTGACTAAGCCGTACAGCCTGCGAAATGGGTTTAAGAGGTTGACGTCCCCTCCAAGCCAATCTCCGATGGCAGACACATGAGCACCCAGATCAGCCAAGGTGTATCGATTGACAGACCACTGATAGTATCCCTCGCCATAAATAGGCAAGTACGTATCTGCGTTGCACGTGTCAAACATGCTAGGCACGGTGGCAATAACATCCAGTTGCACATAACGCTGGACTTGTTCCGGGCTGAGCAAAGAATTGTGCTGGATCTGATGACGGTACATGGAATTGGGTCTGCCATCAAGAACAGTTTCGATCGCATTCAGAGTTATGTTGGCACTTGCATCGCCCATCACATGGAAGGATGCCCGGTAACCGCGGTCCTGTACCGTTTGGAGAGCGCTGGTTAGTTGCGCCTCATCCAGATACAGCTCACCATTTGGGGTACGGCACGACTCCCAGACCTCCGGCCAAGCATCCGTAACCGTTGATGGAAAAGGGAATGAATCAAAGGGACAGCCGCGATCGGGGGTACCGGCGCCATCGACGAAGAACTTCACACCGGGGATGCGTACCATGTGGGAGGGATCAAGGATAGGGGGGTTATCCACATACCAGGCCGGATCGATCACGGTCTTTTCGTTAACCAGATAGCTATAGTTGTACTGTGCGAAGATGTTTGTGCGCACAATCACCTGATTACTGTCTTCCGCAGCAAGCATGGCATCGATGAATTCCCGGTTGCCATGCATCTCGGTCTCGCTGGTAAGGCCAAAGCGAACCAGATTACTCATCAGCTCTTCAAGTGATTTGCCGGCAAAGTATGAATTCTGAAGGTAGTGCGTATGAGCTTCCATGAACCCAGGCATGAGTGTCTTCCCTTGAAGATCGATCACGACTGTGCCGGGTCCTCCTAGAGCCAGTATGTCTGCATTGCTCCCGACCGCCAGGATCTGGCTTCCTTGAATGGCAACAGCCTGTGCTTGTGGTTGGGAGGCTTCAATCGTTAGAACTACGCCATTGTGGAAGATTACATCTGCTGGCTGTGTCGTGGCAGGCTCCGGGATGGGCGTGTTCACAAGGGAAGGAGTGATGAAAGTTGCTGTGGCCGGGGTGGGCGCGAATGTGGCCTGAGGTGTTGCGCATGCAAATAGAAGCATACTCGCTGCCAGGATCGATATTCGTGTGAGACCGTTCTTGTAGTTCATTTCCCATACCCTCCGTCTGCCGCCCAACTCTCGATTCTACAGTCTCGCGAAGAACCTGATCTGCGTCTGTCGGGCCGGGCCGCGGCAGCTCCCCACCCACGCCAACTAGGCGGCGCAGCCAGGCGGTCCACGACTCCACCGAGTTGTCAGGATTCTAGGAACTTCTTGTCGCCCCTTGCCCATCCCGCGTAGGTTGCGATTTGATCAAACACTCCAAGTCCCACCAATTGGCCAATCTCCCCCTTAGCTCCGTAGAGCGCCAGGAACTTCGCAAAGTCATCGAACCACTCGTCGATCTGGCTGAAGGAGTGAACGATCAGGGCAGCGTGGCCGGCGTTGAATCGCTCAGCCTCCAAGAGCGCGGAGGCCAGGCGATGCATCAACTGGTATCGGATAGAACCTAGTTCTCTATCCCTCAATCCGAGCTTGGAGCGCAGGAATTCCTCCCGTTCAGCCTTCCCAGGACTAGCACCGGCGCGCCACTCGCCTAACGTTGGGCCAAACGGCTCGGATACCTTTGCCTCCACGGCCAAGGCGACGAGCCGGCCATCCGCTGCTTTCGCCAAGGCGAAGACGTCATTCTGTGAAGGATGACCTTTCGTTGGAGGTAAGGGGACTTTGTGCTCAGGGATCGCGATCAGCAGCTCGACCTTCTGGAATCCTTCCACTCCTGAGTTGGCGAACAAGGCCTCGACCTCTGGAGGCAAGCCAATTGCTGATTCCCACGAATACGCCACGGTACGCGCCGAGAAGCCGCGTCGCCACTGCTTCTCCGGTTCAGCCAAGAACTGCTGCCAATCGTTAGGCCCACTGCTAGGGATATAGACTTTGGACATTTGACCCCCGCTCAACTGAAGCCCAACTCCCGATTCTACCCGCCCCCAGCCGTCCTACCCCCGCATGCCGAGCGCACCCTCGGTGGGTTCGGTCGGCGTTGTCTGCTTGAGTGGTCAATCCGCCATCGATGAGGTTGCTGCTCGCCTCCGCCGGCGCGGGCAGCGCTTTCATAGATGTTAGGCAGCCACACAATGGCGCAGCCTGCGGCTCTGACCCTGGCCCTGCCGGTTAATGGCTCCTTCTCGCGGATGCACCCCGGTTGTTTCTACGTCCATCATCCGCGTGGCGCGTGGGGACAGAGACCCGGCCGAGGAGGCCTAGAACCTCGCATCTCCCGATCCTGCGAGTCCCTGTAGAATGATTATGGCCCAGTGGTTCCATGGAGGAATGAGTGGTTCTGGCTGCTGTGGGTATCGTCCTTCTCGGGGTAGTGCTTCTCCTCCCCGCTATCTACCTCAGCCTGAGATCACGTCCGCGTCACTCCAGGGCTTTCATGGCGGGAGGCGGAATCGTGAGCTTGATCGGGCTGGCGCTCCTCGTCAACACATCCCGGCTGCCTGGCCCGAGTGGCCAACGCGGGCCCATGGGGCTAACCGCCCCTAAGACTGCCACCTCCTCCGGAAGACCGACGCTTACGCCGATCGTGTCTCCGACCGAAGGCTCACGACACGCGCCAACAGCTACACTGCGGCCAGGCCGGATCGTCTGCGCTGATGCGCTGCCATCCCAGCTTCGCTTAGGGTACACAGCGTACGTCAGCTACGAGCCAGGCCTCGCGAACCGGCTTCGGACCGAGCCCGATATCGACGACAGCGACATCCTTGCGAGGATCTCACCTGGAACGGTGGTAGTGATCCACGAGGGACCGCGATGCGCCGACGGGATGGCGTGGTGGCGAGTCCAGGTGCTGGCTGGCACACTTCGCGGCTGGACCGGTTGGACCGCAGAAGGCGACGCCAGTGCGCACTGGCTCATACCTTTGGAGCACTATCTAGCCGGCCGACAGCCTGGGCGAGGGGTTGTCGATTTCAGCCCCAAGGACTTGATCCTCTTGCCCGAGGAGATCCCGGCGCCCTCGACCTTCGGCTCTTTTTCGCTGGCTCCTAGCCCGAATTCTGAAGTGCTTGAAGAGAGGGGGGCGGACGGTCTCTCCTACCTCCTTGACACTGGTCGGATCGATGGCGTGAAGGCCGAGTTCCTCGCTGAGAGTGGTAATGCTACGGCCATCACCGACCTCGCAATCGAACTGGCGGTATTCGAAAGTAGCATCGGCCCGGCTTTTGTTGTCTCGGAAGAGGGCGGGCCTTGCGCGGAAGACGAAGCGTATTTCTACCTAGTCGACGGCGACCTTGGCTTAGGCGACTTTTCGGTGCTGTGCATGTCAAGTCCGATCCAGGCGATCGTCCTCGACCATCAGGGTGGTCAAGTTTGGGTCCGCGTCGGCTATCGCAATGTGTACTTCGACGTCCTGGGCTATGTCGCCGCGCCCATCATAGACGGCGCCCATGTGATCAACATCGCTGCTGCTCAACTGGACAAGCTCGAGTCTTTTCAACTGTCTGAATCCATGGTTGTCGAAACGGCCACGTCACCCTGAATGGTACTGGCCATTGACGACCGCGCGTGTGAACCTGCCAGATTCGCCTCGCCAGGTATCGACCGTCAACTTCGGTGTTGCGTCATCCCTGGGTCTCTCATAGCCTCTTGCCTCTCATGAGGAGCTTCTGCCAGTCGGCGGGCGATGAAGCTGGGATCCAGATCTTGGCCACAGAGCAACTTCAGGTTCGCCTGGCTGCCTAACGGCCCGAGATCGCGGCCGCGAAGCGTCCTGGAAGGAAGCACCCTGTGGGTGAGCCCTGGAAGAACGCCAGGATCTTCCCTACGGGATGCTGCGCGATCGACCGCCCGGCCAGCTCTTGATACTGCACCAACTCGATTCTCCGCAGCTGGCCGGATGCTTGAGCCTGCCCTGAGCGGAGGCCCGAAGGGCCGAAGTCGAAGGGCCTCCATCGAGTTGTTAGGCGCGCGGAAGTTCACTTCGCGGGACGTGACTTTCCTTCTCGGAAGCCTCGCGAGAGTCCTCCGAAGAGCAGAAGGGCAATCGCGAAGACAGCTCCGGCGTCTAGAGGTTTGATGGCTTGGATGAGCAAGAGAACGGCCAACATTATGCTTGTGGCGAGGAATAGCCCCAAGGCCAAGTTGCGGCTCATTCGCGCTCCTTGTTTGTTCCGGCTCGATCTGGGTACATTCCACTTATGAACCGGCTAGGGATCAATCGTGCGCCTACCTCCCGATTCTACCCACCCCCAGCCGTCCTGCCCCAGTATGCCCAGTCCAGCCCTGGTGAGTTCGGCCCCCTTGATCGTCAAGCCGGCATCGATGAGGTTGCTGGCCAGCGTCCGCCGTTGCATGTGGCAGCACCACCCCACCCTCAGTCAGCCTGGCGGACAACCAAACGTCCATTCGGCACGGCTGGCGGCTCGCTCCGCCGAGTTGTTGTGTGGTCCGGTCTCCGGCTAGGCAACGAAGCGCCGCAATTCGGGCACGTTCTTCTTGAGCAGGAGTTCCGTCCACGAATGGGGCTTAGCGGCCCCACGAGTCAGAGCGACGCGCTTCAAAGATTCATCAAAGCTGACATAGAAGAATTTCTCGTGCTGTCGCGCGATGCTCCTCATGAGTGAGCGAACGCGAGCAGCCGGGAGAATCAGGATTACGTTCTGCCACCAGTTGCCGGGCCGGCGAGCACGTGAGAGGGGCCGACCTGACAACCGCCGGCTGGGGAATAATCCCACGAGAGCATAGAAGTCAGCTGTAGGGGACCCGGCGTCGAACGCATTGAACCAAAGATGGTAGTCGTAAGGGCCACCAGCTAGCTCGCGTTGCTTGGGCCGGTTTACATACGCTCGCGAACTCTTTACTTGGATGGTAGCCGATTTGCCGGTGTTAAGGTTGTGGACAAGAAGGTCCATTCCACGTTGCTGGCGACTGAGCGGGATGCAGACCGCGTACCCCTCACTCTTGCTAAGCGCCCGCGAAAGCTGCTCGGCTACAACGAACTCTGTATACGGAAGTGTAAACACAGACTCCATGAGCCAACCTACCTCTCCATTGAGGGTACGTAACCGGCACGCCGCCCCCCTCTCGATTCTACCCACCCCGGCAATCCTGCCCCAGTACGCCCAGTCCGCCCTCGGCAGGTTCGGTCGGCGTTGCCTACTTCATCGTCAAGCCGGCATCGATGAGGTTGCCGCCCACCTCCGCCGGCGCCGGCGGCGAGCCCCCCACCCTACGCCAGCCTGGCGGGCAGCTAGGCGGGCTGGTCGAAGATCCCCGGCCCTTTCAGTGTGCAGCGCGAAGCGAAGCGGAGGGGCTCCGCCGAATTGTTAGGCGGAGCGAAGGAGCTCGCTGATGGCGGAATTACGAGCGGCCCCCTTTACCCGGGGCCAGAGGAGTGCATAGAGCAGCCAAACGACGATCGCTACGAGTGCCATTGTGACTGGGAGGATGATGGGCATGATTGATGTGTCAATTGTGGCAGAGACGAGCTGAACCGTGAACCCTACCGCAAGGATCACAATGGAAAGGCGCCGTTCCGCTGTCTCTAGGTTGGCCTCCCACTCCCGAACGACAAGTGCCGTCTTGTCCTCCTTCTCGTCAAGGCGGGCTCGCTCTCCCGCGCTGCTCAGAACAAGGTCCACATGGCGTGCGAGCGCGCGCTTCAGGGTGAGATCTTGGATCTCCTCGTTGGAGAGGCTCGGTCTCGTGAACAAGAGAGACAACGCGCCAGCCAATTGGATTGCTGCGGCAAGAATGGCCAACACCCTGGGGTACAGGGACTCCTGCGTGATCCCAATGGCGTTGGGCCTCTGGGTAAGTGCGACGAAGAGAGCCAGAATGATGAACGAGATCCAGACGGGGGGTTTGACGCTGCGCATGTGTGTCTCCTGCTTGCGGCAAGGACGGCAGTCTGGAGCTCCGCCTAAACGGCCTCAAGCTCAGCGGCGCAGGACAGCTACATCGTACATGAAACCGCGCGGGAGCTGCGTCCGCTGCAGCGAGTGGTTAGGCGGTCATTCCCCTCACTCCAGGACAAATCGAAAGTCGCAATGAGATGAGCCTTGCATGATTGTCTGGGTGCGCAATAACTTCATACGTGGATTGAATCCGGTGGTGAATGGTTCATCCCGACTACAGGAAAGGCAAAAGCCAAGGTCCTTCATTTCGTGCCTCTCGTATAGCTCGGCATAGCGGCACCGAGTAACGTCGAAAGTTAACTCCTGATCCGTCTCTTCCAGGACGTGGATTGTCATGGCATCGTCTTCGGCCCATACTTCTCTTACAATACGGCCCAATTCCTTCATACTGTTGCCACCATATTCCTCAGCCATAAA
>Ga0214473_10010792_pt1 | contig 10736 bp, 14 predicted proteins | sample RVTome_7_FD_203509 | JGI IMG/M metagenome (GOLD analysis project Ga0214473, IMG submission 203509) | Soil microbial communities from uranium-contaminated site in the Upper Colorado River Basin, Wyoming, United States - RVT98D197 | ecosystem: Environmental > Terrestrial > Soil > Contaminated >... | reverse complement strand
GTAATAATTAGTTGATAGGCTGTTGCGGAGGCCGAAGAAAAAAGGCCTTCGAGCCAGTCACCAAAAACCAGCGCCGCCAAAATCGCAGGAATGGTTCCTACTACCAGAAGCAATAAATAATTTTTGCTCAAAGAAAGTATCTTTTTCTTAAAATAAATCAAAACCGCCAAAAGCGTACCCATATGAAGTACCACGTCAAATAAAACACCCGGTTGGGAAAATCCGGGAATTATACTTTGGGCCAATACCAAGTGCCCCGAGGAAGAGACCGGTAAAAATTCGGTAAGGCCTTGAATTAATCCTAAGAGAGCGGAAAATGCTAAATTCACTTTGTAAGAATATAAATTGCCCCTGCCTTATCGTCTGAAATAAAAAGCGTACCATTTTGGGCAAAGACCAAATCCACCGGCCGACCCAAAACTTCTCCATTTTTGATAAATCCTGTAATGAAATCTTCAATTCCGACAACCTTTCCCCCCTCAACATTCAACTTAACAATTTTATATCCCACAGGCACCGAAGAATTCCACGACCCATGAAACGACGAAAGAATATCGCCCTGGTCGTCTTTCTCAAATAAGGAGGAATCTATAAAGGTCAGTCCCAGCGGGGCGATGTGGGCAGGATAGGCAAAGGTTGGCCCTTCGCTACCTGCACAATAATCGGGGTTTTGGCCCGACATAAACTTCTCATCCCTAACTTTATCTCCATAACACCACGGCCAACCATAATCTTTGCCCTCTTGAATTAAGTTCAACTCATCCGGTGGTAAATTGTCTCCCAAAAAATCCCTCCCCATGTCGTTTCCCCAAATATTTCCTTTGGAGTCGATAACGAAAAATACCGTATTTCGAAGACCCTTTGCAAAAACCTTTAAATTATTCCCATTAAGGTCCGATACCAATATAGCCCCCCTTTGGTCGCTTTCCTCAAGGCAGCTATCGCACGAAGAACCCACCGCTGTATACAATTTATCATCGTGTATTTTTATTGTTCGAGTAAAGTGCCTTCCGCCTCCGGGAAGGAAGAAAAGTATCTGTCTATTGGTAACCCCAAAACTTCCCGGATCGTAGTCATACTTTAAAACCCTATCGCTTTCTCCTACAAATATTTTCCCTCCGGCAAATGCTATCCCATGAGGACGGTTTAAGCCGGTCAAAACGTCCACGACTCTATCGGCAACTCCGTTCCCGTCAGTATCGGGTAGCGCCACCACTTTGCCTTGAGCCGGAATTGAGGCGAAAAGAGTACCCTTGGGATCAAACTCCAAAACCCTGGGAAGACTATTCCCCAGATCTGCAAAAAGCCCTATTTTAAATCCGGAAGGAACGCCCAAAGGAATATTAAGCTGCCCTCCTTGGGGAAGAGCTTCCACTAAATCCTTTTTAGCTCCCTTTAAAAAAATGTCGGAGGCAGTTTGAGGATTTAGGATGGATTTTAATTTATTCCAACCCAATAATCCTGCTAATAATACAATTACAACCAAAACCAGAATCTTTTTCATATCAATCAGTATACAATTTTTCTTGATTGAAATAGTAAAAAAATTCTATTATTATCTTAGTCTGCTAAGATTGGCATCCGAATTCCAAGCAAAGGAGTTTTCATCGGAGAAATCTTACACGCACGTTCACAAAGAAAGTTGCTTACAAAGCCTTCCCTACCCAAAGTGGGACTATCCGAAGCCAGGAGGACAACATGCTCTGCCCGGACAGCGGAAAAGGATCTCTGGAGAAGCGAATCAAGGAAGCTGCAGACAACTACCTGAAAGAAAGGGGGAGGTGGCCGAAGGTCTGCTACGTACCAACTACCCTACTTAAGGGTAAAGAATACCCGCAAGTTCCGGGCACCAAGGTCCTTTCGGACGACAACCTCCAACCCGGCGACTTCAGGTTCGGAAGTTAGGTCACAATATTCCTTAAGGGGAGGGACGGTGAGATGACAATGGCCAATGAACCTGTAAATGTAAGGCAGGTAAGGAATCTTCTGGGTACTTTCGGGGAACTGACCAGAAGAGATTTTGAGTCGAAGTGTAAAGTTCTACGCATCTTCGAACCATTCTCAGCCGTCTCTGTCCTAGTCCGCATCGGTGAGGCTCACAGGATTCCACCCAACCCGGAAGGAGAAGAGCTTATCTGTTTTGGCCCAAGGCCGAGTTAAAAGGTATGCAACTTTTTTTTCAAAGGGGGCGGAGAAACCGTTTGCGGTGTCACACACACCTAAAACCTTCTCCGCTCCCTTTAAGTATTTTCCCCAAAAAAAGAGGGGGCTAGTTTCAACCTTGTTAGATTGTCTTTGCCCCCTTAAGGCGATTGCTTCGAAAGGTCTACGTCTTCTCGACATACACTTCTAATACTTTATCGGCATAGCGCCAACACTCACTTGGGTCTACCCATCCAACCGTGTTAGGACCGCAGTAGTAGGCGGCAAGGCCTCCTCTTACCGACCCCATTACGGCTGTATAACTACTGAGAATCTCAGCTCCACGCCCGATATTCGTCCGAACGTTTCTTGCGTCCTCGCCAGGCTTAAAATGAAAGGGCATTACCTGCGCAGGACCAATTGCTCCTGATCGCGAGGTACAGGACGAAGTACTCGGACCATCGGGACAGCGTTCATACCCCACGGGATTTTCGGGATTGAACCAGCTTTCTACAAAGATCACGGCCGCCATGAGGTCGGGGTCAACTCCACTTTCAGAGCTTTCCAACACGATGATATCCGCAAGTTTCAGGATATCTGGCGGCCACGAGGCCGATATAGCTGCTGAGCCAGCGGCAGAGTTGGACTCAGAAACTTGTAGGCCTAAAGCCTGCTTCGGTACGGATTGACCCGAAACCGACTTTGCATCCTCGGCCGCATGGGCCTCTGAATTTGAGGAGAAAGCTCCCCAAACAAGGATCGCAAAAAAAGCAAGCAGCGCCCAGAAGAAAACCTTCCGCCTGGCTTTCTGAACTTTCTTCTCGTCGAATCTCACTTGACCGAGGAAATTTTTCCTCTTCATCATGTGCCTCCTAAGCACAAGATTTTTCTTGCTTTCGAAGCTGTCAAAGAACGCCTTTTTCAGGCTCGGATATTATATTCCCAAAACCTATAACAATCAATCTATGGGGTATTTCTAGGCAAGCACCAGAAGTCTGAAAAGAAGGTAAATAATTGAGATATGAAGTATCTGATCAATTCCCAATGAAATACTTCCTCCCCATGTGCCGGGTAGAAGCTTCATAACTCGATTTATCTCAACTCTGATTGCATCTATCAGAACGTGTAAGATAATTAAAATCCCCGAACCCAAAACAGCCCTTCCTGCTGGATAAGAAACTAGCGGCAGGAAAAATGCCAGACCCATCATTCCTGCATGGGCCAGCATGTATTTGTTAAACCCTCTTTTTTTGACGGCGAGATTTCCTTGCAAAATAAAGTCCGTTAAAAGATGGGCAATAATCAGAAGATAAAAAGTTCCCAATTCTCCCCTTATAATTTCCATCATTATCATTATACTTGATTTACTTTTTGTAGATGGAACCGAAGTTAGAACTTATCAGCCTGGATACTATAGAACTTCAGGAAAGGCCTGATCGCGAAAGACTCAAGATCCTGGTAGCGGGGATGGACAAAAGCCAGGTATTAAGAGACCCCCCAATAGTTGCCAGGGGCCTTAGGGGAAAGCTTATTCAACTTGACGGAACAACCAGGCTTATGGCCCTCAAAGCTCTGGGCTGTACCCACGCCGTTGTCCAGGTTGTTGATTACAATGATTCGTCCCAAGTTCTTATCAAGTCCTGGGTCCATGTCTCAAAGGTGAATAGAAAGAAATTCTTAGGTCACCTAAAATCCATAAAAAACGTTCTGACCGAAGGATTTAAATTGGGTCTTGGTTTAACTTTAACCGGGCATCCTTTGGCCGTTGCCTCAATAATATTCCGGGACGGTAAGGGCTTAAGCATCGTCGGAGGATACGACCTATTCAAAAGAGTAAAGTTAATTCAAAATGTTGTGGATTTATATTCTGCACTTATAAGCCGCGACAGGGAAATATCGATTGAAAGCATGGGTCAGTTAAAAGAATTCTTTCAAAAACATAAAGAAAAAAATGTGGCTTTGTTTTTCCCCAGCTTCTCCGCTCAGGAAATTTTTGCCTTAATGAAAAAGGGGGTTATCCTTCCCCAGGGAATAACCAGACACATAGTAAACGGCAGACTTCTGAGAATAAATTATCCTCTTGAGATGCTTAAAGCGGGACTAAGTCTTGCCAAAAAGAAGGCCTTTTTCAAAAGTTTTGTAGACAAATTGACGGTTAGATTTTACGAAGAATCAACCTGGGTAGTAGACTAATATTACTCGTAGCGTATAGCCTCAATTGGAGCGAGTTTTGCGGCCCTTCTTGCCGGAGATACTCCAAAAAATATTCCGATTGCCGAAGACACAACAAGTGCAATGACAACCGCCAAAAAGTTTAGAGACACGGGGAAAAATGGCCTCACGGCAAGAACTATAACGGAGGCCATCAAAAGTCCCATTGCACCGCCAAAAAAGGATAGAAGTACCGACTCGGCCAAAAATTGAAGTAGGATATCTCTTTGGGTTGCTCCGACGGCTCTTCTTATTCCTATTTCTTTTGTTCGTTCGGTAACCGTTGCATACATTATATTCATGATTCCTATCCCTCCCACCAAAAGGGATATCGAGCCTATTGCAACAAGTACACCATTTATCACGCCAAAAATTGTATTAACCGTGCTTAGGATTTGGGATTGTTCGGAAACGGAAAATTCATCCTTGTCATATCTTCGCAAAAGTATTGTTTCGGCCTCTTCTTTTACCATTGTTACGTCATCCTCGGAAGTAACTCCCAGGTAAATTGTGAAAAATTCCTTGTGGGGGTTAATGCCTCCGAATGTCGTTTTATATGGCATAAAAATAGCATTATCCATTTCATTGTCTCCCTTTTTTTTGGCAACGCCAACAACCTTTACCCTAGAATCCAGAAATCGAACGGTTTTGCCGATCGCCGCTTCCGAACCTCCAAAAAGCTCTTTAGCAATCGTGTTTCCGAGTACCCCCACCTTTGCCCTTCCTTCCGCATCTGCCCGGCTAAACTTAACTCCAGCCTCCTCCTTAATATTTAATACCTCAAAAATTTCTTCATTGGTACCCATTATGTAGCCAAAGTGTTTTTCCTTTTCGGCCTCGACTGCCGCTGTTTTCATAAAAACGGGAACAACCAAGCTTGCTTCGGAAATCCTTTTAAGGGAGGCTACATCCTTCTCGTCAAACCTGGCCCCTCCGGCAAGCCCCGGCCCAAAGGAAGCAGCGCCCCCGCCTCCCTCTCCACCAAAACCGCTTCCGGGCAAAATAAAAATTAAATTGGTCCCCAAACTTTCAAATTGTCCTTGTATGTAGTTTTTAAGCCCAAGTCCCAAAGCAATAAGCATTACAACAGACAAAACCCCTATCATTATCCCCAATGATGTAAGGGCCGTCCTTACTTTGTTTCTTCTAAAATCCTCAACGGCTGATTTTAGTAAATGAACCGCCTCCGAAGTGGTCTTCATAAATATTTTTCAACAATATGGCCATCTTTTATATAAATTTTTCTTCTGGTGCGTTCGGCCACGTCCTTCTCGTGAGTTACCAAAATAACTGTTACATCAAATTCTCTGTTGAGTCCCTCCAAAATCCCGAGTATCTCATTGCCGGTTTTTGAATCAAGATTTCCCGTCGGCTCGTCAGCCAAAATAACCTTTGGCCCCATAATTAGGGCCCGGGCGATTGCGGCTCTTTGCTGTTGTCCTCCGGATATTTTATTCGGGAAAAAATTGCGCCTTTCCCAAAGGCCAAATTTATTAAGAAGATCTTCCGCCTTGGCCTTGGGGTCAAACTCCAGTTTATTTTTGACGTATCTTGTGGGTAAAAGCACGTTTTCCAATACGGTGAATTTAGAAATAAGATTAAATTGCTGAAAAACAAAGCCCACGGAATGATTACGTATGTCGGAAAGTTCATCGTCGGAAAGGGTCGAAACGTCACTCCCTTCCAAGAATATTTTACCCGAGGAAGGATGCTCAAGAAGGCCAATAAGATACATCAGGGTTGATTTTCCGGATCCCGAGGACCCTAAGATACTTACATATTCTTTAGATTTTATATCGAGGGAAACACCTTCTACCGCGTGGACTTCTTCTTCGCCTAGAAAGTAGGTTTTACTGACATTTTGAAGTTTAATCATACAAAACGTCGCCTTCTTCCACTCCGGAGGTTATCTCAATCCTATCTTCGGCCTCAATTCCGGTCCCTACGTAGGTTTTATTATTTTTCTTACCCTTTTTGACGTATTTGCCTTTGGGGTCGGAATTTATAAATTTTGGGGGTATCCAAAGAACTTCATCTTTTTTCGAAATAACAAACCTTGCATCCCCACCCATTCCGATCCTAAACTTGCCGACGTCAAGATTGGTTCCTACAAACTTTACCTTAACTTTATACACGGTTCCAACTTCGCCACTTTTGGGAGTAAAGCTTATAAAAAATACCTCCCCTTCATATTCAGAAATCGCATAAGAATCCAAAACAATTTTTACTTTTTGTCCCAGGGAAAGATCCACCACTTCGCTCTGATCCGCAGATACATCAAAATAAATAGTTTCCGGATTAATAAGCTCCACCTGTGTCTGAGAGGCCAGAGTATTTACTCCAGAAAAAGGATTGGCAACAAAAGTAACGATACCTGCAAAAGGAGCAATTAGGGTTGCATTATCCAGATCTCTTTTAGCCTTTGTCACAGACTCATAGGCTTTATCCTTTGTAACTTCGGAAGTGGTCCTTGTTTCTTTCTGGGTAAAAGTTTCATCGCTGGAATGTCCCTTAATATCATCGTAGACCTTGGACAAACTCGCCTCGGCCGAGCGAAGATCCGAAAGTGCCCTTTGATAATCGGCATTAAGATTGGTGGTATCGAGTTTTGCCAGTCCTTGTCCGCGGTTTACTTCCTGCCCTTCCTCAACTCCGACCCAAGAGATTTTTCCGGAAGTCCCAAAGGAAAGCTGCGTATATTCGTCTGCCGAAACCGCCCCGGAAAGTACTAACTCCTCGACAACTTCTCCTTTGTTAACCTGAGTTGTTTCTACCTTTGCCCTTCGGGCAACAATGTTTCTGACTATAAGAAACGCAACAGCCAAAACGGCAATAATCCCCAGGAGTTTTTTCCTCCTTAAAACTCGCGCAATTATCCCAGTTTTTTGATCTTTCTTCATGAATTAAATTAGGAAGCAGCCGTATTTTAGCACTTTATTTCCCTAAACGTAAACCTTTTTGATAAAATTAATATTGTGAAAATTGTTCTGCCAAAGCTCCCGAAAATACCACTCCCCAAAACCCGATATCTGGTTATTGGATTTTGTTTGGTTATTGCCATTCTGATCGCAGGGTTGTCATATCAGACCTATACCCTTTCTCAAAAATCCTCCAGACTCGAAACCGAAAAGACAGATTCCTTGTCCCAGCTACAGAGTATTAAGGGAGAGCTCGACACTTTGAAAAATCAGGACCAGGTTAAAAGAAACGAGGAGTTACAAACGGAAATTACAAATATCCAGAAAACCTATAACTCGGCAGTTTCGGTGTACGAAGAACTCTTAAAGCTCCAGGAATCATCAAAGAACACCGATGAAATGGAAAAGCTTTTCGCCCAAGCGCTGTCTCTTCTTTCCAAAAGAAACTATACGGAGGCGGCCTCGACCATAACCACCTTAAGCGGCAAAATCGAAGAGGAACAAAACAAAATCGCCGCATCTTTTACAATTCCCGAAAATGTTCCAACAAATAATGCGCCACCCGGTTCCGGATATTCAAGACAGCAGGTATCAACCGATACCGGAACTTTTATGGTTTCTTTGGTCGCGGGAGATCTTGGCTCCACAAGAGTAATTGTCGATACGGCTTCGGACTCGACCTGCACTGACAATTGTCCTGTTCTTCCCCTAGCGACTTATGTTTCAAGGTCGGGAGCATATGCCGGAGTCAACGGTTCATATTTTTGTCCGGCAAGTTATCCGACTTGTGTGGGAAAAACCAACTCTTTTGATTTGCTTCTGATGAATAAAAATAAAACTTATTTCAATTCCGACAATAACGTTTATTCCAATAATCCGGCCGTAATATTCGGAAGCGGTTATATTCGCTTTGTTGGTGCCGCTTCCCAATGGGGGCGCGATACCGGGATTGATGGTATGCTTTCCAATTATCCTCTGCTTGTTTCGGGCGGTAATATTTCTTTCGGAGGCAGTGACGATCCGAAACAAGGTAGTAAAGGAAGTAGGAGTTTCGTCGCCAATAAAGGCAATACCGTCTATATCGGCGTCGTTCATAGTGCGACAGTGGCCGAAGCCGCTCGAGTAATGAAAGCGCTGGGTATGGAAAATGCACTTAATCTGGACGACGGGGGCTCCACTGCTCTTTGGAGCGGGGGCTACAAGGTCGGACCGGGCCGCGATCTTCCCAATGTAATTTTGTTCGTCAGTAAATAAACTTCTTTCTGATATAATAGCCACAAGTTTCTAATGGAAAGATATAGATTTAGTGGTCTGGTTAATAAGCGGCAGATGCCCCAAGCAGAGATTCTTTTATCTGAGGCGGGTTTTTATAACATCGCAATATCCAAAAAGCCATTTCAAGATTATAAAAACTACCGTGCATTTGATGCGGAGATTAACGTAGCCGACGAGGAAGATCTTTCAAATGCTTTAAGAATGATAGAAGAGCGTTTAATTCTACCGTATAAACAAGATTCCAATCCTCCTTTTATAAGCTTTGGAGCTCAGAGGGACTCGGAATAATAGTTTTGTTTGTGAGGAATAACAGGGGGTAGTCAATCAAGGGTCGTAGCGTATTGTTCTAGAATTTTCAAATTTTTCAGGTTAGCCTGAAGAAAACGTCTGTTATGTCTCCGACGACCGGCGCTAAACCAAGAACAAAGTCTATTACGATATTCATAGCCATTCCAAACATTTTCTTAGAAGGCAAACCGATTTTATATCCAATCCAAAAAGGTAGGCTGAAAGAATAAGCGAAATCAGGTCTCCCCCGCCCGGAATCAGGCCAAGAATGGGTTCTATCCGAATTTCACCCCAAAAAGCTTAAACTGACTGTCAAGCAATTTCGCTACAAAACCCGCGGTTTTTAAATGATTTCTCATGAATTAAAGTATACCCTGTAGATTATGTTCAAATCGAACCAGAGTCGAATGGCCGGATTACAGTTTTTTCAATAACTTTAGATCTCCTTTTATCAAAGCCTCCTTTTTTGTCTTTGGCCATCTTTTTAGTTGAACTTCTCTTTGCATTGCTTCCTTTCTGGTTGGGTATTTTTCCGAATAAACTAATTCGAAAGATTGAAAATAGCGTATATACTTGGCAGATTTAGATTTACGGTTTCTGTGTTCCTCTATTCTTTTTTTTAGGTTGTTTGTTTGACCGATGTAAAGAGTGTTGGAGGAGGTACGGAGAATGTAGACGAAAAAGGACATTGTTAGATCTAATTTATTAGATTGTGGAACCTTTTCAAACCATAATAGGTACTTGTCTTTTGGGTTTGGGTCGTAATTAACCGTTATTTCATCAGCCTTCTTAATGTTCCTTAAAGCAATAAAATCAAGTGTTTTTTCAGAATGCCTTATCTTGTATTTGGCGTTTGGTTCATATGAATGGTTATATATTGACCCAAAACCCAATGCGATTACCAGGCGCTTTTTATTTTTGCCGAAATAGAAGAAATAAGTAACAAGAGTGCTTTCGGCTAAATTAGATAGATCATATCTTGGAACCTCAATAACGGGGCATTTTTCAATAATTTCGTCTTTTTCAATATCACACCCGGCATATACTCCTCGACCGGCATTAAGAATCCTCGATTGTGCGATGTATATTTTGTCTGAAGTAAGGAGTTTTTTCATTTGGTGATTATTATAGCAGTAGAAGTAATGATCAGAGGGTGGGCTTCGTGTTTAGGACTCAAATCTTACGATCTCGCAAGATTAATTGCTCTAGCTGAGCGTATCGGTCTAGACCCGTTCGAGCCCATATGCAACAACTCCAGGCATTTTTTCTTCAAGGTTGAAATAACTTGCCATTAAAAAGTATTTCGACTCCACCGATGTCTCCCTCGTGAAGTTCATACAAAACCCCTGCTTCTTTAAACATATCCATGGCAACTCTTATAGAGTTAGGCCATTGATTATATGAAACCTCCATTATTTTTTTGTGTCCTACAACTTTAGCTATCCCCGAATCAATTATTACTTTTGCACATTCATTACAGGCAGACCATGGAGCATACATTACAAGACCCTCTGTTTTTACACCTCTTTTTGCAGCGTCAAGAATTGATTCAGTCTCTGCATGTACAACGTACATATATTTAGCCGGTCTTTGGAGTCTTTCCTCTGTTTCGGCTACGCCTTTAGGAAAATGATTTGCACCCCAAGCAACAACAGTCCCGGAGCCATCAACTAATATGGCTCCGTTTTGAGTACTTCTGTCAGTACTTTTTTCAGCACCAAATTGATAAGCCTGTCTTAAAAAATCTTTTTCGGCTTGCATCCTATTTATTTTTCCGATTTTATCACACAACCAGTGACCTTATATGAAGCCGCGACTTTTTGTTGGAAATATATTCTAATGTGTGTGGGTCTTTCTTTTTACGCTGTGTCTTGCTGAGCGTATCAGTCTAGACCCATTCTG
>Ga0214473_10010790_pt1 | contig 10737 bp, 8 predicted proteins | sample RVTome_7_FD_203509 | JGI IMG/M metagenome (GOLD analysis project Ga0214473, IMG submission 203509) | Soil microbial communities from uranium-contaminated site in the Upper Colorado River Basin, Wyoming, United States - RVT98D197 | ecosystem: Environmental > Terrestrial > Soil > Contaminated >... | reverse complement strand
GGTTTCGCGTCTGGCGGGCCGTGCGCGCCAAGGGGCGGGACCGTATGCGCGGTCCCTAAGCGGCTGCTTAACGGGCGTTGAGCAGCTCGACCTTGCGGACCTGGTCATGGCGGCCCTTGCCGCGCTTGCCGTCGACGCGGGCGCGGTCGCGGTGGCCGGCGCCGCCGTGGACCAGGTCGCGGCCGTCGTCGCTGGCGGCGAGGAAGTCCTTGTTCCCCTGCCCGTACAGCTTGTCTCTGCCGGCCCCACCGCCGATCCGGTCGTTGCCGCGCTTGCCTACCAGCCGGTCCTTGCCGGCCAGCCCGAGCAGCAGGTCCGCTCCGGCGTCACCGCTGCCGCGATCGCTCCCCGCGCCGTCGTCGACGATGTCGCGCCCGTCCCGCCCGCTGACCTTGTCGTTGCCGCCGAGCGCGCAGATCACGTCGTTGCCGGTGGTAGCCGTGATCCGGTCGGCGCCGTCGGTTCCCAGGATCGTGCAGTCGTCCCGGGGCACGAGCGAGCCGCCCGGCTCGGTGCCCTTCAGCGCGTGCACGTCGAGCCCGTTGATCAGCGCGTTGATCGCGGGGCCGTTCACCGGCTGGGCGACGAACCGGACGCCGGGGGAGTTGCCCGGCGGATCCGGTATCTGCAGGCTGACGTTGTCGTATCGGACGTTGGCCGTCCCGGACGTGGCACCGAGCGTGGTCGTGGTCCCGACTTCGGCCGCCAGCTCAATGTGATGTGTGTTGCCGCGGGTGAGCGCGCCTGGCGGCATCGCCGCGGAGGTCGTGTCGAAGACGCTGTCGTCGGCATCGACGGGCTCGGAGATCACTTCGGTGCGGCCGCCGGAGGTCTCGTCGACGATCGCGACCTCGACGGTCGCCTCCGGATCGAGACCGGCGATCCCGGCGATGTCGAAGCGGCGGTCGACGGCGATCTCGGCGCCCTCCACCGTGGCGCCGGGATCGCCGCCGACGACGAACGAGGGCGAGCGCCATGTGAACCCGCTGTCGAACCTGACCAGGCCGGTCTCGACGTCGAGCCGCGAGCGCAGCGACCCCGGCGGGTTGCCGGCCCCCCCGTCGTGCGAGTTAGCGGCGTCGCACAGCTCGCCGAGCAGGCCGCCGTCGGGCTGGCAGGTGGCCGAGGTCGATGACCAACCCTGCGCCCCGGAGCCGAAGTTCGATCCCCCGCCCGGCTCGACGACTGCCTGGGCGGTCGCGGGTGCGACGAGAGCTGCCGCAGCCAGGGGCAATGCGATTAGACGCGTGTGAGCCGACACGAATTGAACACTTCGCCGACGTGCCCGGAAATCCTCCCGGCCGCTCGAGGGGCCGGCTCACGCCGGCCCCTCGGACCGTCAATTCGACAGCCGCGGCTACCCGGTGAGGCAGTACACGTACGCCGTCACGGTGCGGTTGTTCGTTCCCGATCGATTCGAGAAGATCGTCTTCCACCCGTTCTGGTCCTTGTGCATGGCCTGGATGTCGAGGTTGTTCAGGTTCAGCGGCGCGTCGTTGAACTTCCCGCCGCCGCTCAGAGCCGTTTGGTCCTCGTTGCAGGTCGGCGTCAGCGTCGCCTGCTGGTTGTTGTTGATCGTCGTCGACTCCTCCTCGGTCACGATCTCGCTGAGATCGAGGGCTCCGATCGGGATCAGGTTGTCGACCGCCTTGTTCGCCTGCTTCTTGGCGATCTTCTTCGTCTGCTTCTTGCTGACGCTGGTCGTAGCGGTTGGGCCCGCGATCGCGGTGCCCGCAAGGGCTGCGACCAGGGCCATCACAGCGACGACGATCGCCGGCGAGGGCTTCGCACGTGCGCGTCGATCCATTCGAACCTCCTTCGGTATGGCGCGAGAGAACGTCGGAAACCGCGCACTCGCGCTCTCAATCCCAGTCCCCGTACCGATGCCCAACCTACCGCGGCGGGGGTCTGCGCGCAAGCTGAGGCCCCTTTGGCCTTTACGAGTTGGACATATATCGTCATTCATGTCGTGATAAGGTGCGCGACCGTGGGAGTTGACGTCAAACCCGGCGCGGTGCTCGTCACGGGTGCCTCGACGGGAATCGGTCGCGCGATCGTCACCGACCTCGCGGGGGCGGGCGTGACCGTGTTCGCGGGCGTGCGTGACGAATCCGCGGCACCGACCACAACCGGCCCAGGGCGGATCCATCCCCTGCTTCTCGACGTCACCGACTCTGCGCAGGTGGCCGAGGCGGGCACCGCGATCAGCGAAGCGATCGGCTCGGACGGGCTGCGAGGGGTCGTCAACAACGCCGGGATCGGGATCGGAGGCCCGCTCGAGTTCGTCCCGATGGACGAGATGCGTCGCCAGTTCGAGGTCAACCTGTTCGGCCAGCTCGCCGTCACCCAGGCGGTGCTGGGGATGCTTCGCGAGCACGGCGACGGCCGGGTCGTGTACACGAGCTCGATCGGCGGCCGCGTCGCTGCGCCGATGGTCGGTCCTTACGCCGCGTCCAAGCACGCCCTGAACGGGATGGCGGAGTCGCTGCGGCGCGAGCTTCGGCCGTGGAGCATCCGGGTCTCGGTTCTGGCCCCCGCGGCGGTGGCGACGCCGATCTGGGACAAGAGCGCGGGCTCGATCGACGACGCGATCGAGTGGATCCCGCCCGAAGGCCGGGAGTTGTACGGGGGGTCGATCTCGAGCATGCGCAAGGTCGTGGCCGAGGCGGCCGACGGCGCGATCCCCCCCGAGCGCGTCGCCGAGGCAGCGCGTCACGCGCTGTACGCGACGCGGCCGAAGGCCGAGTACCTGATCGGGCGCGAAGCGCGCGCGATGGCGACGCTGTCCGCCGCGCTCCCCCATCGGGTCTTCGACGCGATGGTCGCCAAGCGCACCGGCACCGGGTGAGCCCCGGAGCGACCGCGACAGCCGGCCGCCGGTCGACGTCCCCGGAGACGATCCTCGAGGCGGCCGGGGCGGAGTTCCTGCTCACCGGCTTTCGCCGCACCTCGATGGAGGCGATCGCGGAGCGCGCCGGCCTCGCTCGACAGACTCTCTACCTGCACTTCTCCAGCAAGGAGGAGGTGTTCACCGAGACCGTCTCGCGGCTGCACGAGAGCTATCTCTCGCGCGCCGAGGCTGCGGCGGCGAGCGACGAGCCGGCCGTTCGCGCCCTGCGCGAGGCGATTCAGGCGAAGGTCGACACCTACTCCTCCGTCGTCTTCTCGCCGCACGGCGAGGAGCTGATGGACACCCAGAGCCGGCTCTGCGGCGAGATCGTCGAGAGCTCCCTGCGCCGCTACCACACCGCCCTACAGAGGATCCTCGCCGCCGCCGATGCTCGCGGCGAGATCGCGCTCGAGGCCCACGGGCTGAGCACGAGCGCCGCGGCGGAGCTCCTGTACGACTGGATCGCGGGGATCATGCGCCCCACCCGCAGGCTGCCGGAGCGCGCGTACGCACGCCGGGCCGAGGACGCGGCGGAGACCTTCGTTCGCGGCCTGGCGCGGTGAAGCGCTAGCCTCCGCCGCCTGACGGAGCGGGGCGTCACACTCCTGGCCGTCGTGGGCACCCTCGCGACGGCACTGCTGGCAGGCTGCGCCGGGGACGCGGCGAAGCCGGAGATCGTTCGTGGCGACGTCACGCGTGCCCCGGGCGGCAAGCCGCCGCACGGCCCGAACGTGGTCGTGTTCATGACCGACGACCAGAACGCCTCCGACCTCGGGGTGATGCGAAACGTCGAGCGGCTGCTGGTCGATCGCGGCGTCAAGTTCGCGGACAACTACGTCAACTTCCCGCTCTGCTGCCCATCGCGGGCGACCTACCTCACCGGTCAGTACGCCCACAACCACGGGGTCGTGTCGAATCACCAGCCGGACGGGGCGTACGGCTCGCTCGACTCCACGGAGACGCTGCCGGTATGGCTGACAAGGGCGGGCTACCGGACCGCGTACTTCGGCAAGTACATGAACGGAACCCGGTTCAAGATCCCGCCCGGGTGGCAGAGCTGGCAGGCGAAGGGCGGCGAGACCGAGTACCGCTACTTCGACTACAAGCTGAACCAGAACGGCGCCATCGTCGAGCACGGGTCGCGGCCCCGCGACTACGTCGACACGGTGCTGAGCGGCAAGGCGGCGGACTACATCGAGCGCCGCGGTCCGGGTGCGCGGCCCTTCTACCTCTCGATCGGATACCTCGCGCCCCACGTCCGGGCGGGGCCGGAGCGCGGCTGCGGCCCGCAGCCGGCGCCGCGCGACGAGGGGGCGTTCGCCGACAAGCCGATTCCCCACACGCCCTCGTTCGACCACCTCGATCAGAACAAGCCGCGCAAGCTTCGACAGCCGCCGCTGGACGACGAGGCGAAGCAACAGATCATCGACCGCTACCGCTGCCGGCTCGAGTCGCTGCTCGCCGTCGACCGCGGGGTTGCCCGCGTCGTGCGGGCCCTGCGGCAGGCCGGCGAGCTGGGCGACACCTACCTGATCTTCACCTCCGACAACGGCCTGATCCTGGGGGAGCATCGGATCCGGGGCGGCAAGGAGCAGCCCTACGAGGAGGCGATCCGGGTGCCGATGGTGATCAGGGGGCCCGGGATCCCGGCCGGCCGCACCTCCCACAGCCTCACCGTGAACGCCGACATCGCGCCGACGATCGAGGCGATCACGGGCGCCAAGCCCCGCGTGCCCCAGGACGGCGAGTCGCTGCTCCCCCTGGCGCGGCACCCCTCGCGCACCGTCGACCGCACGCTGCTGATCGACGGCGGGGACTTCACCGCAATCCGCACCCCCCGGTACCTGTACGTCGAGCGCGAGTCGGGCGAGCGGGAGCTGTACGACCTCGACCGCGACCCCTACGAACTCCAAAACCTCGCCGGCCAGCGCCGCGACAGGCAGGTCGAGGGGCGACTAGCCCAGCAGCTCGCCGAGCTTCGCGACTGCGCCGGTCGCAGCTGCCGGCGCTGATGGGCGCGGCTGGTTTCGAACCAGCGACACTCTCGCGTGTGAAGCGAGCTGCGCCGGTGTAGGCCACGCACGGCCGAGCATAGTCGCAGCGGTCGTATCGCTTGTCCACGCCGAGTCCGGGCGTCGCTGGTTCTCGCGCCGTGCGTCCCGTTGCCGCGCGTGATGGCGGAGGTGTTCGGAGAGAGTTCGGAGGCGCCCCGATCCGTCAAGGTCACGGACGAAGAGGCGAGGCAGATGCGTCGGCTCTACGAGACCGGGGCGACACTCCGGGAGATTGGGGCGGAGTTCGGCCGCGACAAGAAGACGGTTGGGCGGGCAATCAGGCGGGCGGGCGGCGTCTTGCGGCCCGCCCGACACGTGCGGCGGCGGCAGCAGTCGCTTGGCCGATGCACCCATCCTGAAGGTTGCCCACGCCCTGCTGTCTCCCTCGTACGCGGGACCCTCAGAGCCTGTTCCCTTCACCGCTGGCGCATCTACAAGCGGGACGGGTGGGGCCCGATTGACCGCATCCAGTGTGGTGGACAGCGATTGCCGCAGACATGCGAGCATCCCCACGGCTGTGACCGACGGGCCGCGGGCCGTCGCGCCAACCGCGCGTGGTGCGCGATGCACCTGGGGCGGATTCGCAACAACGGCGATCCGGGGGAGGTCGCTCCTCGTCACCGTGCGGTGCCCGACCGCTGCGAACATCCAGACGGTTGCAGCCGACCAGCCAAGTCTCACCTCGGCGATCGCGCTTGGTGCGCGATGCACCTGGGTCGCATCCGCCGCGTCGGCGACCCGGGACCCGCGTGTCGGCTGCGCGCTCGTGCAGGCAGCGGCTACCTAAATCCAGACGGCTACCGGCTCTTCTTCGACGGACCCCGCAAGGTAGCGGAGCATGTGCTCGTGATGGAACGGCTCCTCGGTCGGCGGCTTCGGTCCGGAGAGCTCGTGCATCACCGTAACGGCGTGCGGGGTGACAACCGCCCCCAGAACCTCGAGCTTTGGGTCAAGCCGCATCCGCCGGGCGCGCGGGTCGAAGACCTAGTGGAGTGGGTTGCTGCGAGCTATCCGGATCAGGTTCGGCGCAAGCTCCGAGACGAGGACAGAGGGCGCCAATCTGCCGAAGGATGAGCGTGGTGTGCAGGACCGCCGGGGACCGCTAGCGCCTCGTGCTTCGACTCCTTGTCGCGTGGCGCGCGGGTCCAGGGCGTGGCCCAAGCAGGAGGTTGGCCCGTTCCGGTGACGGAGCGCGCCAACGCTGAACGGAGTCGCGACGGCGACCTCCGTGCTGACGCGTCACGTGGCCGGACTCTGGTCTGGTCGGTACCTTCGGGCTGATGCTGCGGGAAGCACTCTCCAAGAACCAGACCCTCGACGGTGAGCGAGGGTCCTACCGTGCGGAAGAACGCATAGGGATCGGCGGGACGAGCCAGGTCTATCGCGTGTCCGACCAGGAAGGTCGTGTCTTTGCCGCAAAGCTTCTGTCGGCTCATCGCATACCAGTGAGCGATCGAATGCGTCATCGCTTCGTCCGGGAAATGGCGCTGCTTGAACGGATTTCGCATCCCAATGTCGTTGCATTTCATGACAGGGGTCAATGTGTTGATGAGCCATTTCTCGTCATGGAACTCGCTGAGCGCTCGTTGTATAGCTTGATCCGCGAATACAACCGCTTTCCACGCGAACTGGCGGTATCCGTACTGCTTGGTGCGCTAGCCGGGGCGGGCGCGATTCACGAGGCGGGAATGGTGCACCGCGACTTGGCGCCCCGGAACATTCTGCTGATGAGAGATGGTCGAGTCGCCGTTGGAGACTTTGGAACCGTCCGCAATCTGACGGACGGAACGCTCACTGCTGAGGGGGATCCACTTGGATCCCTGATCTATCTCTCCCGGAAGCAGTTCGAGAATCCGCACACTGCGGAGCCCACCGATGATGTCTTCCAACCGGGTCAAGTCGGATACGAGCTCCTCACCGGTCGAAGGCCCGTGGGGAATGCGCCACCGCTTGACCGATTTACTCTGATGTACGAGATCGTGGAGCAGATGCGGGGTTCCTCGCGGAGCGCCCGGTATGCGAACGCCGGTGAAGCTAGACGCAGGTTGATGGGAGCAATTGATTCGGGGATGCTTGCCCGTGCGTCGCATGGCGTCGAGCTAGCGGACCGCATGACACCAGTCATTGCGGCGCGACAGCTCGCTGCGCTTGAATCGATTGATCCCGCCGGCAGCCCAGAGACCGTTCAGGTGCTGCAGAAGTTGATAAGCGCGATCGGTCCCGCTGCACTTGGATTTAGCACCGATGCTTGCGACCACTCCATCCGAGCGTGATGAGAAAACGACCTCTCGGAACCGCAGAGCCTCGTAAAGGGGGTCACCTATCACCGGCTTCAGATGGCGCTGCGCGCCGGGCTCTGGAGAGCGCGGGCTGTGCTCGACCTCTAGGGACGCAGCAAGCATCAGGGCCCTCTCGTTCGGCTTCCTTAGAGCGCCGACGGATAGGTCTCAGGTGGCTCGGCCGACTCCCAGGCGGAGGTTCGCTCGAGCGGCTCCACCGCGCGCGTCTCGTCGATGTGGATGACGGCGTCGAACTGAAAGGGGATCCGTGCCGCGAAGTAGTGACTCTGAAGCTCCGTGTCCGGGCGGTAGATCACGCCGATCGCCCGCTCCAGCCCCGGCTCCCACAACCCCAACCCGGCCTGGCTTCCGCGGAGCGCCAGGAGGAAGCGGGGCACTCCGAGCCGGTGGAAGAGCCCCTCGTAGCTTTCGGGGAGCGCCGGGCGGACCCGTTTGCGCTCGGCTGGCGCGCCCCACGCCGACGCGGCCGTGACGGTTCCGCCAAAGGTGGTGAGTCCGACCAGGACGGTGCCGTCGGGGGGCCGCGAGCGGATCAGCTGTCCCAGGTTGAGCTCGCCGCGCTCGCCCATCTCGGTATGTCGCGCGTCGCCGATGTGCGAGTTGTGTGCCCAGATGACCAGCTTGGCCGGGTCTCCGTGGCGCTCGAGGTGAGCCATCAGGCGGCGGAGAGCGTCGGCCATGTGAGTGTCTCGCAGGTTCCACGACGAGGTGTGCGACGAGAACATGGTCCGGTAGTACTCCTCGGCGCTCGTGATCAGGCGCGCGTTTTGCTCCGCGTAGAACTGGTCGTCCTCGGCCGCCAGGCCGTCTCGGCGCAGGTAGCCGACCGAGTTGCGGTGTAGCTCCTGCAGCTGCTGGGTGACGCCGCGCCTGCACGGCTCGCTGATTCCAAGGCTCACCGATCGCCCGTACTCTTGGCCCTCGCCGCCGAACTGCTCGAAGCATGCGTAGCGCTCGCGGGCGCGGGCCGCGGCCGGCGGATCGACCTTCTCGAGGTAGGCGATCACCTCCTCGATCGAGGCGTAGAGGCTGTAGAGGTCGAGGCCGTAGAACCCGGCGCCGTTGGCAGGGTCCCGGTTGTCGTTGTGGGCACGCAGCCAGCCGACGAAGTCGAGCACCTCGGCGTTCCGCCACATCCAGGTGGGGAAGCGCTGAAAGCCGCGGAGCGCCTCCTCGGCGTCCGCATCGTCCGGCGCGCCGCGCACATACCGGTTGACGCGGTACGCGTCGGGCCAGTCCGCTTCGACGGCGAGACCGGTGAAGCCCTTCTCCTCGATCAGTCTGCGGGTGATCAGGGCGCGCTCACGGTAGAACTCGTGAGTGCCGTGGGAGGCCTCCCCGAGCAGGACCAGCCTGCCATCCCCGATCAGCTCTATCAGCGGGTCATAATCATCCGCCGAGCCGACGAGTGGGTGCGCAGCGTCAAGGAGCGCATCCAGGGCTCCGTCGCTGATCCTAGTTGCGGCTGCAGCTCCAGACATCGAGCTCAGCCCGGCGTGCCGGCGTGCGGGGCTCTTTGCCCCGCCCGCATGCGTGGGCGTAGGAGAGCCGCGGAGGAGATCACCGCGAGCCTGCGGCTTCCGCAGGCTCCGCAGGCATGAGGTGCTCGGCCGGCAGTGAAGTGCTTTGACTTGCAGTTGAGGCAGATGCTCAACATCGAATCCACCCTCCTTCTATCTTCAAACGGGCCGCGGGCGACCTTATGGCCGGCGCTAGCGCCCACCATCGGCGCTGGCCACTGATCGTCGTCCGTGCCCAGTACGTAACCGGGGGCTACGCCCTGTCCTGCACGGCGGCAACTCCAGGCTGATGTGCACAGTGCGCACCGCAGTAGAAGCTGCCGCTGGCCTCTACGCCGTGTCCGACGATCCTGCATCCACACTGCTCGCAGGAAGGCGCGAGCGCATGGATCGCGCACTCAAATGTCAAAGACGTGCCGTCCGTCGTCGGTCAGTAGCTCGAAGGACTTGTCGTGGCTCCTGCGCCCACCCTAGTGATCAGCCGACGCTCCGATATCCGTATTGGACCCGGACCCGAGGCCGAGTCGAGCACTGATGTGCCGACACCCCAGGGTTCCTAGATTCGCTCGTGATGGCCGATCGATTGGCACTCTTTAGGGATCGTTCGGATGCCGGGCGCAAGCTCGCCGAAGTGCTTGAACGCTTTACCGCAGACGATCCGCTGGTGCTGGCGCTGCCGCGGGGCGGCGTCCCGGTCGGCTATGAGGTCGCTGCGGCACTGGATGCCCCGCTCGACATCCTGCTTGTCCGCAAGCTGGGGGCGCCGTTCCAGCCTGAGTACGGGATCGGGGCGATCTCCGAGAACGGCGTCCGCGTAATCCGCCGCGAGGATGTCGAGCTGATCGGGATGAGCGATGAGGAGCTCGACGCGATCGTCGCCCGCGAGGCCGAAGAGCTTGAGCGACGAGCCCGCGTCTACCGTGGCGAGCGCGAGGCCTTGCCCGTGGAGGGGCGAACCGTGATCGTCGTCGACGACGGGATCGCCACCGGCGGAACCGCCGTTGCGGCAGGACGCGTGCTCAGAGCCCGCGGGGCGGCCCGCGCGATCCTTGCGGTGCCGGTGGCCCCACCCGGTACCGAGGTCCGCCTGGCCGCCGAATTCGACGAGGTCGTCTGTCTCGAGCAGCCGCACGGCTTCTTCGGGATCGGCCAGTTCTACGTCGACTTCGGGCAGCTCGACGATCAAGCGGTGATCGATTTTCTTTCGCGGGCTCGCGAACCGGCGCTGAGCGTGGCTGGCCTTCCACCAACCTCGGATCCGCCTCCCTTCAAGGGCACCGCCGAGATCGAGGTCGAGCCGGGGGTGGTTCTGAACGGTGACCTGCGGCTGCCGGAGGACGCCCGCGGTCTCGTGATCTTCGCTCACGGCAGCGGCTCGAGCAGGCTCAGCCCCCGGAACCGCGAGGTCGCCGCGTCCCTGAACGAGCGGGGATTCGCGACGCTCCTGTTCGACCTTCTGAGCGAAGAGGAGGCGGCCGACCGCGACAACGTCTTCGACATCGAATTGCTCGCGCAGCGCCTCGGCGCAGTCTCACGCTGGGCCCAGGGCGAGCCGGGCATCGACGAGCTTCCCATCGGGTACTTCGGCGCCTCGACGGGCGCCGCCGCCGCGCTATGCGCCGCCGCCGAGCCCGGCAGCGGCATCAGCGCGGTGGTCTCCCGAGGGGGACGACCCGATCTCGCGGCGTCGATGCTGGCAGATGTCCGATCCCCGACCCTGCTGATCGTGGGCGGCGCGGACTGGCAAGTCCTCCAGCTGAACGAGGAGGCGGCGAAGCTCCTGCGCTGTGAGCACGAGCTCGCCGTGGTCCCGGGTGCAACTCACCTCTTCGAAGAGCCGGGGGCTTTGGAGCGGGTGGCGGAACTCGCCGCGACCTGGTTCTCCAGCCATCCGGAGAAGTCGGCCCCCGAGCCATCGCAACAGGACGGCCCTGGAGCCATCGTCGCCGGACGGCAAGCGCAGGGAACTAGAA
>Ga0214473_10010789_pt1 | contig 10737 bp, 5 predicted proteins | sample RVTome_7_FD_203509 | JGI IMG/M metagenome (GOLD analysis project Ga0214473, IMG submission 203509) | Soil microbial communities from uranium-contaminated site in the Upper Colorado River Basin, Wyoming, United States - RVT98D197 | ecosystem: Environmental > Terrestrial > Soil > Contaminated >... | reverse complement strand
CGTCTGCGGTCGCGACTCGCGCAGCGATGAGCATCAGGATCGCCGCTATTTTTGACAAGCGAATTATTTCTCTCCTTTAATAAGAAAGCCCACCCCCGATTCAAACGGGGGCGGGCTTTACCGTCGAGTTAGCGAATTCTATTCACCGAACTCCGTAAGAATAGTCTGGAATGTTTGTCTTATGCCTCCTAACGGCATGGAGTAGGTATCGAAATTGATCATGGCCGATATGGCCGCTCCTCCGCCGGGATAGTAGATGTGTCCGACGGATTCACCGTAATCATTCGGTTCCGCTTCATCGATATCTAGACCCTTGGTGTAAAGGATGACCGTGCTGTCGCGGAATCCGAAAATGTCTTCCGCATAGTCGATCTGGTCACCATTCTTACCGACGTCGATTTTCATTGAGTCCGGAAGATTGGGATAGTTACCGGCGCTTATCGCCCAGGTAAAATCATCCCAATAATCCCAGCCGTCGGTGTCGTTAAGACCGAACCAGTCGTACTCAAAGTCGCCAGGCTGCGGCGGATTATTATTGTAAATCCACTGGAGAATATTGGCTCCCGTAGCCAGCAGATGTCCACCATTTTCCATGAAGTAGTGTACGGAACTCTCGCCAGGCGATCCCACCTCGTACCACCATGTTCCTGCTGCATCGCCAATCTGGGAATCCGAAGCCCAGACTATCGTCGTAAAATTCAGAACATAGGCGGAATCGGGCATTCCCTGCAGGGCGATATCCCATTCCGCGAATGCATATCCTTCGAGGGCGTCGCGGTAGAACTGCTTCTCGTCGCGTTCCTTGGGCATATCAGGATTGCCGGCAAGATCCAGCCACTGGTAGTCATCGACATACAGAATAGTGGCATCCTTGATTACGAAGGATACGGTCGCCGCGGTGGAGGCATTACCGCTTTGATCGAGAGCCCATACTGAGCATATAGCTGGATCAGCCGCCGATATATTGGCGAAAGAAACAGTAGATGCGGTCGATGTATCGGAAACGTTTCCAAGCCACGAATACCAGAAAAGCACGTTATCTCCGTCTTGGGCATCGTTACCGTCCCACGTAAAGGAGATATTGCTCCCGGTGGCGATGAATCCGCCGGCAACCGGCGACGCCGTTATCGAAACCGTAGGCGGCGTGGTATCGCTTCCCTGCGCGGCAACGCTAAACGCGCGTGATATCTCCTGCTCGGCTGCCAGGGCATCCTCGGCCCGAACATACATGGTGCTTCCGCCGGTGACATCCGGAATTGTTACACTAGTAACATTCGATAATGTCGACCAACTGCCCGAAGCTCCCAGCCTATACTGGTATTGAACCTCCCCTGAACCGCCTTTGGAAGTCCAGGAAAAAGATATGGTGGACCCATAGGCGACGGTGTCGGCCGGTCCCGCCACAAATGACAACTCAAGTGGTCGAGCGGGATTCGGGTTCCAGGGTTCATCGGTACTGCAGCCGATTATGAGGGCGCCTACCATCACACCGGCGGCGAGAACAAACAAAATTTTCTTCATCTTATTACTCCTTTCTCCGGTTGATGGTTAATTAATCCCAAAGAAATACCTTAGGATGACGTCCATATTAGCCTTCAAGTCCGCGTTCGTCCAGCGATAAACACGGCCTCCGATATAGCACACAGCTCCGCCGCCTCCGGCACCGTTAGGTAAAACGACCCAGCCAAGACCGGGGTCAGCGGTATCGGTTTCGTACAACTGGACGGCGTTCGCGTGCGACGTGGTAACGACGTGCGTAAGGCTATGACTTCCGTTACGACTCATATCCGAAACGCTGTCATGTACAGCCACGCCCGACGTAGGATTCATACCCTCGGTATAACCCGAAATCTGGCAGTAATCGTACAATTCGGTAGCGGTGGGATCATCGAATATCCATCCGCCGTAACGGCCGCCGATCCAGACGTTTCCGCCGGATTCCAGATAGGCCATTATCGCCGTCTGCATATCGCTGTTGAGCCAGTAGGCGTTATCGCCGCTGAAGTAGTTCCAGACCCAAACGACGGCGTCAAAGAACGTCGTGTCGATCATCCAGGTGGGCGGCGCGGAACCTTTGCCGAGAAGGCTGTCGCCGAAATCTGTCCCGGAATATATCGGCGATGTATCGAATAGATCCCAGGTCTTGTAGTGAGTCCGATTACCCCAGGGCACGCCCGTGCTCCAGAGATTGCTTGCTTCGCCTCCGTACGTCGGCCAATCGACTCCGTTGATGCACAATAATCCGTCTCCCGCGGGCAATTCAACGATGGTGAAATTAATATGCCCGCTGGATGTCGAACTACCCGCCGCGTCGTAAACGGTAACATCGACCCAATAAGCGCCGGAACCCAGATCTCCGAGATTGATTTCATTCTCGGTCGTATTCAGGTTTTGACCTTCGCTTGTCGAAACTACGAAGCTGTCGACCTTGCCATAGTAAAAATCGACTGTACCGACAAAACTAATTGTAAAATCAGGAAGGCTAGGATCTGTGAAAGGAACGATAAACGATTGACCGTCAGAAATAGAAACCGACAATTCAGGGGCATATCCGGCCTCACAAATTAGCGAGACCGTCAGAGGCGATGGATCAACATTACCCATATTATCCAATGCCCTGAAGTAAATCGTATGGGCTCCCAAAGAAAGATCGCTCGGACCGAGAAGAATCTCGACAATCGATGAAGTAACGGTGATAACGTCCGGTGCGACCTCTGTCCATGAAGTGGGATCGTCGACGGCCCACTCAAAAGCGGGAACTATACCATCTACATCGGTTCCGCTGATAGCAAACGGAATAGCCTGTGAAGTAGAAGCCCCGTCGGGGGGAATCGTCAGGCCCAGGGTGTTCGGCAAGAACGTCGGATCAGTGACATCGCGCACATCCGTCATATCGATGGTCACGTTTGCCGGAGTGGGGTCCCAGCCATTCACGTTGTCTTTCGTCTGAACATAGAAATCGTAAGTCGTGGAAATATCGGGGAAACTCAAGGCCACGGTGGCTCTGGTTTCGGATATTTCGGTGGAATCGCCGGTTCCGACCCAATAACGGTATGTCGCCGGTTCGCCGTCGAAATCGGAACCTCGCCAGTAAACCGTTACATTGTAATATGTGGATGAATCCGGCGCCATATTAATGCCGTAACTGGTAATGAAAGTATCGGGAACGCGGTTCGCGTCCGGATCCTTCGGCGTCTCCGCACAGCCGAACGCCAGAAGGAGCGCCAACGCCAACAGTCCCGTCACCTTCATTATCGGTGTTTTAAAAGAGTTCACTTACAATCCTCCTTAATCGGGGTTGACGTTAAAATGAGAGGCTGAACGAGCCGCGATGAACATTGGAAAGCTTGCCCAGGTTGTTGTATGCGTAATCTATGGAAGCGTCGCCAAAACTCGAGAGCGGCAGTTTGAAGCCCGCCCCGGCGGTGAATCCGCCCTCATCCGCGTTGATCTTCCAGCCCGCCCGAACCGCGAACATATCCTGCAGCCAGTATTCGCCGCCGAAATTATAACGCTCCTCGTTATCCGTAGGGTGCATTAATTCGGCGGAAACCGTACCTTTCGAATATGAGGTTTCGAGAACCTCGAAGGCTACACCGGCTCTGAACGTTAGCGGTAACGGAACGGCTTTTTCCTCGGTATCGTTATCCGTAAATCCGTCGCCGTCGTTGTCATAACCGTCGAAGAAATCAACCGCGTCCGCGCCCTTGGGCACAGCGACACCGTCAACATCCACGATATCGTAACGCAGATCCGGGCCGAAATTCATGATGGCCATCCCGATCCGCAGCGATCTGAACCCGGTTTCATAATAGGTTCCGATATCCACCGCCCAGCCGGTTTTATCCCAATCGGCCAGCGTTTCTTTCAACAGCTTGAATGTCGTGCCGAAAGCGAACCGGTCGGTTAGATAGCGGCTGAACGTTAAACCGGCGGCCCAATCCTCGAAAGCGAATGTCCCCGAAAAATCGCCGTCCGGATCAAATGTAGTCGTACGGTTCATCAGTCCCGTATTAAGAATCGTAAATGACAACCCAAGATGCCCGTAGCCGGTTTTCTTGACGAAAGCCGCTGAATATAAATTAATATCGGCGGGCCAGCTGGTATAACCGGCAAAGAAGTCTCCCGATTTAATATTGGCCGCCCCCGCGGGATTCCAGAAAATGGCCGAGGCGTCATTGGCCACCGCCGTATAGGCTTCGCCCATGCCCAAGGCCCTGCCGCCTACGCCAATATCGAGAAATTTTAAACCCGCAGTGCCGACCTTGGCGAATTGGGCGTGAGCCGGAAGGCAGAGACCCAATATGGCCAGCAGAACCGCAGGTATTAGAATCTTCCTCATTTTATCTCTAACCTCCTGATCTTATCTGACTACCATGAACTTGCCGACAAAGTCATCGATGCTCGGCGACTCTACCACGTAGAGATACATGCCGGCCACGACTTTTTGACGCGATTTGGTAATCAAGTCCCAACTAATCGCCCTCGTTCCGGGCTCTTTTTGTAACGCTATAATCTCATCGCCCGTCAACGAGTAAACCGTTACCGTGGCTTCTCCGGCTTCCGGCAGGTTTACAAAGAGGATTCTTTCTTCGGATGGATTATTCTGATCCGGAGCGAATCCAAAACCGGCAGGCGAGGATTTGACAAACGGATTGGGAACCACGTGAATTCCGGATTCCGCCTCGTTCCTTGTTCCCACCTGCAGGCCGGGTTCAACCAATTGAGCGCTGCTTCTGCCGGATTCAAATGACTCGATCCCGTTTTCCGGCTCGCCCCTATCGAAAGCGGTTACCACGTAGTTGTATTGAAAACCGTTATTGACGTCCCTATCGGAGTACGAGTGAACCAAGCCGGTGTTGTGACCGATCTCATTGACCAGATCACATTCCATCAGCAGGGTCCAATCGCCCGACGTGCCGGTTCTGCGCCATACGCGATACCCCTCGAAATCCACGATGCCGGTAGCCGGATCGGGAGTAGTCTCCGCCAAATCGTCCCAGCTGATCTCCACCTGGCGATCTCCGGGAACCAGGGTGAACACCGGCGATGACGGGGCCGATGGCCCTACCCAATCCAGTTTGAACAGAGAGTCGGCCCAGGCCAGGTTGGCCCGTAAACCGCCAAGACCCTCGCCCAGCCCGAACGCGATCACCACTCTGACGGAGTCACCGCCGTCGATCTCGAACGGTCCCAATTTCTGCAGGAAACGGAAATCGTGAGGGGACGGCGGCGGATCGAGCCACTGACCGTCCGACATTAAGAGCATCCAGTCAGCATCGTTTCCGGGATCGGAGTTCCAATCCCACCATCCATGGCCGCTTTGCACCGTGGCCTCGGTTGAACCCATGATAGGGGGACAATAGATCAACCGCGACCCGATGAATCCTGTTGATTCCTTGGGTAGGAATTTACCGCCGGTATCGTCTCCGGCGATGGTCGGGTTATCATCGTCAAACATATACGAAATGTACTCGTTGGTCGCGTCGTCACGATAATACCCGGGTTTGTCGTCGCGCCAGAACCCCTGCGTCCCGTCACCACCGCCGGAGCCCGAGATATCGCAATCCGCGTGGATTGCCATATAGATTGAATCGACGGCGGTGGAATTAAGGTTGATCACCTGGAAATCGTAGATGATGAAGTCATCACGATAAGTTTCGGACCAGGCGTAAGTCCTGGAATGGACCTCTATGTTGAAACGGTCCGGTTCCTGGACGAGAGGAGACTGGTCCGAAATGGAGAAATAGGTATCCAGGTGGCTAATAGCCGTGGGATCGGAGTTAATCGATTTGGTGGTAATCCCGGGCGAAGTATCGGTGGAAAAATGAACGAGCTTGTTGCCCCTGCCGATCCTGAAGCTACCGAAATAAAGGTAGAGATTTTGAGCATAGGCCGACGGGTAAAGCCAGAGCATAGACGGCAGCTCCGTCGAATCGTCCCCGAAAAGTATCGTCCAATCGTTCGTGCCGGTAGCTTTCTCCACCGTGGAATTGGTAATTCTGTTCCAGACATAGCCGACGTCACAGACCACGTCTTGTGAAACCGTCGGCTTGCCAACGCCGTTATAGCGTAACAGGGGATTTTCGGCCACCTCTCTATTCATGGCCAGGGCCGGCAAACCTGAAGCCGCAATGAGGCCGAGTATTATCAGGCCGCCAAAGATCCCCCTGGAAATGGTTTTTCGCATCTTTTTCTAACCTCCCTGAATATTCAGGTAATTCTTCTCAATACTCTGCTTAGAACGACAATTGCATTCCCAGCAGAATCCTTCTCGGCGTCGAATAAACACCCGGATCACCGAACTGCCCGGCGGGATCGCCTGTGAGCTCATATCTTTCGAGATCGGTAGCGGCTGTCGTGTTGGCCCTGTCGGTGACGTTTTGAATCTCGGCAAAAGCGTTAAGGTTGTATTGTTTGTAAATATTCACGCCTTTGTCCACGCGAACGTCCATTCTCCATTCCGCCGGGAATCTCTTGTTATTGATATCAGGAAGATTCGGCGGAACGACCGTAGCCGTGCCTGTATAAGGCCTGCCGTCTCCGTATGTCCAGACCATGTCGAATCCCCAATCGCCCATGATAGATCCCCTGGACGCCGGAATCCGATAGTTGAGGTTAGCCTTGGCCGTATTGCGCTGATCCCAATCTAACGGGAAATCTTCCGTCCGGGGCTTACGGTTGTTGTAGTCATCCAGGAACGACTGGGTCTTATCCGAGGCGCGTCCTCTGGCAATCTGGAAGGTATAAGAAACGCTGCCGGAGAAATCGCGCCAGGGTCGTTGGGTGAACGTAGCCTCGAATCCCTTCACTCTTGCGTAGTCGGAATTGCCGTTAATCCAGAAAATACCGCCGGTCACATCGTTCTGGAATCTCACGTGGTTTATTAGATCGGCGATATCTTTATAGAATCCGACCACCGACAATTTCAAGAAATCGTTGAAGCCATGCTCGATTCCGGCCTCATAGGCGATTGTCTTCTGCTCCTGGAGGTTCGGATTGCCGATATACTTGAACGCGCCTCTTAAATCAAACGCGTGATTGGTGTAGAAATCGTCGAACACCGGCAACTGGAAATAATGGCCGTAGGTTACGTGCAAAACGTCCTTCTCGGTGATGGGATAGCTTATCCCTACCCTGGGCGAAAGCTGTTGCTTCTTCTTCGCCGGAACCGCGTTCTTCAATCTCGCCTCGAGATCCCAGGTCTGTGTATACCGCGGATCGTTGACGTTATTATACCCGTCGTTCAAGGGATCGAAGAAGTTAAACGGTACGACTGTTTTGGGATCGAAATAATCGTATCTCAATCCTACGTTGACTATCATACCTTCGGTCTCGATCTTATCCTGGGCGTACGCGCCGATCTGGAACGGCTTTTCATGGTATTGAGAGTTGTATTCATTGTTGCCTGAGGCGTAAGAACGATAATCGTAAAGAAGATCGAACCATTTGATCTCGGTGCCGAGCTTTACCAGGTTCGTAGAGTTGACCTGGCTGGTGAAATCACCCCTGAAACTCTGAGTGATGCTCTTATCGTCCTGCCTGAACCGCGAAATGTACATCGGGTTGGCGCGCAGCTGGGAAGACTGAATGCCCGTGATGGGCGGAGCGCCGATCCGGGGATCTCCGAATTCATCCGGCGACAGCGGATGGCCGTCCCAGGGGTCGTACACCCTGATCCTCTGCGCGGTCAGGAAGCGCGAGAAACTCAGCATGTAGAAACTCTTGGCGCTCATATTATTGGTGAATTTAACGCTGAACTCGTTAGACCAGTACTCGGGACGAGCCAGGGTATTGGCCATATCGTAGTCGGTGTAGCGACGGGCGTAGCCGAGGCTTTCGATGTACGCGGCCGCGCCGTCTTTCAGGGAATCCGGCATACTCGCCCAGCCTGAGTAGCTGACGCCGGGGAAGTTGGACGTAAAATACGACGAAACCGCCGCGGCGGAATCGGACGCGTCCCAGGTGCTGTCGGAATATTGGGACCACCAGTAGCCGACCAGATCTCCCGGAATCTCGCCCTCGGTATGGCCGGGAGCCAGAATCCAACTGTAAGGCGTAAAGATCGAGTCTCTTTCCACGGTAATCCACTCATTGGTCAGCGTATCGAAAATGGCGTCCGATCTGTGGTAGTAAGTTGGTTCTCCCCATGTCAGATGGAGCATTCTGTCTCTTGCCCAACCGAGATTGCTGCCGCTGGTTTTCAACCCTGAAATGGTCAGTTTTTTAGACGATGTAACCTGGTAAGTCAACTTGGCCTGTATAGACTGAGACTTCGTCCAGCTTCTCTCGTCCTGATATGACCGGTTGAATGCATAAATGCCGGAAGTGAAAAACGACAGTTTACCCGGCACGTCAAATGACTCTATAGGAACCGGACCGCCGAACGAGAATTCATGCTGACGCATATCGTACTGGCTGGAACGGTTCTTTTCGTCGATCTTGGGCATATTGATTGATACCGTATCGACAGTAACGGAATCCACTGGAACGTGGTAAACTTCGGCTTCGTAGTCGGGGGACCCGAATAGCACTTCCGGCGAGGCTTTGGATTTCAGCTTTCCGGTGTACTTCTCGCCGCCCTCTTTGGTCACCACATTGACGACCGCGGATTGGACGTTGGGATATTCGGCCCCGAATCCCCCGGTAAGAACTTCGGCTTCGGCGACCGCTTCATTGGGAATTACCGTGGCCAGGTCAACGGATCCGGCTCCGGGGTTGGCGCCGACGCGGGTCGCGCCCAGGGGGTGTCCCACGTTGACCCCGTCAAGCAGGTAAACAACTTCGCCCTGATTGGTTCTGCCGCCTCGGAAAGAGCCGAGCACCGATCCAGCCGAGAGTCCGACCGAATTGACCAGTCCGTCGACGGCTGAACTGGTTATCTGGGTCGGGGCGATTGTCATACGCGACGAGGTGATATCCCTCTCAATCAACGGACGTTCCGCTTCGACCGTAATGGTCCCCATGTCGATCGTCTGAGTGCTGAGAGCAAGATCGATAGTGGATGTCAGGTCGATGGAAACCATTACGTTCTTGACTTCGACGGGGCCGTATCCGACCAGGGACGCTTTCAAATCATAGGTCCCCGGCGGAACGTTGATGATGAAGAATTCACCCTGAATATTAGTGGCGGCTCCGATTGTAGTTCCCGCAATCAACACGCTTACCCCCGGCAGGGGTTCGCCCGTTTCCTTGTCGAGAATCTTCCCCGCGATCTTGCCGGTCGTCCCGGCCCACGCCGCTGAGGCGACGAAAATCGCGACGAGAATCGCAGCCAGCCTTAATGCAGGCTTTAGATACAAATCTCATCCCTCCTTAAAAAGGTGTTGTTAAGGATTCAGTTAAAAAAAACGGTAATAAACATTAGCGTTTTTTCTTCCATACGCCTCCATTTGTTGGTAATGGTTTTTATTCTGATGTCTCCCTCCTTAAAGATGTACCTGAACCGTATCGAACGCCTTACAAACCGCTAAAGAGGTACATCACCTCTCGCGGGATAAAACTATAGCCGAGATTTCAGAATGTGTCAACTTCTTTTTGCAAATTATTTTCCTCGAATCAGACTATTACGCCGATCGGATTTCCCGGCGCTCTATTAGAAGATTTCGGCAATTACCTGTTTATCTTAACAGGCCAACAATCGACTGCGAAGTTTTGTTCCTGCCCCCGGAGAAGGCTATAATCGATTGAAAAATCTGTTCAATTTATCGAGAGCCTTATCAATATTCTCCAGTGAATTGGCGTACGAAATGCGGATAAACCCCTCTCCGAAAGCCCCGAAGGAGGTACCCGATAGTACTGCCACCCCAGCTTCATAGAGAATTCTCTCGGCTAATTCAGCCGATTTTATGCCAAACGCGGATATATTCGGAAACGCATAAAAGGCGCCATCCGGCGCCAGGCAAGTTATACCTCTTATCTTGTTCAGCCCTTTGACTACGGCATCACGCCTTTCTTTGAACTCGCGGACCATCCTCTCCACTTCGTTCTGCGGTCCTTTGAGGGCGGCAATACCGGCCTGCTGGGAAAAACTCGCCGTGCAGGAATTGCAGTTGGTCTGCAGCTTGGCCACCTGGTCGGCCAGATCGGACGGCATGACCCCGTAACCGAGACGCCAGCCCGTCATGGCATAGGTCTTGGAATAACCGTCGAGGATAATAGTCCTCTCCGGCATGCCGTCGAATGCGTAAATCGAATGATGCTTCCCTCCATATATTATCCGCGAATAAATCTCGTCGGACAATATTATTATCCCGTTCTTCACGGCTATCTCGGCAATCGCTTCGAGGTCATCATTTGTCAGCACAGAACCGGTCGGATTCTGCGGAGAGTTTATGATTATCATTTTCGTTCTGGCGGTGACCAGCGATGCCAGTTCTTCGACATCCAGACGGAATTGATTCTCCTCCCTCAGTTTGATAGGAACCGGTTTCGCCCCTATGAAATTGATTATCGATTCGTAAATAGGAAATCCGGGATTGGGATAGATTACTTCCTCGCCCTCGTTTACCAGCGCGAGAATCGTAAAGAACATGATCGGTTTTCCCCCCGGAGTGACCACCACCTGGGACGGTTCGACTTTGATTCCTCTGGTCCGGGCGACCTCCCGAGCGATTGTTTCCCTGAGATCAGGCAGGCCGGCCGACGGTCCATAGTGGGTCCACCCCTTGTTAAGAGCGTCGATCGCGGAATCGATGATATTGCGTGGAGTATCAAAATCGGGCTCGCCGATCTCCA
>Ga0214473_10010788_pt1 | contig 10737 bp, 7 predicted proteins | sample RVTome_7_FD_203509 | JGI IMG/M metagenome (GOLD analysis project Ga0214473, IMG submission 203509) | Soil microbial communities from uranium-contaminated site in the Upper Colorado River Basin, Wyoming, United States - RVT98D197 | ecosystem: Environmental > Terrestrial > Soil > Contaminated >... | reverse complement strand
GGGTTTTTTAACTAAATTGTCCCGGTTATGTACGGTAAAAATTTTACAAAAAAAAGGCGGCAGGCCAAAGACAAAGGGGAAGAAATAATACGGGAAGTGTCCCTAGGTTTCCTATGTATAAAACGTATCGCGCTGCTGCATCTTACTTTTGAACACACCCACCCATTTGTTGATGGTAATGGCCGTATCGGAAGAGTACTAAACAATTATTTGCTTATACGAGAAGGTTTTGTGCCGGTGAATATTAAATTCATTGATAGAAAAATGTATTACGAAGCGTTTAAGGAATTTGACGAAAAAGGCACTGCCAAAATCATGGAGGAAATAGTCGGCAAAGCGCTTACGAATAGTTATCACAAGAGACTTGCGTATATGGAAGACGCGCAGATCATGACGCTTGCTGAATATGCAAAAAAGTATAAAGTTTCACACTCTAATTTGATAAATAAGGCAAATCGCCAAACTATAGAAGCTTTTCTTGAAAAAGGCGTTTGGAAGATTGGCGTAAGTCAGAATAAAAAATAAATTACGAACAGCATCAAAACTGAAATAGAAGGCCTTATTGTTTTAATTTCGGATAACTGAGGATTCGTAGGTGAAATTCACAGCGCAGTGGCAAGTGTATTTCTGAAATTGGATTGAAGGCAGGGGCGAATGCCCCTGCCTCATCAGGTTCTTAAGCTACTTCTACTTTTTCCTTCTTTGTATTTGTTGCCCTCTTGAATACAAACTTGCCATCCTTAAAATCAGCCTCAACAACATCTCCTTCATTGAAGGTCCTGTCCAGCATTTTAAGGGCAAGCGGATTGAGTATCTCCTTCTGCAAAACTCTCTTTAACGGCCTTGCCCCATAAACAGGGTCAAACCCTATCTGGGCAAGATGCTCCTTTGCAGCGTCACTGAGGGTTATATCTATGTTTTTCTCCTTGATATATTTTTTCATCCGCTCAATCTGTATCACAACAATCTGCTTGAGCAAAGCCATCGACAATGGATTAAAGATTATAATCTCGTCAACCCTGTTAAGAAACTCAGGTCTGAAGAATGACTTCAGGTCCGCCATCACCTTATCTTTTAAATCCTTGTTATCCTCTCCTTCGCTTATGCCCCAGTATGCCATGGGCCTTTTTGCCCTCTCTGTCAATAGTTCCTGAATGTGCGTGCTCCCTATATTTGAAGTCATGATTAAGACTGCATTCCTGAAATTAACAGTTCTGCCGTGCCCGTCTGTGAGCCTTCCGTCATCCAATACCTGCAAGAGAAGATTGAATACCTCCGGATGCGCTTTTTCAACTTCGTCAAAAAGTATCACTGCATATGGCCTTCTTCTTACAGCCTCTGTAAGCTGTCCGCCTTCTTCATATCCTACATAACCCGGAGGCGCGCCAATCAGCCTTGAGACAGTATGCCTTTCCTGATATTCGGACATATCTATCCTTACCATTGCGCTTTCATCGTCGAAGAGGAATTCTGCGAGTGCACGCGCAAGCTCTGTCTTTCCCACACCTGTCGGTCCAAGAAACATGAATGAACCAATCGGCCTGTTAGGGTCCTGAATTCCTGCCCTTGAACGCCTTACAGCATTTGAGACAGCGCTTATTGCATCATCCTGACCTACTACTCTTAATCTGAGTCTTTCTTCCATCCTCAACAGTTTCTGAATCTCGCCTTCAAGCATCCTTGAAACAGGCACACCTGTCCACTTCGAAACAACCTCTGCGATGTCTTCCTCGTCAACCTCTTCCTTGAGCATCTTTCTTCTTACCTGCGCATCAGCAAGTTTTTTGTTCTCTGCCTCGAGTGATTTCTGGAGTTCCAATAGTTTCCCGTACCTTAATTCCGATGCCTTTGTTAAATCACCTTCTCGCTCAGCGCGCTCGGATTCCATCTTTGTCTTTTCTGTCTGCTCCTTGATATCTCTTATCTTCGCGATTATCTCTTTTTCTCTCAGCCACTGGGCCCTGAGTTCATCCCGCTTTGACTGAAGTTCTGCCATCTCTTTTTTTATCTTTTCGAGTTTTTCCCTTGCATCATTGGAATCTTCTTTCATAACAGCCTGTTTTTCTATCTCATGCTGACGGAGTTTTCTTTCAAGCTCATCAAGTTCAACAGGCATGCTGTCTATCTCCATCCTGAGTTTTGACGCAGACTCATCTATTAAATCTATCGCCTTATCAGGCAGAAACCTGTCGGCAATATATCTGTTGGATAAAATTACAGCTGATATCAGGGCTGAATCTTTTATCTTCACACCGTGATGCACCTCGTATTTTTCCTTAAGCCCGCGAAGAATCGATATTGTGTCTTCAACAGTCGGCTCTTTTATGTAAACAGGCTGAAATCTTCTTTCAAGAGCAGGGTCTTTTTCTATGTGTTTCCTGTATTCGTCGAGAGTAGTTGCTCCAACGCATCGTAAATCTCCCCTTGCAAGCGCCGGCTTAAGCATGTTCGATGCATCGATTGCGCCTTCGGCAGCTCCTGCGCCGACAACAGTATGAAGTTCGTCTATGAAAAGGATTATCTTTCCTTCTGCCTGTTCGATTTCTTTAAGGACTGCCTTAAGCCTTTCTTCAAATTCGCCTCTGAACTTCGAACCTGCAACCAAAGCTCCCATATCAAGGGCAACAACACGTTTGTCCTTCAATGTCTCAGGGACGTCTCCTGCAATAATCCGCTGCGCAAGGCCTTCGGCAATCGCTGTTTTTCCGACCCCGGGCTCTCCGATAAGAACCGGATTATTTTTTGTCCTTCTTGAAAGCACCTGAATGATGCGCCTTATCTCGTCATTCCTTCCGATAACAGGGTCCAGTTTCCCTTTTTTTGCCAGCTCTGTAAGGTCGCGGCTGTATCTTGCAATAGCCTGATACTTATCCTCAGGGTTCGGGTCTGTCACACGCTGGGCGCCCCTTATTTCGCGCATTGCGGACAATGCCTTATCAGAAGTGACGCCGTATCTTTTAAACAGTTCCGAACAATAGCCGCCAACAGACACCAATGCCAGCAATAAATGCTCTATGCTTACGTATTCGTCGGTAAGATGCTCTGCTTCCTTAAATGCCCTTTCGATTGCATCCTTCAGCCTCTGAGATATGTATATCTGACCCACCGGAGTTGCGCCTAATACTTTTGGAAATTTTTCTATCTCGGCCTCAACATCTTTTTGAAGAAGTTTTGTGTCTGCTCCAATCCTTTTTAATATCTGGGAAGCTATGCCTTCAGAATCCTCAAGCAATGCATGCAAAAGATGTTCGGGCTGAAGCTCCTGATTACCTTTTCTTTCAGCAAGTCTCTGTGCTTCCTGTATAGCCTCCTGGCTTTTTATTGTTAATTTGTCCATCCTCATTTTTATTCTTCCTCCTCAAAAAATACCTTTCTAATCCTGTCTTCAAAGTCGTGCTTCATATTTTCATCCAATGCCTGCATCATATCTTCCACTTCCCTGTGCAATGCCTCGAGCCTGTGTCTCATCCTTAAGATAATATCCACGCCTGCCCTATTTACTCCAAGCTCCCTTGTAAGACTCAGAATAAGGTGGAGTTTTTCAACGTCCTCTTCTGAATAAAGCCTCAACCGTTTCATCCGGCGAGGGGTTATGAATCCCTCCCTTTCATACATCCGAAGCGTCTGAGGATGAACCCCAAGCATCTCTGCTACTACGCTTATCATATAGACAGGCTGTTTTTTATCCTTTTTATTGGCCATTATTTCCCCTCCCATCTAATAAATCCCCCCTCATCTTATATCCTCTCCCTCGGAGGGGAGAGAAAAGTAAAAGGAGAGGGTGAATTCCATTCACCGATTATTCAGTTTCTTTCTCGGGTTCTCTTTATATAATGCCTCTATCTCTTTTATCGCCTCTTTAGTTTTGTTGTTGATGTCCTTTGGCACAACAATCTTTGCAATGACATACTGGCTTCCCTTTGCGCCTGTTTTTGGTGAGGGGAACCCCTTGCCCGACAGCTTAAATTTCTGTCCCCCCTGCGTGCCAGGAGGAATGGTCATTACTGCAATCCCGTCTATTGTGGGAACCTCAATCTTTGCTCCAAGCGCTGCCTCGCCAAACGTAATAGGAACATCCACGTACAGGTCATTGTCTTTTCTTGTAAAAACAGGGTGAGGTTTTATTGTGACCTCAATTCTTAAATCCCCGGGAGGACCGCCTGCCTGGCCGGCTCCACCCATGCCTTTGAGTTTTACTATTGATCCCGTGTCAACCCCGGCCGGTATCTTTGCCTTAATAGTTTCCGTCTGAAGTATATTCCCTCTGCCGCTGCAGCTTTTACACACACTTGTAATCTTTTTGCCTGTCCCGCCGCACGATTGACATGTCTGGGACATTCTGAAAAAACCTTTTGATGCCTGAAGCCTTCCGCTCCCCTTGCATTTGTCGCATGTCTGATATGCCTCCGCACCTGTCCCGTTGCATGCCCTGCATATATTTTCACGTGTTAATGTTATAGGTCTTGTAACGCCTGTGAACGCCTCTTCGAGAGTAAGCTCAACCCCCATGAGCATGTCAGCGCCCCTGTGCGGAACATTTTCGAATCTCCTGCCTGCTCCCAGAAAATCAGAAAATATGTCTCCGAATCCTCCATATTCAAATGCCTCTCCATAATCAGGTCTTGCTCCTTCAAACCATGGCCCGCCTGCTTCAAAAGGAGTTTTTCCAAACTGGTCATATTCCGCCCTTTTCTTTTCATCGCCAAGAATGCTGTAGGCCTCATTTATTTCCTTGAACTTATGTTCTGAGGTCTTGTCACCGGGATTCAGGTCCGGGTGGTATTTGCGCGCAAGTTTTCTGTATGCCTTCTTTAGCTCATCCTGAGAGGCTCCTTTGGCAACTCCGAGTAACTCGTAATAGTCTTTTACTGCTGACGGCATCTTGCCTCCTCGCTTACAATAACTCTATCAAACATTAAACATAATTTGAATAGGAATCTCTCCCATTAAGTCTGCCTTTCCATATAATACCAATTGAGTCGCTTCATGTCAAGTAGGTTACATCGAGATGGTGCAACTATGCGGAGAATATAGATACCCACGGGCAAGCCCGTGAAACTCTGATAGCGTGTTAGTATGAACAGAAGAGCGGTTTATGAATTTTCTTACTGCCTGCTTTTTTATCCTTCCCTGAGACCGGCTGATGGCAAACAGCACATCGTGTCTCGCTGCAGCACTGGCAAAAACTACAGTCAGGGCAGAGATATTTTTTCCTTGCTTCCTTTTTCTCCATATTTTTAGTATATATCATCCTCTTATTATGCCCCCGCCAATCACAGTGTCTTCTTCATAAAAAACTGCAGACTGACCCGGAGCAGGCGCCCATTGAGGCTCCTCAAAGATAACCTTGACTATTCCTCTGTCCTGATTAAATGATATTGTTGCGGGCTCGGCCTTCATCATAGAGCGGACCTTGACGGTAACTTTTATGGCAGACGCGGCGACGCGGTGACGCAGCGGCTCGGTGAAGGTCTCCGTGTCTCCGTGTCTCCGCGTCTCCGTGTCGGATAAAAGCATCAGCCAGTTCAAATTCCCAACTTCAAACTCCTTCAGCTCTGCGGATTCCTGCGGGCCGACATAGACAATGTTTTTAACAGCGTCAATCTTCGCAACATATAAAGGCTGAGGAGAAGATATTCCCAGTCCTTTCCTCTGGCCGATTGTATAATGATAAATCCCCTTATGCTCCCCCAGTATTTTCCCGTTCATATCCATGACCGGCCCTGTTGTATCCGAGAGCGGGCTGAGCTTATTAATAAACTTGAAATAATTTTTATCTTCTATGAAGCATATCTCCTGACTTTCAGGCCTTTGAGCAGAAGGGAGTCCGAGATTCTTTGCAATATTTCTTACATCTTCCTTTTTATGCTCACCCAGCGGAAGCAGCAGCCTCTCAAGTTCCTCACGCCTCAGCACATAAAGAAAATATGACTGGTCCTTTTTAGGGTCTATGCCTTTTTTCAATCTGACTTCCGCGCTTCTCGCCTCAGGCGAGTCGCCGAGGAGACCGCGCTTGCGCTCTATCTTTGCGTAGTGTCCTGTTGCAATAAACTCAGCGCTTCTCTTTTCAGCCTCCCTGAGAAGGAATGGGAATTTAATGTGCCTGTTGCATAATATGCAGGGGTTTGGGGTCATTCCTTTTGTGTACGCATCAACAAAGGGATCTATGACCTTTTCTATAAAATCATCTCTTACATCAAATGAACTATGAGGGATTCCGATTTTAGATGCTGTCCGTGCTGCATCTTCTATTGCCTGCAGGGAACAGCAGGTTGTAAAATCATTCCGCTGCCTTGCTTCCCAGAGGATAAAACTCAACCCCTCAACATCATATCCCTGCTCTTTGAGAAGATATGCTGTTACAGAGGAATCAACCCCTCCGCTCATTCCTGCGATTACCTTTGACATAATTATTTATCCGTATTATTTATAGAATGTATTAAGGGCGTTATCATTGATTTGCAAGAGATTTAAAACATATCTATTTAAAAATCTTCGCCGGCTCTTTACCCTGTTCTTTGCTCTGTACCTTGAATATAAGACGGAAAAGTTCATCGGCCTTCTCTGATTCAAGGCTCCTTAAAATCCTGTACTGTTCCATTGCACCGTTAACATTTCCAACAGTTAGATAAGTATAACCGAGACCTGCACGTGCATCATCATGGTCCGGATTTAACTCTACAGCCTTTAAAAAAGCTTCTATCGCACTGGTCGGTTTGCCCTGAGCATAGTATGCATAGCCAAGCCCGTTATATGCTTCAGCTGAATTTTTATCATCTTCAAGTGCCTGTTTATAAGCATCAATGGCTTCCTCTTTTTTACCGAGTTTAAAAAGTGAGCGCCCGATATAAACATGAAGTTCCGCATTGCCGTGGCTGATCTCAGCAGCCTTTCTGAAATCAAGCAATGCCTTTTCATACTCTCCCACTTTGATATATTTTCCCCCTGATTCTATAAGGCCTGCAGTTTCATCTTTTGTCTTGTCAGCGGGTTCAGGTTTTGAAGGTGCTGTGACAACAACATCAGACGCTTTTGTCAGAGACGGAGAAACAATATCAAGTCTTTTTACCGGTGCTATGGCTTCAGGTTCCACTTTCTTTGTCTGTACCTGAGGCTCCTCTTTTTTTGCAGCCTGAGGACTGACATCAGGTTTTTTTTCAGGCACAGTCGTAACCTTTCCGGCCTCTGTTGCCTGCGGCGTTGCTGTAACATCAGATTCTTTTTTATCGGGTTTAGCAGCATAAATATCAATAACAAGTCTTGCCGGTTTAGTAAATATAGCAGCATTAAAATCCTCTGCCTTCTCAACATCAAGGACAATCCTTACAGTATCCTTACTGTACTGCCTTGCCCTCACTGTCTTTAATATCCCGTCTCCTGCACTAAAAATTGCCTTTACCTTTTTGGGAAGCGTTGTATTCTTCAGGTCAAAATAAAGTCTCTCCGGCTTTGAGATGCGGTTCTTTGTAAATTCAACAGGCCCTGATAAATAGATGGTTACCCGGGTGCAACCTTTAAACGACTTATAACGGATATTCTTTATGCTGCCTTTGCCTGTTGTATATTTCTTCCCATGGGGAGATGTCTCAGGTTTTGTTGGCGCCGGAGGAACAATATCAGTCTCTGTTTTTTTTGCAAGGGGCTCTGGTTTCCCAGGCACTGAGGTAACAGCATCAGGTTTTTCCCGGGGTGCGGGCCTGCCCTTTTCAGCCGTAGGTTCAGGCGTGGTGACATCAAGCTCTTTCCCGGCTGACTTGACAGCATAAATATCAACAACAAGCCTCGGATTTTTCTTATTAAGCAAAGACGCCTTAAAGTCCTCGGCCTTCCCCAAATCAAATACTACCCTCACGGTATCCTTATTAAACTGTTTTGCTCTGATTGTTTTTAATATTGTATCTCCGACAGTGAAATTTGCCTTGGTTTTTGAGGGCAGTGTTGTATCCTTTAAATCAAAATAAAGTCTCTCAGGATTGGAAAGATGGTTCATTGAGAATTCGACAGGCCCCGAGAGATAGATTGTAACCCGCGTGTAGCCTTTAAATGCTTGATATTTAATATCCTTTATGCTTACCTTGCCTGCTGCGTATAAGAATGGCGTGAATGAAAATATGGAAAAAAGAAGCAAGCCTGACAGAAAAACAGTCTTTAATTTAATTCTCGAATCAGGGCCTGTCATTTACCCAACCTTAATCTTCCAGCCCGTCCCATCTTTTTTATCCTCCAGTATTATCCCTTTTTCTTCAAGTTCTTTCCTTATCACATCCGATGCTGCCCAGTCTTTTCTTTGTCTTGCATCTTCTCTTGCACGTATCTTATCCAGAACATCTTTCTCTGTCAGATCAATCCTCTTTGACTTCATTAAGGCGCTGCGCCATTCGTCAGGGGTCCGGTTAAAGATGTTCAATACGCTGCCGCTTTCTGATAAAAGCTCTTTTGTATTTGATACAAGGGCAGATGCCTTCTGCCCTGAAGGCCTGTCGGAGACTCGACTCTCCGAGCTGTCCAGGAATCTGTTAGCCTCTCTTATCAGCTCAAACACATGTCCGAGCGCAAGGGCAGTATTGAAGTCGTCATCCATTGCAGCCCGGAATTTTTCCCTGAATGAACCGGCCATATTTTCAAATGCCTTTTCAAATCCCCCCTTGCCCCCCTTTTCTAAAGGGGGGATGGGGGGATTATTTTCTAAAGAAGCGGTCATACTCAGGGAATCTGCAATCCTCATAACTGTTGTGTAATATCTGTCTATCGAAACCTCTGCCTCTTTCAGCTGCTCGTCAGAAAATTCTATCGGGCTTCTGTAATGTGTCGAGAGCAGGAAGAATCTCACAACCTCGGGGTCATACCTGTCCAATACCTCCTTAATTGTGAAAAAGTTTCCGAGAGATTTGGACATCTTCTCCTTATCGATTGTGATGAAGCCATTATGCACCCAGTATTTAACAAATGACTTTCCTGTAAACGCCTCTGACTGTGCAATCTCATTTTCATGGTGAGGGAATATCAGGTCAGCGCCTCCGCCGTGTATATCAAAGCTTTCACCCAGATGCTTTATTGACATTGCCGTGCACTCGATATGCCAGCCCGGCCTTCCATGACCCCAGGGACTTTCCCATGCAGGCTCTCCTTCTTTCGACGCCTTCCACAAAGCAAAGTCCATCGGGTCTTTCTTCCTCTCATCCACTTCAACCCTTGCACCTGCAATCATGTCTTCCTTGTCCCTTTTTGAAAGCTTTCCGTACTCATCGAATTTGTTTACCTCGAAATAAACACTGCCGTTCCTCTCATATGCATATCCCTTATCCACAAGCCCCTTTACAATGTCAATTATCTCTTTAATGTGCTCTGTAGCCTTCGGCTCAACATCAGCTCTGGCAACTCCGAGGCTGTCCATATCTTTATAGAATTCCTCTGTATATTTCTTTGCAACCTCGTTCCATGGTATGCCTTCTTTTTTGGCCCTGTTGATAATCTTGTCATCAATATCCGTAAAGTTCCTCACGAACCTGACATTAAACCCTTTGTATTTAAGATATCTCTGTATAACGTCAAACACTATTGCGCTTCTTGCATGCCCTATATGGCAGTTATCATAAACAGTGACGCCGCAGACATACATATTCACCCTGTCTTTCATCAATGGAATAAAATCTTCCTTCCCGCCTGCAAGGGTGTTATAAATCCTCATTCTTCCTCCTCGTTGCGAGTCGACCCCGGCTATCTTTTCGGTTTTCTCCAGCGACTCGAGTCTCTTAGTAATTGTATCTATATGAGTTTCCATATCCTTCAGCTTTTCAGCAACAGGGTCCGGAAAATAATCATAAAATTCCACAAGCCCGTCTTCTGTGGTCATTCTTATGACCTTCTTCCTCGTTATCCTCCCGGGTACGCCAACGCAGATGGAATTATCCGGAACAGGCTTGAGTATTACGGAGTTGGCGCCGATGACAACATTATCGCCTATTTTTATTGCGCCGAGTATCTTTGCGCCTGCTCCTACTGTTACATTATTGCCTAAGGTCGGATGCCTTTTCCCCTTTTCCTTGCCTGTGCCTCCGAGTGTCACTCCCTGGTAAAGCAGGCAGTTCTCGCCTATCTCAGCAGTCTCTCCAATCACAACTCCCATGCCGTGGTCTATAAAAAAACCCGGACCAATCTTTGCCGCGGGATGAATCTCTATGCCTGTAAAAAATCTTCCAATCTGTGAAAACAGCCTCGGAAATACAGGTATTCCTGCATTCCAGAGGATATGGTTTATTCTGTGCAGGAATATTGCATGGAACCCTGAGTAGGAAAGCACAACCTCAATGCCGTTTCTCGCAGCAGGGTCTTTCTCAAAAACAGCCCTGTAATCCCGTCTTATGTTCTCCCCGAAGCCCATGGGGCTATTATACAATATTATCACTGTATATTAAGGCGTTTATGATTGTATAATCAGTGATATGCAAAACAAAAGTTCTTTCAAGAATTTAACCCGCAAAAGAAACCATCCGGCAGGCATCTCAGAGAAAGTTATCAGGCTTGTTCAGATTTATACACTAATCGCTCAAGGCAAATACCCGTCTGTAGGGAGATTACAAGAAAAATATGAGGTTTCTAAAAGAACAGTGCACAGATATATAGAGATAATAAATTTTATTGACCCTCTGGAACTTGACAAAGAGAGGAACGGTTACAAATTTATTAATGGCGACAGAATCAAGAAACTCAGCCTCTCGAATGACGAGTTTTTAATTC
>Ga0214473_10010787_pt1 | contig 10738 bp, 8 predicted proteins | sample RVTome_7_FD_203509 | JGI IMG/M metagenome (GOLD analysis project Ga0214473, IMG submission 203509) | Soil microbial communities from uranium-contaminated site in the Upper Colorado River Basin, Wyoming, United States - RVT98D197 | ecosystem: Environmental > Terrestrial > Soil > Contaminated >... | reverse complement strand
GATTTGGCTCCACGCGATCCTTGCATCGGTGAAGATACTGGAGATCATCAGTGATGTGAGAGATCTGATTTAAAGAATTCAATAAGCTTTTGGACTAAACGGTAGGGACCACACCTTTCTTGGAAGTGACAAGCCTCCGTACTCTCCCTACCATCTCCACTAACCCCCCTGGTAATAGCAAAACCACCACAACAAAGAGGATTCCAAAGACAAAAACATGAAGCTCGGGGAAAGTCCTTGCAAATAATTCTTTGAAGATGGCGTAAAAGAAGGCTCCGACAATTGGACCGACAATGGTGCCGACGCCTCCTACAAAGGTGATCAGGAGGGCATCGAAGGTCCAGGTCGGACTAAAGGGAAGGTCGTGATAATAACTGACATGGTAAAAGGCGAATGCTCCTCCTGATAATCCGGCGAAGAAGGCGCTGATGAACAAGGCGATGATTTTTTGCCTAAAGGTGTTCACCCCGGAAGCCTTTGCGGCTTGCTCATCCTCCCTAACAGCCATCATTCCTAATCCGAACTTGGAATGACTGACCCAGTAGACGACGGCGACAGTGATCCCAGCCAGAATCAAAAAGAGATAATAACGAGGGATCAGGTTGTAAGTGGCGATGTAATCTCCGGGCAAATCAGCTACGGTCGGAAGCACATTGCCAATCGTGATCTTTAATATTTGTCCCAGGCCGAGGGTACCGATGGCAAAATAGATTCCTTTTAAGCGGAGAGCAGGATGCCCAATGATCAGAGCAAAGAACACTGTCACGATTCCACCGAAGAGAAAGGCTAAAAAGAAAGGATATCCCCAGACCCATAAAACCCGTGTGGTGATCGCTCCTACCCCAAAAAAGGCAGCGTGTCCTAAACTTATCTGTCCTGCATAGCCAGCGAGGATATTCCAACTCTGGGCTAAGCAAATATACAAATAGATAAGGATCATGATACTGATGATATCATTTCTTTTTATCAACAAGGGGACGAAAGCGAGAAAGACGCCGATGATGATACTTAAGAAAAGGATCTTCCACTGACCGGACAACTTCTCCTCCTTAACCCATGCTTTTACCGAACAATCCCTGGGGTCTCAACTCTAACACTAAAAGAAAAATAATTAGCCCGACGACTTCCATGTAGGGACCGACGAATAGTGTGCTGGCCGACTCAATGGCCCCCAACAGAACTCCGGCCACGAAGGCTCCTCCAATGTTCCCCAACCCGGCTAATACCACAACGATGAGGGCCTTCAGTGTCCACTCCAAACCCATCGCTGGATGAATCGCATAACCAATGCTTACAATGGTTCCGGCCATCGCAGCCAGTGCGGCCCCAAGAGCAAAAGAGATCATAGAGGTTTTCTCGATATTAATACCCATCAACGCTGCAGACTCCCAGTTTTCCGTGGTGGCCCGGATGGCCTTACCGAAATAGGTCTTGGTCAGAAACTGGTGGAGGGCCAGAATAACAATGGTGGCCAGGACCAAACCGGAAAAACGAATGAAGGGAAAACGGAGTCCGAATAAACTGAACCCCCATCCTGAATATAAAACGCTCACGCTCCTCTCATCCGCGGTCCAGAGCCGAATCGCCAGGTTGTGGAAGATCAAAGAAAGGCCGAAACCGATCAGCAGAGAATTCTTTATTTTCATCTCTTCATGAAGTTTGGCCAACGGAGAAAAAAGACCTTTGTAAAGACCCAACCCAATTAGGAAAAGAATGAACGCGGATGGAAGCAGGGAGAGAAAAGGGTCGATGTGATAGAGGGAGAAGAACCAGAAAGTCGCGTATCCACCCAGCATCAGCAACTCGCCGTGGGCGACATTCAACATCTTCATCACCCCGAAGACAAGGGAAAGCCCTACCGCTGCTAATCCGTAAAGGCCCCCGACGAAGATGCCAAAAAGCAAACTCTGGGCGAAAACCTGCCAGCTCATGGTCTAAAACCCCTCAGGCCGATTCCGTGCCGAGATAAGCCTCTCGGATATGTTGATCATTGAGCATCTGCTTGCTATCCCCTTGGTTCACAATCCTTCCGTTTTCAACGACATAAGCGCGGTTGGCCAACTCCAAGGCTGTTCGGACATTTTGCTCGATCAGAAGAATGGTCACCCCCGAATGGTTAATCTGCCCGATCACCTCGTAGATAACCTTCGATAACAGAGGCGAGAGTCCCCATGAAGGTTCATCAAAAAGAAGGACTTTCGGTTTGGACATCAGTCCTCTTCCGATCGCCAACATTTGCTGCTCCCCGCCACTCAAGGTTCCCGCTGCCTGTTTCTTTCTATTCTTCAAGATAGGAAACAGCTCATAAACCTGCTCAAGTGTTTCATCCTTACAGCTACGACCTTTGGCAGTAAATGCCCCCATCTCTAAATTTTCTAAGGTGCTCATCCCGGGGAAAAGTCCCCTTCCTTCTGGAACCAGGCTAATGCCCATTTCCACTCTCTCATGAATCGCCATCTTTTCCATTGCCAGGCCTTCAAATTTAATCTTCCCTGCAAAAGGTCTTAACAATCCAGAGATGGACTTGAGTGTAGTGGTCTTCCCCGCGCCATTGGGACCGATGAGTGCCACAATCTCCCTTCCTTCGACCTTAAAGGAGATATCCCAGAGTGCCTGGAGATCCCCATAGGAGACATTTATCTTTTCTATTTCCAGCATCGGATTACTTCCCCAGATAGGCCTCAATCACCGCCTGATTTTTCACCACCTCTTTAGGGACTCCTTCGGCAATTTTCTCACCCGCATTGAGCACAATGATCCGGTCGGAGATTCCTAAGACAGCTTTCATGATGTGTTCAACCATAATGACTGTTATCCCTGAATCTCTTATCTTATTCACTAAATCCATCGCCGTTTCAGTCTCAGCCAAATTCAGACCGGCCATCAATTCATCCAACATAAGCAACTGAGGATGTGTTGCCAATGCCCTTGCCAATTCCAATTTCTTACGCTCAGCCATGGTCAGTTGAGAGGCCAGAATCTCTATTTTATTCCCCAAACCGACAAAGTTGAGGATTCCAACAACTTCTTCCTTAGCCTTTCTAATATTTTGCGCCGGATCTCTTCCATAGGCACGTCCAACCATAACATTTTGAAGGGCCGTCAATTGAGGAAAAGGCTTTACCAGTTGAAAGATACGGGCAATTCCTTGCCTGCAGATTTGGTGGGGAGAGAGGCCCGTGACATCCTTTCCCATGAAAGTCACTTTCCCTGAATTGGCTTTCAGGAAACCGGTGATGACATTGAAGAGCGTGGTTTTGCCTGACCCGTTGGGACCAATGACAGCGAGGATTTCCCCCTGATCTATCTCAAAATTCACCTCACAGAGGGCCATCAATCCCCCGAAGGATTTTACTAATCTCTCTACCTGTAAAAAAGGCATTTAAAAGGGACTCCTCTCAAAATAAAATGCAAGTCCAAGATGGAAATCTCTTCACAAACATTGAAGCTCCCCATCTAAAGGAGGAGCTTCAATGAAAGAATATTCAATTATCATTTTCTGAAAGGAGTATTACCTTTCCGACCATTTAGGCATGGGATAAACGAGTGGTGCAGTAGCATACTCTTTCGGAAATACAACCTCCTGTTTCCCTTTTTGCCATTGGACACCGAAGTAAACAACCACTCCAGTTCCATCAGGTCGAAACTTAAGAGGACCGATAACGGTAACCATATTCACATCAGCAAGGGCATCTCTAATCTTCGTTCTATCAAGGGTTCCGGCCTTTTCAATCGAATTGGCTAATGCCTGAACACAGGCATAAGCTGGACCTGTAATCACGTCAGCTGGCCGACCATACTTTTTCATATGGCTTTCGTTCAGTTCCTTAACCCCTGGAATCTGGAGCCCAGAACACCAGCCTGGGCCTAACACAACATAATCACCGTCTTTCCGCAACGCATTTCCCCATGCCATGGGATCGGGTGCTCGGTAGGCAAAATAGAATTTGGGATTGTAATCGAGTTCCTTCATTTGCTTGGTCATGGTAATCCCTTCGGGAGTAGTAGGACCCGTCAGCAATATCTCAGAGCCTTCCGCTTTAGCCGGCATAATAAGGGGCGAAAAGTCCTTCATCTCTCTGGGTTGATCTTTATAAATGGGCTCTCCATAACCGCGTTTGACCGCCTGTTCCTTCCACATATCGCCCAATTCCATTCCAACAGGCGCCTTTTCCATAAAGATGGCTACCTTTTTAGGCCTCTGTGCAGCGGGGATGGAATCCAAGATATCAAAGACTGCCTTTGCACAGTCAGGTGATTTGGGAAAAGGGGAAAAGTTGTATTTATATCCCTTCTGGTGGATGCTATAAAGATAAGTGGCGACCATCAAGAGGGGAACCTTATTCTTCTCGGCAACAGGAGCCTGTGCAGCGTGCATGGGACTCGAAAATCCTCCCAGGTAGGCGACCACATCGTGAGAGGTATAAAGGCTTTCCATTCTGCTGACGGTCAGAGTGAAATTCGATTCATCGTCCAGAAGAAAGAGTTCTAAAGGAATTTTTTTATTGAACTCCTTAACAAAAACACCGCCTTTAGCATTAATATGTTCTATCGCTATCTCATATCCGGATTTGCACATGGCCCCCCCAGAACCAAACGGCCCTGTGAGGGAACATGAAGAACCAAGTTTAATGGTTCCAGGAGCCTCCTTGGCGAAACCCCAAGAAGACAGCCCTGCCACTGAAAACACACCCACCATTAAAATGACAAACATTTTTTTCTTCATTATCGCTCCTCCCTTCTACTTTTTTTAAAGGTTCTCACCCTGCCCAATGATAATTTTTCTTTCCTCCTTTCTAACCTCTCCATTCCCTCTCCTTTTTTTGCTTAGCTTTCAGATCAGTGTTTGACCCCACGTACCGAACCCTTATAAACAAAATCGTGTTTTTTGTCAAGTGAAAAATTGGACAAATCTAACTTCGACGGTGCTTAGCATTCAAGACCCGTGCCCGAAGGATATCAAAAAGAAGCTAAATGATTTCTAAGCATTACTGAAACAGAAGAGATGAAATGGTACTTCTATGCAACTCAATGTCGTGGTCCAACGATATATCGTTACAAATCCTCTTGACTAAAGTACGCACAAGTTCTATAATACCCTGCATCCGAACCAAGCCGATGGTCGAAGAAGACGAGCCAAATCTAACAAGGAGCAGAGATGGAGAAGGAACTTTCTACGACGCAGACCAAGAATGGACGTCTCTGGGAAAGACTCGACGGGATAGAAAGGTCAATCATCTTCTGTGCGAGCCGACTGGCTCCTCCCGTCTCTCTCGATACCCTTTGTACCTTCTGCGGTGCCCCCGCCACTATAGTCCTTGGCATAATGGAGGAGTTGAAGAGATTCGGGTCCGTCGAGGAGAAGAAGGGTTATCCTCGGGGAACATACTTTTACAAGAACGCCGATCTTGCACGTCTCGTGAACGGATCTGCTGTCTCCGGCCTCTCCCCGGAAATCCTAAGGAAGCTTATCGATCACCACCTCTCCCGGCCTGGTGCAGAGGATCAAAAGGTCCTGGTCCTTGCCGATCTGTATCGAATGCTCGATGACCGCGTGGATGGTTTTGTTTACGCCGAAAAGGCCGCCAAGCTCCTCAACGACAGTGGTGATCTGCACGCAGCCCTTGTGCATTACGACTACCTTGCAGGGCCTCTCGAGGAGGGCAAAGTCGACAAGAATAATGTTGACCATGTCATCACAGGACTTTTCGGTAAAGCAAGGTGGTGTGAAGCTCACTCTGATAGCCATGCGGTGGTATCGCTATGCGTCCAGGTCTGTGATCTTGCCCGGGCGTATAAAAGGGAGACAGCCTTCGCGGCCGCCCTACTCGATCTCGGTCTTCACTTCCTTATACGGGAGGAGAACAGGAAGGCCGAGCGCTATCTGCGAAAGGGCCTTCAAGTTGCCGAGAGGCTCGGAGACCGGTCCCTGCTCAGGAGGGCAAGACTGTTTGCCGCCGAGGTATCACACTGGAAGGGAGAGGTTTCGAAGGCATTGCTTGACTACGAGGACTCTATCGGGGGAGTCGAGGAGTTCGACGACGAGAAGAGCCTGGTGGCCAAGGCCCGCCAGGGACTGTGGTACGTTGTGTGGGGAAGAGTTGCAAGGGGAATAGGGATAATCGAAGCGGTTCGCGCAAGAACGCAGGCGCTCAACCTGCAGTATACCACCTTCTTCTGCGATTACCTGATGGCTCTCGCCTACCTGGAGCTGAAGAAAACATCCATGGCGGAGTTCTATCTTGAACGGGCATCGGATTTTCCCCGTGATCGAATCGGTCCATTCATTCTCAGTTTCATCAATATGGCCAGGGCCTATTGTCTGTTCAAGAGGAAGGATTTCGAAGGAGCCTTTGAACTCCACAAAAAAGCAGCAGAACAAGCAAAAACAACGTCCATTACAAGCCACCATATGGGCTGGGTCTTTGAGTACCTCGACGGCCTCGAAAGACAAGGCTTCTTTCACGACGAAATCAATTTAGACGGTGAGGTGAAGCGCGCCATCGGCGGCGACGACATCTACACGAAGGGAATCGCCCTCAGATATCGGGCCATGAAGGCACTTGGACAAGGGCAGCCTATGACCGGTGTCCTCGCAGACCTGAAGAAGAGCGAGCAATACCTGAGCAAGGCAGGGGCTGAACTTGAACTGGCGCGGACCAGAATGGCCCTCAGCGAGGTCTATACAAAAGAGAGTAACGAACCTCTGAGCCAATCATACCGGAAAAGCGCAGCAAACTTCTTCGCCGGTATGGAAGGGGAGGACGTTTTTCCGGACGATCTCATTTCCGTCATATCGGGCGAGAAGAAGACGGAAGCAGCTATCGAGGCAATGATAAGCATCAATGAATCATTGGGGAAGCTGCGGGAAAAGTCGGTCTTTCTGGAGCGGTCCCTCGGCCTGGCAATGGATTTCTCCATGGCCACACGAGGGGCCTTCTTCGAGATTTCAGCGGAGGGGAAGCCGGAGATCGTGGTTAGCAGAAACCTCGACCTCCCTTTGATACGAAAGGACCAGTGGTGGCCTATATGCGAGCTCGTGGTAACTGCGGCGAGACACGCAACCGAGGCCGCGGTACCGGGTTTGAAGAGATCATTCCTCATTTCCGACGAGGCACTGCTTTCGAGAGGGATCAGCTCGGCTCTGTGTCTTCCTGCCAAGCTAGGAGACACCGTTCCAGGTTACCTTTACCTCGACAACCGTCTCGGAGGCGAACCCTTTTTACCCTCTCAACGCCCCTATCTGCGGCTGCTTTGCAGCCAGATCGGGGTGGGTCTATCGAATATCGCATTCTGTGCCGAAACAAGGGAGCTCAAGGAGAGGTTCGAGGATGAGGCGATTTTTCACCGGGAAGAGATGGGCATCTCGCGTCCGTTGGAGACAATCATCGGAGCGTCGGATGCCATCGAACGCGTGAAGGCCCTGATCCGGAAGGTGGCACCCACTGACAGTACGGTGTTGATCGTCGGTGAAACAGGGGTGGGCAAGGAGTTGGTCGCCAAGGCCATCCACAATCTGAGCGGACGAAGGGAAGGTCCTCTCATCCCTGTGAACCTCGTTTCCTTTCCCCAGGAACTCGTCGCGAGTGAACTCTTCGGCTACGAAAAAGGTGCCTTCACCGGGGCGAAAGAGAGGCGCAGAGGGAGATTCGAGCTTGCCGGCGGCGGTACTCTCTTTCTCGATGAGGTGGCCGACCTCCCCCTCCCGATCCAGGCGAAACTTCTCCGCATCCTCCAGGAAGGTACCTTCGAACGATTGGGGAGCGAACAGTCGATCCGCTCCAATTTTCGGCTGATAGCAGCAACAAACAAGGACCTCGCAAAGGAGGTAGAGAAAGGGCGGTTCCGTCAGGACCTGTTCTATCGGATGAACGTTTTTCCTATTGCCCTTCCTCCTCTTCGTGGAAGGAAGGCGGACATCCCATCCATTGCCTCCCACCTCCTCGATAAGTACAATCAGAAGATGGGTAAGAGGATCCGGCGAATACCGTCGCAAGAGATGGAGAGGCTGCTCCATTATGGATGGCCCGGAAACGTAAGAGAACTCGAACACGTGATCGAGCGGGCGGTCATCATCTCCGAGGGCACATCTATCGATTTCTCCGAATTGGATCGCCTTTCAGGGACTGCCGTTCCGGGGAGCGATAGGGAGAGCATGCGATTAAGAGACATGGAAAGGCAGCACATCAAGAAAGCCCTCGTGGTATCGGGCTTCAGGATCTATGGGCCCGGCGGGGCCGCCGCCAAACTCGATCTCAAGCCAACCACGCTCTGTTCCATGATGAAGAGACTGGGGATCGGCAAGCGGTACGACGAAACATGAAACGATGTTGCCTTTGTGCCGGTTCGACGGAAATTCGCCTTTGGATAATACTGAGAGCCCAATTAGGCGGTGAAGGTTGAGCCCAATCTCGTCTTGAGAGGGACGGAATTGTCTGGTAATGGAAAGGATGAGGAGATGTCCATAGCCGTCGTGGGAATGCTGGATGAGCGGGAGGAAGCCCTCCGGATCATCAAAGACCGGATTGAGAGACTGGGCCATCAAGCCATCCTGATCGATGTGAGTATCGGTACAGGTGCCATCACACCGGATTTGAAACCGGATGTTGGAAGCGACGAGGTGGCCCGCCTTGGCGGAGGACCCATTGAGACCATTAAGAGAACACTCTCCTCGGAGAGGAAAAAGCCCGTCTCCATCATTGCCGAAGGATTGGCCAGAAAGGTATTGGATCTTTATCAATCCGGGGAACTGGAGGGCATCATCGCAATTGCAGGAATGACCGGTACATTCATTTCTATTACCGCTATGAAGGCTTTGCCCTTTGGAGTGCCCAAGCTGCTTATTTCAAGCGCAACAGCCAACCCGGCCTATGCAAACAAGTTTGCGGACTATTTCAGATTGAAGGATATCACGGTAATGCACAGTGTCGTCGATACCGTGGGCATGAATCCTCTGGTGAGGATGTTGGCCACTAATGGCGCCAATGCCATTTGTGGAATGGTGGAAGGTTTTGAACCCATTCATTCAGAGACAAGGCCGGTAATCGCAATTACAGAGTTCGGTTTCGTGGACAAAGGTGCGCATTACATAAGGGAACTTCTTGAAAAGGATTACACCCTTGTCTCTTTCCACGCCACCGGCCTGGGCGATCGCACCGCCAGGGACATGGTTAGCCAGGGACTCTTCCAGGCATTCATCGACCTAGTCCCTGCCAGTTTCAGTGAATACCTTTTCGGAGGGACCAGGGCTTCAGGACCGGACAGGTTGGACGGAGCCCGCGACTTTAATATCCCTTATGTCCTCGCTCCCTGCGGGTTCGACATGATAGGCTGCGGTCCTATTGAGAGGAAGGACAAGGGAGACCCCCTCTGGGAATCCAGGAACCTGGCGGCAAGGAAGTTCCTGGTTCAGGATGAGTTCCGGGTGCAGGCAAGAACAAATGTGAATGAGATGGAAATCATTGCCAGGTCCGTTGCTGAAAAGCTTAACCAGTACAAAAATAAAAGACGGGTTAAATTCGTCATTCCGAAGAAGGGATTCTCTTCGCTCAGCGTGGAAGGAGGTATTCTTTGCGATCCTGTGGCCGATCAAGCCTTCATTGCCGAGTTGAAAAAGAGCCTTGCCCCGGAGATCAAGGTTTATGAAGTGGAAGCTCATATTAATACACTTGAGTTCGCCAGCGTAGTCGTCGAGGCGCTCCGGGAGAGCTTTGGGCATCAAGACGAAAAACCCAGTGAAACATCATGATGGAATAAACCCCGACAGGCCGATTCATACTCGTCTTAGTCAGGTGGCACTCTCTTTCGAATCTGGAAAAATATCCTCCTGGTCTCTATGCGGGCAGAAATAGCATTTTCGGAATTCAACGGCCTTCCTTTTTCGCTTTGCAATTTTTTTCTATCACTTTTTGCCATCAACCTTTCCTAATTTATAAGATTCCAATTCGAAATCTTGAGCCCGATTAAGCCAAGGCCCAGACGAGAATGATACTTACATTTAGCCATACATTTATATTGCACTATGATTTCTTGCATTTTATAATGTCCAAATGGAGAAGACCCGTTATGAAGAAAAAAATAAACTACACAAATGAACCAATGGATGAGCTCAGAATTGTAAAGGATTTCCTTCCCTCGCCGGATCAACTGGTTTTGAAAGAGGATAAAGTAAAAATCACGATTTCTCTAAGCAAAGAAAGCATCAAATTTTTTAAGAAGGAAGCGGAAAAACATCACACATCGTACCAGAAAATGATCCGAAGAGTGATCGATTTCTATGCCTCGCAATATCAGAAAAGTGTTTAATCGCGGGGGTAATTAAGGCAGCAGGATTTCGATGAGATGAGGCCCTGACTCTTTGAGGGCCTTGCGCAGTTCCCGGGCGAAGGCCTCCGCAGTGCTGACAGTCACGCCGGGAACTCCAAACCCTTCTGCTATCCTCACCCATTCGATTGCAGGCTCTTTCAATTCCACGAGCGCCCTGGTCTTAAGGCCGGATGAGATCCCTGAGCGCTTCAGCTCCATCTGAAGAATCCGGTAGCTCCGGTTGGAGCAGATCAGGGTAACAACGTTAAGCCTTTCGTGTGCCTGCGTCCATAGCGCCTGCATCGTATACATGGCGCTTCCATCTGCCTCCAGGTTAATCACCGGCCGATCCGGACAAGCGATGGCAGCGCCGGTGGCACAGGGAATCCCCTGTCCGATCGATCCACCCGAAAGCGTAAGGATAGTATGAGGG
>Ga0214473_10010786_pt1 | contig 10738 bp, 14 predicted proteins | sample RVTome_7_FD_203509 | JGI IMG/M metagenome (GOLD analysis project Ga0214473, IMG submission 203509) | Soil microbial communities from uranium-contaminated site in the Upper Colorado River Basin, Wyoming, United States - RVT98D197 | ecosystem: Environmental > Terrestrial > Soil > Contaminated >... | reverse complement strand
CCGAGTTCTCCTGGTCGGTCCGCTAGACCGTCTCGTCCTCGGTCTCGCCCGGCCACGCTCCGGTCATCCGCATGAACCAGATCCGCGCCCCGCGATCGACGAGCCCCCGGACGACGGCGAAGATCACGCTCTGGGCGACGAGCGCCGTGATCAGCAGGGCCCACGACGCGTCGCGCTCGCTGGGATCGGGCGGATCGTCGTCGGACACCCGGCTCCACACGAGCTCGAACGACTTCTTCGAGATGAAACCAGCGATCAGGCCGGAGACGATCGCAACCGGGGCAAACAGGATTCGCTGCATCATGCTTCTTCCTTTCTGCGCCTGGCGTGCAGGATCACAAATCTCATCGAGAGATGGCGGACGTCGCGTATAGGATCAGGCGACTTGCCCCCCCAAAGGGGCGCGACGAGGAGGAGGTTCACGTGGGTGGGAAGCTCGTGGCGCCGTTGACCGGCGTCGCTTTCATCGTTGTCGTGATCATCGCCCTGCTGATCTCCGGCGGCGAGCCGCCATCGGCGGACGAGCCGGTGCAGGAGATCATCGACCACTACGTCGACAACAAGGACTCGGTCGAGATCGGCGCGTTCGTCGGCGTGGCGGCGGCGGTCCTGCTGATCTTCTTCGGTGCGTATCTGCGCTCGGTGCTGAGCGCCGCCGAGGGAGGGAGCGGGATGCTGTCGGCGCTGCCCCTCGTTGGGACGGCGATCGTGGCCACCGGCCTGGCGATCGACTCCACGATCACCATCGCGCTCGCGGAGACGGTCGAGGACATCGAGCCCGCGGCTGTGCAGTCACTTCAGGCGCTGTGGGACAACGACTTCGTTCCCCTGGCGCTGGGGATACAGGTGTTCCTGATCTCCACCGGGCTGTCGGTCGTGCTGTACGGCGCGTTGCCGAAGTGGCTCGGATGGGTCGCTCTGGTGCTGGCCGTGATCGGGTTCACCCCGATCGGGTTCGCGGCGTTCCTCGCCACCGGGATCTGGATCCTGGTCGTTAGCGTGATGCTGACGATGCGCGTTCGCTCGGAGTCGGCAGCCGCCTAACGCGAACGATCTGACTCGGCGCCCCTGCCCGCTGTCGGGTGGGGGCGTTGGTCGCTCTCGGGCCGGGCCGACATCGAGCCGTGACCGGCTCAGCGCCGCCGCTTGCCCTGAAGGGCGGCCTGGACTTCCGGCGTTTCGATCGCGACGTTGACCGTCGAGCAGCGCCCGCACTTGACCCGCACCTTCTTCGTCATGTACATCGGGTCCATCGCCTCGGCGAGCACGTTGCCGCACTTCACGCAGGCGTAGTCGTTCGGGCCGTTGCCGTGGAACGCGGGGCGGTCCGGGTCCTCCTGGATCGCGGTGCCGCCGTCGGGCGGCACCTCGCCCTCGCGGACCTCCCGCATCGCGACCGTGGCCATCTACGCGTCGCCGAGCTTCCCGGCGAAGTCCGTGATCAGCGCGTCGAGCACCCCGACGACCACCCCCTCCCCCATCGACGCCGCCTTGCCGACGATCTGCGCCGAGGTGTGGATGTTGCCGCCGCCGTCGTTGAGCTGGAACGTGACGTCGGCGTTCGCGTGGCCGTCGCCGCCGACCTCCTTCGACTTCACCCTGATGAGGGCGGTGTGGGCGGCCGCGTCCTTCTCCGCGATCTCGACGGTTCCCGCGAACTTCATCGACATCGCGCCCATCTTCACGTCGATCTCGGCCTTTACCGAGTCGGGCCCTGTCGCCTCGACCACCTTCCCGCCCTCGACGCACGGGACGATCCGCTCGAGGTCGGTGATCGTCGCGAAGCCGTCGTCGATGGACTTGGACGTGGTGAAGGAATGATCGAGTTCAGTGGCCAACGGGGCTCTCTCTCCTTGGTCGGATTGGTCGATATATGCTCGCCGCGTGTCGCCTCCGTCGGGCACATACGAGCTCGGGCCCGACGACGTCACCCTCTCGGTGCAGACGGCGCGCGTGGGCGCCGCGGCGAAGGCCGGTCACGACCTCCTGCTCCACGTCACCTCGTGGACGGCGAAGCTGGTGCTCGACGGCGACCCGGCCAAGTCGAGCATCGAGCTCGAGGCCGAAGCCACCTCGCTGCGCGTGATCGAGGGCACCGGAGGGGCGTTCGAGCTCGGCGACGACGACATCGCCAGCATCCACCAGACGATCGACGACGAGGTGTTGATGGGAAAGCAGATCAGCTTCCGCTCCACCTCGGCGCAGGCCGCTGACGGCGGGATCCGGTTCGACGGCGAGCTGACGATCGTCGGGACGACGAAGCCCGCCTCGTTCGAGCTCGAGATCGGCGACGACGGCGCGCTCAGCTCCAAGGCCACGCTGACCCAGAGCGAGTGGGGAATGAAGCCGTACTCGGCGCTGTTCGGGGCGCTGAAGGTCGCCGACGAGGTGGAGGTCGCGGCCGAGGGCCAACTTCAGTCCCGGTAGACGGCCTGCGCGTCGAGGCCGCCCTCGACGCCCGGCGGAAGCGGGCCGGTGCCGTGCGCGTACAGGGCGATGTCCTCGATCGTCCGCGCCTTCTCCGGGTCGCTGCCGTCGCCGGCGACCCAGCTCCCGTTCGACCAGCTGAGGCCGTCCGGGTCGGTCTCCAGGGCCGCGCCCGCGAGCAGTCGCGCCTTGTCGCGGATCCTGGCGCTCGCCGTCGTGGTGGCGGCCGCCGTCCCCGCGGACGGGCTGGTGTTGAATCCGTGGCCGTCGCCAAACCGCGCGGTGTCCGCCGGGATCACCTTCACGTCGAGCGCCGGGACGCCGAGCTCGGCGGCGACGAGCGCCGCGTACTCCTGCTCCTTGCCATCGGAATCCGTCGTCAGGCTGAGCACCATCTTCCCGGTCGGGTGCACTCGCAGGAACACGGCTCGATAGGCCTCGTCAGCCATCCTCATCCTCCTCCTCGTTGGTCTTCGACTCGCGGCGCCGGCGCTCCTGGTGCGCGGTCAGCGCGTTGTGCTCCTCCAGATCGCAGAAGGCGGGCTGTGGGCCGCCCTGCGGGTGCGGCGGGGCCGCCGGCCGCTCGCATCCGGGGTAGATGCAGGTCTTCGTCTCGGTGGTCATTCCTCGGCCGGCGTGGCTGGACTTGTCGGGGGCGCCCAGCCCGGTGTCGTCTTGCCCCGGCGCGGACCGTATCCGCTCGGCATCGCTACGGAGCTGCCGGCCACCGGGGTGGCGCTCGGCCACGGCTCCTCTTCATCCGCGGCCGCATCGCGCTCCGGCAACGGCTCCTCGATCCTCACCGGCTCGCCCGCGATCGCGTCCACCACCTCGCCCAGGGCCTCGAAGCTGTGTCCGCTGACGAGCGCGTCGCAGTGCTCCAGCGCAGCGACCATGCCGCCGGCCCGAACCGAGAACTCCTGCGCTCCGACGCGCGGGTTCACCCACACGATCCTGTGCGCGAGCCGGGCGAGTCGCTCCATCTCGCGGCTGACGAGCGCCGGGTCGCCCCGCTCCCACCCGTCCGAGAGGATCGCGACGACGGCCCCGCGCGCCATCCCGCGGCGCCCGTGACGGTCGTTGAACTCCTTCAGCGCGTCGCCGATCCGGGTGCCGCTGGACCAGTCCGGCGCCGCCGCGGCGGCGCGCTGGATCGCGCGCTCCGGGTTGCGCGAGGACAGCGCCCGGGTGAGACGGGTGAGGCGGGTCGCGAAGACGAAAGCCTCCGCGCCGGGGCCGGTCGCCGCGGCGCAAGTGAGGAACTGCAGATACGCGCGCGCGTAGGGCTCCATCGACCCGGAGATGTCGCACAGCATCACCAGCCGGCGGTTGACGATCCGGCGGCGGCGGCGGGCGATGTGGACCGCCTCGCCTCCGGTACGGAGGCTCCTTCGCAAGGTCCGCCGCATATCGACGCCCTCGCCGCGGCGGCCGCGCTCGAACCGCCGCGTGCGACGTAGGGGCGTCGCGAGCCGCAGCCGCGACATCAGCCGGTACAGCCGCGCGAGCTCGTCCGGCTCCAGCGCATCGAAGCTCTTCGCCGCCAGCACCTCCTCGTCCGATGCCATCGCCACCGGGACCTCGACCTCGGGAAGATCATCGTCGGCGTCCCCGGTGCGCGACGGCGTGGACGCCACGGGCGTGCGGCGGTCGCCCGGCGCCGAGTCCTGCGAGGAGGACTCGCGCTCGTCAGCCGGTCGGTCGTCGGGAGGCGTGGGAACCGTCCGCGCGTCGCTGACGTCGGCGTCCTCGGGGACCGGGTCGGCGCCGAAGATCGCGCCGAACACGGCGTCGAAGGCGGACGCCTGGGCGCGGTCGGTGACGAAGATCGCCCGCGCGGTCCAGTACAGGCGGCGGCGGCTCTCGGGGCGGACGAGCGTCAGCGCGCGCGCGAGGGCCGCCGAGCGCTCCGGGGTGACCGGCAGGCCCGCGTCGCGAAGCCGCTGACCGAACTTCGCCGCGAGCGGCGACAGGTCAAGGTGGATCGTCTCCACCCCGAAGGTCGGCTCGGCGCCGTCCGCGTCAGCCACGGCCCCGCGCGAGCTGTTCCAGGCCGGCCGCGCGGATCACCTCCTGGTCCTCGTCGTACTTCAGCACCGATCCGAGGGTGAGGTCGATCGTCTCCGGGTCCAGCTGCTCCACCCCGAGCAGGCTCAGGGCCGCGAGCCAGTCGATCGCCTCCGCGATCCCCGGCGGCTTCTGGATGTCGCTATCCCGCATTCGCGAGACCGCGTCGGCGACCTGGACCGCGAGCGTCTCGGAGGCGCCCTTCACACGGCGGCGCACGATCTCGACCTCGCGCTCGGGCGTCGGGTACTCGATCCAGCGGTACAGGCAGCGGCGCTTTACCGCGTCGTGGAGATCGCGGGTGCGGTTCGAGGTGAGGACGATCACGGGTGGGTGGGTGGCGCGGATCGCGCCGAGCTCCGGGATCGTCACGCTCGCCTCGCCGAGCAGCTCGAGCAGGAACGCCTCGAAGTCGTCGTCGGCGCGGTCGATCTCGTCGATCAGCAGCACCGCGGGCCGCGGGCCGGGATGCTCCAGGGCGCGAAGCAGCGGTCGCCGGATCAGGTACTCGGGGCCGAACAACTCCTCCTCGTCCACGGTCCGGTCGCCTGCCTCCGCGAGCCTGATCGCGAGCAGCTGCCGCGGGTAGTTCCACTCGTACAGCGCCTCGGCCGCGTCGATCCCCTCGTAGCACTGGAGGCGGATCAGCGGCGTGTCGAGCACCGCCGCCAGGGACACCGCGGCCTCGGTCTTCCCCACCCCCGCCTCGCCCTCGAGCAGCAGCGGCTGCGGAAGCCGGAGGCTGAGGAACATCGAGGTCGCGAGGCCCTCGTCGACGAGGTAGTCGACGGCGGCGAGGCGCTGGGCGAGCGTCTCGGCGTCGGGGACCAGCGCGCGGATCTCGTCGTCTGCGCTCATGTCGGGGTCAACGCCTCGAGGACCGCTCGATAGTCATCCGGGGTATCGACGTCGCGGGGGACCTGGCCCGCGATCGGCACGTCAGCTACCTCCGCCGAGCGCTGGTCGAGCAGCCGCCACACGCCCTTGTCGCCGTGCAGATCGGCGAGCGCCGCGTACGTCTCGCGCGCGAACGCGAACGGGTGGCCTCGGCCGTCTTCGTATTGGCACGCAGCGAGGGGGGCGTCGCCCCGGCCGGCAAGGAGCGCGCGGACCGTGTCCGCGCCCACCCCCGGCTGGTCGCCGAGCATCAGGACGAGCAGCTCGGATCCGGGATCGACCGCCGCGATCGCGGCGGCGATCGAGGAGGAGCAGCCCTCGCCGTACTCCTTGTTCACCACGACCTGCGCCCCGGTCAACTCGACGCCCGCGCGAACCTCGTCCACGTGTCCTCCGATCGCGACGATCGTCTGGTCGAAGCGACACTCGCGGGCGACGCCGACGACGTGGCCGAGCAGCGTCCCGTCTCCATAGGGGAGCAGCTGCTTCGGGCGTCCGAGGCGCGTCGAGCCGCCCGCGCCGAGCACGAGCCCGGTCACGAACGGCGCCCGGTCAGCCGGCGACGGAGGCATGCTCCTGGGCCTCGAACGCCGCCTTGCAGCCCTCGCCGCAGAAGAAGATCGTCGCGCCGTCGCGCTCCACCGACAGCGTGCTCTGGACGGCGGCAACGGTCATCTTGCAGATCGGGTCGACCGCGACCGCGGGCGCGTCCGCGGCCGGGGCGCCCGAAGCGCCTCCCTGCTCGCCGCGGCGAACCGAGACGATCCTGGCGAGGATCGAGATCGCGACCTCGCCCGCCGCGTGCGATCCGATCGGGATCCCGGCCGGGACCTCGATCCGCCCCAGCAGCTCCTCGGCGACGCCGTCCCGACGCAACTCCGCGAGCACCCCCGCGCCGCGCTTCTCGCTCGCGACGAGGCCGACATAGGGAACGTCCGCCTCGAGCGCCCGCCGCAGCGCGTCGAGCTCGTTACGCCCGTGCGCGGCGATGACGAGCGCCAGGTCGGCCGCGGCCGGGAGCGGATCGCCCTCACCGCCCTCGGTGGCGACCATCTCCAACCCCAGCTCGGGGCCGATCCGGACGAGCGCGGCCGCGATCGGCGTGTCGCCGACGACCAGCACCCGCGGCGCGGGCGGAGCGGGCTCGAGGAAGACCTCGATCGTGCCGCCCGACAGGCACGGGTTCGCGACCGTGACGACGCTGTCCTCGTTCGCGACCTCGGTCCCATCGGTCGCCGCCTCGCCGTCGGGGTCGGGGACGATCCGCAGCAGGACCGGCTCCTCGCTTCGCAGCGCGATCATCGAGTACGCCCGGACGCTGTGCTCCGCGCACACCCCGCCGACGAATCCCTCGATCGTGCCGTCGGCGAGCACGAGTGCGACGCTGCCGGCCTCGACGCTCGTCGGGTGCTGCACCCGGACGACCGTGGCTGTGACGAACGGCTCCCGAGCGGCGGCGAGCTCCTGCGATCGCCGCGACTGGGCCGGGGAGATCATTGCGGTGGCTCGGCGCGCCCCTGCATCGCCGCCCACACCCGGGCCGGGGTGCACGGCATGTCGATGTGGTCGACCCCGTGAGTCTCGTGCAGCGCGTCGATCACCGCACTGACGATAGCCGGCGGTGAGCCGACGTTCGGGGACTCGCCGACGCCCTTCGCGCCGAGCGGATGGTGAGGGCACGGCGTCACCGTCTCGCCGAGCTCGAAGTCCGGGCACTCGAGCGCGGTCGGGATCAGGTAGTCCATGAACGACGAGTTGAGGCAGTTGCCCTCGTCGTCGAACGAGATCAGCTCCATCAGCGCGATCCCGACGCCCTCGGCGAGGCCGCCGTGGATCTGGCCGTCGACGACCATCGGGTTGATCCGCACGCCGCAGTCGTCGACGGCGATGAATCGCCGGATCGTGACCTGTGCGGTGTCAGGGTCGATGTCGACGACGGCGATGTAGGCGCCGTAGGGGTAGGTGAGGTTGGGCGGGTCGTAGATCACCTGCGCGTCGAGGCCGCCCTCCATCCCGGAGGGCATCTCCTCGCCGCTGTACGCGCGCTCGGCGATCTGCTCGATCAGCGCCCCCTGCTCGGGGTCCCCCTTCACGTACCAGCGACCCTTCTCCCACGCCAGGTCCTCGGGCCGCGCCTCCAGCATCGTCGCCGCGATCTGGCGCGCCTTGTCGCGGACCTTGCGCGATACGACCGCGACCGCGCCGCCCGAGACAGGAGTCGAGCGGCTTCCGTACGTGCCGAGGCCATAGGGGGACTTGTCGGTGTCGCCGTGGCGGACCTGGACGTCCTCGGGCGGGATCCCGAGCTCCTCGGCGACGATCTGCGCGAAGGTCGTCTCGTGCCCCTGGCCCTGGGTCTGGGCGCTGATGCTGACGACCGCCTTCCCGGACGGGTGCACCCGCAGGTCGGCGCCGTCGTTCATCGACAGCCCGAGGATGTCCATGTGCTTGCGCGGGCCGGCGCCGACGCCCTCGGTGAAAAACGAGACGCCGATTCCCATCAGCTCACCCCGCTCTCGCTTCTCCGCCTGCTCGCGGCGCAGCTCGTCGTACCCGGCGATGTCCATCGCCACCTTCATCGTCTTCGCGTACTCGCCGGAGTCGTACGTCCACCCGGTCGTTGTCTCGTACGGGAACTGCTCCGGCTTGATGAAGCTCTGCATCCGAAGGTCGATCGGGTCGGTCTTCATCTCGCGCGCGAGCGCGTCCACCATCCGCTCCACGAGGTACACGGCCTCGGTGATCCGGAACGAGCACCGGTAGGCGACGCCGCCGGGCGCCTTGTTCGTGTACACGGCCTTCACCTTCACGTGCGCAGCCTCGAGGTCGTAGGAGCCGCACACGATGTGGAAGAACCCGGCCGGGAACTTCGTCGGCTGCGCGGTCGAGTCGAACGCGCCGTGGTCGGCGATCGTGTCCACCCGCAGGCCGGTGACTTTGCCGTCCTTGGAGCAGATCTCCGCGTGCATGATGTAGTCGCGCGCGAACCCGGTCGAGACCAGGTTCTCGGTCCGGTTCTCGACCCACTTCACCGGCGCCCCGGCGACGATCGAGCCCGCGATCGCGCACACGTATCCGGGGTACACCGGCACCTTGTTCCCGAACCCGCCGCCGATGTCGTTGCACTGGATCCGGATCATGTGCTCGGCGAGGCCGGCGACGTGCGCGTACACGGTCCGGTGCGCGTGCGGCGCCTGGTTTCCGTTGTAGATATCGAGCTGACCCGTCTCCGGGTTCATGTCGGCGATCATCCCGCAGGTCTCCAGCGGCGCCGGGTGGCAGCGCGGGTAGATGATGTCCCGGGTGACGACCGTGTCGGCCTCGGCGAAAGCCCTGTCGGTGGCTGACGCGTCGCCGGCCTCCCACAGCGGGGTGGCGAGGTTGTCGCGCTGGCCCGACTTGTCGTCGCGGATCAGCGGCGCGTCGGCGTCGAGCGCGGTGCGCGCGTCGACGACCGCCGGAAGCGGGTCGTACTCGACGTCGATTAGCGACAGGGCGTCGTTGGCGGAGTACTTGTCGGTCGCGATCACGAACGCGACCTCCTGGCCCTGGAACCGGACCTTGTCGCCGGCGAGCACGGCCTGGGTGTCGTAGGAGATCGTCGGCATCCACGCCAGGCCCAGCGTCTCGAGGTCCTTCGCGGTGACGACCGCGGCGACGTTGGGGTGCTCGAGCGCCTTCGAGGTGTCGATGGAGACGATCCGCGCGTGCGCGTACGGGCTCCGCAGGAGGGCGCCGTGGAGCATCCCCGGGAGCTCGATGTCGTCGAGGTACGTGCCCTGGCCGCGGATGAAGCGCTCGTCCTCCTTGCGCTTCAGGCGCCCGAAGCCGATCGGCCGCTCGGCGCTGGGGCTCGGAAGGTTCTCGACGACGGCCATGCTCACGCCTCCTGTCTCGTCGCGGACTCCTGCGCGGCCGCCCACTGGATCGCTCCGACGATGTTCTTGTACCCCGTGCAGCGACAGATCGAGCCGGAGATCGCGGTCCGGATCTCCTCCTCGGATGGGTTCGGGTTGCGGTCAAGCAGCGCGCGGGCGGTGATCTCCATTCCCGGGGTGCAGAAGCCGCACTGCAGCGCGTGAAGCTCGTGGAAGCCCTGCTGGACCGGGTCGAGCTCGCCGTTTCGCTCCAGCGACTCGACGGTGCGGATCTCGTGCCCGTCGCACATCGCGGCCAAGGTCGTGCACGACTTCACCGGCTCGCCGTCCATCAGCACGACGCAGGCGCCGCAGTTGGAGGTGTCGCAACCCCAGTGCGTGCCCTTGAGACCGAGCGTGTCGCGGATGAAGTGGACGAGCAGCATTCGCGGCTCGACGTCCTTCGAGACCTGCTCGCCGTTGACGGTCATCGACACGTTCATCGTCAGGCCTCCTCGTTCATGGCGCGGGCCGCGGAGCGGCGAAGCGCGCGTTCCGTGAGCACGCCCGCGAGGTGGCGCTTGTAGTCGACCGGCCCGCGACCGTCGGGGGTCGGGGCGCAGTCCGCCGATGCGATCTCGCCCGCCTGTGCGAACAGCTCGTCGGACGGCTGCTTGCCCCGCAGGACCTCCTCCGCCCGGCTGAGGTGGATCGTCGTCAGCCCGACCGCGCCGAGCGCGACCCCGGCGTCGGCGATCGTGCCGCCGTCCATCCACACCGCGGCCGACGCCGCGGCGATCGCCCAGTCGCCCGCGCGCCGCTCGACCTTCTCGTGGGCGCTCCCCGCGCCCGGACGGACCGGAAGCCGGACCTCGGTCAGGAGCTCGCCCGTCTTCACCGCAGTCATGTAGGGACCTACGTGGAACTCGTCCATTCCGACGACCCGCTCGCCGTCGGCGCCGCGGATCACGACCTGTCCCTTGACCGCCGTGCAGGCGGCCGACAGGTCCTCGGCCGCGTCCGCCTGGCACAGCGAGCCGCCGATCGTGCCGCGGTTGCGCACCACCGGGTCGGCGATCACCCGCTCGGCATCCCTGAACAGCGGGAAGCGCTGCGCGAGCAGGTCCGACTGCAGCAGGTCGACGTGGCGGGTCAGCGCCCCGATCCGGATCTCACCGTCGGCCTCGTTCATGTAGGAGAGCTCCTCGAGGTCGTTGATGTCGATCAGGTGCTCGGGGTTGGCGAGGCGGAGCTTCATCATCGGCAGGAGGCTGTGGCCGCCAGCGATCACGCGTGCCTCGGAGCCGAGTCGCCCCAGCGAAGCGATCACGCCGTCGACGCTGGTGGCACGCTCGTATTCGAATGGTGCAGGTGTCTGCAAGCCGGTTCTCCTGTCGATCAGGGACGGGGCGGGAGCCGCTTCCGGGGGGCGCCGATGTCCTCGCGCTGCTCGTACTGCTCCGGGGCGTCGGTGCCGATCACCGGTGAGC
>Ga0214473_10010785_pt1 | contig 10738 bp, 14 predicted proteins | sample RVTome_7_FD_203509 | JGI IMG/M metagenome (GOLD analysis project Ga0214473, IMG submission 203509) | Soil microbial communities from uranium-contaminated site in the Upper Colorado River Basin, Wyoming, United States - RVT98D197 | ecosystem: Environmental > Terrestrial > Soil > Contaminated >... | reverse complement strand
ACGTCGGCGAGCGGCAGCGGGTGGTGTGGTTGACGTGGCAGCAGAGCGAAGGTGGCGCCGGCCTGCTGTGCGTTCGCTGCGGCTACCCGATCCCTGATCTCGTGATGGGGTGCAAGGCCCCGTGTCGCAACTGTCGGTTTCTCTATCCTGCAGGCGACTGTTCGGATTGAGTGCCAATGTCAGAAAGGGCAGGCAATCTCACGCGATCGATCATCCCGACCGGCATGACCCTCCGCGGAAAGATCGAGGGAACGGAGGAGTTGACCGTTGCGGGGACCGTGGACGGCGAAATCCATTTGCGCGGGACGTTGCGCCTATTGGAGAGCGGCTGCGTGCGTGGACGGGTCTCGGTGTGGGAGGCGTTGATCGCGGGGCAGGTGGACGCGACCCTGATGGCGTCGGAACGGGCTGAGATCTTCTCCACCGCCCGGGTCGAGGGCGAGATCCGGGCCAGGCGTTTGACGATGGCAGAGGGCGCCCTGGTCAACGGCAGAATGATTTCCGGCGCTCCCACTGCGCATCCATCTCGACTTGAGTTGATTGAAGAGGCGGTCCGGTGGGAGGAGGCCCGCCGGCTTCCAGCGGACGAGAGCGGCGGGGCTGGCCGATGATGGTGTAGCAGGAGCGAGGGCTGGCCGACACTATGGTGGGGAAACTGATCCGATGGCTGATCGTCCTCCCGCTCCTGGGTTTAATGCTGTATGTCGGCTACCCATTCCTCCTCAAGGCGATTGGCCGCTACTTGGTTACGGAGAATCCGCTGCAAAAGGCCGACGCCATCGCGGTGCTGTCGGGGGACGGAGGCGTCGCTCGAACGCTCGAGGCGGTAAGACTCTACCAGGATGGTTATGCCCCCAGGATCATCTTGACACACCAGGTTCTGCTGAAAGGGTACGAGGCCCTGCCGCGGTTGGGGATCAAGGTGCCTGAGGAGCGGGACATTCAGTTGATGATCCTGGAGAGGATGAGGGTTCCTCGGACGGCGGTCCTGCAGCTCACGGAGCGCGCCAACAGCACCCAGAGCGAGATGGTCTACCTCACTCGCTTCTTGAACCACCATCGGGTGCGTTCGGTTATCCTCGTCACGAGCAAGTCGCATTCGACGAGGGCACGCAAGATCCTGGCCGGGACCACGCGCGGGCAGATCGTGATTATCAGCCGGCCCAGCCGATACGATACCTTCGATCCCGAGGGATGGTGGCGTTCTCGCAGGGATGCGACGGAGGTCCTGGCGGAGTACGAGAAGCTGATCAACCACTGGGTGCAGTCGGCGGTCTCCAGCGTCACCGGATGGCTATGGGGGGGTGATCGCTCTGCCGCGCAGGCCGAGGCCGGTTCTGACTTCCCGGTCCTGCGTGGGGAAGGGCGACGCGCAGGGGTCAGGCAACCGTTGAGGGCAAGGGGCGGCTGCTGGTGTTGAGATGGAGAGTCCTTGGCTATGGAGGCGTTCATGGATGGAGGGCGCGCTATGACAGATAAGAGAGGGATGTTTGACACGATTCGAGGGGTATTGGGGTCAGCCGGTCCGGAGCCGGCCCGGCAATCGCCGATAATTGAGGTCCCGATCATCCCGTTTGTGGTAGGAGAGAAGATCCAGATTCACGGGGAGTTGACCGGCGAAGGCGATATCCAGCTCATGGGCGCCTTTCGCGGCACCATCGACCTCATGGGGACGATCGTTATCGGAGAAACGGCGCAGGTGGAGGCCGACATCTCCGCCACCAACATCATTGTTGGCGGTCACGTCAGAGGCAACCTGGTCGCCGCTGGACGTGTCGACCTGCTTCCGACCGGTAGCGTGACGGGGAACGTCAAAACCGGAAGCATCGCCGCCGCTGAGGGCGCCTCCTTGAAGGGCGAGATTGAGATCGATCGTCGCGCCGGATCTGAAGTCGGTTAAGCCTCTCATAAGGTCAGTTCAGGGGACCTCAGAGGAACGTTCGGCAGATTCAACGCCAGGGTTTGGCTTACCATCGGCCACACGAGGCCCAACCGCACCCTCGACGACACGGCCGATTGACAGAGCCGACAGGTGCCGGCTCTAGGGAGCAAAGGCAGTGTCGTTGTGTTGCCGCAGCCTCTCACCTCCTAAGGACGGAATGGGGGGAGATCGATGCTGATAACCATCCTGATCGTGCTAATACAGACAGTGGCGATGACCGCCGGTGACCTACTGCTGGCCAAGGGGATGAAGCAGGTAGGTGATATCGCTGTGCTGAGCCCGACAGTCTTCCTCATGAAGATGTCTCTCACTCTTCGAAACCTCTGGGTACTTACCGGCGTCGCCTTCCTGGCGATATCCTTGCTCCTCTGGCTCGCAGTTCTTTCGCGTGCCCCTCTCAGCTTGGCCGTTCCGATGACGGCAGTCGCCTACGTTCTCAATGCGTTCGCCGCGAAGTACATATTGTTGGAGGCAGTCTCTGCCATGCGATGGACGGCCACGGGCGTCATCGCCCTCGGCGTCCTCCTGCTGATCAAGAGCTAGTGCCGTTCCAACTTGTTGCGGCTACCCGTCGATAGGAGCCCCGCTAAAAACCATCGCTTTCTCTAGCCTCACCATTTTGGCGTAAATAGTTGGAACGGCACTAGGGCGGCCCATCCGGTGGGCAGTCGAGCGGCTCAATCTGCCAACCCCCGTACCTCTAGGCGCGCCCAAAGGTGGGCTACCCCAAGTGGAAGCCGACAGCCGTTGAATCCGAATGGTGACCCGCGAGAGGGGGGCCAGAGGGAGTTATCCACATCAGAAAGGTTGGAGTTATTTCCACATGGTCGGCCGGTCTGTCTCTTGTGCTAGCGAATCAGCGAGAGGACGGCTGGGATCAAGAGGGTGAAGAGGCTGACCACCCGCGGCCCATGCCATCCCCTGCTTACCCCAGAAACAGCCCACATAGTCCGATGATAGCCACAGCCTTCGTCGGCGGGTTTGTGCGGCGCAGACGTCGATGCCTACCTGACCAGCAAGAGGCGGTAAGCGGCGCGCGATGCGCGTCAGGCTGGTAAGGATCTCTCACGGCTTCTGCAGCATCATCACCCACTGATCGTGGCAGCCGTCGGTCAGCCCGCCCTCGGTGTGGAGGACGCGGAAGGGCTTCAGCAGGTTGATGATGTCGCTTTCAAGGAAGACGGTCCGCGAGGTGTCGCTGCAGACAGTGTTGGGCGGCGAGCGGAACCAGCTACAGCCGATGCGCCCTCCCGGCTTCAAGACGCGCAGGGACTCGTCGAGGTAGCGCTTGCAGACCTCAAGCGTCCCCAGGTGAGTGAAGACCGACGCGAACAAGATGGTGTCGACGCTTCGGTCCTCGACGGGGAAGACAAACTCGAGGGGATTGATCGTGCCGTCCGGGTTGTAGCGCTCGCTCTTGAGGTCGAGGTGGACGAACCGGAGGTTTGGCCACGGCGCGAATGCGCGCCTGCAGAACTCTACGCACGCGGCGATCGGCTCGACGCCGATGTAGCGCACGTCGCGCGTCGTGAGCGGGATCGCGAGCCGTCCGTTCCCGCACCCGATGTCGAGGATCGTGTCGCCCTCGCGCCAGAGCCCGGCTGCGCCGGAGCGCTCGATGATCTCGAAGGCGCTATCGTAATGAACCTCGGGTTTTTCGCCCTGGAGGTGCCATTCGGTAGTGGTGGCGAGGAGCTGGAGCCATTCCTCACGGGAGCGAATCAGAGGTCCCATAGAAGAAGGCGGTGGAGACCCGGGATGCGCTGCCGCTCCACCGGGCGAACACCCCCCCATCTTTCTGCTCGGCCATCCTCACCCTAAACAAAGCGCCCTTGGTTCCCAAAAGTTCCATGAGGATAGCCACCTTTCCTCCCTCTGTCAATTGTCAATAAAAAGGTCGTGGAGGCGGGCTTCTTGGACAGAAGAGGGAAGTCAAAGTGGAGCTTTTTCCCAGACCTCCCACTCCCGGTTTCAATGCCTCAAAACAGACCTTTTGGTTTTTCTCGGATCCAAACGGATTGCCGCACGTGTGTTATTACGGGAAACAGGTGTTGAGGAGGGCGCGGCAATGTCAGAAACTATATCAGAAACTATAGTTGATGCTTCGGAGAGCGAAACGATGAGACGGCTAGCGTTGCTACTGAGCGTGACCTTCGCCGTGGGAATCCTGGTGGGATGGTTCGCGGTGGAGGGGGTGAGCGGACATCCGGAGCCGGTGAAGCGCACTGTGCTCCTCAGAACCGATCTGGCGGGGATGGAGGGTCAGGAAGGGGTTATGTGGTTCATAGAGATCGCCCCGGGGGCGGCCACCGGGAAGCACTACCACCCGGGGCATGAATTCGTCTATGTCCTGGAAGGCGTCGGGCATACGGAGGTACAAGGGAAACCAGAGGCCACAGTGCGGGCGGGAGAGGCGGTCTACTTGCCGCCCGGGCAGGTAACACAGCACGAAGAACGAAAGCGCGACGGTTCCGGCCAAGGCCCTGGTCGTGTACATTGGAGAGAAGGGCCGACCTCTGGTCGTGCCCGTGCAGTAGACAGGACCTTGGCTGCGGCCGTTTGTTGATTGGCGCGCTCGAACCCGTATGGGCGATTCTCACCCACGGCTGACCTCGCCCCTGACATCGCAATCACCCGGGGCCCGTGGAAAAGATTGGTGACCCGTCGGGGACTCGAACCCCGGACTCCCTGCTTAAAAGACCCATCTCGGAAGAGCCGTAAACTGGCTCTGGATAAGGATTTCCAGCACTTATCTTTTATGGAGGGTTGGACAAGATTGCCCAACCTTGCCCATGCTGACCCCTGATTTGGCAACAGGCGGGCAACAGGGTCTCTGGTTTAGCAGCCCCAGGTTTCCCTTGCATGCCTAGTCCCGTTGTAGTATCATTACAACACAGAAAGGAGGTGAGAATGTGGAAACCAGCTTCGGACCCTTCTTCCACGCCAGACGGATCGCCACGGGGCTGACCCTGCGCCAGTTCTGCCAGAAATATGAACTCGATCCGGGCAACGTCAGTAGGCTCGAACGAGGCATCCTCGCGCCCCCAGTCAGCCGGAAGAAGCTAGAGGAGTACGCTCGATACCTAGGGCTCAAGCGTGGAAGCGATGACTGGCGACACTTCATCGACCTGGCAGCCGCGGGACGGGGCCGGATCCCGAGTGAATTGATGGCGCGAAAGACGATCGTGGACAAGCTCCCTGTGCTCTTCAGAACCCTTCGCGGGAATCAGATCGATGAGAACATGCTTGATGAAGTCGTGAAGGCAATTCGGAAGAGCCGCCGTGCCTGAGGAAATCAAGGCCCCTGTTCTGTCTTACGAACAGATCCGTCGCGCCGCCGACGCGTTCCTTTCCAAGCATCACCCGTCTCGCAACCTGCCTATCCCCATAGAAGAGATCGTTGAACTCCTGTTGGCGATCCATATAGTTCCCCTTCCGGGCTTGCAGGAAACGTTCGAGATCGAAGCCTTCACAACCAGCGATCGACGAGAAATCTACGTTGATGACTTTGTGTACAAGAGTCGCTATCGCCGGTATCGGTTCAGCCTCGCGCACGAGGTGGGGCACATTACCCTGCATAAAGAGCTGTATGATGCTTCGCAGTTTCAGTCTGTGAGGGAATGGAAACACTTCATCACTGAGTTCCCTGCAGACGAGTACACCTGGTTCGAATACCAAGCCTACAGCTTTGCGGGTCTCGTCCTCGTCCCGGGGAAGGAACTCAAGCTCCATGTAGAGCGGGCCGCCCGGGCCGCCTTGAGGCACCGGATTGATTTCCACGACGATCTAGCATGGGAGTACCTCGAAGATCATGTCTCCGACGCTTTCGCCGTCTCTAGAGACGTGATCCACAAACGGCTGATTAAGGACGGCATTCGAGATGTGACGTGGTTGAGGAGCAGGGGGCTTGTCAAGTAGATTGGGCGCACGAAGACGGGTTCCCATAAAACCCGCGAGAATCGCCGCAGTCGTGGGAAGTGCGAGGACCAGGAGATGGTGATCAGCATACTTAATAGTTAGGCGGTCATGAGCATCATTCAGCTCTATAGTGAGGCCCTAACGCTCCTCGAGGAATCGTTCCACGCCCTTGAGAGGCGCATCGAATCCCCCGAGCTCCGCCAACTCGCCTTTGGCGCCGCCTATCGCTACCCCACGCAATCCATCGAGGCAGCGGTCATCCAGAAGCTTGCTCGCGTCATCAGCGGACTCAACGCCTGCATGGTCCTTCTCGAGAAGGGCCTGGTCCAGGAATTGGCCGCACTCCAGCGTATGCTCGACGACTTCTGCCAGGATCTATTCTTCCTTTGTCAGCCGCTGGTTGGCGGAGAGCGGACTACCCTGCATGACCAGTACCTCCAGTACTTCTACCAGGAAGAGATCGACTCTCACGGAAACCCGTTTCTATCTGAACAGAACCGCCCTCAGATTCCTCGAAAGAAGATTCAGGCGGCAAACGCACGCACCAACGAGGCTCTGCTCAACCTGAGCGACGCGCAAGAACTAATGCGGTCGCTCAACAAGGCCTACAGTGGTTTCGTCCACGGAGCCTCTCCTCACATTATGGAAATGTACGGCGGTGCACCGCCACGATTCCACGTGTCCGGGATGCTCGGCACCCCACGGATCGAGGAGTTCACAAAGAGCCTCTGGCACTACTTCCATCGCGGGTTGAATACGGCGGCGCTGGTCGCGCAGGGCCTCGGCGACAGAAAGGTAGCTCAGAGAATTCTCGAATTTCGTGGCGAGTTCGAAGACAAATCGGGCAAGTCTGCGAAGGGCGAAGCATCCGCTCTCATGGCGAGGGTCAAGGCGGTTCGAGACCCGAGCGATGCGTGAGTCCTGCGAGCAGCCGCGCGCGCCCGAATGGCCGCCTAACGGATCGCCTCGATGGTTCAGCAGAGCAGGTGCGATAGACCGACGTAACCACCATTCAGCCCCCTACCCTTCCGGAGGGGAAGAGCCGAACCCACTCGGCCTGGGGGCTAAATGCGTGCCTTGCTGTACCCGTCTGCACCCCAGGTGCATCCACGCAACGCGTCGGGAAGATTGAGGGGCCGGAACTTGCTCGGCTCCGGTGACCCGGGCCCCGAGCGGCCGCGAGAGCGGGCGAGCTGCGGCAAAGATCCCCGCCCCTCGCCGACCATGCTGGTCACAGGTTTTTAAAACAGCGGTGACCGGCTCACAACCGCATCTCAGCAGGGTCTATCTCTGCTTTTCGGCGATACAACACCTTTGTAGTCAATCCGTCTCTGTAGTAGCGTTGGTAGGAGTCCACCTCTTTTAGGTTCTTGCCCTTCGGCTCAGGTCCGGCCATGTTGATCCCCCCAGGGGGTCCAGTACCCACCTATCGGAGAAGGTGGCAGCGACTGTGAGCGACGAGGAAAGACGACATCAGCGGCATCCGTCAAGGCGTGCCGGAGCTTTCCGGAGGGGGGTTCTCATGCGGCATGTCTCTACGGTCTGGCGGGCGGGCGTCTTCGCGGTCCTTGCACCAACCCTGTTGAGCTCCTGTCTGATAAGGGCGCTGTCTTCGTCAAGTCCTACGTTGGTCGCGCAAGACATACCGGCCGGTTTCGATTTCCCGGCTGATGAGAATGTGCTGCTTGGCCATGTTTACTCCGAGAATCGGCAGGCGATCCGCGAACACGCCTGGAATATCTGGGCCGGCCTCACCCAACAGTCACGATCGACCCACAACGGTAATCCGCTTCCGATTTGGGAGACGTGGTACTCGGCAACCGAGGTATTTGAGCACCGCTATAAGACCAGCACGGAACCGGCACCCCGCAGAACCTTCACGCGCCACCTCGAAATCCCGAAACAATCCGTCCACAAGACGTCCTCCCGCAACGAGATATCAGCGGCGGTCATGTCTTTCGTCAAACTCAACCAACCTGCGGCACAGTTCATCTGGGACAACAACTACTATCTGAGAAGCGCGCTGGACGACTTGAACGCCAGGTTCAACGAGAACCACGCTCCGGTGGAGCAAAGGCAGATCAAGCCGCTTCCGCGGACCGCGGTGGCGCTGAAAATCGTGTTCTGGCTCATCAAGAACTCGGACAGCCCTCAGAGCAAAGAGGGCCTCACCGCCCTTCCCTACTGGGATTCCAACTATTCGCCCCCGCCCGACGGGCAGACACCGACCCACCTGACCTGGCCGAAGTGCGTCGCGGTGGACCCCGCCGGCAGGCATCCAGTTGGTTCGAAGCAACAGGTCACCTGCAATGGGCGAAGCGGCGTCGAGGCAGAGGTCGTTAGATTGAATCGCTTTTATACGTCTCGGCTGACCACCAAGGAGGACGTGGAGAACGCCAGACACTTCATGACGGTGCTGTCGGGGGCGGGGGGCGAACAGGAACGGTTCGTGACGAATCAAGGCCAGATCCCGGAGTTGAACGATTACATCGTACTATGCGCCATGCACGTGACGACGAAGGAGATGGACAATTGGACCTTCCAAACCTTTTGGTGGTCACCCACACCGGATGCTCCGCCTTACGGCGATTTCCGCACACCCAACGTAACGGGCGTCTGGAGGAACTATCAGATGTGCACCGCCTACAGCATGGTCACTCCACGGACTCCCACTGGCAGCCCGCACATCTGCTTCAATCCGTATCTGGAAACCGATCTGGGTCCGACGAAGCCGTACGCTGTCGGAAGCAGGTCCTACCCGCCTGACCCGATGGCGGGCACGCGGTCCAACTGTATGAACTGTCACATGCGGGCGGCCTGGCCGGCACCGCCCCCAACCAATCCAGCTAATGATGGCTACATTCCGCCTCACTATGGCGGCCTTGCCACATACGTGAAGACGGACTTCTTGTGGTCTCTCGTCTTCCACAGCCAACCCCAGAAGGGGAAATAAGCAGTCGAGAAGCCGTGGGCCCTTTGGAGTTACGTTCAAGCCGAGGAAGTTGCAAGAAGCTCCTGGTGGACCGGGTGACGTTCACCCCTGTTGAGATCGGGAACGGGAAGCACACCTATACGTTCAGCGGTGCGTTGAGCTACGGGGCGCTGCTGCGGGAAGTCACAGAATATTTGTATGGTGACCCGTCGGGGACTCGAACCCCGGACTCCCTGCTTAAAAGGCAGGAGCTCTACCGACTGAGCTAACGGGTCTCAACAGGCGGAAACAAGGTGGGGGAAGACTCCTAGGGGAAGCTTATCTCAGTGGAGGTCGGTGGTCAACCCGAAAAGGGCGGTACGCGCTCTTAGCGCGCAAGTCCCCATTGTCGCATCATCGGCGTCGGTCGGATGATCGTCTGGTCCCGGCGCGGTCCCGTGGAGATGAGGCCCACCTCGACGCCGGTGAGGGCTTCAAGGCGCTCCACGTAGGCTCGGCAAAGGGCCGGGAGGCGATCGTACGAGCCGATGCCGGCAATGCTCTCGTTCCAGCCAAGTAGCTCCACATAGATCGGCTCGCACCCTTTCAGAAGACCTGTCTCGTTCGGAAACTCCTGGTGAATCTCCCCCTTCCGCCGATATGCGGTGCAGATCCGGATCGTGTCGCAGGCGTCCAGCACATCCAGCTTCATGAGGGCAATGGAAGACAAGCCGTTGACCCGGACACTGTAGCGGACGGCGACGGCATCGAACCAGCCGCACCGCCTCGGCCGGCCGGTTGTCGCCCCGAACTCCTGGCCCCGCTCGCGAAGCCACTCGCCCGTCGCATCGGCCAGCTCGGTCGGGAACGGGCCCTCACCGACGCGGGTGGTATAGGCCTTGGTGACTCCAAGAATGCCGTCGATCGCCAACGGACTGATCCCGGTCCCGGTGCAGGCGCCCCCTGCCGTGGCGCTGGATGACGTGACGAACGGGTAGGTCCCGAGGTCGATGTCCAGCAGCGTCCCCTGCGCCCCCTCGAAGAGGATACTCTTGCCGGACCGGATCAGATTGTAGATCACGAGTGAGCTGTCCACTAGGAATCCTCGGACGCGCTCGAACTGCTCGATCTGCTCCGCCGCAACTTTCTCTCCATCGAGCTCTCTCAGTTCCTGGTGGTGCGGGAACTGGGCCTGCTTTTCCTCCAGATTGGCGCGCAATCGCTCCCTGAAGAGGGCGAGGTCGGTCAGATCACCGATGCGAATCCCCGTCCTCGCTATCTTGTCCACGTACGCCGGACCGATCCCACGTCTGGTGGTCCCGATCTGTCGCCTGCCTCGAAGCCGTTCCAGCTCGGCGTCCAGGAGCTTGTGATAGGGCAGAACCAGGTGCGCGTTCTTGCTGATGAAGAAGTTCTCCTCGATCTTGACATGCAGCTTGACAAGCTGGTCCATCTCTTGGATCAGGGCAAGCAGATCGATGACGACGCCGTTGCCCAGGATGCAGACCTTCCCTTTCCTGAGGACCCCGGACGGGACCAGGTGGAGGACGATCTTTTCGTCTCCGACGACGACCGTATGGCCGGCGTTGGTGCCGCCCTGGTAGCGGGCCACGGCATCGAAATGCTCCGAGAGGAGATCGACGACCTTGCCTTTCCCCTCATCGCCCCACTGCGTGCCGACGACGATTACGTTGGCCATCGCCGCTCCCCGCGTTCAACCTCGGTGCAGAACCGCTCGATGGGGACGCGCTCCTCGACCTCGGAGGCCAGGTCCCTGAGGATCAGCTCGTCCTGGCTGGCACCCGGCGAGCCGAGCACGATCGCCCGGCCAATCCCGGACGCCTTCGCGTAGTCGAGCGAGCCTTCCAGGTCCCGCTTGATGATGTCCCGCGCGGCCGAGTACCCCTGCTCTCGGAGGGTCCGAGCGACGCGCAGGGCGTGGCGTTTGTCCGGGTTGAAGTCGATGA
>Ga0214473_10010784_pt1 | contig 10738 bp, 9 predicted proteins | sample RVTome_7_FD_203509 | JGI IMG/M metagenome (GOLD analysis project Ga0214473, IMG submission 203509) | Soil microbial communities from uranium-contaminated site in the Upper Colorado River Basin, Wyoming, United States - RVT98D197 | ecosystem: Environmental > Terrestrial > Soil > Contaminated >... | reverse complement strand
TTCCAAAAAATCCTCGTTGCGGTGGCTGTGGTTTTTGTATTGGTTCCTGAATAATTATATCATCCATTATAAGTTCAACAGGAGGAGATTGCATTTCAACTGCACACCATTTACCCCCTCTTACATTCCACCAGCCGTATTTTTGCATATATTGTAATGTTAATTGATCTTCTTGTTCAAGTGTTCCTTCATGATAAATATGCAATACTTCTAGAGGTTGATATTTTTTTGTCCAAAGAGCTCCTTCATTTGAAAAATGTTCGGCAAATCTATCACCAACATCCCTTGCAGAATACCCAACATAAAACTTTCCATGTTCCAATTTAAGCACATATATCATTATACTAGACTTATATATATAAATATTATAATATTTTACATATAAAATCTAATAACCACAATCTAATTGTACTTTAAACAATATTCCAAATATAAACCCTAAAATAAATCCGGCCCAATTGTATTCATTACAACCATCGCTTGCTGGTTTATATAAAAAAATAATTAAAACCATCGTCATAAAAAAATTATCGGGACAAAATAAACCTAAACTTAAAATACTATGAACCATTATAGATGCTCCATAAACATTATCACCATCATATTCAAATATAGTAATTAGTGCCGTTGATAACATATAAGCTATTGGCACAAACCAAAATATATCATAAACCCATGTAATATATATAAGACAACTAAAATTAGTAATTAAATCAACATAGTTTTTATGAATAAATGATCTCATCCATATTGGATATGATCCCTCTTTTTTTATTAACATTTTAAATTTATTATATCATCCCAAATATAATTAAATTTTTCAATTTTTTATTTTATTGCAAAAAATAAAAAAAATAAAAAAAATAAAAAAAATAAAAAAAAAATAAAAAAATAAAAAAATAAAAAATAAAAATAAAAATAAAAAATAAAAATAAAAAAAATAAAAAATAAAAATAAAAAATAAAAAATAAATAATAAATAATAATTATTTATAAATATAATTTTTTAGTTGTTTTAAAAATTCTTGAGGAAAATCCCCTAAATTTTTGAAACATAAGATCAGTGTATATATTTGTTTATTATAAACATTATTCATTAAATATGAAATATTTTTTGTTATGGGAACTTTATGAGGGATAAATGGGATTTTGATTTTATGATATGGAAACTTAATATGAACATGTGAATGAGCTATATGCAAATCACCTATTTTTAATGCATTATTGAGATAAGGAGTATAGTAATAGGATCCATTATATGTATATTCACATGAATAACTATCATTAAAAGATAAACCATCTATGACATACATATAAAATCGATGTTGAGGTTGATCTTCTCCATCTGGATCATTTATAAAACAATCACACTTGCAATCATCATTATGATATAAACCTTTACAATCACATTTATCACAATCAATTCCATCAATGTTATAAAAATTTATTAAGCTTCGACAGTTTAATATTTTATGATCTTTATAATAAATATTAAGTTTATCATTTATTTGAATATCAAATTTATTCCACCACATATCATTCATTGGGAATGCCATATACTCATGATGTCTTTCTAAGGGCCAAGTGGCAAAATTACCATATAATTTAAATATTGGTAAAATTCCAGAATTAAATGCATCTATATCATATGGTCTATAATCGCAATCAGTTATCAATATCCCATTTATCATATACAATTATAACAATTTATTATAATTATATATCCAAGATTTTTATTACTCAATTTTATTTATAAGGTATCAAATATGAAACTATTATGATAAAAAAAAATTAAAAAATAAAAAGATAATAAATAAATAAATATTAAAAAAATGTTAACAAACTAATATTAATTATGTAAAAGTGTTGCGCCCTGCATACTACAAATATAAATATATAATGTGATAATATGTTCATATAAATAAGATAATTTGATATGATTTATACATTTTATATAACATTCTATTTTATATCTTAGTCTCTGCGCGCGCAGAGACTAAGATATAAAATAGAATGTTATAATTAACATCTATAATCATATTTAATATTAATGATTTTAGCTAGATGATGATTTATATAATAGTAAGCAGTGCGCAATTATGTACTGAAAATATAAAAATAAATAAAAAATAATAAAAAGATAATTCGTTAGAATCCTGCAATATTCCTTAGATAATTTCTTTAGGCAATTTCTTTAGACAAATCTAGATAACTCCTTAACCCATTGCAACAACTCCTTATATGACCTATTAGACAACTCCTTAACCCATTGCAACAACTCCTTATATGACCTATTAGACAACTCCTTACCTGGTGCAACAACTCCTTAGATGATCCCATTAGATAATTCTTTGATTAATGCAAACAACTTATTAGATGATCTTAGACAACTCTTTGACTATTGTAAACAACTTATTAGATGATCTTAGACAACTCTTTGATTATTGCAAACAACTCCTTAGATGGCCTATTAGATAACTCTTTGATTATTGCAAACAACTATTAGCTAGCCCCATTTAGATAACTTCTTAACCCATTGCAACAACTCCTTAGATGACCCCATTAGACAACTCTTTGATTAATGCAAACAACTTATTAGATGATCTTAGACAACTCTTTGATTATTGCAAACAACTCCTTAGATGGCCCTATTAGACAACTCCTTAACCCGTTGCAACAACTCTTTTGACTATTACAAACAACTTCTTAGATGATCCCATTAGACAACTCTTTGATTATTGCAAACAACTCTTTAGCTAGCCCTATTAGACAACTCCTTAACCCGTTGCAACAACTCCTTAGATGATCCCCGTTAGATAACTCTTTAACTCGGTGCAGCAACTCCTCAGACTATTGTGATAATTCCTTAGATGACCTCATTAGACAACTTCTTAATAGATAACCCCTTAAAAAAATAAAATTAATAAATAAAAATAAATTAAAAAATAAAATTAAATAAAATTAATAAATAAAAATAAATTAAAAAATAAAATAAAAAATAAAAATTAATAAAAAATAATAAACTTAATTTTATATAATTAAATAAAAAATTGAACATAAATTATAATATTTATTATAAGATTATTAATAATTATTTTATATTAAATATTTATATATTAAAATGTCAAAAACAAGTAGAACAAAATTTATCTGGAATTGTAAATTATGTGATGCCATTATTGGTAGGAAACAAAACATGATAAGACATTTATCAAATATACATAAAATTACGAGTGATAACGCCCCTGATAATATGATATGTCATAATAGAAATAGTTTTATCGAATCAACACAAAATCAATCTGCATCATCTAATACATCAAGTTCAATTGATGATAATAGAACTAATTCTAATACATCTGATACGGCAATACCTAAATTGATTGATATAACTGATAAAAATATACAAATAAATGCACAAATAGCAGATTTATATACACATGTCGATAAAATAAATGATTTTGAAAATGAAATAAATGATTATACTGATACGATAAATTATATTGCATGTGATATTATTAATCATGATAAGAAATTTAATGAACTTGAAAATATGATAAAAAATCTTCAAAATGAAAATAAGCAACTTAATGATACATTACATGAAATAATATCTAAAAATAATATAAATACTAGTGATTAGAGAGTAAATTGATCTTATATAATCAATCAATATAGAAGTTACCAAAACCAGTCATATATATCGCTAATGAGTTGTCTGGCATGAAGCTAAAGAGTTGTCCAATGAGTTGTCTGGCATAAAGCTAAGGAGTTATCTGGCATAAAGCTAAGGAGTTGTCCAATGAGTTATCTGGTATAAAGCTAAGGAGTTGTCCAATGGTTTGTCTGGCATAAAGCTAAGGAGTTATCTAGCATGAATCTAAGGAGTTGTCTAAGGAGTTATCTAGCATGAATCTAATGAGTTGTCTGGCATGAATCTAAGGAGTTGTCTAGCATGAAGCTAAGGAGTTGTCTAGCATGAAGCTAAGAAGTTGTCTAGCAAAAATCTAAGGAATTATCTAAGGAATTGTTATAGAATCTAAGAAGTTGTTTAGCAAAAATCTAAGGAATTATCTAAGGAATTGTTATAGAATCTAAGGAGTTGTCTAGCAAAAATCTAAGGAGTTGTTATAGAATCTAAGGAGTTGTCTACGATTTACATATTGAAGTTGTGGAATGGTGTGGAAGCTCAAGTTCACAAATTTATAACAATATTAAATACATAAAATCCTAAACGGAGAGTATTATTTAAATATCATATATAAGTATATAATTTAATGAAAAAATCATGTAATCAACCATTGGTTAATGCATGGATTTTTTTAGATGAAGATGAACCACCAAATACTAATTATAATGATTCTAATAGTGCTTACCAAACACTTATTCAAAACAATATATATCAATCAATTAATATTCTTTGTCTTAGTTTCGTTAGTACTATTCCAACAGCATATAATACAGTGCCAATTGGCGATGGTTCTTCATATACAATTCAAATTGAATCAGCAAATCATCCAAATGGGTTAACTAATCAAGATTATATGATCAATATCATTCGAGATGCAAGGAAAAATAACCCAAATATTAAAATTATAGTTACATTGGATTGGAGTAATGTTTCTATTCTTTCAAATATTTTTTCTAATCCTGATTTCACACCATTACAGAATGCTCTATACTTTGCCGTAAACTTAGTTAAGTATTTGGATTATTATCAATTAGATGGTTTTGATATTGATTGGGAGTTGCCCATTTCAGATAGTATTACTCAGACACAATTCGCTTTAATTATCAATACTATAGGTACTTTATTCAAAATAAATCCAAATAAGCAATATTATTTGATACTTTCTGCGGCAGAAATAGGAAATCTAAATGCAGATGCAGTAAATAATAATATTGATTTTATAAACTTACAATTATATGGTGGTGCATCGCCACAAGATTTTATAAATGCAGGTATTAATAGTGATTTATTTGCTTATGGAGCTAAATTTGAAGCAGATATATCTGTTAATGATCCAAATGCAATGGGTTATCAAACTGCAAATAATGCTTATGAAGATAATAATAAAAATTATCATTATCCAATATTTACCAATTGGAGATTAAATTCTCAAAATTATTTGTTTGAACAATCTCAACAACAGCTCTTATACAAATTAGTATTCCCATAACTATGATTTATTTATTTATATTATAATTGGTAATTTATAAAAAACATAAAAAAGAAACATATATGTATATTATATAATGAAAATATTTCATTTTGGTTGTTGGGATTTATTCGGATGCCATGCAGATTATGTTACAAATAGTATTATTAATGATATAATATTCAAGAATGATTATGATTTTGGGTTTATATCAGGCGATAATATTTATAACTATTATGGAATAATAAGCAAGAAAAAAACTAATTATTCTATCAAAAAAATGACCAATGCAATAGAGTGTATTAATAGATTAAATATTCCTGCATTTATTGCTCTTGGTAATCATGATATTGATGATGATAATTGTGCTATGATAGAACTTCAGATGGAAACACCAACATTATATCCGAAAGTTCATCATGGTTGGAATATGATTAATAATTATTATACAGTTATAAGTAATAATAATATATTTATCGTAATTGATACCAATATATTAGATATAAAACTTCTAAAAAATAATACAAAAGCAGTTGATACCACATTTAAATGTTATAAAAAAATAAAACATAATGATAAAAAAGATTTAACTCAATTAATATTGGAAGATTATAATGAAATGTATCGGATGATCGATGATATTGATCTTGATCAATATAATAATGTGATAATGATTGGACATATACCAATTTTAAGTGTTAAAGAAAAAAGTAAGGGTGATATTGTCAATTGTATTTCTAATAATACCAATTTATTTACCGAGCTCTTTGATTTATTTATTAGTAAAAATATAAAAAAATTATATTATGTATGTGCTGATACTCATAACTTTCAACATATGGTATTTAAATATAAAAACTTACAAATTGAACAAATTATATCTGGAACTGGTGGAGCTTTATTAGATACCATTAAAAAATGCGATATAGCATCATTACCATCAGTTATTGATGATTTATATTCATTTAAATTATTGGATTTTAATCCTAATTTTGGCTATACTATGATGGATATTAAACGAAATAATATAAATATAGAATTCATTTCATTTAATTATGATATGAATCAAGAATATTTAATCAAAATAGAACAATCATTTGATTAGAATAATTATAATAAATATACAAAGAATTTCAATTTTATTATAATAAATATAATTGATATTTATTATAAATTTTTCATTATATTCTTATAAGCAGCTACTTCATCATCAGAATATGATTGATATTTTAATATATCTGATAGCATAATATTTTTTTCTTCTGCTGTTTGCAAATTATTTAATATATCATTAAATATAAAAAATAATGATAATTTTTGTGTTTTTATAACTGTTCTTATATCAACATAAATTAGCATTTCTCGTAATTGCTCCTCTGAAAATTGATTACTATATAATTTCCATTCAAAATTTGTTGTTAACATCTATTTACTAATTACATCTATATAACAAAAATATAATATTTTTTTATTTCAAAAATTTTAAGATCATCTTAGATTTATCTTAATTATAATGAATTATAATTTCATTTAATTTCATTATATTTTGATTATAAAATATTATTGCGTTTGGATTATTATTCTTATAACTTAAGAATTAAATTTTCTATGCATATTATATATAATAAATGTCAAAACGACTTACTGGTTATCAATTATTTACCAAGGAATTCACTGAAGGTAAACGAGGACTTTCTGGTGCAACTAATTTAAGGGCTGCTGCTGATGTATGGAACTCAATGAGTGATTTTGATAAGGAAGATTATGCCATTAGGGCTCAAAGTATTAAGGCCGGAAAAGTTCGAAAATCACCTAAAAAAGCTAAGGGTATTCCAGGTGCAACTAAAAAAAAATTATTCAAAGAAGAGTTCATGGCTAGATATCCTGGTAGTACAGCACAACAAGCATATGATTTATGGAATTCGCTTTCACAAAAAGAGCGTAATGCTTATATTGGTATAATGCAAAATGGCGGTGGTGGTATTTGGGATGGTGAACAAGTAATATGTAATCCTCCATATTATGATCCAAACCCATTCCCCAATATGTGTAATCCAAATGATATCTATTACGAAGATATTAAAGAACGATTTGGTTGCTGTGGTCCAAATGTTGGAAGAAATCATTTTTAAATGAATAGTTGGATAAACAAGTATTTTACAGAGAAAATTAATAACCTTCATAAGAATAAACATTCTTATGAATTATCATAATATGAATCATCATTGAAGGGGAAAATTCTCTATTAATTTTGCGCAAAAATACGTAAATTAATATATTTTAAAATATTATAGGGAAACTATACATCTTTTTTAAATTTTGGTCCCCCAAACGGACTAAAGCCTAACCTTATAGAATATGATAAATATATAGAGCATTAATATTTTATCCAAATATATAGAATTATATAGAATTATGATTGGATAAAGGTATATTGTTAGTAAATTTGGGGGAGCATATATAACTAATTGCGCCCTGCTTACTAATCGCTTAAATCAAGAATTGATTCAAATAATAATTTAATACTCTAAATTATCATTTAACTGCCTATTTCCAAATTTAGTATGAGGGGGAATTTCCCCCTCCAACACCCCCGTTTTGCGCAAAGATACATAAAATAATATATTTTAAAATATTGTAGGGAAACTATACATCTTTTTTAAATTTTGGTTCCCCAAACGGACTAAAGCCTAACCTTATAGAATATGATAAATATATAGAGCATTAATATTTTATCCAAACATATAGAATTATATAGAATTATGATTGGATAAAGGTATATTGTTAGTAAATTGTGGGGAGTATGTATAACTAATTGCGCCCTGCTTACTAATCTCTTAAATCAAGAATTAATTCAAAAAATTTAATACTCTAAATTATCATTTAACTTCCTATTTCCAAATTTAGTATCTTGCGCAAAGATACGTTAAATAATATATTTAAAAATATTGTAGGGAAACTATACGTTTTTTTTTATTTGATCCCTCATGTGGACTAAAGCCTATCAATTTAATATTTTTAATATTCTTAATATGTGTGATTTTTAATAAAAGAAAAGAATAATCATTATTCTATAATAGTTATAATTCATTACAATTTACTACCAACAACTCCTTAATACATTCAGCATACCATGCGATATTGCTTCTAAATTATAGCCACCTTCTAATGCTATCGCTAATTTGGACTGCACTGATAGTAATAACTTAATCATTTTACCATATCCTTCGGGTGTAACATTATATTCACCAATAGGATCACCTCATAAACAATCAAACCCAGCCGAAACTATTATCAAATCATTATCAAATCTGGTTTAAGCTCTTGTAATGATGGTATTATATAACTATTAAATAATGGTAAATACATATTATTGTTACCAATAGAGTAATTCAGTGGATAATTATTGTTCTAATATTTTTCTGTGCATAATCTGTCATACACTTAGTCATAAATATAGCAGTGCTATATCCAATTGCACATTCCAGGTTGCCTTCTCCAATTAGGGCGAATTCACTCATGATTTTTTCCAATGAGTTTAGTTTAAGATGATATTATAACATTATTAATATTTTTCATGATGGTTTTGATATTAGGTCTTAATCTAGGATTTTTATTTATCATCTGTATTATTAAATTATTTAATATTTCATTTCCAGAGTTTATTTGAGTAAAATCTTCATTTAATTTTTTCTTATAAATGCATTGAGGATCGTGGCAAAATTTGAATGGGGTAGTATTATTATTAAATAAGTAATAATATGTTATCCCTAAGGAATAAATATCAATCATAAATTGGTCTAAAAATGAATTACCTTTTGGTTTATATGTGTTTTCACTAGAAACATATTGTATTAATTCAGGTGCTATATAATTAGGAGTACCTCCTCCATGTGTACAATTTAATTGTGGTGGTATTTTAGGATATTGTTTCATAGTTTCATCTGTTACACATGCAAGATCCATATCAATTATAGCAGTCGATACACTACCATCATCATTAATAGAAACCATTGTATTGGCAGGTTTAATATCTCTATGAGCTATTCCCCGTTCATGCATTAATTCTAGAGCTTTAGCCATATCAAGCATTATAGATAATTTTTGAGACATTGATAGGGAGTTAGTTTGTATTTTGTCTAATGAATAGCCAGGTATAAAAGAATTAACCAATGCAATATAATCACTTGTCCACACATAGCCTAATAAACATGTTAAACCTCCAACACATGTTGTTGTTGTTTGTGCAAGTAATTGAGGAATAACGTTTTCTGCATATGCATTTCTCTTTTTTTTACTTAAACTTAGAATTTTTATTATAACTTTATTTCCTTGGCTGTCATATGCTTCATATACATCACCTGATCCACCAGCCCCTAAAATACCACCAAATTTATATCCTTGTTCTTCTATTTTTTGAATAATATCATTAGGTATATTATAATTAGTTCTTATGGTTTTTTTTGTAATTATAGGCTGTGGAGATACCCATGTATGTTGTGCATTCTTTGGAGCTTCCTTCTTAGGAGCTTCCTTCTTGGGAGCTTCCTTCTTGGGAGCTTCCTTCTTGGGAGCTTCCTTCTTGGGAGCTTCCTTCTTGGGAGCTTCCTTCTTGGGAGCTTCCTTCTTTGGACTAATATTAATAAAAATATTTGGTAGTGGTTTTTCAGGAGATTTTTTAATCATTTTAGCTTTAGGTGATTTGGGAGAAATAACATTAGATTTGTCTGAGGGATCAGATTTCACTATGCTTTGTGTATCCATTAATTTGACACAAATCACCTCTAATTCTTTTCTAGATGAAGCACTTATAATGCTCGAAGCATGTACTGGATATAATTCAATCAAAGTCTTTTTTAGTTCTGGAATATTTAATCCTCCTTGTGAAAATGATTTACTATTTTTGCATGCAAGAACCAACTTATGAAATACATTTTCCATCCTATATAACTTATATAACATTATATAATATTATATTTTCTGATAAATGTTCATTTTTTCTTTAAAATTCCAAAGGGTCGTTATAAAAAATTAATTATTCTTAAGTTATCCAAAGAATGCAAGAAAATAATTTTTGCAAGTAAAAAATGGGAAAAAAATGTTAGCCATTTCCTTTGTTTTTAAATTATATTTAAATACAAAAGTTTACTCTTTTTTGGGAGCTATAATTTTATTTGTTCATTTGATTTATTAAAATATCTATGTAAATCATTTTTTGTAATGGTTGATAATGCTACTTTGATATCATCTATATGATTAACATGATCTAGTTTTCTAAATTCACATTTTACCTTTGAAAATACCATTTCTATTGGATTAAAATTAGGTGAATAGGCAGCATTGAATTTCATACTTAAATTATTATTTGATGCCCATTCCTTAACTATTTTTGAATGATGAATTCGAGCATTATCCTGAAAAATAGTTTTCCCTTTAAATTTTGAATGATTTGATTTTAAAAAATTCAAATAACTAGCTCCATTAATAGATTTATCAGTTATATAGAATCCTACTACTTCGTTTTTTGTAACAGCACATAATAAAGAATATCTTTTTTTATTTTGTTTATGTTTTAAAATT
>Ga0214473_10010783_pt1 | contig 10739 bp, 7 predicted proteins | sample RVTome_7_FD_203509 | JGI IMG/M metagenome (GOLD analysis project Ga0214473, IMG submission 203509) | Soil microbial communities from uranium-contaminated site in the Upper Colorado River Basin, Wyoming, United States - RVT98D197 | ecosystem: Environmental > Terrestrial > Soil > Contaminated >... | reverse complement strand
CGCCGACGACCTTCAGTCCCGCTCGCCGGTGGCGCGCAAGGATGTCCGCCGCCGGGATCGGCCGGCAGAAGAAGAAGCCCTGCCCGAGCCGGCAGCCGCTCTCCAGGAGGAACTGCCACTCCCGTTCGGTCTCGATGCCCTCGGCGAGCGGTGTCATCCCGAGCCCGTCGGCGAGCTGGATGATCGCCTTCACCATGTTGCCGGCCTGCTCGTCCGCGTGGACGTCGCGCACGAACGAACGGTCGATCTTCAAGATGTCGACCGGCATGTGCTTCAGGCGGGACAGGGACGAGTAGCCGGTCCCGAAGTCGTCGATCGCCAGCCGGAGCCCTCGCGAGTGCAGGTCCCAAAGGATCCGAAGGGTCCGGTCCGGGTCGGTCATCGCCGTCGACTCCGTGACCTCGACGATGGTCTTGGTCGGGTCGACGTTGTTCGCCGCGAGCCGCGACAGGATCCGCGTCGCGATGTCCGGCCGCCACAGCTGTCGAGGGGACAGGTTGAACGACATCTCGACGTCCAGGCCCTCCGCTCTCCACGCCGCGTCCTGGCGAGCCAGCTCCTCGACGACCCAGTCCCCGATCGCCTCGATCAACCCCATCTCCTCGGCGAGCGGGATGAACTCACCGGGCGGCACGAGCCCGCCGCCGGGATCGTTCCACCGGATCAAGGCCTCGACGCCGACCATCGTGCCGTCGCCGAGGTCCACGATCGGTTGGTAGTGCAGCTCCCAGTTCTCGTGCTCGACGGCCTTGCGAAGGCGGGTCGACAGGGAAAGCCGGCCGAGCGCGTCGTCGGTCTTGTCCGAATAGACCACGTACCCACCCGGTGCCGCCCGCTTGCTCTGGTACATCGCGGCGTCGGAGATCCGCAGGAGCTCGTTGGCATCGCCGGCGTGATTCGGGAACAGCGCGATCCCGATGCTGGCGGTCACGTAGACCTCGGTGCCGTCCAGGTCGAACGGCTCGTTCAAGGCCTCCCGCACGCGTGAGGCGACCGCTTCGGCCGCCAGGACGGGGTCGCCGGCTCCCGGAGTGCCGCCACGCTCGAGATCGGAGAGCAAGAGGAGGAACTCGTCTCCACCGGGGCGCGCAACGAGGTCGGTTTCGCGTGTCGCCTCGCGCAAACGTTCCGCGAGCTTGCCGAGGAGCTCGTTGCCTCGCTCGTGGCCGAGACTGTCGTTCACGAGCTTGAAGTCGTCGAGGTCTGTCGTGATCACGCAGACCGCGAGATCGTGTCGCCGAGCCCGTGCGATGGAAAGTTCGAGCAGCTCCTCGAACATCGCCTTGTTGGGAAGACCCGTGAGCTTGTCGTGATAGGCGAGGAAGGCCGCCTGCTCCTCCGCGTTCTTCCGGTCGGTGATGTCGAGCATGACGCCCTCGATGAACGCCGGCTCGCCTCGATCGTCGCGCACGACCACGGCGCTGTCCCGGAACCACACGTGACCGCCCTCGCCGGAGAGGAGCCGGTATTCGAAGGTGAAGGGCTTGCCGGACTCGCGTCCCTGGAGGTACGTGGTGAGCGCCCGCTCCCGGTCATCCGGATGCAGGCGCTTGGTCCAAAGGTTCGGGTCGTCGATGTACTCCTGTGGCTTGATCCCGAGCAGCGCCTCGATCTGTGGGCTCACGTACGTCGTGGCCATGCTCGCGTCGGCCACGTCGATGTAGACGATCGCAGGGATCTGCTCGACGAGGGCCCGGTACTTGGCGTTGGCCTCGCGGAGGTCGGCGTCGACGCGTTCGAGGTCCGACAGCACCACTTCGAGGAGCTCGTGTGCGCGCGCGGGGAGCTCTTCCAGGTGCTGCAGGAGCTCCTGCACGGCGGCGAGCGCCGGCAGGTGCCCCTCCGAAGGGGTCGGGTCCACGGAGATGCCTTTCTCTGGCGTAGACCACTTATCGGCTGATAGGCCCCGGAAGTTGACCTACGACGGGCACCCCTGTTGGGCTTCCCTCCGGGGCGGTCCGAAGGGCGACGAGCCGCTCGCCGCCGATCCCTCGGGCGAAGGAGAGGGGGACGGGCCCGGCCTATCGACCGGGACACGAGTGGGCCGGTCCGCCGGGGCCAGCCCGAACGGGCTGGTCCGCGGCGACCGGTGTCAGCAGGTGTGCTCGTCCGGCAGGAGCGGGCGGAAGATCAGCGAGAACTCGCCGCCCTCGCTCGTCCACGGCGTGAGCTCGTTGGCGGAGCGAGCTTGGGGCAAGAGCTCCTTCAGGTCTTCGCCGCCGATCACGCCGCACCGGAGGTCGGCGAAGTTGGGGTCCTCGTCACCGAACGCCTCGAGGTTCCGAGCCAGCGGCCAGTCGGCCTGCGGCTGGGTGAGCTCAGGGTCGCCTCGATACAGCTGGACGTAGATCCGCATCTCGGAGGGCTCGAACTGCTCTTCCTGTCCGATCGAGCCCTCGGGGAGCCAACTGCGGAGGTCGCCCATCTTCGTCTGGAAGTCGAAGAGCTTGGCCCGCGCATCGGGGTCGACGCCAGGGCAGTCGGCGGATGACTCCGCGCCCTCGGTGAACCCGAGTGCGTACGCCGAAACGGTGTGTGTCTTGCCGTCTGCCGCGACCGTGAACGTCGTGGTGGGGAGGTCGGTCACGCAGGGGTAGTCATAGGTCGCGTCCTGACCGAGGAGGCCGGCCGTCCGTGCCTGTTGCAGGATCGCCTGGATGGCGTATTCGCTGAGGTGGCTCACCTGGAGGTTCGGCAACGCCGGGCCGGGATAGATCTCGATCATCGGGCCCTCGACGATCATCCGGCCGTCGCCGTAGATCGATATGCCGGCGATCGACCGGAGGTTGTACTCGAGAGGTACGAAGCCCCCGCCCGTAGCCACTCGCAGGACCAGTTGGTCGGCGCCGGTGGGATGGTCGATCCCCCCGCTGCCCGGGCCCGGATCGTCGTTGAAACGACCACAGGCGCTCACGAGGAGCGCCATGGCCAGCAGTGCGATCGGAAGCGTCCGCGTTCTCATCGGGGACCTTTCGTCTGGGGGGCGAGGCTTGGACGGTAACCCGGTCGTCCGGGGTTCCGAGGCAGGTCGAAGGAAGCGGAGCGTGAGCCCGGGACCAGCGGGTACGCTGCCCTCGATGGGGACGATGCGAGCCCTGCGGAAGACCTCGAAGGGCCGGGGGGCCGGGCTCGAGGAGATCGCGATCCCCGAGCCCGGCGAGGGAGAGGTCCTCGTCCGCGTGCACGCCGCCTCGATCTGCGGCACCGACCTGCACATCTACGAGTGGAACGAGTGGGCCGAGAATCGCATCCCCCGCGTGCCGATGACGTTCGGCCACGAGGTCGCGGGGTGGGTCGAGGCGGTCGGCCCCGAGGTTCACCACGTGCAGCCGGGAGCGTTCGTCGCCGCCGAGACGCACATCGCCTGCGGGATCTGCTCGACGTGCCGGACCGGGCGCGCCCACATCTGCCGCAACCTGCGCATCCTCGGGGTCGACACGGACGGTGCGTTCGCCGGCTACGTCGTGGTCCCCGCCCAGAACGCGTGGGTGGTGGGCGAGGGGATCCACCCGGACCACGCGTCCGTGATGGAACCGTTCGGGAACGCGGTGCACGCGACCTTCGGAACCGAGGGAGGAGAGGACCTGCCGACGAACCCCGTCGCCGTGATCGGGTGCGGTCCGATCGGGCTGTTCTCCGTCGCGATCGCACGGGCGCTCGGAGCCTGGAAGGTCTTCGCGATCGAGCCGAACGCCGAACGTCGTGCCCTTGCCGGGAAGATGGGTGCGGACCTCCTCATCGACCCCTCCGCCGAGGATCCCGTGGAGATCGTCACGCGTGAGACCGACGGGAACGGTGCGGAGGTCGTCCTCGAGATGTCCGGCAACGCGAAGGCGATCGACCAGGGGACGCGGATGCTGGCCCGCGGCGGGCGGATGTCCCTGCTCGGCCTGCCGGACGGCCCGGTCACGCTGGACCTGAACGACCAGGTGATCTTCAAGGAGGCGAAGATCCTGGGGATCACCGGCCGGGAGATGTTCCGAACCTGGCAGCAGACGACGACGCTGCTCTCCACCGGCCGGGTCGACGTCTCACCCGTCATCACGCACCGCTTCCCGCTCGAGCGGTTCGAGGAGGCGTTCGAGACGGCGGCGTCGGGTCACGCCGCCAAGGTCATCATGTTCCCGGGGTCCTAGCCCGGCGGCTACAGATAGCCCGCCGTGCCGGTCGCCGTCCCCTCGGAAGGTCGCGCGCTCGCGAGCGATTCCACTCGGAACGGAAGGACCTTCACGTCGGCTTCGTTCAACGACACGACGATGCGGAAGTCGCCCGGCGCGACGAGCGGCATCCCGTTCAGGTTCAGCGCGATCGGAACGATCTGTTCCTCTGCGGCCCCGGCGGTGAATTCCCCCCCGATGCGGCCGACCGATCGTCCGTCCGGTCCGGTGCCGAGCTGGATCTCTTGACCGTCCGGACCCTCGATGCGCAGCTCGAAGCGGCGAGTCTCGTTCGACGTGCCGGGCAGGATCCGGAACAGGAGCCCGACGGCGATCCGATCGTGTCGAGCGGGGAACAGCGCGACATGGATCCTGTTCCATCCCGCGCCGAGCGCGTAGAGCTTGCCCTGAACGGCAGCCACCGAGTCGGCGAGGAACCCGTCCACCTCGATCCCGGCCATCGCCCGACGCTATCGCATGCGGTAGCGTTGAGCGCGATGCCCGGAGGGCTCGACTACCTCAAGGAACGTCTCGCGGAGCTCGAGGACCAGGGCCTTGCCATCCGGCCTCGGGTCCTGGAAGGCCCCACCGGCGCACGCGCGCGGTTCGACGGGAGCGACGTCATCAATCTCGCCTCGAACAACTATCTCGGCCTCGCGAGCCACCCGCGGATGAACGCCGCCGCGGCGAAGGCGGCCGAGGAGCTGGGTGCGGGGACGGGCGCCGTCCGCTCGATCGCCGGCACGATGTCCTCACACCGGGAGCTCGAGCGGCGGTTCGCCGAGTTCAAGCACGCCGAGGACTCGCTGATGTTCCAGTCCGGCTTCACGGCGAACGCTGGGACAGTGGCCGCGATCTTGGATCGCGACGACGTGATCGTGAGCGACCGCCTGAACCACGCCTCGATCATCGACGGTGCGCGGCTGTCGCGCGCTGAGATCAAGGTGTTCGAGCACAAGGACGCCGCTCACGCCGATGCCCTCCTGGAGGAGACGGCGCGTCCCGGGCGCAATCAGCTGCTGGTCACCGACGGCGTGTTCTCGATGGACGGCGACATCGCACCGCTTCCCGATCTCGTCGAGGTGGCGGAGCGGCGGGGCGCGATCATGATGATCGACGATGCGCATGCGTCGGGCGTCCTCGGCGCCGGTGGAGCGGGGACGGTGGACCACTTCCAACTTCACGGCCGAGTCGACATCCAAGTCGGGACGCTCTCGAAGGCGATCGGCGTGCTCGGCGGGTTCACCGCCGGCCCGCATGCGCTGATCGAATGGCTCGTGAACCGAGGCCGGCCGTTCCTCTTCTCGACGAGCGCGCCCCCGGCCGTGGTCGCCGCGTGCATGGAGGCGCTCGACATCATCCGTGACGAACCCGAACGGCTCGAGCGGTTGTGGTCGAACACGAGAAGGTTCAAGGAGGGCCTGCACGATCTGGGTTTCGACACGGGCGCGAGCGAGACGCCCATCACGCCCGTGATCACCGGGGAAGAGGAGGCGACCCAGAGGTTCGCGCAGCGGCTGTTCGAGGAAGGCGTGTTCACGCCGGCGATCGTGTTCCCGACCGTGCCCAAGGGCCGGGCCCGGGTCCGCACGATCGTGACCGCGGACCACGGCGAGGACGATCTGAGCGAAGCGCTCGCGGTGTTCGGCCGGGTGGGCCGAGAGCTGGAGCTCGTCTAGGGCTTCGTGCCGGATCCGCCCTTGGCCCGGCGGACCTTCTCGAGAAGGCCGGCGATCAACAGGTCGAGCCCGAACTCGAACTGATCGTCGGGCGTGCACTCGGCGAAGTAGGGCGAAACGGCCTGCAGCATCGCGAACTCCTCCGGAAGCTTCGATGCCATCTCCTGATGCATCTTCATGTGCGCCTCGTCGGTGCCTCCGGCGATCGAGCCGAGCTCCATCATCACGAAGCCCTGGATGTAGCCGCCGAACGCGTGGAACGCCTGTGCGGTGTCGCGCTCGGACAGGCCGGCGTCCTTGAACAGCCTGAGGGCGAACTCCATGGGTCGCATCGACTCCGGCGAGCGCACCGGACCACGCTCCGAGGCGAACAGGCGCATGACCTCCGGGTGGGCCTGAAGCAGCCGGCGCCATGCCCGGGCGCCGCGCCGGCACGTCTCCTCCCAGTCTTCTGCAGGCTCGGGGAAATCGAACTCCGCCATCACGCGCTCGCAGATGCCGTCGAGGATGTCTTCCTTGTCCTCGACGTGGTTGTAGAGGGACATCGCCTCCACGCCGAGCTCGCGCCCGATCCGGCGCATGGTGACGGCGTCCAGGCCCTCGGTGTCCATGACCCGAAGCGCGGTCTCGATCACGCGTTCGCGCGTGAGCGGCTCGCGGCGGCTTCCCTTGGTCGGGGCTTCGACCTTACGTGCGGTTCGGGCCACTCGTTCGTCTCCCCTTCATCCAGCCGTGGGAATGTTCTCCGAGGGTTCGGGTTGACACCTTACATCGTACGCCTATACTCCGTACATTGTAAGCATATGCCGTAAGTTTCCTCGGGTCCAAGAGCCCGGGCCGGAACGGAGGGGAAGAATGAGGCTGAATCCCGAAAGCATCGCTCGCTCGAGTAGTCGTCACCCCTGGCGGACGGTCGGCCTGTGGCTGGTGATCCTCGTCTTCGCGGGCTGGTCGGCGTCGTCGCTGCTCGGGCCGGTGCTGACGACGGACTTCGACTTCACGAACACGCCCGAGGCCAAGGAGGCGCAGCAGATCCTCGAGCAGCGCCGCCTCGACTCCGAGGCCGCGACCGAGACGTGGGTGATCGCAGGCGATGGCGAGGGCGCCACGGAGGACCCGGCCTTCGCACAGCGCGTGAACGACGTCCTCGCCGAACTCTCGGCTCTTGGGCAGGAAGCCGTCGCCTACGTCCCGCCCGCGTTCCCGCAGCCGGCCGAGGTCGCCGACGATCCCCAGACCGCGCCGTTCGGTCCCTTCGCGTCCGAGGACGGGCGCGCGGTGCTCTTCACGATCCTCATGCAGGGCGACGTCGACGACGCGGCGGCCTACGTCGCGGACCTCGAGGCGATCCGCGAGCAGGCGAGCACAGGTGGGCTCGAGGCCTACATGCTCGGGCAGGCGTCCTCCACCGAGGACTTCAAGCGGATCTCAGAGGAGGACCTGCGTTTCGGCGAGTCGGTCGGCGTGCTGGCGGCGATCGTCGTGCTCGTCATCGTCTTCGGTTCCCTCGTGGCGGGGATCACGCCCATCGTCATGGGGATCTTCTCGATCGCCGTCACGCTTGGGATCATCGGCCTGATCGGCCAGCTCTGGAAGTTCACGTTCTTCGCGCCCAACCTGATCTCGATGATGGGTCTGGCGGTGGGCATCGACTACTCGTTGTTCATCGTCTCCCGGTACCGGGAGGAGCGCCAACGCGGTCGCGACAAGCTCGAGGCGATCGGTAGATCGGGCGCGACCGCGAACCGCGCCGTCTTCTTCAGCGGCCTCACCGTCGTGCTCGCGCTCTCGGGCATGCTGCTCGTGCCGACGACGATCTTCCGCGGCCTCGCCGGCGGGGCGATCGTCGTCGTGGCCGTCTCGGTTGCCGCGTCGATGACGCTGCTCCCGGCGGTCCTCTCGCTTCTCGGCGACAAGGTGAACGCCGGCCGGGTCTTCGGCCGCAACCGTGACGTCGAGCACGGCCGTCCCGGAGGGTTCTGGGATCAGGCAAGCCGCCGGGTCATGGCGCGGCCCGTCATCAGCTTGCTCCTGTCGGCGACGTTCCTGGTCGCCCTCTCGCTGCCGTTCTGGTTCCAATCGCATCCGGAAGACGACGGCCGGGGCATCAAGCAGGGGTTGTCCGGCATCACGACGCTGCCGGACGACGTCCAGGCGAAGCAGGCGTTCCTAGCGCTCGTGGAGTACTTCCCCGAGTCGGGAGCCAACTCTCCCGCACAGATCGTGATCCTCGATGAGGCGACCGATTCCGCCGTGCAGCAGGGGATCGAGGCACTCACCGCCGCGACGGCCGACGACCCGAGCCTCGGCACACCGTCGCCGCCGCGCTCGTCCGAAGACGGCTCGGTGACGCTCTTGGAGATCCCGCTCGCGGGCGCGGCCGTGGACACGCAGAGCGAAGCCGCGGTCCAGGCGATCCGCGACCTGCGTAACGAGTACGTCCCGGTCGCGTTCGACGGCACCGGGGTGCGTGTGCTCGTCGGCGGAGACACCGCGTTCGTCACGGACTTCTTCGACGTGTCGACGGACTACACGCCGATCATCTTCGTGATCGTGTTGGGCCTGTCGTTCGTCCTGCTGACGGTGGTGTTCCGCTCCCTCGTCGTTCCCGCCAAGGCGATCGTGATGAACCTCCTGTCCGTCGGTGCGGCCTACGGCGCGATCGTCCTGGTCTTCCAGCGAGGCGGGCTCGGGATCGGCGAATGGGTCGCCAACCTCAGCGGGTTCCAGCAGGTGGATGCGATCGAGGCTTGGCTGCCGCTGTTCCTGTTCTCGATCCTGTTCGGCCTGTCGATGGACTACCACGTGTTCTTGCTGACGCGGATCCGTGAGGAGTACGACCGGACGGGCGACAACGCCGAGGCGGTGGCGTACGGGTTGCGGACGACGGGTGGGATCATCACCGGCGCCGCGGTCATCATGGTCGCCGTCTTCAGCGGGTTCGCCGCCGGTCGGCTGACGCCGTTGGAGCAGATGGGGTTCGGACTGGCGGTGGCGGTCTTCATCGACGCCACGATCGTCCGGTCCATCCTCGTGCCAAGCACGATGCGTCTGCTCGGCGACCGGAACTGGTACCTGCCGAAATGGCTCCAGTGGCTGCCGAAGCTGAACGTCGAGGGGCGCGAGGCGGGGCGGGGGGAGCCCGTGGTCGAGCTCCTCGAGCCCATCGGCGCGCGCGACGAAGGCTGACCGTCCCGGCACGAAGCGGCGACGCCGAGCAACCGAACGGGACTCCCCTGCAAGGGAGTCCCGTTCGTGTTCCCTGATAGGGTCCGACCCCGATGGAATCGGGGTCGGACGTCGAGCTTCGCCAGGAACGTGACGAGCTCCGGAGGTCCCTCGGCAGGGTGGGAGCGTGGAGCTTCACCCTCGAGACACGGACCGCCGCAGAGGAACGGGACGCGGCCGCCGAGATCGAGTCCCTTGGCTACGGCGCGATCTGGTTCCCGGAGTCCGTCGACAGCCGCGAGGTCTTCTCTCATGCGGGCTGGCTGCTGCGTTCGACCGAACGCGCCGTGATCGCGAGCGGGATCGCGAGCATATGGGCGCGAGACGCGATCGCGACCGCGAACGGTTGGCGGATGCTCACCGATGCGTACCCGGGCCGGTTCCTGCTGGGGCTGGGGGTGAGCCACGCGTTCTCGGTCTCGCGTCGTGGCTCGGAGTACTCGCGCCCGGTCTCGACGATGCGCGAGTACCTGGAGGCGATGGATCGTGCGCCGTCTTCGGCGCCGGAGCCCGAAGCCTACCCGCGCATGCTGTTGGCGGCGCTCGGGCCTCGGATGCTCGAGCTCGCCGCCGAGCGATCCCTCGGTGCGCATCCATACTTCGTGCCCGTCGAGCACACCGCGTTCGCCCGGCAGCGCCTCGGTTCGGGTCCCGTACTCGCCGTGGAGCAGACGGTGGTGCTCGGATCGGACCCGGCCGCGGCGAGATCCATCGCTCGGCGGTTCGCGGCCGATTACCTTCGCACGCCGAACTACGCGAACAATCTCAAGCGGATGGGTTGGACCGATGCCGATCTCGCCGGTCAGGGCAGCGATGCCGTGATCGACGCGGTGATCGCGTGGGGCGACGTCGACAAGATCGCGCTTCGGGTCCGTCAGCACCTGGATGCCGGCGCCGATCATGTCTGCGTTCAGGTCGTCGCCGAGGAGGAGGACGACGTCGCGCTGCCGCAACTGCGCGAGCTCGCGCCGGCGCTCCTCGGGCTCTAGCGGGGTCGAAGCCGATCCCGGACCGCCGGGCTCTCGAGCTCGCGCAGCACGTCCCGCGCGATCCACCGGGATGCCCGCGCATCGATCCGCTCGATCTCGCGTGCCGTCGCGATCGCCTTGCGGTTGAGGCTCGGGCTGCGCTTCCCGATCTGGCGCAGCGCCCACGAGACCGCCTTCTTGACGTAGTTGCGGTCGTCCGTCGCCTGGGCGCTGATCGCCGGGAGGAAGACCTCGAATCGGGCATCGCTCACGTCCTTGCGGTGCACGGCCGACGTCGCCATCAAGGCGAAACCTGCGCGCTTGACGAACTCCTCATCCCTGCGGCTCCATCCGAGGGCTTTATCGAACGCGTACGGCGTCCGATCGAACAGGTTCCCGCAGAGCTGATCGCACAGGTCCCACGAGGTGAGGTCGGAGACCCAGCGCTCCATCTGTGCCTCGGTGACGCTCGATGGTTCGTCGACCATCGTCGCGAGGAGGCGGGCCTCGTGGATCTCGGACTGCCACAGGGCTGCCGCGAGGTCGTGATCTCGACCGATCCGGCGAGCGAGGCCGCGAAGTTCCGTCACCGTGACACCCAGCGCGTTACGGGTGTCGATCCCGAAGCGGCCCATCCCCTCGAGCCGAGAGCGATCGGCCGACGCCCGCAACTGCTTCAGGACCGCGCCGGCCGGCCCGAGGGATCC
>Ga0214473_10010782_pt1 | contig 10740 bp, 9 predicted proteins | sample RVTome_7_FD_203509 | JGI IMG/M metagenome (GOLD analysis project Ga0214473, IMG submission 203509) | Soil microbial communities from uranium-contaminated site in the Upper Colorado River Basin, Wyoming, United States - RVT98D197 | ecosystem: Environmental > Terrestrial > Soil > Contaminated >... | reverse complement strand
AGGCGGGGATGGGAGTCGACGTGGGAGACGTGAACGGAGACGGGCGGTTCGACATCTTCGTCACGAACTTCTCGGACGACTACAACACGCTCTACTTGAATCAGGGCGCACTGCGCTTCGTCGACGCGTCCGACGTGGCCAACCTGGTGGTGCCGAGCCTTCCCTATCTGGGATGGAGCGCCCGATTGGCCGATCTGGATTCCGACGGGGATCTGGATATCTTCGTGGTCAACGGACATGTCTATCCGCAGGTGGACGAGGCCGACATCGGCGAGAGCTTTCGACAGCCGATGCATGTCTACATGAACCGCGGCGACGGCACGTTCGAGGAGGCGACCCAGCCTTCGACTCCGAGAGCCTCGAGGGGCGCGGCCCTCGGGGACCTCGACTCGGACCTCCGCCAGGACATCGTGGTGAATGTAATGGATGATTCGCCGGCTCTGTTCCGGAACCGGATTCCAGAAGCGGCGCGGGCGGTCGTGCTCCAGCTCGTCGGTCGGGCCGCGAACCGGGACGGTCTCGGCGCCCTCGTCCGCGCCCGCGTCGGAGAGAGGTGGCAGGTACACGAAGTGCGCGGCGACCGCGGGTATCTCTCCCACAGCGACTCCATGCTGTACCTGGGCCTCGGGGCAGCGAGTCGCGTGGACGAGATCCGGATTCGGTGGCCGGGGGGCGGGGAGGAAGCGATGGCAGGCCTGGAGCCGGGTTCCTACACGATTCTCGAGAGCCGGGGAATCGTGAAGCAGGAGGGCAGATAGCCTTCGTGGGGCTCTGCTATACTGAGCGAAGAGCAAGAGGCACGAATGTGGGTTACGTAGAGCAAGTGAACGACGCGTATCGGATTCGCGGCAGCCGGGTCTCCCTGGATTCGGTCGTCTATGCCTTTCTAGACGGCCAAACCGCCGAGAGCATCGCGCAGTCGTTTCCGACGCTCGACCTCGAGCACGTGTACGGTGCGATTGCCTTCTATCTGTCCCGCCGGGACGAGATCGACCGGTACTTGAGCCGGAGGAGAAGCGATTTCGAGTCGAAGCGGCAGCAAGCCCGGCTATCGGACCCGATGTTCTATCAAAAGCTCGCGGACGCCCGCCTGCAACGAGCGAATCGACCCTGAAAGTCAGATTTCAGGCCGACGAAGATTTGAATCACGTTATCGTCAGAGGTGTTCTTCGTCTCCAACCGTCGATCGAGTTTCACGCGGCGTCGGACTCCCGCCTGAGAGGACTCAAGGATCCTGAGGTGCTCGCGGCGACTGCGCGAGACGGCCGGATCCTCGTCACCCACGACCAAAGCACGATGCCGACGGAGTTCGCGAAGTTCCTGGAAGTCTCATCCGGGAGTGATCGTGGTGCCGCAGCACCGCTCGACATCCGTGATTGCTGAAGAACTCCTTCTGATCTGGGAGGCTAGCGACGCGGAAGAGTGGGTGAACACACTCTGCTACCTCCTCCCTATAAGTCGTCACCCCCCCCCGGACGCTTCCCACTCGACCTCGGAACGCTACCGTTTGGCACACCTCTGCGCTACCGATTGGCTTTGCGAACGGTTAGAGGCCTGCTGACAACGGTTTCCGGGGATACCGGGCTGGACGGAGATCAGGTACAGTGTGGCCATCGAGGGATCTCGGCTCTCATAAACACATCGAGAACGAGAGCGTGGCAATCAAGGAGAAGCGAAACCCATGGTAGATTCCGCCTTCTCGCGCCGCCGCTTCGTCGGCGCACTTTCCGGGGCGGCACTTGCGCCGCGCGCCGGCTTTGGCCGCGAGGCGATCACGCAATCCGGTGCCGCGACTCCGCCCTCCGACCACCCCGTCTTCGGAACGCTCACGCCCGTCGTCACGTCGGCGCGCCACGTTCGTCTCGACGAGGATCGCATCCGGGATGTCGCAAGCTTTCTGGCCTACGAGGAGCTCCCCTGGCCCGACTTCCGCTCGCCGCTCCAGCCCGATGGGAACGACGCCGACGCCATGGATTTCATCTTTCTTATCTCGACCATCAACTTCGCTTTCACCGACTTCGAAAAGCACCTGATGTTCAAGGTCGATTACGCCGGGGCGGAGCGATCCGACTCGGACGCGATGGTGGCCTGCCTGAAGCGCGCCTTCGATCGCGGCGTCCCGATTCTCGAGGGCGGTTATCTGGCCGAGATCCAAAGGTCCGAGCTCGAGGAGATCTTCCGCGGCAACATCGTCATGCCCATGCTCGATGAACGCCTTTCGATCTTCCACGAAGTCGGGAGAGTCCTGAAGGAACGCTATCAAGGGCGGTTTCACCGGTTCGTTCACGAGAGACCGCATCGGCTCTACGACGAGGGGAGAGGCGTTCTCGAGCGGCTGGTCGCGGAGTTTCCCTCATTTCGCGACGAGAGCAGTTATCGCGGTCATCGGGTGTCGTTTCAGAAGCGCGCCCAGCTTCTCTTCTGGAGTCTCCATGCCCGCTTCCGCGAGGGAGGCTTTTTCCGGCTCGAGGATCCCGAGAAGCTCACCGTCTTCGCCGACTACATCGTCCCGGTGGCGCTGCGTCTGTTCCGGATCACGTCCTACAGCGAGGAGCTGGAGAAGGCCATCAATCGCCATCAAATTCTGCCGGCGCACGGCGAGGAGGAGGTCGAGATCCGGGCCTTCACTCTATGGGCGATGCACCTTCTGACCCGGGCCATCAACGCCCTTCGCCCTCCCGATCGGCAGGTCATCGAGCCGGTGGTGGATGGGCGCATCTGGACCCACTACCACACCACCCACTGGCCGCATCATCTCACCGTCACCACCGCCTACTGAGAGGGCTCGAGCATGCGCGTAAAGGAATGCCTCGTCGCCGGAACCGTCGTCGCGATCCTGGCGTCGTCGGGCGCGGACGCGCAGGAGAAGCTCAAGGTCCTCGCCGATCAGGACAGCGCCGGGCCCCAGGGCACGAACTTCCTCTCGCTCCTCATGCTCCTGATGTCGCCGGACGTCGAGCTCCTGGGGATCACGACGGTGAGCGGGGATCAGTGGGTGCGCCCGGCAACGGTCTTCGCGCTCCACGCGCTCGAGCTCACCGGCCGACCCGACGTGCCCGTGGTCGAGGGCGCCGAGATGCCGCTTCTCAACCGCCCCGCACTCCAGGAGGGGCGGGAAGCGCTCTTCGGCTCTCACCCAACCTGGCACGGCGCCTTCAATCCCGACGCGCCTCCTCCCGAGCGGACCTGGGATCCGCCGGGCGGGCCGCCGAAGCTGAAGCCCCGGCCCGGGCACGCCGCCGACTTCATCATCGAAACCCTGAGGGCTCACCCCGGCGAAGTCGTGCTCTACTGCGCGGGACCGCTCACGAACGTCGCGCTCGCGGTGCGGCTCGCTCCGGACATCGTCGGGCTCGCCCGCTCGATCCACGTGATGGGGGGAAGTCGAGGAGCAGGCTTCGAGCTCAACTGGTGGTGGGATCCCGAGGCCGCGGCGATCGTGATGCGCGAGCCCTGGAAGGAGATCGTGGTTACCACAGGAGAAATGGGGGCGCAGGTCCTGAACGACGAGGGCTTGATGCGGCCCATCGCGGAATCGAACGGCCGTCTCTCGGAGCACATCCGAAAGATGTATCTCGACTATCGGAGCCCCGACGCCAACACTCCGTGGTCGTTGATGTGGGACGAGCTCGCGGTGGCGGCGCTACTGGATCCGGGCGTGATCCGCGAATCGGAAACGCTCTACCTCGACGCCGTCATCCAGCAGGGGCCCAAGTACGGTCACAGCCTCGTGTGGAGGAAGCCGGAAGAGCCGTTGAGCTTCTTTCTCTCCTACAGCGGGCCCGACCCGGTGGACTTTTCGAAGTGGCGCTCGCATCTCGAGCCGCCCTACGACCGGCGTCCCGCGCAGGTCTACCTCGAAGCCGACGCGGCGAAGTTCCGCGCGCTCGTAATCGAGCTTCTCTCCCGGTGAGCTACGGCCGCGTCATCAGCTCGAGCTAGAGCTTCTCTATCCCGTGTAGATGACCTGCCCTGCGGAGCACACGAATAGCGACGACTTGATTCGCTGCGTTGCCCCACTGAGACGTGCGGGAAAGAATCGGCGTGAAGAGCGCGCTGAGCTTCCCATCCGTCAACGAGGGAGGGAGTCGAGCCATTCCTCGAAGGCGAGGAGGATATCGTGCTGGCTCTTCTCACCCGCGAGCCCGAGGAACCTCGTGAGAGTCTGGGCTTCGAGAACGGGTAAAGCGATGCTCGCCGGCGTGGGGACGTAGCGGTCGCCCTCCAGCCGGTGCATCGTGAGAGCTGCTCCATCGTAGCGCCAGATTTCCGGGACCCCGAGGGCGGCATACAGGGGGAACTTGTCGAGGGAGTCGTGATGCACGTCGATCTCGACGGCCACGTCCGGGAGAGGGTCTTTGCTGAAGTCGACGTCGATCCTGGCGCCAATCGCGGGCGCGGACTGGACGTAGTAGCAGGCGTCCGGCTCCGCCCCCTTTTGGGGGTCTTTGCGTTTCATCGTGGACGAGCCGAAGAACAGGATCTCGATGCGCAGCCGGGCGCTCAAGCGGTCGATGAGCCTTTCCAGGAGGCGGCTGTAGCTTTCGTGCTCGGGCGACAGTGTCATGACCTGGAGGGTGCCCTCGTCGAAAGAAATCCGGAGGCCGGGGGCCCCGCCGATGGCGGCGAGGAGTGCCTCGTAGTCATCCCATGAGACGTCGCGGAGAATGAGCGTGCTGTTTCGGGGCAGTCGAGCAATGAAGTCGCGATCCAGGCTGGTGGCCGCGGCGCTCATAACAGCAGTCTAACGCAGGATGGGGCATCGAGCACCCGCGAAGCCGAACAAGGTTGCCGCCAGTCTGGTGGATGGAGCTCCTGCAGAAATTCACGCATCGGAATCCTTGTGAGCACGCACGTGGGAGCGAAGGATCGCGTTGATGCGGGTTTAGCATTCCTCTGGTCGTTGATGCGGGACGAGCTCGCGGTGGCGGCGCTACTGGATCCGAGCGTGATCCGCGAATCGGAAACGCTCTACCTCGACGCCGTCATCCAGCAGGGGCCCAAGTACGGACACAGCCTCGTGTGGCGGAAGCCCGAGGAGCCGTTGAGCTTCTTTCTCTCCTACAGCGGGCCCGACCCGGTGGACTCTTCGAAGTGGAGCTCGCACCTCGAGCCGCCCTACGACCGGCGTCCCGCGCAGGTCTACCTCGAAGCCGACGTGGCGAAGTTCCGCGCGCTCGTAGTCGAACTTCTCTCCCGGTGAGCTACGGCCGCGTCATCAGCTCGAGGTAGAGCTTCTCGAACCTCCTAAGGAGGCTATATGGCAAACGCGTTATACGGTTCGAATATGTCCCAAAGCCCGTTGAAAATCCCCATCCTTTCGTCAGTTGGTACGGGTTTTCTGCTGTCTGCGTCCGGTGCCGTAGCATCAGGAGAGGGTAGGCTCAACTTCACAGCCGCTTACCACGACGTCAGACGCAACTGATTGGACAAAACCTCTTCGAAGCCCGCGCCCGACGCCGCGTGGAGCGGTGTGATGGCGGGACCTCCGACGGGAACCGGCTGGAGCCGTCCCCGCAAAGGCCCGGGTGGGACAGTGGATGCGTCAGGCGAACCGTCACTGACCGACGACGATAGTAATGCTGGCTGAGTTGTCGGTTTCGCTATACTCCCGCACCTGCCCATCGACGTCCGCCGCGAACCGAAGAGTGTGGGTCCCGGCATTTGGTGTCCACATGAGTCGCACATTGCCGTTCGACACCTCTCCCGGGGCCAAAGGAGTATGCCCGCCGTAGCCCACTTGAGCTCCATCGAGGAACCACTTGACGTTGAAGTACCCGGAGGGGGCCCTCCCGACGTTCGTGAGCTGCGCTACCGCCACCGTCGGCACTCCCGCTCGGGGAGGCGAGGTGAAGGTGATTCGACTCACCTGAAGGTCCGCCAGATTCTCGACGTTGACCGTCACACTCGCGCTGTTGTTGGCTTCATTGGTCTCTCGAACGTAGTTGTCCACGTCTGCCGCAAAGCGAAGGCTGTGAGTTCCCGTGGTGGGCGTCCAGAGGAATCGGACGTTGCCGTTCGAGACCTCCCCCGGCCCCAGAGCCGCGTGATTGCCATAACCGACCTGGACCCCGTCCAAAAACCACTTGACGTTGAAAGACGGGGAGGCGACGGTCCCGGCGTTCACCAGCCGGGCGACCGCGGTCGTCGGCGTTCCGGGGCGTGGAGGTGAAGTAAAGCTGATTCCGGTCACGACGAGGTCGGCCAGGATCTCCAGGTTGAAAGTGAGCGAGCTCTGGTTATTGAGCTCTCTGAGCTCGGTGACCTGGCTGTCCACGTCGGCCACGAAACGAAGGTTATGGCTTCCTCCGGTCGTCGGGGTCCAGGTGAAACGCACGTTCCCGTTCGACACTTCTCCTTGGCCAAGCGAGGCATGCTGGCCGTATCCCACCTGGGCCCCATCGAGAAACCACTTGACGCTGAAGATTCCCGAGCGAGCCCGGCCGACATTCGTCAACCGCGCCACGGCGGTCGTGGAGACGCCTACCGCGGGGGGGGTGGTGAAGGTGATGCCGCTAACCTCGAGATCGGCCAGCACGCTGGCCACCCCGGTAGCGCTGTTGTTCGTTTCGCTCAGCTCACGGACGTAATTGTCCACGTCGGCAGAGAACCGCAGCTCGTGTCTTCCGGCCGTGGGTGTCCAGGTGAACCGCACGTTGCCGTTCGAAACTTCGCCGGGCCCGAGTGACTGATGAGCTCCATAACCGACCTGGGTCCCGTCGACGAACCACTTTACGTTGAAGGTGCCGCTCTCGGCGCGACCCACGTTGATGAGTCGAGCCACGGCTTGCGTCGGCACCCCCTCCCGCGGAGGCGTCGTGAAGCTCACCCCGATCACCTGAAGGTCCGGCTGCTCGAGTGTCCCGACGGCTCGGTCGAAATCGGCGATGTACTTCCACCAGTTGCGTAAGTTTCCGTTTCCGCTCACTCCCTCGCGGTTGGGAATGTGGCTCATCCACCATTGAAGGAACGTCGTCCGCTCGCAGCCCCAGGTGGTGCAGTTCTGGGAGAGGACAGTGGGCGCGGCGAACGGGTAGTTGTCCCAGCTCGAGCAGGCGTTCCCGACGAAGGCCCGGTTGCCATCGTCGTAGTCACTGAGGCCGTTCGGGGGGAAATGGGCGCTGCCGCAGCCGGCAACTCGCACCGCCGCTCCAGCGGTGTCCTTGTTGATGCAGGTGAAGGCATCGAAATCGCTCGGCCCGCGCATCGGGTGACCCTTGCAGCCATCCCAATAGCCGCGACCAACGGTGAGAGCGAGCGCGCTTTCGATGCGGTGCGCGTAAGATTCGAGCGCCTCGGCGAGGCCGCGCTCGTAGCTGTAGCCCATGATGAAAACGGTCTTGCCGCAATCGGGGATGTTCTTTTTGCGGCCCTCGTAGATCCAGTAGTTCGTCGGTGTGTCGTAGGGCACCGCGTCGCCGGGGATCTTGAAGGCGAACTCGTCGAAGCCGAAGTAGGGCGCGCTGTAAATGATGATCTCGTCGAGCTCACGCGTGCCCAACCGATGACAGAGGTCGAAATCGGAGAACACCCGCGCATAGTCGGCGTCGTCCGGGAAGTGGCAATCGACGGCGCGGTTGGAGCTCCGGATGCATCTCAGATAGCTCGCTTCGTTGTAGCGAAACCCGTCGAGCTTGAGCGGCCATTCGTTCCGGACCACGGTCTGGACCAACCGTAGATTGAGATAGCTTCCGCTCGAATGACGAAGCGATTCGATGACTTTCGCGGTGAGCGCTTGCGGATCCTGCCATCCCATCGCGGTGTGGAGCCGCTGGCCGCTCGACAGAATCGGATCGTAGATGAGAAGGAGAGCCTTCTTGGTCACCGGGGGAGTCGTCTCGGGGGTAGGAGCGCGCAGCTTGATGATTTTCACCGGTCCGGAAAGAGCGGCGTCGGTGATCTCGTTGCCGGCAAGGTCGAACACGTGGATCCCATACCAGTAGACTCCATCGGGGGAGGGCGTTTCTGTGGCCCGCCCGCTCCAGGAGTCCGAGCCGGCGGGGGCCGCCACTCGTTGAACGACGGCCCAGACGCAGCCGCGCCGGTCCGCCTCATGACAGGCGTTGGTGTTGTACGCCGCTCTCCAAACGTCGGCGCCCTCCAGGTGCGAGCCGCCGCTATCGGTCACGCTCCAGGTAACGGTAAGCCCGCCGTTCGAGGCGCGGGGCTGGACGTCTAAGGCCCGAAGCGCCGGCGGAACCGAGTCTGCCAGGCTCCATCCGGGGAGCGCGAGGGCAAACACGACAGCGCAAAAAAGCGAACGAACGCTCACGGGTTCTCCTCACTGGCACCAGTGGTACGGCAGGGGGCTATGTCCGCCGCGTTCAGGAGTATTAGTGACCGGGACGTGAGGCGGGTTCCCGGAGTCGAGGCGGCCGATCGCTTTCGTCCAAGTGCCTATCCCACCCTGGTTTTGGGACATGGACGCCGGAGTGTGGCTCGCGGGAACGACGTCGGAGACATCTGGGTCATGGATGTCCTGGCGGACGGCGCGGAATAGCGGCCTTTTCTCGCACTGGCGCTACGGCAGCGCAATCACGGCGCCGACGCCTGCCGCATCGAAGCGTTCCTTGAAGCGGTCGAGGAACACCGCGAATCCTAGCTCGCTGGTGCAGTGTCCTGGCGCCACGCGCTCGATCCTGAGCGTGTCATCGAGGAGAGCCGCGACCCGCTGCACCTCTTCCTCGGGGGCGAGCACGAGATGGAACCCGCCGGTCACGGTATAGAGCCGTGAATCGATCTTCACCGCCTCCTCGAGGATTTTCTCGACACCGGGGTGCGAGCAACCGACGACGACGGCGAGCCCTCGGGGAGTGCGAATGGCGAGAGAAACTTCGTTCATCTCGACGGTCCCCGCCTTCTCCGACTTGGTGGTAAAGATATAGAAGCCGGGGAAGATCTCCTTCGTTTGGGTCACGACCTCGAACTTGGCCCCGTCCCAGGGCGTCCCCTTTCCAAGGACTGGCGGCTCTTCCCCTCCGTAATAACTCAAATGCGAGGGAAGTCCTGGATAGCGCTTGAAGAAATCGGGCGGGGTGCGGCGTATGAACAACGCGGCATCCGAGGGCGCGTAGATGGTGACGCTCGGATTCGCCTCCAAGACAGTCGAGAGACCGCTCGTGTGGTCTCCATGGCGGTGCGAGATGACGACGGCGTCGAGCCTCTCGAGGTCGACGCCGAGCGCCTTCACGTTGGCGGCGAAGATCCCGGCGTCGTTTCCGGTGTCGAACAGGATGCGCCTGCCTCCGTACTCGACGAACGCGGCGAAACCCCAGTCCCTCTCGAGCGCGGACGGTTTCCCGAACGCGTCAAAGAGCATGGTCACCCGTTTCGCCTCCTGGGCGCGCGCGGGAACTGCGGCGAGGGCGACGAGAAGGGTTGCGGCGACGGAAAGAATGGTCGGAGTTCGGTCCACGGTCAGTCCACCTCGACGTGAACAGTACATCGCCGGGAACGCATTCGCGACCCGGGAGGAGCATCGAGCGGATCGAGGGGCGATTCGATGGAATCTACATCGTGTAAGGATAGGAACTTTGACCGAAGCGCGGTGAGTGGCGGCACGGAGAAGAGGGCACGTCGGGTGGGGACATACGGTTGGGAGAGTGCGACCAAGATGGGAAACGGCGATGACGCTGAAAACGCGCGTCGTACGAGGAGTCTCGATAGGTGACGAGACAGACGAATCTTGCGAAGTGGACGGGTACGGTCGTGTCAGGCTGAGGGAAACATTGGGGGCTGAGGGGGGCCTCGGTCGCCGTTGGCTTTGTGTTTCAGGTGTTCGAGAATTTTTCGAATGAGGCGAGGCTCGCGATGAAAGCGACCAGGCGAGCTGGCCGCCGCAGGGACACAGAAGTGGTTCGAGTTCGACAACTCTTCGGATAAGATCCGCCCACCGAACGGCGCAAGGCCTGCTTTCGCGCGGGGCTGAGGGTTGACTCCTCTTCGGGTCACTCGTTTCGAGAAGACAAGGCCTGGTCGGAGGCAGGAGTCGTCCGCGTGCGCTCCCTCACGAGCTCGATCTACCATCTTCAGAGTAGGACGCAGTGGTTCAATACCGGTGAGCGACATTCCGTGGTCAGGCAAGCGGACGGACGCGGTAGGAGCTAAACACGCCTGGGTTGAGCCCGGAAGCCCGTGACCCGCATCACGGAGATTCCTTGCTCTTCGTGTCTACAATCTTCGTAGCTCCGACTTTCTGAACCCAACGTCTACTGGTCTCGCGGGAGCTGGTGAGGCCGGAGAGTGGGCGGGTTTCCATGCCGGTGTACATCTCCCGGGTCGACCTCTCGGGCGACCACCCTGTTACGATCAGGACGGCATTCCATCGCGGCCGAGGAAAGCTTCTCTCCCTCTCGGACCGCGGCGTCTACATCGCAACCGACATGCGCATCTTGCCGCAAGCGACCGTTCGTTTACAGTTCGAGCTGCCCACTACCGTCGAGGCCGAGGCGGTGGTGACCTGGGAGAATCAGGGCGATACACCGTTGGACGATTTACCGCCCGGCTACGGCATGCATCTGACAAGGGTCCCGCCCGAGACTGTCCACGCGATCCGTACGATCATGAAATCGGCCATCGTTCCACCCTTGCCAGACTCGCTGCCACGAGAGGAATCTTCTTTTACGATCGCTCCCCCGTCGCACTCTCGTCCCCCGAAAGCCCGTTGAGCAACCCGCGCCCCAGCCCTGCGGTCCGCCCGAGGTGTCAGGCGGCGTCGGAACAACGGGACCTTCAAGGAAG
>Ga0214473_10010781_pt1 | contig 10741 bp, 8 predicted proteins | sample RVTome_7_FD_203509 | JGI IMG/M metagenome (GOLD analysis project Ga0214473, IMG submission 203509) | Soil microbial communities from uranium-contaminated site in the Upper Colorado River Basin, Wyoming, United States - RVT98D197 | ecosystem: Environmental > Terrestrial > Soil > Contaminated >... | reverse complement strand
TGATCTCGCATCTGTCCGCCGGGATGCCTCCGGATCCGGCGCGAGCGGAAACGATCGCTGGCCGGGTCCTGCGGACCGAACCTGCCGGTAGACTTCGAAGGGTGTCTCGGCCCAGCCTGAAGGACGTCGCGAAGGCAGCCGGTGTGCATACGGCCACCGCCTCCCGCGCCCTAAACGAACGCACCGCGTCCATGGTGAGCCCCCAGACCGTCGAACGCGTGCGCGAGGCGGCGGAGACCTTGGGGTACCGGGTGAACCGTGTGGCCCGCGGATTGAAGACCAACCGGTCGTTCACGATCGGGATGCTCGTGCCCGACATCATGAACCCGTTCTTCCCGCCGATGGTTCGGGGGGCCGAGGACGGACTGGCGGAGGCCGGGTACACGCTCGTGCTGGCAGACACCGACAACGACGCCGGCAAGGAACGCCGGACCCAGACGGTCATGCTCGAGCGACAGGTCGACGGCCTGCTGCTCGCTACCGCCCGGCGTCGCGACCCGGTGATCGAGGAGCTGCTCACGACGTCGGTGCCCTTCGTGCTGGTGAACCGCACGATCGACCGGGGCGGGGTGGCCGCGGTGATCCCCGACGACCAGGCGGGCATGGCCCTGGCCGTCGACCACCTGTACGACCTGGGACATCGCGTGATCGGGCACGTCGCGGGACCCTCCGGGACGTCGACGGGCTCGCGACGGGCGGCGGGCTTCGAGGCCGCGGTCCGATCGCGCGGGCTCGAGCCGGGCCCCATCTTCGAGGTCGCAGCGTTCACGCTCGAGGCGACCCGCGCCCTCGCCGAAGCGCTCTTCACCGGCCCGGATCGACCGAGCGCGATCGTCGCCGCGAACGACCTAATCGCACTGGGCACCCTCGATGCCGCCGAGGCGTTCGGTCTCAGCTGTCCGCGGGATCTCTCGCTCGTCGGGTTCAACGACATGCCGTTCGTCGACCGGCTCCAGCCTCCGCTCACGACGATCCGCATCAACGAGTACGAGCTGGGCATGCGAGCGTCGCAGATGCTGTTGACCCTGATCGAGGATCCTGAGGCGCGACACGAGACGATCATGTTGGCCCCCGAGCTCGTCGTTCGCGGATCGACCGCCGAGCGCGTCTGACCTGCAGGCCGGGGTGGTTCCGCGGCCGGCACCTGGATTGACAACCACGGAGCAACCTCCATAGAATCCTGAAAATCCTGCAAACGATTGCACTGGGGTCTTCTCCATGCAGGCTAGAGGGGGAGGGAAGGATGGGCCGGAGGGGTAGCAAGCTGCTCGGCATCCTGGCGGTTGTGGCACTGGTGACTGCCGCGTGTTCTAGCTCTGATGATGGAGGTGGTGGCGACGGCGACGGCGGAACGATCAAGATCGGCGCCTCACTTCCCCTTACCGGAGACTTCTCCCAGCCCGGCGGAGAGGCCAAGCGCGGGTACGAGATCTGGCAGCAACTGACGAACGAGAACGGCGGTCTGCTCGGCAAGCAGGTCGAGTTGACGATCCTCGACGACGCGAGCGACCAGAACACGGTCGTCTCGGACTACAACCGGCTGATCAGCCAAGAGAAGGTGGACCTGCTCCTGGGGACGTTCTCGTCGCTGCTCAACCTGCCGGCTTCCGCCGTGGCGGAGAAGAATGACATGGTGTACGTCGAGCCGGCCGGCGGAGCCCCGGACATGTTCAGCCGGGGGTTCACCTACCTGTTCTTCGCGCAGCAGGCCACCGCGACCCATCAGGGTGATCTGTTCTCTCAGTACATCCTGTCGTTGCCTGAGGGCGAGCGGCCAACGACGGCCGCGTACCCGACCCAGGATGATCCCTTCGCCGCGCCCGTGATCGACGGCATCAGGGCGCAGTTGGAGGCCGGCGGCATCGAGACCGTGTACCAAACCGTGTATCCCCCGGAGACCACGAACTTCGACACGATCGCGAGCGACATCAAGGCGAGTGGAGCCGAGCTCGTCGCGCACGGCGCCGTGTTCGAAGACGGCATCGGGATGATCCGATCGTTCCAGAAGGTGGGTTACAGCCCCGCGTCCTTCTTCGAGACCTCGGCACCCTCGAACAGCAGCCAGTTCTCCGACGCGATCGGTCTCCAGAACACCGAGGGCATCTTCTACGCGGTCAGCTGGCACCCCGACACGGACACGCCCCTGAACGCCGAGTTCGTCGCCGCGTACAAGGCGAAGTTCGACGGGGCGGTGCCGGCGGAAGACGCGGCGGACGGCTTCGCCGCGGCCCAGGTGCTACAGGCCGCCGTGGAGGCGACCGGCGGGCTCGACCAGGCCGCCATCCGCGACTACCTTCACGCGAACTCGGTCGATACGATCCTGGGCACCCTGTCCTGGGACGAGACGGGCGCGCCGCAGCAAGCGTTCCTGCTCGCGCAGTGGCAGGATGGGGCGTCGCAGATCGTGCTGCCCGAGGACCTGGCAACGACCGACGCGATCGTGGCGCCCAAGCCCGACTGGGCTTCGTAGAACGAAGGTGATCGCACGCCCGGTGGGTCTCTTCGAGACCCACCGGGCCGTCACCCTCCGAGGGGAAGGCCGGCGGCCGACGTGACGCACCTGGCGCAAACGCTCATCCTCGGCCTGCTGATCGGAGGGGTCTACGCGCTCATGGCCTCCGGGCTGACCCTGATCTTCGGGGTGATGAAGGTGATCAACGTCGCGCAGGGCGCGCTCCTGATCCTGGCGGCGCTGTTCACGTTCGAGCTCTGGACCAGAACGGGGATGGACCCGATGGTCGCCATCTTGGTCACGACCCCGCTCATGTTCGGGCTCGGCTGGGCGATCTACCGCCTGTTCGTGGCCCGGGTGCGGAACGCTCCGATCTCCATGACGGTCCTGCTCACCTTCGCACTCGCCATCACGCTGGAGGGCGTGATGGGCGTGGTGTGGAAGAACGTCTTCCGCTCGGTCACGCCCGGCTACTTCACCCGTTCGTTCCACGTCGGAGGCCTGTTCATCCCCCAAGCCCAGCTGTACGGGTGCGGGGTGGCGCTGCTGATGCTGGGCCTGTTGTTCGTCTTCCTGACGAAGACCTGGTCGGGACGGGCGATCCGAGCGGCCTCGGAGAACGCGCAGGGCGCGCAGTTGGTGGGCGTGAACGTCAACGGGGTTGCCGCGATGACGTTCGCGATCGGGGTGGCCACGACGGGGGCGGGCGGATCCATCCTGTCGGTGCTGTACAGCTTCTTCCCCGCATCCCACTACCTCTGGATCTCGCGACTCCTCGGGATCATCGTGTTGGGCGGGATGGGCAGCCTCCCCGGCGCGTTCATCGCGGCGCTGATGCTGGGGGTCGCCGAGGCCCTGACCCAGACATATATCTCCACGCGATGGGCCACAGTGGTGCCGTACGTCGTGATCCTGGTGGTCCTGCTGATCCGACCCCAGGGCCTCATGGGCTCCAAGCTGCGGGAAGACGTCGCGGCATGACGCTCCCTCGCCGGGGGTTGGGGCGGATCGCGATCGGGCTGGTCGCGACCGGGCTGGTCCTGTACCCGTTGATCGGATCCGCCAACGCGTACCGCGAGACGGTGCTCATCCAGATCTTCCTGCTGGCGGTGATGGCGGGAGGGTGGAACATCATCTCGGGCTACACCGGGTACGTCTCATTGGGGCAGAGCGCGTTCCTGGGCATCGGGGCGTACACGGTCGGCATCCTGTCGATGCACGTGGCGGTCTCGCCCCTGCTGCTCGCTCCGCTCGGCGGGATCGCCGCCGCCCTCATCGCGATCATCCTGGGAGCGGTGATCATGAGGACCCGCGGCCATTCGTTCGTGATCATCACGATCGCGTTCTTGTTCCTGATGCAGGCCTTGGCGCTGAACCTGCCCGGGATCACGGGAGGGTCGAACGGGATCACGCTGCCCTTGCCGGATTGGAGCAACGACACCCAACAGCTGCCCTTCTACTATTCGCTGCTCGGGCTGATGGCGCTCTCGGTCGCGCTCTCGTGGTGGATCCGTCGGAGCAAGTTCGGGACCGGGCTGATCGCGATCCGAGAAGACGAAGACAAGGCCGCGGCCATCGGCGTGCGGACCTCGGTGTACAAGATCTTGAGCTTCACGGCGAGCGCGGTGCTCATCGGCGTGGCGGGAGGCGTCTACGCCTACTTCTTGACCTTCATCGATCCTCGGGGGATGTTCGACATCCTCGTGAGCGTCCAGATCGTCCTCGCCGTGCTCCTCGGCGGGCGAGGGACCCTCTGGGGACCGGTGGTGGGCGCGTTCATCATCCTGCCGCTCAGCGAAGCAACTAACGCGTCTTCCCAAGGAACGCACTTCGTGCTGTTCGGGGGCTTGCTCATGGCGGTGGTGCTGTTCCTACCCCAGGGACTGGTACCCACGCTCAACGCGTTCTGGGCTCGTCGTCGCGGCGAACCCAGCCCGCGGCGTCCGGCGAGGGTGGCCGCGGAGCCCGTGCCCGTCGCTCCCTACGAGGATCCTCACGATCGTGACGGGCTCCCGTTGCTCGAGCTGGAAGCTCTGGTGAAGCGCTTCGGGGGTGTGACGGCCGTGGACGATTGCTCGTTCGAAGTCCGGCGCGGAAGCATCACCGGCCTGATCGGTCCGAACGGCTCGGGCAAGACGACGATCTTCAACCTGGTCAGCGGCATGGCCCGAGCGGACTCGGGACGGGTCCTCCTCGGAGGAGAACGGATCGATCTGATGGTGCCGTGGGAGCGGGCCTACCTCGGGATGGGTCGGACGTTCCAGATCACCAGGCTGTTCCGCCAGATGACCGTCTTCGAGAACGTCGTGGCGCCGCTGCCCGGGTTCTCGTGGAGACAGCTCGGAGCCGACGCGGTCAGCGGACCGGAGGCCGTGCGGGCCGAGGAGCTCCTGGATTTCGTCGGGATGGCCGAGTTCGCCTCGCATCAAGCCGGGCACCTATCCTTCGGCCAACAGAAGCTGGTCGAGCTGGCCCAGATCCTCATGCTGGATCCGAGCCTCATCCTGCTCGACGAGCCCGCGGGTGGGATCAACCCCACGGCGATCGATCGGATGACGGATCTGATCGTCAAGCTGAACCAGCGAGGGGTGACGTTCCTGATCGTCGAGCACAACATGCCGATGGTGCTCGGGCTCTGCGATCCGGTCATGGTGCTGGCCGATGGCCGGTGCATCGCGCAAGGCCACCCGCACGAGATCCAGGCGAACCCCGCCGTGCTCGACGCTTACCTGGGTCGCGGATGGGGCGAGGCGACCGAACGGCTGGAGGTCTGACGGACGCCCTGCTCGAGCTCGCGGGAGTGGTGGCCGGCTACGGCGGGTCCGACGTCTTACAGGGCGTCGACCTCGAGGTTGAGCGGGGGAGCATCACCTGCATCGTGGGACCCAACGGCGCCGGGAAGTCGACCGTCCTGCGGACGATCTCCGGCCTCCGGCCGCCGAGGAAGGGAACGATCCGGCTCGACGGCCGTCCTATCGGCGGTTTGGCTCCATGGGAGATCCTATCGATGGGTGTCGCCCAGGTCCCTCAGTCGGGCGCGTTGTTCCCGAGCCTGTCCGTGCGCGAGAACGTCCTCATGGGGGCGTACATCCAACGGCGCGACCGGACGTTGCTCCGCGAGCGGTACCTGGCGGTCGAGGAGATCGTGCCGTTCCTTCGCGACCGCGGCGAGGACCGAGCCGGGAACCTCTCGGGAGGCCAACGAAGGTTCGTCGAGTTCGCCCGTTGCCTCATGCTCGACCCGCAGCTCTTGCTCCTGGACGAGCCGTCGCTCGGCCTCGACCCCGGCAGCCTGGGCCGCGTGTTCGAGCTGATCGGCAAGATGCGCGACGACGGCAAGACGATCGTGCTGGTCGAGCAGAACGTGCGTCTCGGGCTGGCCGTCGCGACCCAGGCGGTCGTGATGGAGAACGGGCGCGTCCGGTTGACCGGCGAACCGGCCGACATCTTGGGCAACCCGGCGATCGCCGAGCTGTACCTCGGCGGCACCGTGCGTCGCGCGGGATCGGCGGACGCGGTGGAGCGTGAGGGATCCGCAGACCGTGCCGCCCCATGACCGGAGTGCTGTGGGCTGCCGTGGCCGGTGTGGGCTTCGGCCTGTTCCAATCGGTCAATCGCGCATCGATCGAGGATCTCGACGTCTATCGCTCGACGTTCATCCAGCTCGTCATCAGCGCCGTGATCCTGTCGTCCGCGACGGCGCTCTCCGGCGATCTGGACCGGCTGCGGACCATCCCTGCCATGGCGCTGCTGAACTTCTCCCTGGCGGGTCTAGTGCATTTCTTCGTTGGATGGACCCTGTTGAACGCCAGCCAGAAACGGCTCGGAGCCGCCCGGACCAGTCCATTGATCGCCACCACGCCGCTGTTCGGCGCGATCGTCGCCGCCGTCGCCCTCGGCGAGGTTCCGAGCGTCGTGACGATGTTCGGCATCGCGACGATCGTCGTCGGCGTGTACGTGGTGGCGTTGGGCCGGGACCACGAGCCCGCCGACGTCGTGGCCGCGGGCGGGGGCGGTCCCGCCGAGGCTCGCGAGGTCCGACACGGTCTGCGTGGCGTGCCGTGGAAGGCCTCATCGTTCGGGCTGGGGACCGCGATGTGCTGGGCGGTCAGTCCGATCTTCATCCGGCGTGGGCTCGGGGAGATCGATGCTCCGCTGGCCGGGGTCACCATCAGCATGCTCGCAGCGGTTGCCATATACGGAGTGGCCATGATGGTCCGCGGTCGGCACGCGGGGGCGCCGAACACGTCGCGCACCGCCATGGTGTGGAAGCTCGGCGCCGGCGTGCTGGTCGGGCTCTCGACGTGGACCCGGTGGTACGCGTTCTCGCTGGCGCCCGTCGCTGTGGTGCTGGGCCTCGCGCTCCTGTCCGTCCCCACGGTGATGGTCCTGGCGCCGCTCCTCGTCGGCAGGGACCACGAGCGGGTCACGCGCCCGGTGGTGGTCGGCGCGGGGCTCGTGGTCGCCGGGGCGCTCGTCCTCATCGCGAACCCATGAGGAGGCCGGGGTGATCGTCGACGTCCACGCCCACGTGATCGTGCCGGAGATCACCCGCGAGGCCGGAGACGAGGCGTGGCGGCCGGCCGTTCGGTGGGAGGACGGCGAGCAGATCGTCGAGCGCGCAGGCAGGTCGATCCGCTCGGCCGTGCACGAGTTCGTGCGGATCGAGCCGATCATGGAAGAGGCGCTCGGGTCGGGCGTCGAAGGGCTGGTGCTGTCGCCGTGGGTGGCGCTCCTCCCGGATGGGCCGGACCTCGACGAGTCCCTCAGGATCTGCCGTATCCAGAACGCCGCTCTCGCCGCGCTGGCGCAGGCGCATCCGGGACGCATCCGAGCGCTCGGCGCCGTGCCCTTGCATCATCCCGAGGCCGCCGCGGCCGAGCTGACTGCGGTGATGGCCGAGGCCGGTCTCTGCGGTGTGGAGGTGCCGGCGAGCGTCCGGGGCGACTACCTGGGCGACGATCGCTTCCTCCCGTTCTGGGAGTCGGCCGCCGACACGGGCGCGATCGTGTTCGTTCACCCGACGACGCGCGGGTTCGAGCTCCCGGTCTTCGAGCGCTACTACCTGTGGAACACTGTCGCCAACCCGATGGAGACAGCGGTCACCGGCGCCCATCTCGTCATGGCCGGCGTCTTGGAGCGATTCCCCGGCCTCCGCATCGTCCTTGCGCACGGCGGCGGCGCGCTTCCGTCGATGCGTGGGCGGCTCCGCCGAGCGCACGGGTTCCAACCGCAAGCCCGCGAGCGGCTGCAGGAACCTCCCGATGTCTCGATGCGGCGCCTGTATCTCGACACCGTGACGCACGACGCCGATCTCCTGCGTTCGCTGATCGATTGGGTCGGAGCCGACCACGTATTGCTCGGTTCCGACCGCCCGTTCGACATGGGGACGGATCATCCGGTCGAAGAGGTGCGCGGTCTGGGCCTTCCGCCGCGGGACGAGGCGGACGTGCTCGGAGGGAACGCTGAGCGGTTGATGGGGGGGTTCGCATGAGCGCCGACTGGGACGTGGTCGTCGCGGGCGCCGGGCACAACAGCCTGGTGACCGCGGCCTATCTCACGAAGGCGGGTTTCCGCTGCCTGGTGCTGGAGGCGCGCGATAGGGTCGGCGGGGACACGAGCTCCGAGGCGCTCACCCTTCCCGGGTTCCTGCACGACACCTGCTCGACGGCCCACAACGTGATCCAGGCGAGCCCGATGCTGCGGGACCGGGAGCTCCCTCTGGACGAGTACGGCCTGGAGTACCTCCACCCCGACCCGGTCGTGCACATCCCGTTCCCCGACGGGGCGTGGCTCACCCAGTGGCGGGACCCCGACCGGACCCGTGAGGAGTTCGCGAAGTTCTCCCGGAACGACGCGGATGCGTTCGAGCGAGCGTTGCGCGAGTACGACTCCGTGGCACCCCTGTTCGGGCGGTACCGGCAGACGCCCATCGGGAAGGGCCCACGGCTCGAAGAGCTGCTGGCCGGACACGCGCACGGCGGCCGCTGGCAGCGCCGCCAGGCCATGAGCGCCTGGGACGTCGTCGCGGACGGGTTCGAGGACGAGCACACGAGGGCGTTCATGCTCTGGATGGCGTTCATGACCGTCCAGCCCGTGGACCGGCCGGGGACCGGTGTGCTCGCGTACTCCCTCCTGTTCGGTCGGCAACGGCACAGCTGGACCCTGCCCCGCGGCGGGTCCGGAGCGCTCCCCGCGGCGCTGGCACGGTTCATCGAGGCTCATGGCGGAACGATCCTCACCGGCCGCCGGGTCGCCGGACTGATCCTGGACGGTCGCCGATGCGTCGGCGTCGAGACCGAGGACGGCGAACGACACCTGGCCGCGCGGGCCGTGCTATCGACGATCCACGTCAAGCACCTGGTCGAGATGGCGTCCGCCGAGGCCTGGGGAGAGGATTTCCTGTACGGCGTGGAGACCTGGCGACCGGGCATCTCGATGTTCGTCACGCACTACGCGACCACCGAGCCGCCGCGGTACCCGGTGGAAGGCGGGACGATCGGGTCCGTGGCGTCGGGGATCCCGACGTCCGTGGACCGGATGCTGCGGGTGAGCGGGGAGTTCCAGCGAGGTCTGGTGGCCACCGACGATCCCGTCCTGCTGGTGCTCTCGGCGACCGTCGAGGATCCCACCAGGGCCCCGGCCGGCAAGCACACGCTGAAGATCGTGGGGTTCCAGCCGTACGAGCTCCCCGGCGGGACGCCGCGATGGGACGAGATCAAGGAGGAGGTGTCGGCGGCGAACCTCGAACAGCTCCGACGGTACGCGCCGAACCTCACGGACGAGGTCATCCTGGCCCGCGACGTCGAGAGCCCGCTCGACCTGGAGCGGTTCAACGCCCACAACTGGCACGGGTCGTGCCACGGAGGGGACATGGGACCCGCCCAGTCGGGCGCCCTTCGTCCCGCCCCCGGCTGGGCCGGGCACCGGACGCCGATCGAGGGGCTCTACCAGACGGGGGCGACCACGCATCCCGGCGGCTCGGTGTCCGCGGCGCCGGGCCGCAACGCCGCCGCGGTGATGCTCGAGGATCTCGGCACTAGCTTGGAGGAGGTGCTGTCGCGTGGCTGATGAGCGCATCGAGGCCGCCGTGGCCAACTGGGCCCCGCGGTTCGTGACCAACGGCGTCGACCCGAACGACTTCCAGCGGATCACGGCGCCGCTCGATCGGTGGGACGACTGGCTGGATGCCTGGGTGGCTAACGGCGACGCGCATACGGAGCTGGCGCGCGAGGCAGAGGATCGGGGTCGCGCGCTCACCGCGGGGCAGGCTTGGGTGAGGGCGGCGCTCTCCTACCACTTCGCCAAGTTCGTGTGGATGGTGGACATGGCGAGGCATCGCGAGGCGGCCGACCGAGCCGTGGCGGCGCTCCGCGAGGCCCATCGCCTGCTCGATCCCACCGCGGAGCGCCTGGAGATCCCCTTCGAAGGGGTGACTATGGTCGCCACGCTCCGTCGGCCCCGGGGAGCCGAGCGCCCGCCGCTCGTCTTCCTGCTCCCCGGCCTGGACTCGACCAAGGAGGAGTTCTTCGATTGGGAGAACGTCTTCTTGAGCCGCGGGATGGCGACGCTCTCGCTCGACGGGCCGGGGCAGGGCGAGACGGGCTACGCCACACACATCCGGGCCGACTACGAGGTGGGGGTCGCGGCGATGCTGGATCACCTCTCCGGCCGGCCCGACCTCGACCTGGACCGCGTGGGCGCCGTGGGGGTCAGCCTGGGCGGCTACTACGCGCCGCGCGCCGCGGCCTTCGAGCCTCGGATCCGCGCGGCGGTGTCGATCTCCGGGCCGTACAACTTCGGCGACTGCTGGGACCAGCTCCCGATGCTCACCCGGGAGACGTTCGTGCATCACTCCGGGGCGGCCGACGAGGCGCAGGGGCGGATGCTCGCCTCCGAGCTCGACCTCGGTCCGGTGCTGCCCGGGTTACGGACGCCGTTGCTCGTGGTCTTCGGCAAGCTCGACAGGCTGATCCCGTGGCAGCACGCGGAGCGGGTCGCGGCCGAGGCCCCGAACGCCGAGTTGGTCATGTACCCGCACGGCAACCACGTGTGCAACAACATCCCGTACCTCTACCGGCCCCTCGCTGCCGACTGGACACGGGAGCAGCTGGCTCGTGTGGGATAGGTTCTCGTCCGCCGAGATGTCGCGCCGCTGGGAGCTCGCGCGCGACCTGATGGATCGCCTCGACGTCTCGGGATTGCTCGTGTTCGGCAACTCCGGGATCAACCGGCACAACCAGGCGAACGTCTTCTGGCTCACGAACCATCTCGATCTGCACCACAACT
>Ga0214473_10010780_pt1 | contig 10741 bp, 10 predicted proteins | sample RVTome_7_FD_203509 | JGI IMG/M metagenome (GOLD analysis project Ga0214473, IMG submission 203509) | Soil microbial communities from uranium-contaminated site in the Upper Colorado River Basin, Wyoming, United States - RVT98D197 | ecosystem: Environmental > Terrestrial > Soil > Contaminated >... | reverse complement strand
GCTTCAACCCAGTCGGTTATAAGCATTATGAGCAGACTGACAATAAATACCCCTTAAGTCTCGTTGTGAGAGACATACTTCATCATTCAGGAAGCATGTCAACACGGTCTAAATCACTTAATCTTGTAGTCTCTGAGTCATTGCTTGAGATAAACGAAGCAGATGCCAAGCATTACGGCATCTCAGACAACAGTCATGTAAAAGTATCCTCAAAGAATGGAACGGTATATCTTAAAGCAAAGGTTACTGAGGAAGTCCCGGAAGGTATAGTATTTGTCCCTGCTCATTTCCCGCACGCAGGGATAAATATCCTCACCAGCCTCTCACACAATGGCGATTCACCAATTACTGCGGTAAGGATTGAGGCCGCGAAGTAAAGCAGGCATAAATTGAATTAATGACAATTGTCTTTACAACCACACACGATATTGCCCCTTGCTTTCTGAAATGCCTCGCGCCCTTCTCTGAATGAAAGCCATGCAATCAGAATTGCCCCAATTGAATCCAATCCCCCGATTCGGGTCAGCTCATATCCTATGCTTGACAGTAGAAGGACAAATGAAAGATACATGCATGCCCTTGTGCAATGGGCATCAGCTATGATGGCTTGAGAATTAAGCTCTCTGCCAATTTTAAGTTTGTAATAAATCAATGCCCACATTGAAAAGATTGACACAAGTGCAATAACTATGCCCCACAAAGTAGTTTCAGGCTTATGCCCCTGATAGAGATTTACTATGGCTGTAATCACCAATCCAGTGGTAAGAATATAGAATGCAGTCCCTGTAACCCTGAGTGCATCTTTCTCAAATCTGTCTAATTTTTCATCGCCGTTTTGTCTTAATCTCCTGACCATATGCCATATGCCGACACCAGAGATTACCTCTACAAACGAATCTACACCAAAGCCAAAAAGGGCTATAGTTCCATCCTTTATACCAAAAAAGACAGAGACTATGCCCTCGATGATATTGTAAAAAATAGTAATCAGGGCAAGTGCATATGCCCATTTATAGAGGGTAGCCTTCTTCCATCTCTGATCAATAGATAGAGTTACCATTTTTTATTCTAACAATCTTTTTGTTTTAATTTCTTTTTCACATCGCATGTCTCGGAATCACATCCCTGACAATGCCCCTTCTTCTTCCAGAGCGAGCGGTACAAAAGGTATATCGCCCCGGAAATGATTAATCCCATCAATAAAATGTCTACAAATCCCATTTCAGCCTCCTTTTGGTTTCAGTCATTGACCTGAAAGTAACCCCCTTGAGTCCCCCCTTAAATTAAGGGGGGATTTAGGGGAGTTATCCTATTCCCAACAATCTCCCTCCCTGATAAATCAATAATGCAACTCCCCACGCTAAAAACATCTGGTACGCAAACGCGACCCCGAACCACTTCCAGCCTCCGAACTCATGCTTCATCGCAAAAGCGACAACAACGCACGGCATATAGAGAAGGACAAATGCCATAAAGGCATAGGCAGTAAGGGGTGTAAATTTTTTCTGGATTACAGATTTAAGCCCTGTTTGTTCCGCATCCTCCTCGGCAGAAATACTTGCTATGCCGATGGTGGCAAAGACATTCCTGAAGGAATCGCCTATTGCGGTTATAAAGGTAGTCCCCATCTCTCTTAAATCTTCCGATACGGTAGTTGTCTCCTCTTCTTCCTGTTCCACCGCGTATATTTCGGCCATTGACCCTATTACTATCTCTTTGGCGATCAGTCCTGTGACCAGTGAAGATGCAGCCTCCCAGTTTCCGAATCCTATAGGTTCAAGCGCCGGGGCGATTATCTGTCCCATCTTACCGAGATACGAATCCTTTTTATGCTCAACGCCCCACGGGAGATTTAATAAAAACCATACGAGTATCGACACTGCAAAGATATACGTCCCGGCCTTTATCAGGAAGTGCTTCCCCTTTTCCCATGTGTGCATCATAAGGCTCCTGAAGGACGGCATCCTGTAAGGCGGAAGTTCCATAATGAACATAGGAGATTCCCCCCTGAAGAGTGTCCGTTTGAATAATACGCCCATTAATATCGCAAGGGCTATCCCCATAACATACATTGACCAGAGCACTGTCCCCGCATACGCGGAGAAGAAGGCCCCGATAAAGACCACATATACAGGCAGCCTTGCACCGCACGACATGAGTGGTAAAAGCAATGCCGTAAGCGCCTTGTCTCTTGGGTTTTCAAGGGTCCTTGTGGCATAAATGCCGGGAACATTGCAGCCGAAACCGAGGAGCATAGGTATAAAGGATTTGCCGTGCAATCCCATGCTGTGCATGGCCCTGTCCATGACAAATGCGGCCCTTGCCATGTAACCGCTTCCCTCAAGGAATGTTATAAAGAACATCATAGCAAATATCACAGGCACAAATGCCAGCACAAAACCGACTCCCGCAATGACCCCCTCTGTCGTCAGGGACGCAATCCACAAAGGTCCATTAACCGCTGTAATTGCCTTTGCCGCCATCCTGCTGATCGGCCCGGCTGTCGCGTCATTTATCCAGTCACCTAAGGGCTTAGAGATATCAAAGGTCAGCTTAAACACAACCCACATCGCGGCAAGGAATATCGGTATTCCCAGGAATCTGTTTAAAACCACTCTGTCTATCTTCTCCGTTATTTGCATCTTTCTGACTTCAGGTCTTTTTACGACCTCGCGGGTAAGACCGGTTGCCAATGCGTATCTCTCGTCAGCCATGATGGACTCAATATCGTCACCATGCGCCTTTTTCAGGTGTGCTGTCGCTTTCTCAAAAAAAGAGGCGTCAATATTTAGGGAGACTTCTTCCATATCATGGCTGTCGCCCTCCATAAGCTTAAACGCAAGCCATCTCAGGGGATATTTGTTATTAAGTGACGGATATCGTTCCCTGATATGTCCCTGAACAGAAACTGCGGCGGATTCAATATCTTCACCGTAATTTAATTGCTTCGGCTGATACCTAGAAGGATTGTCAGCCACCTCTGTCGCTGCCTTTAATAACTCATCTAATCCCGATTTCTTTGTCGCCACTGTAGGTACTACCTTGACGCCGAGCATCTCCTCCATCGCCTTTATGTTTATTTTGTAACCCATGTGTTCTGCCTCATCGTATATGTTTAAGGCAATAACAAGGGGGATGCCTAACTCCAACAACTGGACGGTGAGATACAGGTTTCTTTCTATGTTTGTGGCGTCGACCACATTAATAATCACGTCCGGTTTTTCTTTCACGAGGTAGTCTCTCGCGATGATCTCTTCCTGAGTGTACGGGCTAAGGCTGTAGGTGCCGGGCAGGTCAATTAATTTTATCCTCCTCCCCTCGTGTTCAAACATGGCAGATTTCTTTTCCACGGTTACGCCAGGCCAGTTGCCGACATAAAGCCTTGTGCCGGCAATGGCATTTATAAGCGTGGACTTTCCGGAATTGGGATTGCCAGCAACCGCAACGGTAACCCCCCTTTTATCCCCCCTTAATTTAAGGGGGGACTGAGGGGGGTTATTTGCGCTCTGCGCTCTGTCTAATGTGCTCTGTGTTCTCACTTTGCCACCTCCACCGAAATCCCCTCCGCCTCTTTTTTCCTGAGAGAGAGGTTGTAATTTTTGATTGTTACCTCAATCGGGTCGCCGAGCGGAGCGATCTTTTCCACCTTTACCTTTTCGCCTACAAGAACGCCCATATCCATCAGCCTCCTTTTAATCTGGCCAATAGCCCCTATCTTTGTTATCTTCCCGTGTTCACCGGGTTTTAACATTGCAAGATTCATAATGCCTCCTTCCTCACTCTCAACTTTTAACTTTCAAATTCTTAACTGTCTTCACCATTATCTTCATAGCCATTCCTCTGGCTATGGCTATCCTCGATTCGTCAACTTTTATCAGCATAGCTCCACGCCCCCCGTTATTAAGCACTTCAATCTCTTTACCTATGCGGATGCCCATATCTTCCACATGACATAACTGGTTTTTGCTTGTGCCACAGCAATTGCTTTGCACAGTTTTAATTTCTATAACTTCTGCCTTCTCTCCTGAAGTTAACAGTCCAAGCGGTGACATATTTTTATTTCCTCCTTTCATCATGAACTTAAAATCTCCATGCTATCCCTGCAAGGATCGAATAATCTGTCTCCGGCTTGTTAAGCCCGCCTTTGATGCCGAAATCAATATCAAAGTTCTCTGATACAGAGTAAATCAATCCTCCCAGGATAAAGGCAGGATGAATGTTCAGATTCCTATCTGTATTTCTCTCGATGCCAATATTCCCGACTAAGTTGAGGTTTTTTATGACCTCAACTGTAGTGGCTAAAGATGCATGCCACAAATTCTTTCTTTCATCAGCTTTGTTTTCGTTCCCGATATAGCCGAGATTAGCATGGAACACCCATGGTTCGATCTCTTTGGTTGTGATGAAAAATAGCTGATAGGTTACTTTTCCGGAGCCTAAACCCTTTTCATCATTTCCTGTTGGGAGGCTAATGCCGGGTTTTAAAGCAAAGCTAAGACCGTCATTTTTGTAGAACCTCCATTTAAACTCAAGCGACATATCAGATATTCCGTCTTCTTTAGAAGTTACTTCCCCGTCTTCCCTGACCTCAAACCATTGATATGGCATACCAAGCACAATATCAGCAGTATTTGTTACCCCATAAGATAAAATTGTAGCCACTTCGCCGCCTGTCTGTTTTGTTGTCACTCCTTCCTCTGTCGCTTTGTCGCGGCTGAATTCACTATTAACTTCGACCTGAAATTTCCCTGTGCCCTGTGTCCCGGTGTCATCCGTAATAAGCGGATGGGCAGCGTAAGAAACAGTGAGTAAGGAATAACAAATAGTGATTAGCGAAAAAAACAATAATACCTTAAATCTTAAACCTTGAATTTTGAACCTCATACATCCTCCTTTTTCATCATGATAATCATTATCAATATAATGGCAAAAAAATTTTGCCCTGAACTTTTTAAGCAATTAAAACAATCCCTCAGTGTGCATATCCCGCATGAGTGATACATAAAAACCGGGATATTCCTGGACTTCGCTATATTCATCACCTCCCGTTTTGCCCTATGGGATACCTTGTTAGTGAAAATCACTACAGCATCCACATGCTTAATTTCCAACGCCATATCAGCCTCTGACTTATTGAACACTCTAAGTTCAATTCCCACTTTTTCAGCCTCATTTATGTAATGTCTTTCGAGTCTGTCCATCCCTCCGATCAACGCAACACACATAATTAGCTCCTCCCTTATTGTAATGATAATCATTATCAATATAATGCCAAAAAAAATTATCTACATTTTTTGCACAGGCCGTATATCTCTAACTTATGTCTTTGTGGAATAAAGTCATTTGCTTCTGCAAGCTTGTCCTGAAGTTTTTCAATCCTGTCATCATTGACCTCTATAAATCTCCCGCATTTCAGACAGATAAGATGGTCATGATGCCCATGCCCATATTTTTGTTCAAATCTTGCTTTGCTGGTGCCAATCTTTATTTCATCTGCTACACCACATTCACACATTAACTTTAAATTGCGATGCACCGTAGCATAACCTATCTCCGGGTTTTTTCTTTTCACTGTGTTAAACAGTTCTTCAACAGTAATATGTTTGTCTGCACGAAGAAATGCATCAAGGATTATTTCCCTTTGTCTCGTATTACGCAGCCCTTTCTCCCTTATATAGTTTAAGAAAATATTCTTTGCTTTATCTCTACCCATAAAAATCACTAATTAATATTGATTATTAATATCAACAATACCAGAAAAAATATAAACTTGTCAAGTTTTTTTTGATGTTATGTTTTTTCTATCAGCCCATATAATGCAATTTGGTAGCGGGCATAAGTGCCCGCTATTTGAATGAATAATTGCATTTTTCTGGTTAAGTAAAGGGTTATTGAGGTCTTTGCTTTGCTATCTCGTAAGAAAAAATAGCGCATGCCATTGCAACATTAAAAGAAAGCGGAGCGCCGCTCATCGGGAGGCTAACTTTTAAATCAAGCTGTTTATGTAAGCCGTGACGGATTCCTTTTCCTTCCGAGCCTAATACAAGACAGAGCGGAAAAGGCAGTGAAACTTTATTTAAATCCTCACCACCCTCAACAACAGTTCCAACTACCCAGTAGCCTGCATCCTTTGCCTCTCTCAAGACAGTTGAGAGATTAGTAACCATTGATACAGGGATAAAATTCTCCCCTCCAGAGGCAACGTGCAAAACCGTTTCATTTACCTCGCATGAGCTATGCCTCGGAATCACAACAGCAAAACCGCCAAAACAGGCGGCAATCCTCATAACAGAGCCTAAATTATGCGGGTCATTTATGCTGTCCAGGAATATAAATGTCAGAGGCTTTTCAGCAGGTCTGTATAGCAGTTCCTTAAAAGGCGTATATGTAAATTTATTTACTTCTGCAACAATGCCCTGCAGCCGGTCAGCGCGTTTGATTTTTAGCAGGTCTTTTTCAGTAACATACTTGAAAGGGATATTTGAAGATTTTTTAATCTTCATTATCTCTGGAGCGTCAAAATTCTCCTGTACAAATATCCTTTTTATGCTCTGAGGATTAGCCTTCAACCGCTCCAGAACAGAATTCTTCCCATATAAAAACATTGAATTCTTCGCCATTTATCTAACATTACAATATATTCAAAAAATCATTTTTGATACTTTGCAAGTTCTATTTGCAATCTTTTTATCTCGTCCTTCAACTCTTTCATCCTGAGTTCCCTGCCAATGGCCATTTCATAAAATTTTTCAAGCTCTTCTACTCTTTCTTTTACTTCTTTTTCTATTTTTTTGCGCTCGGTAATGTCACGAAATATCCCCTGAATTAACCGCTTCTCCCCGATTGAAGTAACAGAAGCAGTTATATGGACAGATTTTATTTTTCCTGACTTGGTTATCACCTCTGCTTCTTCATCAGCAACCCCTTTTTGTGATATATGTTTTTGAAACAACTTAGCGTAATACTCCGCTCTATGAGGTGGGTGGAGTATTATTTGATGTTGTCCTATAATCTCGTCTCTTTTCTTTTCTAATATGTTCTCTGCTGCTTCATTACATTTAATAATTACACCTGTTTCGGCGTCTGCCCAGAAAATTGCATCTTTTGCATTTTCAAATACTAGTCTAAATTCCTCCTCATTCTTTCGCAAATTCTCTTCCATCTTTTTTTTCTCGGTTATATCCTCAAGAATAGTAATAGCACCAACAGTTTTATCTCCCTTCTTAAGGGGTACAATTTTTGATGATTGATATAGAATCTCTCCCTTTCTAGGCCCTACGGATCTCACATGTCTGTAACCGCTGTTTACAAAAGGTTCCCCTGTTTTGATTACTTCTTTATAGTTTTTATCCCAACCGGTGTTGACGAGGCTCGGGATAACATCAAAAAGGTTTTTGTTAATGATATCTTCTTTTTTTATGCCTGTATATTCCTCAAAATATGAATTCCAGGTTTTAACAATAAAGTCCTTATCAATAACATGGATACCGATGGGAGATTTCTCAACAATTTTTTCACTGAATTCTTTTAAAGCAGTAATCTCTTTCAACGTCTGTTTAAGTTCTGTTACTTCCCGGACAACCTCTACGCCTGCAATAATCTCACCTGATGAATTCCTCATTGGTGACGCTGTAACTTCAATATATATTATTCCCTTCTCAGTAGGTACACTCCTTTCTATTGTATGGGTCTTGCCGTCCTTAAAAGCCATAGCCACAGGACAGCCTTCACAGGTCTTTTCTCTCTGCGCATATGCCTCGTAACAATACTCCCCTGCATGGTCGCCAATAATGTTTTTATGAACCTGATTCTGGTATAAAACTTTAAAATCAGTATCCTGAATGCTTACACCATCGCCTATGGCTTCGAGGATTCCTTGTTCCTCTAAGTTTTTTATAATTTGTTCAATGTCTTTATTTTTTTCCTTCATATCACCCATATCAAATCTCTAATATAAATACTTAAGTATTAGAATATGGCATTATTACTATACCACTATTTTTAACTCTTGTTAATTATTTTTAAATTAACACCAAATCTATAAAAATCTGGTTGATTTAAATCATACCATAATTCCATTATAGTTCAGAAAAACCGATTTAGAAATATAAACGTAATACAAATAGATTAAAAAATAAAAAAAGTGGTAAAATAGCAAAATTCAGATATTAGCAGTAACAAAAATTTCATTTAAATGGATAGCGAGCGTATTCCCTGTCCCGATTTGTCGGGACTGCAGGGTCAAGCGAGCGAATATAAAATGCATAGCTCCAAAGGAGCGAATATAATAATAAAGAATTCATTACATTTGCATGTTTCTTTAAAGAAGCATGCAAAAAAATAATTTCCTTACATTAAGATTCCCTGTAGCTTGCTACAGGGGAGATTTAATATATTACTGATTTTAACGATAGGGATACACGATGGATAAAAAGAAAGTAAGACAGAAATACTTTGCTTTAAAGGAACTGCGGTTCTCAATCGCCCATTTGGTTCTCTGGGCGCTTCTTTCTGTAGCATTTTTTACATATACGGCTATAGAAATCGGTGGAAGAATAGAACGCGGTCCTGCTTATTTTATAATTGTGGTTATTGGCTATGCACTTATTGTGATTATTTTAACCCTGATTTTTACACACCGATTCCTGGGACCGTTTGAAAGGTTGAAAACAGAATTAAAACTAATACGAACAGGCAGTCATCACAAGCGTTTCCATGTAAGAAGCAAAGATGACTTTTATCTCAGGTCATTTATTACAGAAATCAATAAAGTTCTGGAAGACCTTGAGAAAATAAGCGGTTCTAAAGAAGAACTTCATAAAAAAATCGACTCTGAATTATCAAATATAAAAACCATTATTGAAAGAAAAGAAATTTCAAAAGAAGAATTGACAAAAGCAGTTATTTCATTTAATAAAAGAGTTGAAGATTTGCTAAGGGAAAGCACAAAAAATAAATAATATTTTTAAGCCTTTTCCTCTTCCTCTTCTTTTTCAACTACCCTTGCAACACTCACAACCTTATGCTCATCAGCAAGGTCTATAAGCCTTACTCCCTGGGTGCTTCTGCCTATGATACGGATATTTGATGCCTTTATGCGTATTAATTTGCCGCTGCTTGCGATAATGATTATTTCATCATCGCTTGTTACCTGAAGCACTCCTATAACCCTGCCATTTTTAGGTGTTATCTTTAATGTAAGCACTCCTTTTCCGCCCCTGGCCTGAGTGCGGTATTCTTCTAATTTTGTCCTTTTCCCAAAACCTTTTTCAGTCACTGTCAAAAGGGCTGTGTTCTCATCTAAAACATCAACTGAAACCACTTCATCATCTTTCTCCAGCCTTATCCCTCTTACGCCGCGTGCAACACGTCCCGTCTCTCTGACATTTTTTTCATTGAATCTTATTGAATGACCTTCCCGGGTGCTCAGTATAACATCCTTTTTGCCGTCAATTAGGCGTACTCCTACAAGCCCGTCACCCTGGTCAATCTTAATTGCAGCAATCCCTTTGCTTCTTGGATTGCTGTATGCTTTAAGCGAAGTCTTTTTTACAACACCTTTTTTGGTTGCCATAAAAAGATAAGTGTCTTCTTTGAATTCCTTTACCGGAAAAGCAGCAGTTATTTTTTCTCCTTCTGAAAGCTGAAGGAGATTAACTATCGCCTTGCCCTTTGCCGCCCTGCCTGTTTCAGGAATCTGATAGACCTTAAGCCAGTAAAGACGCCCTAAGTTTGTAAAGAAAAATATATAGTTATGGGTTGAAGCAAGAAAGAGGTCTGCTACAAAATCTTCTTCCCTTGTTTCCATGCCCATAAGTCCTTTCCCGCCCCTTCTCTGGCTTCTGTAAAGGGTTAATGGATTTCTTTTGATATAACCCTGATGTGATATGGTTATCACCATCTCCTCATCACTTATCAGATCCTCAATCGTTATCTCTTTTGCCTCACTTGTTATTTCAGTGCGTCTTTTGTCAGCATGTTTTTCCTTTATCTCAAGGAGTTCATTTTTTATGATATTATTTACAAGCGCAGGACTTGCAAGGATTGCCTTGAGCCGCTCAATCTCTTTTATCGTATCTATATATTCCTGAACTATCTTTTCTCTTTCCAGACCGGTGAGTCTCTGGAGTTTCATATCAAGAATTGCCTGTGCCTGTATCTTTGTGAGGGGGAAATTATTCATTAAGGCATTAAGCGCTTCTTCAGGGTTTTTTGACTTGCGTATCAAAGCTATAATTTTATCAAGGTTATCAAGGGCGATTTTAAGACCCTCAAGGATATGCGCTTTTTCTTCGGCTTTTCTGAGTTCAAATCTTGTCTTTCTTACGATAACGTCGCGCCTGTGCTGCAGAAAGAGCGAAAGCATCTGGACAAGATTTAAAACCTTGGGCTGGCCGTTAACAATTGCAAGCATAATAACCCCGAATGTGGTTTCCATCGGTGTATGCTTGAAAAGCTGATTGAGTATTACCTCTGGTATCTCACCCCGCTTGACCTCAAGCACTATTCTTATACCTTCCCTGTCAGATTCATCTCTGAGGTCTGAGATGCCCTCAACTTTTTTGGCGCGTATAAGCTCTGCAATCTTCTCAATAAGCCTTGCCTTGTTTACCTGATAAGGAAGTTCCGTGATTAATATGGTCTTTGTCTGCTCTTCTATTTCCACCCTTGCCCTGATTTTTATCAACCCTCTGCCCGTGTTATAGGCATCAAAAATTCCCTGTTTCCCATGAATGATGCT
>Ga0214473_10010779_pt1 | contig 10742 bp, 10 predicted proteins | sample RVTome_7_FD_203509 | JGI IMG/M metagenome (GOLD analysis project Ga0214473, IMG submission 203509) | Soil microbial communities from uranium-contaminated site in the Upper Colorado River Basin, Wyoming, United States - RVT98D197 | ecosystem: Environmental > Terrestrial > Soil > Contaminated >... | reverse complement strand
ACATTTTCATCGATTCTTCGAGGGGTGTTTCTCCATGCTCCAGATGTTCAACGATTTCCTCAAGTCTCCGGAGGGCTTGTTCAAATGTCGGTTCCGATGGTTCTTTTCTGGCAGCCGGCATAACCAAGAGTCACGCCACCGTGGATTGAACATCGCCATCATGAAATTCTATCATGATGACGTCCTGAGAGTGGAGCTTTTTGCTGGAGCCTACGATCCTCTGATCCTTGCGCACGATGCTATATCCGCGGCGAAGCACCATTTGCGGATCCATCGCGGTAATTCGATGCTGCAAAGCCTCCGACCTTGAGCGTGCCAGCGCGCATTTGTGCCCGATGGCAGATGCCATGCTTCTGTCTAACTCGTCGACCCGTTGGCTGAATTGCCGGAGGCGATCAATAGGCTTGTTGAAGGAATAGCTCTTGAGGAGGTGATGAATGTTTTGTTTGTGCTGGCTCAGCATGTTGCGCATACTTTCGTGCACAGTATACCAATTATTTCGAACAATATCAAGAAGTGCCTGTTTGTCCCTGACCACCAGTTCCGCCGCTGCCGAAGGGGTTGGCGCACGAAGATCAGCCACAAAATCAGCGATCGTGAAGTCCGTTTCATGCCCGACTGCACTCACAATCGGGAGTGATGAGTGATAGATGGCCCGTGCGACAATTTCCTCATTGAACGGCCAAAGATCCTCTATCGAACCTCCCCCCCTGCCAAGAATGAGGAGATCCACCCTGCCGAAGGCATTGAAATCAGAGATCGCCTGTACGATCTCCTGTGCCGCCCCCGGCCCTTGAACCTTCACAGGGTACAGAACGAGGTCAACGCCAGGGAACCGTCTCCTGAGGATGTTCAGCATATCCTGCAATGCCGCGCCTGTCGGAGATGTGATAAGCCCGATGTGTTCCGGAAAAGGAGGCAGGGGTTTCTTATGTGCAGCATCAAAAAGCCCTTCCACGGCAAGCTTTCTTTTCAACTTCTCAAAGGCTTCCTGCAGTTCTCCGGCTCCAAGCGGGCGCATACTCGAAACCTCGATCTGATAATATCCGCGAACCTCGTACACGGTAACCCGCCCATGAGCAACGATCTTCATCCCATCCTCGGGAGCAAAAGAGAGGGTCGCTGCCTTGCTCCTCCACATGACGGCTGAGATCTGTGCCCCTTCATCCTTCAGTGTGAAATACAAATGGCCGGAGGAATGCCGTTTGAAATTTGAGAGCTCGCCCTGGATGCTTATCTGCGAAAAACCTTTTTCAAGGATCGCTTTGATACGATGCGTTATTTCCGTTACGGTAAGAGGTGCCTGTTCACTGTTCCTCAATTGGTCTCCGGCGTTGTTTGAATCATCAAACCTTTCTATCAATATGAAGAAAGGAGCGGTTAGAATCAACGCTGTCTCTGCGCCAACTTCAGCAGAGGTGCTGCCGCACGTATGCACCGGCAGAGTGGTATGCAGATGTCATGATCTGCTTTTGTTTTTTCACAAAGTTATCTCTATATTTTTCTGCATTCCGAATGAAAGGACAATATGAAACTGGACGTTCTGGCTATTGGCGCCCATCCTGACGATGTTGAACTCTCCTGCGGCGGGACCATCTGCAAATTGGTGAAACAAGGACGGAATGTGGGGTTGGCAGACCTGACCGGCGGAGAGCTTGGAACACGGGGGACCCCCGAGGTGCGCGCAAAAGAAGCCGCCGATGCATCGAAGATCCTGGGCGTTACCGTACGGGAGAATCTTGGACTGCTGGACGGGGACATTGAAGTGTCCAAGGGGAATATGCTCAAAGTGATCAGTCTCCTGAGGAAATACAGGCCCGACATCCTTCTGATACCGCACTCATTCGACCGGCACCCGGACCATGAACATACGCACACGTTGTGTCGTGAAGCATTGTTCTATTCCGGTCTGGCAAAGATCGCAACGTCTGTTGATGGGAAGCCACAGGAACCGTTCCGGCCACGGGCATATTATCATTTCATGCAGTGGTTTGAGTTCATCCCATCGTTTATTGTTGATATCTCGGATGAATTCGAGCAACGGATGAAGGCCGTGAGGGCGTTCAAATCGCAGCTTCACAATCCTTCCAGTACAGAGCGCGAGACTGCATTGAGTGACCCCGAGTTCATCAAGTTCCTGAACACCCGATATGAATATTACGGAGACAAAATCGGGAAACAGTATGGCGAGCCGTTCTACTCTCCAAGCAGCGTAGGCATCTCAGATTTGTTTCTGCTGAACGCCTGACATGCAGAACATTCATCCTCTTATTGTCCACTTCCCCATCGCTCTTTTGACCATCGGTATCGTATTTGATGTACTGGGCCTGCTGTCCAAGAACAATGAACTTTCGCGGGTCGGATGGTGGATGCACGTTGCGGGCACGTTCGGGCTGATGGCTGCTGTTGTTACCGGGCTTCTGGCGCACCAGACGGTTGTCATTTCAGCCGCGGCACATGATGCATTCGAACATCACGAGCAGATTGCGTTCATTGTCAGCGCGGTGTTCGCCGCACTCCTGCTTTGGCGAATCGCATCAAGGACTCAATTGCCACAGCGTTACAGAATCCTTTTCCTGGTGTTGTTCCTTTTCGGGCTTGTGGTGATGTGGCTTGGTGCGTGGTATGGAGGTGAGATGGTGTATCGGTTTGGCGTTGGAGGTCACAGCATTCAGCGATAGTGAGGTCGCACAGCGGATATTCCCAAAAAACGTTGAAACCCGGCTTGATGGCCGGGTTTCCGTACGACGGATTCGATCTGCATAAACGGCCTTTATTGCATCGCGCGCCTCAGCGATGCTTCCTGGGACCGGCGAACGATGGTAACGAGCAGGCCAACAATGAGAATGATCACCCCTGTCCACACGAGGTTGATATAAGGCTTGATGCTTGCCTCCACGACCAGAACATCTCCCTGGTCGGCCGTTTCCTTTGATGCCAGGAGCGCAAGATCAGCCACACCAATCTCAACAGCGGAATTTTCCCGGCTCTCTCTGTCGGGTTGCATACCAACAATGGAAAACTGATATCTTCCTTCGTACGTAACGGGTTTGTCGGTCTGGTTCCCCTGAATAATCACTTTTTGTGGTTTTAGGGTTTGCGGCTTCTTTCCATACTCCCTCACTTTGAGCACTGCTCCGATATTCACTTCCTTCCCCTCCAGCATCGCCGCCTTTTCCATCACAGGGAAATCAAAGTCAACAAATGTGACTTCGATGGTGCCGACCTTCCGGGTCTCACCTTTCCTGAGGCTGATCTGCTCGGTGAGTCCCCGTCCCTTGTCCTGCTTTTGGTCGAGCGAAAGCGGTGCGAGATAGAAGTCTTTGGAGAAGAGGTTCGCGATATCCGGATTGCGCATCAGCCCTTTTGTGTACTCACTGTAGTACATGATCGGCGCGACCACATACTGTTTGCCGTCCTTTTCCACATGCACATTGAATGCATATTTTTCATGGTCAATTGGTCTGTACCCGGTATAGGTGAGCTTGTATCCGAGGGCTTCGGCCGTCTTTCCCTGTGTCAGCGAGATGGTTTCCTTGTCATCATACTTTGATGAGCTCACGAAACCGAGAAACATGATGGCGAGACCGACGTGAGCGATAGAGCCGCCCGCATACTTCGGACTTCCCTTAATGATCCGTGCACCCACTGCTATGTTCGCAAACAGGGCAAATGCAGCACCGAAAACAAAGATGGCGATGATCAAATCGCGAATCCCGTAGATCGCGAGCACACTTGTGCACACGAGCGCCAGAGCAGCCGGAACCGCGAGGCCTTTGAGCACGTCCGCCTTTCTCGATCGTGTCCACCATAGAAGCTGGCCGATCCCCGCCAGCAACCCGATTGCGATCCCGATGGGGAGTGTTGTCGTGATATAGTACGATATATCGACTGTGGTAACCTTACCCTGGAGGATTCCTGTAATCAGCGGGGAGGATGTTCCCACGGTTATGAAGATTGCCGCGCACACGAGTGCAGCTGACCCAAGGAATAGGGCGAACTCCCGCGAATAGTAGTCATGTTGCACCTGCACCTTCGGCATTTCGTTCCTGCGGAGAATCAACATCCCGATTCCGAGTCCGACAAACAGCACAAGCATGCCTACGAGCAACCAGTATGCCCACATGCCAGGGTCAACGAACGAGTGCACCGACGTCTCTCCCAGGACGCCGCTGCGGGTCAGGAAGGTTGAGTACAAAACAAAGATAAAACACATCATGCTCAGCACAATGTTTGTCTTGATGAATGCGCCGCTTTTCCGTTGCGAGAGTGTGGTGTGAATTGCTGCAACCCCGAACAGCCATGGTACCAAGGATGAGTTCTCCACCGGGTCCCATCCCCAATACCCTCCCCAACCGAGTGTCTCGTATGCCCAGAAGCCCCCCATCATGATTGCACAGCCAAGCACGACCACGCCGTATACAAGCCATGGTGTTGCCGGACGAATCCAGTTATTGTAGTCACGCTTCATCAATGCTGCAACGGCGTATGCGTATGGAACGCCCATTGCTGCAAATCCGCTGAACATGACCTGTGGATGGATCACCATCCAGTAGTTCTGCAGAAGGGGATTCAAGCCCCGCCCATTTGTCGGTAGGAATCCTGCCTGTATTTCCCCCGGCCAGGTTTCCCACACAAACGTGAATGGATTTTTCACGAGCAGCATGAGGAGCAGCATCAATTCAATGAGGCCGAATACTGTCATCACCTGGGGTTCATAGCCGTTCTTGGACGAATGGCGCATCAAGAAAATGCCGATGAGGGAGGTAAAGAGAGTCCAGAGCATAAAGCTCCCTTCCTGCCCTGCGTAGAATGTCGATATCAGGAGGGGTGTCGAGAGTTCGCGGGAACTGTAACTCCACACGTAAGTATATTGAAACTGATGCGTCAGGATGAGGTACAGGAGAACAGCTGCGGTCGACATCACTGTTGCGACCGTTATATGGAAGAACAGGCGGCCGTATTTCAGCAGTCTTGGATCGCCGCGTCGATGATGTTGGAAATAGAAAAGGACGGAAAGAAGACCGGTGGTGAATGCAAGCTTCACCAATACGCCGCCAATCATATCAACCTCACTTTGCAAAGAACGGTTTGATCACAGAAGAGCACCCGGTACTCCGGATTACGTACTCTTTTTCACCTCACTGCCCTGAGCCTCATACTTGGAAGGGCACTTCGTCAGTATCTCCGTTGCGTGGAAATACCCTCCGTCCATGTACCTTCCCTTTGCGACGACACTTGTTGCCATCTCGAAGTTGTTGGGGGCGGCGCCGTCGAGGATAACTTTGCATTCCGCTCCGTTATCATCGATAAGATAAAACGTGAATTGACTCGTCTTCGGATCAAATGAAGCATCTTTCTCTTTGTTCCACGTCCCTTTCAGTTGCACCTTCTTGTGCGTCTTCATTGCTCCCGCAAGATTCGTGTATTCGACATTACTCTCAAGAAATGAATACGAGCCGAAGATGATAAAGACAACGACGACCACTCCAGCAACAATAGTTTTTGGTTTCATCTGTATCCTCCTCCTATCAGATCATTCTTTCCCGGACTGTTTCTCCAGTTTCTTGATCCTGCCATCAAGACGAAAAAGATATCCAAATATGCCAAGCCATACTACAAGGACAACAACCATCACAACAAACAAAGCGTTTTGACTGAGGTATTCGACCAACTGTTCCTCTCTGGTTAGGATTGTATGCGATGAAGTTCAACACCTTGTGCGCGCACATGCAGATTCCACATCCAGTAATAGAGTCCTGTAAAACCAGCCAGCGACGAGAGGAAGACAAGCAGCATTGTGGTGTTCATCTGAATTTTTCCCTGGACATTCAGAATGGGTTCCGGGTGGAGGCTTGCAAGAATGCGGGGCATAATAAACATGAAGAATGGCATGGTGACCGCCGCTATGATTGAGTAGACTGCGGCGAGCGCTGCACGTTTCTCTTCAACCTCGATGGACGAACGGAGTGCAAAATAGGCGCCGTATATCAGGAGCAGGACAAAGATCGACGTCTGACGCGGGTCCCAATTCCAGTATGTTCCCCAGCTGACTTTTGCCCAGATGGCTCCGGTCGCAGTCGCGAGAACGCAAAAGAGAAAACCCAATCCCGCTGCCGACGCTGACTTGATATCGTCCTCGGGCTGGCGGCCTCGCAGATAGCGAATACCATAAATCATGCTTGAAACGAATGCAATAACGCTGAGCCATGCGGTGGGAACATGAAAAAACACAATGCGGGCTTTGTCTTCGAGTCCGGGGACGATGGGAAGTTCATACCAGTGCTGGGGTTGTGCGACCATCGGCAAACTGAGCCCCAGCACAATGACGGCGCAGATCCATATGCCAAGGAACAGTTTGAGAACCAAGCGGCTAGTCCTTCCAGACGTAATCAAAGAGCATGTACGACGTTGCAATAACGACGGCAATATAGGAAATTAAAACCTGAAATTCACCATATGCTTCCTCAAAAAGGGCCCCTTCAGAGGCCAGGCGTGTAGCGTTAATGACAGTCAGCAGAAGGGGCAGCAATATTGGGAACGACAATACCGGATAGAGGGTTCCTTTGGTATTTGCCCGGGCAATGATCGCTGCTATGATCGTCGAGGCAGCAGCCAACCCTACGCTGCCAAGCGCAATCGTCACAAGGAATATGCTATATGTCCTAATGACAAAGCCGGAAATGAGCGCTCCGTACAGCACAACGGTCACGGAATTCAACGCCATAACAAGGACGAGGTTGAAAAGAAGTTTTCCGAGTAACACTGCACTCGGCGAAGCCATAAGCTGAAGCGTCATCGCCGTTCCCCTCTCCTCCTCTGCCACAAATGTCCGGGATAGACCGGACATGGCCGCGAAGAAAATCACCACCCACAACATGCCTGACAATGCAGCTGGAGGGGCACCCTCGCTGCCGAGAGAAAACAGGATAACCGAGATCGTCGTGATGACAAACATGGCGAGGGCGCTGATGGCATAGCGCGTGCGAAGTTCCGATTGCCAGTCCTTGCGGAAAATCGAAACTACGGAAAGTAACCAGCTGGGGTGTGCAGGCTCAATGGATGGCATTCAAATCTATCTGAAGATCGTATGTCCGAATATCCCTCAAATCGTTTGTTGCCACTATCAGGATACCCTCCCGACGCTGTTCCTCCATAATATCCTGGACTATGGCAACACCTTCGGCATCGAGGTTTGCCATAGGTTCGTCCAGTAAAAGAACCGGCGGACGATGGATGAGAGCAAAGGCATACTTCACGCGTTGTTTCATCCCCGAAGAGTAGGTACGCACAGGATCATCGCAACGATCTTCCAGCGAAACCCGCCTCAACAAGTCGACGATGATCGTGCCGCTTGCCCGCATGCCCCGTATCGCAAGTGCCAAGGAAAGCATTTCCCGCGCGGAGAACTCGTCGTACATCTGAAGGTAGGGAGAAACAAGTCCTGTGAGTTGTGCGTAGGCCTGCGGCCGGGCTGGCATGTCGTTGGATACGATCCTGATTGATCCGGCAGTCGGACTCAGCACACTGCTGATGATCTTAATGAGCGTCGATTTCCCGGAGCCGTTTCTTCCGGTGATGAGGAGTGTGTTTCTTTCCCTCAGGGAGAAAGAAATATTCCGAAAGATCACCCGCCGGTTGAAAACCTTCTTGATCCCGGAAGCTTCAAGTTGAATATTCACGACTATTTCCTGAGAACCGCGATCTTGCCCTTGATCACGCCCGCCGGCAATTCGAGAACGTAAAAGTATACTCCCGATGAGGCGAGCTTATCATCGTTGGTCTTTCCATTCCAATGAAATACCTGCTTGCCCAACTCGGGCGTTGAAGATCCCGACCAGGAATAGATGAGATCCATACTGCTGGAAAGTATTGAGAGCGAACCCTTGAGAGGTGCAGAAGCGGTAATAGGTATCCTCACAGACGCAGAGCCGTTGATCCGAAAGGGATTGGGAAAAGGCTGACCCTCGGCAATCAGAGACGCTTCAATGCCCCCTTTGCCAATCACCCAGTTCCACCAGTTCGAAGGGTCGGGAACATCGAATTTCACGTAGATACGAGCGGCCGTTTCCTTGTACGAGTCGTCGATCTTGTTGGAGTTGAGCAAATAGGCATAGGGATGGGAGCCAGCCAGTCCTGCAATGGCAGAAGCAATGTCCAGGTTTGAGACCACAAGTGTCAGTGTATCTGTCGCTGACACGACCTGATAGTATTTTGACGCAAGATCGTCGGAGGATCCTTGTATTGCACGGGATGGGGGTGTGAATCCAATTCCATCCTGAGTCATAAGCGGGTAGTTGGCTCCTTCAGGATAGTAGCGAACCGGATCACTCCGGAATCCAGTGAAATGGTTCCATAGTGACCATTCAGCAAATGCGTTCTTGAGGCTTGAGGAAGATGGTGGATTGTGAAGCGCATTGTCGATGGCCTGCAAAGGTCGGTCATGTTTCACTTTCTCCCAGCATTGTCGCATGACGTCGGGTCCGAATCTTTTTGCAATGTACATCGGCCATATCCCGCGGCTGTAGACGATAAGGCCGGTTGAAGTGAACGGAACATCCGGATGCGCAAAATGCCCCTGGCTGGATCGTAGGTACTGATAGTAATCATTCACGTCTGTGTACACGACATCTTCCATCCATACAGAGGTCATTTCGTAGAAGGAAATGTCATTTTGCCAGTAGCCATAATTCCCAATCTGAATTGCGTGGTGGAACTCATGGGCAAGTGTCACTCGAAGTGCCGGCAGCCCCTGGTTGGAAGGAGGGTTTACAAAAGTAAAATCATGATGTACCCTGATAAAGGTGGTGTACACCTGACCCTCTTGAGGTGCGTCGATTTGCACTTCAGGCGTCGTGTCCCCATAAAGATTCCCCAGATTCTGGATATAGATATCGTATTCAGAACCATCTCCATCGCCGCGATCCGGCGGCGGTGGCGCATAACCGAGGCGATTTATCTCAAAATCCCAAACATAATTTGCGATCGCCGCCACAGAGTCAGCATATTCGTTTGCGGTCCCCGGGATTCTCTGATGGTTTACATTCAACATCGCAGGCGTATCGCTGCTCGAGGCAGAGGTATCAAAATGGATGCGAAAGTGTCCAACGAGAATACTTTTCTGCAGTGTCGGCCGGTCAAGGGTGGAGAGGAGATGCTTCTGAAGCGTTGGGCTCAATTCCTGGCGGTGCTGAAGTGTGTACGAAAGCCCTGGGAGCCCGCATTTCACCGGGAGACTGTCGGCGTCGATACCGAAGGAATGCGTATGATAGGCCGCGAGCGATTCCATTGCTGTGGCTTCTCTGTTTGATGCGCGCTGGCCGACCGGCTGTCCCGCTCCTGCAAGGACCACGGAGCATCCGATAACGACGATGTGCAGAATGCTTTCCCGCTTCATCGTCTGAATGGATCCCATATGATGGAAACTGTTCCCTGAAGCCTGTGCGAGAGGACCAAATCCTGGACCCCTTGCCTCCTGAGGCCTGCAACACAGATTGCGGTGATATCCCGCGCTGAGCAGATGTGGACCGGGGCGCCAAACCTTCCATTCTCACGACCGTAAAAAACAATCACGGAGTTCCTGATCGCATCGATGAGAGTTATGTCAACATATCCGTCGCCGTCGACGTCGCTGAGCCGGACGGCGTCGGTGCTCAACGGGTGAACGTTTCGAACCCATTCAAGTGAATCGCGGAAGAGCCCCTCCTTTCGTCCATACAGAATCCCCAGTTCGTTACGTGGTGAACCCAGGCACACAACAATATCCTTGTAGCCGTCCCCGTTTACAAAGCCCGTGAATATGGAGTGCGTGGTCGCGAGGGGGTCAGGGAATGAAAGCAGTGGTTTTGTCGTTCGGAAATCGAATTCCCGTTCAGCGATCCCCATCGAGATCGTCGACCGTCGGGATGTCTTGTTATGTGATACGACGAAGAGGTCATACCTCCCCTTCTGGGAAAACTCATCGACAGTCAATGCCGTAATCATGTCCGGAAGGTTTGACCTGATGCTCCGTTCCAGGAACTGCCCACCGCTGATTTGGGTGAACAACGACAATGATGGAGAACTGTCCATGGGATCTTTGCAGCGCACGAGCATTTCCAATTGCCTGGTGGAAGGGTCCTCATTGGCGAGGACAACTTCGGGGTTTGAGCCGGTCGGCACAATGAATGACGATGAAAGTTGTATCTCATCCCCCAATTGAACGATGGTGATTTTGTCGACGCTGGAATGAGAGGTAATCAACGTGTTATCGGTTGCCAGTGTACCATGAACAGCGCTGATATGGATCGGTCGTTCGGGAAGTCGCAACGCCTGCTGGCCGCTCATCCTCCCCTTTCCAAGGTTAAGGAGAATCGAAAGTGTCGATGAGACATTGTTCACCACACCAATGTCTGTCAAACCATCAGCATTGAGATCGCGTGGCAAGAGCCCGATCGGAGACGCCCCCACGGCGTACCGCGGAGGCCATTCCACGTTTCCCGCGCAGTCTGCGTTGGCAAGAACGCCCAGTTGCTGTGAATTACCATCCACAAAGACAAGATCGTTTTTTGCATCCCCGTCGAGATCCGCAATCAACCATGATGTAATATTGCTTCCGACGCCGAATTCTGTGGGCGGTCCGAAGGCCGCTGTGGATTTCCCGAGAAACACGGTGATGCCCTGTGTCACGGACGATATGATGTCCTGGTAGACATCATCGTTGATCCGTGCCAGGGCTACTCCTGAAGGCTCGCCGGCGCAAT
>Ga0214473_10010778_pt1 | contig 10742 bp, 14 predicted proteins | sample RVTome_7_FD_203509 | JGI IMG/M metagenome (GOLD analysis project Ga0214473, IMG submission 203509) | Soil microbial communities from uranium-contaminated site in the Upper Colorado River Basin, Wyoming, United States - RVT98D197 | ecosystem: Environmental > Terrestrial > Soil > Contaminated >... | reverse complement strand
CGCGAGCTCCGAGGCCGGGAGATAGCAGCGTCCGATTCTGAGATCGCGCGGCAGGTCGCGGAGCACGTTGACGAGCTGGAGTCCCTGGCCGAAGCGCGCGCCGCGCAGCCGCATGGCGGGCAGATCCCATGCCGCGCATTGCGGGCGGTGTGCCACCACCATCTCGGTCCAGAACTCGCCGACGCAGCCCGCGTTCAGGTGCGTGTAGCGGTCCAGGTCGGCTCGCGTGTCAAAGGCGCCTACCCGATCCGCCATCTCGGGCGGAAAGCGCTCAAGGGCCTCGACCATCGCCTGGGTCAGCGTCAAGAGCACTGCGAGCGCGCGCTCCCGGTCGCCCGGCTCGAGCGCGCGGTACGCGGCCAGAACGTCAGGAAGCCGAGCGAGGAGGGTCCGCTCGGTAGGGGTGTGGCCTCCCGCCGTCGATCCTCCCAGGGTTGGCGCGGTGCCGGCGCCAGCGCCGAGGGATTCACGGAGAGCGTGGAGTGCTGCGAGCCGGGTGGACGGCGGCAGCGCACGCGTATCGGCGATCGTGTCCGCCGCGCGCGCGACGAGATATGTCACCCCGAAGGGACGACGGAGGGACCCTGGGACGACGCGCAGCGAGAGCGCGAAGGAGCGGCTGACGCCGGGGAGAATGTCGCGCAGGAGCTCGGGTGCCGCCACCTCGCCGGACGCCCGGGCCCGCGTCACGGCGTCAGGGTCCGAGGGGTCCCTAGTCCAGGTCGATGGGGCGGATCGGCGGGTCGGGGTCGTCCTTCGCCCGCTTGAGCCCTTCGCCGAACTTCCGCGACAGGACGTCGCCCTTCGTCCGCTCGGCCTCGGTTGCCTGGCGGAACGCCGCCTCGCGACGTGCGCCGGCCCCCCGGAGGTGGTCCATGGCCTTGTCGAGACTCGACAGCGGACCGCTCCGCGGCGGCTCCCGGTGCGCCAGCACCGCATGAACCTCGGCGTCGACCGTCAGGATCGCCTTGCAGCACGGGCAGGTCACGTCGAACGTGGTGGACGGCTGGTCCCCCATGCTTGACTGCGTATCACGCGTCAGGCGCGGCCGCAAGGCCGGCTGCCCCGGGGCTCCGGGTCCGCCGGCATGGCCCCGCCTACGCGGCGCGGGCCAGCCGCTCGAACGAGAGCGTGAACCGTTCGACCCGCGCCAGATATGCCGCGAGGTCGTGCGTGCCGCACCGTTCCCCGGCGGCCACGCGAAAGCCACGCCGGACGAAGTCCGCCCCCCGGGATGGGCCGCAAAGGTGGATCACCGCGGCCAGGCGCTCCCGCGACCTCATGCCGGTCCGGCCCGCCCGCTCGGGCCCGAGGGCCTGGACGAGATGCTCGTGAAGCCGGGCCGCCGTCATCTCGATAGCGTGGCTGGGCACGGTCCGCATGTAGAGGGCGGGGAACCAGCAGGCGTGCGGGTCGTACCACGATCCGGCGCGGGCGACGTGGTGATTGTGGACGCAGAGCAGCCGCCCCTCCGCGAACGCCGCGTCGGTGATCTGGTAGAGTCCCACCGCGCTCGAGGCGGGCGCGTAGAAGGCGAACGGGTTCCACGTCCAGCGCCAGCGCCACGCCATGCGGGCGAGCGGATCCCCCTGGCTCTCGGCGTGGGCGAGCGCGGCCAGGAGCTCCGCGCGAACGAGATCGGTGGCATGGCCCCGGAACTGGGCGCCGTAGCGCGTCCACGTCTCGCTCGGGGTGAGAGGGGCCGGCGCGAACACGAGCCCGAGGAGCTCCGTCGGCTTGCGGGCGACCTGGTAGGCGACGTTCAGCGCGGCCAGCACGATCAGGACCAGAACGCCCAGCAGCGCGAGGCGAAGGGCGAGCGGCGCCCGGATCGCGGCCCGCGCGAGCCGGCTCGCCAGGGAGCCCCGGTGCCTCCGGCGAGAGGGCGCCGCTCGCCGGCGCGCGGACAGCGCCCGCCCCGCGGCCGGCGCGGCGCCGCGCCGGGACGTCACCGCGGCCAGCGGGTGATCCTCCGGCTGACGGCGCGGGAGAAGCAGCAGTTCGGGACGACGGTCGAGTGCTTGCCCGACCCACCGGCGACCATGACGTAGACGTCGTCCGGCCCGGGGACGACCGGCAGGAGCGCGTGCTCGTCCGCCGTCTCCATCCAGCGCGGCCAGTCGTGGATCCCCCACATCCCGCCCTGCTTCAACCGGTGGAGCGGCAGCCGCGCGTGCTCGTACACGTAGCGCTGCACGTCGGCGCGGGCGAAGCCGCCTTCCGCGATCGTCGCGGCGTGCTCCGGACCGAGCACGAGGAGGAGCTGGCTCTGCGCGAAGTACCAGCCCACGTTCGAGCCGAGGGTGGCGGCGGTGTCGGCGATCACGGTGAGGAGGTTCGGCGCCTTCTGGCTCACGTGGTCGTTGACGTTGTGGGGCCCCTCGCCGCCGAAGACCGTGACGGCATCCTCCCCGGCGTCGAACCCGAGGCTCGCATGGAGCGGCCCCCACGGGCTTGCCTCGACGCGCTCGGCGATCGCGTAGGTGTACTTGGCCGGGCTGCCCTGCGTCGCCATGTCGCCCTGCCCCGGACGCGCGCCGCCGAGGTTCCAGAGACACAGGCGCACCGCGCGGCCGAGCGTCGCGTTGGCGCGGTTGCCCGGGCCGAAGACCCCGGGACCGGCGTGCATGCCGAGGCGGGGCGCGGCCGGCCCGTGCACGATCAGGAGCGGTGCCACGGGGTGGGTGGTCGCCTGGACGCCGTACAGGTTGAAGGCCGGGTCGAGCATCGCCTCGAGCGCCGCGACGAGGACCGGCATGGCCTCCGGCCCGCATCCGGCCATGACGGCGTTGATCGCGACCTTCTCGACCGTCGCCTCCGCCCAGAGCGGCGGGATCTTCCCGACGACGTGGTCCGGGTCCGCGTCGATCCCCGCGAGCATCGTCTCGACGCGCGCCTCGGTCGGCGGCACGATCGGCAGCCCGTCCGTCCAGCCCTCTGCGCGGAAGTGGGCCTCGACGGCCTCGAGCGAGTCGGGGAGCTCGAGGACCTCCGAGGAGAGGACGGGCGCGGGGCGAGGCACGATCACCCCGCGGGCGGCCGCACGCCGAGGCGCGCCAGGAGCTGGCTCACCGCGTGCGCCGCCCGGATCTCGATCCGCTCCGCGGGCTCACCGCCGAGCGGATGGTCGACCACCAGGAACGGCAGATCCTCCATCCCGAGCGTGTGCGCTTCGTGATGGGCGAGCGTCTCGAAGGCGGTCGTCGTCACGACCACCGCGGGCGTGCCGGCCCGCTGGAGAGTCACTGCGTCGTGGAGACTCCACGACGTGCAGGACCCTCAGTCGGCGGAGCCGGTGACGACCAGGTCGACCTCGCGGAGCCGCACGAGGACCTCGGGCGGGGCGGGTGTCGACGAGTTCGCCTTCCGCTCGTAGACGACGTCGGTGAGGCCAGCCTGCGCTCGCAGGAGCGCCTCCATGCGGCGAAGCAGGAGCTCGAAGTTCGCCTTGGTGTTGTCGAGGAACCCGAGGCGCTTGCCGGCGAGCGTGCCCGGCAGGGGCAGGGCCGCCGTTTGGCTGACCTTGCTGTCGACCACGGGAGAGAGCACGCGGATCGTCCCCATGAAGCCCTCCGGTCAGGGATGGTGATCGGGATCCTGTCCTACCCAGGATCGCCCGTTCGGGCCCGGTGAGGCAAGCTGTCCGGAGCGGGTGGGTGTCCCCGCGCCGGCTCAGCCGGCCGGGTGGCGTCATCGTACGACGCCCGCCCGCCGGAGGCGCGCGATCTCCGGCGCCGACACGCCAGCCTCCGCCAGGATCGCGTCCGTGTGCTCACCCACCGCCGGGGGCGGGCCGGCAGGCGCGCCGGGCGTGCCCGCCAGGCGTACCGGGACCCCCAGCAGCCGGACCGGGCCGAGCGCCGGATGCTGGATGGTGGCCAACGTGCCGTTCTGGAGCGCCTGGGGGTCCACCAGCATCTCCGGCACGGAGCGGACCCGCGTGCACGGCACGTCCGCCTCGGCGAAGCGCGTCTCCCACTCCGCGGCCGTGCGCGGGGCGAGGCGCTCGCTGATGGCCCGGATCAGCTCCGCCTTGTGCGTGTGGCGCCCGACCATGGTCTGGAGGCGTGGATCGTCGAGCCACGCTTCGAGGCCGAGCGTCCGGCAGAGCCCCGTCCAGAACTTCGGCAGCTCCACGTAGAGATAGAGGTGGCCGTCCCGCGTGGGGTAGATCCGCGACACGCGGTCGCCGAGGAGATCCCGGACCGCCTCCGGGGGCTCCACCGCCTCGGCCCAGAAGGCCCGGCCGGCCTGCATCGCCAGCACGCCGTCGAGCAGCGAGGTCTCGATCCGCTGGCCCGTGCCGGTCTGGCCGCGGGCGATCAGGGCGAGCAGGATGCCGGAGACGGCCAGGCTCCCGGTGTAGTAGTCGACGAGGCTCCCGCGCACGAGCTCCGGCGCTCCCTCGGCGGCCGCGCCCTGCTCCCACGCGAGGCCGCCGTATGACTGCACGACCGGGTCGAGGCCGGGCCGCTCGGCGAGGGGTCCGGTCTGGCCGAACGCGGACACGGAGCAGTAGATGAGCCGCGCGTTCTCGGCGCGGAGCGTCGGCTCGTCGAGCCCGAGGCGGGCCGCGACGCCCGGCCGGAAGCTCTCGACGAACACGTCCGCGGCGCGCGCGAGCCGTCGCGCGATGGCGAGGCCGTCCGGGTGCTTCAGGTCGACGGCCAGGCTCCGCTTGCCGCGATTGATGCCGAGAAAGTAGCGGGAGAGACCGGGCAACGTCGACGGGTACGTCCGGAGCGCGTCCCCCTCGAGCGGCTCCAGCTTGACGACGTCGGCGCCGTAGGTCGCGAGGAACGCCGTCGCGACGGGCCCCGCGATGATCGCCGAGCAGTCGACGACGCGGAGGCGCTCGAGAGGACCGGACACGGCGGCTCAGGTCCGAGCCGCGCGAGACGCCGGTCCCGCGGGTTCCTGGCAGGTCTCCACGGAGCCTCCTCGATCGGGGATCGCGCGTGAGGCGTGGTACCGGACGGTCCGGCGTCTGCCTTGGTACCAGAAGGTCCCGGGACCGGTCAAGCCGGGTGGCCCGGTGCTATGCTCTGGGCGATGGCGGATCTCGCCAACCTCTTCTCCTGGTCGCGTTCCCGCGCGGGCATGTTCGAGGACTGCCGTCGCCGTTACTACTACCACTACTACGGCGCCTGGGGCGGCTGGGAGAGCAGCGCTTCGCCGGACGTCCGGCGCCTCTACGTCCTGAAGCAGCTGACGGGCCGGCAGGGCTGGGCGGGGCGCACGGTCCACTCGGCGGTGGAGCTCGTGCTCCGGGCGCTCCATGCGGGCGAGGAGCTGTCCGAGGGGCGCCTGGTCGAGGACACCGTGGGACGCATGCGCGAGGAGTGGCGGTTCTCCCACCGCGGGGGATATCGGGAGCGGCCGAAGGAGGCCGTCGCCCTCTTCGAGCACGAGTACGGCGTCGAGGTGAAGGACCAGGCCTGGCAAGTCCTCCGGGACCACGTCTGCCGGTGTCTCCGTAACTTCCACCGGCTGCCGCTCCTCGCCGACATCCGAGACACGCCGCGGGAGCGCTGGATCCTGATCGAGGACATTCGCGCCTTCGAGTTCGAGGGCACGCCCGTCTACGCGGCGCCTGACTTCGGGTACTGGACGCGGGAGGACCGGCTCGCGCTGGTCGACTGGAAGACCGGGAGCCCCAATCCAGACGAGACCGCGGTCCAGCTGGGCGGCTACGCGCTCTATGCCCGGGACATCCTGGACGTGTCGCCGGAGCGCGTGGATCTCCTCGAGGTGAACCTTCGCGCGGGTGAGGTCACCGTGCATCCGTGGGACGTGGCGCGGCTCGACGAGATTCGCGAGCGCTTGCGTCTCTCGATCCGGGGCATGAAGGCCTGGCTGCGCGACGCGGACGCGAACGTGGCGGCGCTCGAGGACTTCGAGCGGACCGAGGATCTCCGGCTCTGCCGGTGGTGCAACTTCAAGGCGGTGTGCCGCCCCGAGCTCCTCGCCGCGGCGCCGCCCGCCCCCGTGACCGCCCCCGCCGACAGCCCTACGGAATCGCACCCGCTTTCGAGATAGCGCCGGGGGTCGATCGGGAGCCGGCGAGCCTACCGCGCGCGCCAGTGCCCCTCGACCCAGACCCAGCCGCCCGGACGCTGCGCCCAGTGGCCCGCCACCCACTCGTAGGTCGGCTGGGCGGGCACCGCGTACGCTCCCGGGACCCAGACGTATCCGCGTCTTGGCCCGCGCCAGCCCCAGTACCCGGGCACCCAGACGTACGCCGGGCCCGGAGCGATGGGGGCGATCTCCGCCTGGACCGGCGGGGGTGGCGGCGGCGGCCGCTGGACGACGACCGGCTGCTCGACGACGCAGGCGGTCAGAAGCAGAAGGACCCCTGCCACGAGGGCTGGCTCGCTCTGCCATGACTGTGCCTCCGCGGCGCCGGAACCGACGCCTGCCCGGTTGGACGGAGCGCTCCGGCGACCTGTTCGGGCCCTGGCCGGGGTATCCGGCGCCGCGCCCCCCGGTCGGGGACCCGAGGACGGCCGGGCCCGCCCTGGACGGACGGACCGCGCCGCGCGCGGCCCGGGAGGGCGGCGGCGCCTAGGCTGGCGCCGCGAAGACGGCGGCGCGGGCAATCTCGTCGAGGCGGACCTTCGCCGGGTCGAAGGCTTCGAGGTTCTCCCGGAGGCGCTCGAAGGTCTGCTCGAACGAGGGGAGCGTCTTCCGAGCCCGGCTGAGCGGGGTCGTGCGGGCCAGGACGTAGTTCTTCACGTACGGGTGATTCAACCCGCGCTTCTTGACCTTGGCGACCACGTCCGCCAGCACGTCGTCCGCGGCCCGGACGAGCTCGGCCCGCCGCTCGCGCTCGGTGTAGGCCTTCGGCAGGGGCGACTTCAGGAACTTGTCGACGCGGCGGAGGAGCGGCGCGAAGGCCCCGCCGGCGAAGCGGGGTCGCGCGTCGTAGAGGAGCCCGAGCGTGATGAAGTGCGGGGCCTCGAACTGGAAGGCGAAGTCCTCCTCGGTCGCGGTCGAGCCCTCCTCGACGAGCCCGCGGTACATGCGGATGACCTCCAGCGATTTCTCCTTGACGTTGTGCGCCTTCTCGGTGTTGAGGGCAAGGATCTGATAGGCGACCTCGGGCTCGGGGATGAGGATGGCGGGCATCCACTCAGCCTTGAGCTTCGTCAGCGCCTCGCGCCGATGATTGCCGTTCGGCGTCCAGTACTTCCCGGGGCCGGTGGACACCACGACGATGGGGTCGATGAACCGTCCGAGCTTCCTGATGACCTCCTGGAGTCGCTTGACGTGGGGCTTCGAGAGGTCGCGCTGATAGGGCGTCGGCTCGACTCGCGCGAGCGGCAGGAGCACGAAGAGCTGCCAGGCGGCCTTGAGGGGCTCCTGGTAGACCGCCAGGACGCGGCCCCCGTCGCGTTGGACCTGCTCCGCGAGCGCTGTCACGGGCTTCGGCGGCTCGCTGCCTTCGGGAAAGACCGTCCAGTTCGTCGCCACGGGTGCCTCCTCGGCTCAGGGAGAAGCGAGCGCGGCCCACGCGAGGCCGGTGAAGTCCGGGGCCGTCCAGGTGGCGCCCGCGGCGCGCAACTCGGCCTCCGCGTGCGCGGTCGTGAGCCCGACCACGGTCATGCCGGCCCGCCGGGCCGCCTCCACGCCGACCACCGCATCCTCGAACACGACGCAGGCGGCGGGCGGGACGCCGAGGTGCGCCGCCGCCGTCAGGTACACCTCCGGATCCGGCTTGCCGCGCCGGACCTGCCCGGCCGTCACCTGCACCGGGAAGACGGCGGTGAGCCCGAGCCCCTCGAGGATCCGCGCGGCGCTGTCCGCCACCGCGGAGGTGGCGAGGGCTCGCGGGATGCCCGCGGCCGCGAGCGCGCGGACGAACTCGACGACGCCCGGCACCGGCGCGGCGTGGCCGTCGGCGAGCTCGTGGTAGAGGGCGGTCTTCCGTTGCGCCAGCCGGACCGCCTCCTCGGGCGGTACCGGTCGGCCCAGGATCCGCGGGACCGCCTCCTCGACCGGGCGCCCGATGGCCTGGCGCCAGAATTCGGGATCGGTCAGGGCGAAGCCCTCCTCGCGGGAAAGGCGCCGCCACGCCTCGCGATGGAACCGCGAATTGTTGACGAGGACACCGTCCATGTCGAACACGGCCGCCCGGCGCCCGGGTCCCGTCATCCTGTGCCTCGCGCATCGGCCGGCGCGACGCCGAGCGCGTGCCCGTTGGCACGCGCCAGCGTGGTTTCCGTCCGCGCGAGGTGCTGCCGGACCGCCTCGAGGCGGGGATGCACCTCGAGCGCGCGCCGGAAGCAGCGGGCCGCCTCGCGGAGCTGCCCCATCGCCGCGTGGCAGAGACCCTGCCCCTAGAGGGCGCCGAAGTGGTGGGGGTTCAACCGCACGACCTCTTCGCAGTCGGCGATGGACGTCGCGTAGTGCGTCGCCAGGAAGCGCGCCGTGGCGCGCTTGTTCCAGCCTTCCGCGAAGGTTGGGGCCGTCTCGACGACGCGGCTGAACGCCGCGACCGCGCCGAGCCAGTCCTGCCCCTCCATCGCGCGGAGTCCCTCGGCGAAGAGCGCGTCGACCGCCGGGCTGCCGGATCGGCTCCAGACCTGCCAGAGTGTGGCTTCGGCCAGCGCGACGAGCTCCGGGTCGTCGGCGTGGAGCAACGCGGCGACGGCCGGCGTGACGCGCGTATCGGCCTCCTGGGCGAGAGCGCGGAGGGTCGCCCGCCGCTCGGCGGGAGTGCCGCTTCCGAGCCGCTGCCACGCCTCCTCGGGGGTCACTGCAGCCGGAAGCAGTCCCGCAGCGCGCCGAACGTCTCGCGGGCGGCTCGCGCGTAGTCCGGGCCGCTCCAGCGCGCGGCCTCGGCGGCGTCCACGCGCCGGCCCAGCACGAGCTGACCGTCGCGCGTGCGCGTGAGCTCCTCGCCCAGGCGCGCCCATCCCGCCGGGTCGAGCTCGTCGAGCCGGGCCGCCGGCGTGTCGTCGTGCTCGTTCCGGAACCAGGCGAGCGTACCCGACCGGCCCAGTGCTCTTCGAAGCCGGGGGGCCGCTCGTTTCCACGCGCGGCCCCATGCGGGCTTGACCGGGAACTCGGGGCCGAGCTCGAAGAGGAAGCGGACCGCCTGGCGGGACACGGCGATCTTGAAGTGCGGCGCCTTCTTGTAGCCCCGGCGGGCCGGGCCGAATGCGACCCACATGTCCGCGGGCGGATTCACCGTGCGGCGGGCGTGCTTGGCCACGTGGGCGTGGATCTCGGTCCCGGTCAACTTGGCCACGTCGGGCGCCAGGGCGGCGCCGAGGCCTTCCAGCTTCGGGCGCACCTGGCTGCGGATCGCTGCCATGCGGTCGGCGAAGCCCGGCAGGCCGAACACCCGGAAGTCTTTCGGAGCGAACGGCTCTATCGCCATGGCGCGTCGTGCCTCCCCGGCGCGGGGCTAGCAGGACACCACCTTATCGGCCGCGACCACCCGCTCGGCGAAGACCTTCGGGGTCACGAACCGTGCGTTCTTGCCCTGAAGATCCGTCTCGGTGACCCCACGGGCCCCCGAGCAACGGCCTCAGACGTAAATCGGGACGCCGTGCTCGATCACCTTCCGTCGCATTTCGGCGAGGGGCGGCATCCCGACGGGATCGATCGCCTCGGCGATGACGTCCTTCATGAGGTACGCCGCCTCGCCGGCGAGGAAGATCTCCGCCTGGTGGCCCGCCTCGATGGCGCCCAGCGCGAAGTTGAACGGGAACCCGGCGCGGGTGGGGTCGTCAGAGCCCGCTGTGCCGACGTACAGGATGGTCGCCATGGACATACCTCCAGGGAGGTCACCTTCGGGTGCTTCGAGTCTACCACCCCGGCCGCCGCCGGGGTCTAGCGGGGTCGGGCGCGGAAGAAGAAGCTCGGCTCCGCCTCCCCGGCGGGCACGGCGAGGGCGAGGTCCCCCGCCACGGCCCGGCGCTCGAGCCCGGCGAGCTCCAGGAGGGTCGTGATCTCGGGCGCGGTGTAGAAGTTGCGCTCGGAGTCCTGGATCGCGCCGGTCTCGAGGAACTGGCCCACGACGTGCCCGCGCCCTTCGACCGGGTCCAGGGAGAACTCCCACACGATCCGGAGCGCGCCCTGTCCGTCCCGGCGGAGGAAGACCGTCCGCGGCGTGTCCCGCCAGCGGAGGACGTCGAAGACGAGGTCCCCGCCCGGCTCGAGCACGGACCGGATCGCCCGGAAGGCGGGAACGAGCGCGGACCGCGGGACGCAGTTGAAGACGCCGCCGAGGACGGTCACGAGGTCGAACGTGCCCAGCCGCCCGAGGTCCGGGTCGGCGAGGTCGGCGACCTCGAAGCGGAGACGCGGGCCTCCGGCCGCCCGCTGGCGCGCGAGCGCGATGGCGACCGGCGCCGAATCGATCCCGACGACCTCGACGCCGCGCCGGGCCCACTCGAGCGCGTGGAGGCCGGCATTGCACCCGACGTCGAGGACGCGGCGCGGGCGGGGCGCCCACTCGAGGATCGCCTCGACCTCCTCGGCAGCTTCGCGCCCGGCGTAGAAGGCGCGCTCGAAGACCCCGATGGTCGCGCGGTCGTTGAAGAACGGGTCGACGCTCACGTCCGGCGCTCCCCGCGCTGGGCGCGTCCCCAGGCTCGGATCTCGCGCCGGTGCGCGGCCTCGTGAGTCCAGGCGAACTCCCGGAGCCAGCGGGTCACGGGGAGCGCGTGGGTGGGATCGGCCAGGGCAGATGGCGGCAGGCGTCGGAGGCCGGCCAGGAGCCGGGCGCGCTC
>Ga0214473_10010777_pt1 | contig 10743 bp, 4 predicted proteins | sample RVTome_7_FD_203509 | JGI IMG/M metagenome (GOLD analysis project Ga0214473, IMG submission 203509) | Soil microbial communities from uranium-contaminated site in the Upper Colorado River Basin, Wyoming, United States - RVT98D197 | ecosystem: Environmental > Terrestrial > Soil > Contaminated >... | reverse complement strand
ACAGGGTTCGCAGCAGCTTCAGGGCGAGGTACAAGAACTTGAACTTGAGGCGCTGCTACGCGAAAAGTTCCCTCGTGACATGATCGACCCGGTCCCAAAGGGCGAACATGGTGGGGACGCGCTTCATCGTGTGTTCGGACCGCTCGGCCAACCTTGCGGGACGATCCTGTGGGAATCAAAACGTACGAAGAATTGGAGCGACGCATGGCTTCCGAAGCTCCGTGAGGATCAACGCGCAGCCAAGGCCGAGATCGCCGTCGTCGTGTCGCAGGTACTCCCCAAGGACATCGAGACATTCGACCTGATCGACGGCGTTTGGGTCACATCGCCGCGATCCGCCCTCCCGGTCGCCGTGGCGATTCGAAATTCGTTGATGGAACTCGCCGCGGCCCGCAAAGCAGGCGAGGGACAACAGACCAAGATGGAGATGGTCTACCAGTATTTGACCGGCCCGCGCTTTCGACTTCGCGTTCAGGCGATTGTCGAAAAGTTCAGCGACATGCAGGACGACCTCGACAAGGAGCGCAAGACCATGACGCGCTTATGGGCCAAGCGCGAGGAGCAGATTCGCGGTGTGATCGAATCCACGGCCGGCATGTACGGAGACCTCCAGGGAATTGCTGGCAAGACCCTGCAAGAAATAGAGGGACTGGCGCTCCCGGCGTTGCCGACGCCAGCGTCAGAACCTTCCAACAATGCTAACGGTGCGAAGTGAGGCGAACAGCACAGAACACTAATATTTGAGGCACGACGCATGGCACACTCACCTCGTGGGTCGCTCTGGCATCGTTGGGATCTGCACCTCCATACCCCGACATCATTCGACTACACGGACAACAGCATCACCAATCAGCAAATCGTCGATTGTCTCGTGCAGGCCGAGTTGCGAGCGGTCGCAATCACGGACCACCATGCGATGGACGTGGCTCGGATTCGTGAGTTGCAGGTGCTTGGTGCCGACAGGCTCACCGTTCTGCCGGGAATCGAACTCCGGGACGATCATGGCGGCACCCCAATCCACTACATTTGTATCTTCCCCGAAGATTGCGACCTTGACCATGTGTGGACCAAACTGCAAGGCAGCTTGGGTTTGACCGCTGCGGCGATTGCCGAGAAAGGCGGAAACGAAAAGGTCTACATTCCCATCGAAAAAGGCGCTTGCGAGACGAGAAAGCTCGGTGGCGTCGTATCGATTCATGCTGGGGCGAAGAGCAACTCCATCGAGGGCATCAGCAACCAAGAACAATTTCAGCAGCGGCTCAAGTACGACATCACCAAGGAACACGTTGACTTGATGGAGATCGGGCAACTCAAGGACATTGACCGGCACTTCAAGACGATCTTTCCGGCAACGGGACTGGACAAGCCACTCGTCCTGTGCTCTGACAACCACAAGGCCACTGAGTATTCGACGAAAGCGGCACTGTGGTTTCGCGCCGATCCGACGTTTCGAGGCTTGCTAATGGTTCTTCGAGAGCCGCGCGAGCGCGTGTTCATCGGAGACCGTCCACCCGAACTGGCCCGCGTCGAACAAAATCGCACCAAATACATCCGCGGCATTTCCTTCCAGCGAAAGGCCGACGCTCCGGCCGCCGAACAGTGGTTCAGCGGCAAGATTGAGTTCAACTCGGGATTGGTCGCCATTGTTGGCAACAAGGGCAGCGGGAAAAGTGCGCTTGCAGACATGCTGGGATTGCTGGGCGCGACAAACAATGGAGATGCGTTCTCGTTCTTGAGCAAGAAGCGGTTCCGCCATCCGAGCAGCGGACTAGCCGGACACTTCAATGCGACGCTCGAATGGGAATCGGGGGACTCCACGACGAAATGTCTCGCCGACGCCATCAAACCGGAGGAGGTGGAGCGGCTCAAGTATCTCCCACAAGATCACGTCGAGACCGTCTGCAACGAACTCGCGGGGATCGGAGAAGTGGGCTTTGAGCAAGAACTTAAGGCCGTTATTTTCTCTCACGTGCCAGACGCCGAACGGCTGGGCCACGCAACCCTTGACGACTTGGTGCGATTTCAGACAGGCGAAAAACAAAAGCGCATCGACTCGCTACTCAAGCAGCTCCGTGAGTGCAGTCGATCGAGGGCGCTGCTTGAGGCACAGGCCGATCCAACTGCGAAGAGAGAGCTGCTTGAGAAGATAAATCGGCGGAAGCTGGAGCTTGAGGCTCACGATAAGGGAAAGCCAGTCGAGGTCGTCAATCCCGCCGCGGCTGCGAACACACCCGGGCCGGATTCGGCTTTGCTTAAAGACCTCGCCGCAGCAGAAACAGCGAAGGAGTCCCTTGCCGGTCAAATCAAAAGCGAGAGCGAGGCTCTTCGTGTCGCAGAGCGTCGCCACGCAGTCGCCAAGCGACTAATTGAGAAACTCGACAATTTCGAGAAAGACTTCGATGTCTTCAAGGCATCCTTGGAGGACGACGCAGCGGAACTTGGACTGACGCCAGGGGAGCTGGTGTCTCTCACGGTTACCAGGGATAAGCCCGCGAGCGTACGTGATACTGCCGCAACGGCCGCGACGAGCGCCAAGGAGCGGCTTCATGCCGCCGATCCACCTGGCCTTCGCAACAGGTTGGGCAGCGCCGAAGCGAAGATCGCTGAACTACAATCGAAGCTCGACACGCCCAATCGCGCCTATCAGGCCTACCTCAAGGCCCTGGCGGAGTGGCAGGCCAAGCGCGCGGCAATGGAAGGCAACGACAAAGACGTGGAATCACTCAAGGGGCTGCAATTTAGCTTGACAGCACTTGATCAACTGCCCGTCAGGATTGGAGCTGTGAGAGACCAACAAATCGCTTTGGCAATTCAGATTCGCAACGAGAAGGTGGCACAAGCGGCCGTGTACCGCAACCTGTACGGTTCCGTTCAAGCATTCATCGATTCCCACGTCTTGGCTAAGGACAAACTGAAGCTGGAGTTTCGCGCCGAGTTGACGAATGAGGACTTTGCGGGACGCCTTCTCGGCCTGTTGGCACTGAATCGCAAAGGCAGCTTCATGGGCGTTGACGAGGGACGAGCCAGAGCCGACTCAATTGTACAAGCCACGAAGTGGGAGGACGAAGACTCGGTGCGACAGTTTCTTGCTGTCGTGGACGCGGCGCTTCACACTGATCAGCGCGAAGGACAGGGGGCGGATGTCCAACTCAAGGACCAGCTTTCAAAAGGTAGGAAGCTGGAGGAAGTATTCGACCTGTTATACGGATTGGAATACATCCGGCCGCGGTACATTCTTCGCTGGGAGGGGAAGGACTTGTCGATGCTCTCCCCCGGCGAACGCGGCACGCTGCTATTGGTGTTTTACTTGCTTATCGACAAGAGTGATATGCCGCTCGTCATCGATCAGCCCGAAGGGAACCTCGACAATCATACTGTCGCCAAGGTGCTTGTTGAATGCATCAAGGAAGCGCGAAAGCGCCGGCAGGTGTTCATCGTGACGCACAACCCGAATCTTGCCGTTGTGTGCGATGCGGATCAGGTCGTTCATGCCAGCATGGACAAGACGAACAACAACACCATTACGTACACTACCGGCTCTCTTGAGAACCCCGCGATGAGCCGTTACGTCACCGACGTGCTCGAAGGCACTCGCTGGGCGTTTGGCGTGCGCGATGCGAAATACAAAGTGGGCGACTGATGCGACACAAGAGCGCGATGCACTTAGCATCAACTCGCGGGCACGCTCGGCGAGCGCCGGCTCGCCCACCGATCGGAGCCAGGTCGTTACGATACCGCCAGCGACGGACTTTTGTTGTCGTTAGCCGCATTCCGACGGCGTTCACCGCGTCGCCCGCAAGTACGCCCGACGGATCGGCGCCGACCGCGGCTACTCCGCCCACTCGATGCGGACCACGTTCATCACCACCGCTCTCGACAACGGGGCCAGCCTTGAGGACGTGCGGCGCTCCGCCGGCCACCGCGACCCATCCGCGACCAAGCTCTACGACCGCCGCCGCTACAACCCAGAAAAGTCAGCCTCATTCTTCGTAATCTACTCAACTCGAAGCGATTCAAGCCGATGCGGGGGTGTACGCAATTTGGCGAACAGGTACAATTCCCCCCGTTGAATCGCCGTACTTGGCCGTGTTCCGTTGTCACGAAGGCGTCATCGTGGGAACACAGCCCGGACGATGAATTGCAGGTCCGCCGGGGCGTCAAAGACGCCGTTCAGACGGGCATCGGACCGTAGGAAGTCTTGTTGCGGAGCCTCGCGCGTGTCGGAGTCGGAACGAGAAACCCGTCGCACTCGCATTGACGCACGGCTCCGTGCGCTTGGCTGGACCATCTGCCCATTCCGCCCAGATTCCGCCATCGGCGGATACGCACAGCACGCCGTCACAGAGTTCGAAACTCGAAACGGTCCAGCGGACTACGCGTTCGTACTCGACGGTCAAGTTGTCGGTGTCGTCGAGGCAAAAAAGGTATCGTTGGGCCCGCAGAACGTCCTCAGCCAGGCCGAGCGGTACGCTCGCGGCCTTGAACAATCGCGATTCGATTTCGACGGCCTAGGCGTTCCCTTCCTTTGGTCAACCAACGGTGAGGTCGTTTGGTTCCACGACGTCCGACACCCGTTGAACGTTTCGCGTCAAGTGTCTGATCTGTCGACACCCAACGCGATCCGGGAGGCGCTTTCGCGCCAATCCGAGGCTGCTTGCCAAAAGCTGGCCAGCCTGCCCAATGACCACCCGCGCCTCCGCCCATATCAACGCGAGGCCAACACAGCAACCGAGAGCGCCATCGCGAACCGCAACCGACACATGCTCCTGGCCATGGCGACCGGCACCGGAAAGACGTTTACGATGGTGAATCAGGTCTTTCGCCTCATGAAAACGGACGTCGCCCGTCGCGTGCTATTCCTCGTGGACCGACGTGCGTTGGCGGCGCAGGCCGTTCGCGCCTTTGCCGCCTTCGAGCCAGAACCCGGCCTGAAATTTCCGAGCATCTACGAGGTCTATAGCCAGCGTTTTCGTAGAGAGGACTTGGGGGACGATGAATCGTTCGACCCCAGCGTCTTGCCATGCGATTACCTCCTTGACCCCCAACCCAAGCACGCGTTCGTATACGTCTGCACGATCCAACGCATGGCCATGAACTTGTTTGGCCGTGATGCCGCAATTCACGCCGGCGACGAGCCATTCGATGAAGACTCTGAAGAACGCCTTGCCATACCGATTCACGCTTTCGATGTCGTGATCGCAGACGAGTGCCACCGCGGTTATACGGCCGCAGAACTTTCGGTGTGGCGGAACACTCTGGAGCGATTTGACGCGATCAAGATTGGGCTGACGGCGACACCCGCCGCGCACACAACGGCGTACTTCAAGAACGTCGTTTATCGGTACGAATATCAACGAGCCGTGCGTGAAGGGTATCTCGTCGATTTCGACGCGGTGAAGATCAGGTCGGGCGTGCGAATTGACGGCGTTTTCCTCAACGAGGGCGAGCATGTCGGGCTCATCGACCCCACGAAGGGAACCCAACGGCTCGACATCCTCGAAGATGAACGCCAGTTCGATGCGACGCAAGTCGAGCGCGACATCACCGTGCCGGATTCCAACCGGAAGATCGTCAGCGAAATCAAGATGTACGCTCTTGAGCACGAACAGCGGTATGGTCGTTTCCCAAAGACGCTGATATTCGCCGCAAACGACCTTCCGCACGTTTCGCACGCCGATCAACTTGTCGCCCTATGCCGAGAGGCTTTCGGCCGAGGCGACGCATTCGTTCAAAAGATCACCGGAAGTCCCACGGTTGACCGTCCCCTCCAACGCATCCGTGAGTTTCGCAACCGGCCTAACCCGGCGATCGTCGTGTCTGTGGACATGTTGACGACCGGCGTTGATATCCCCGATCTGGAGTTCATCGTGTTTCTGCGACCCGTGAAGAGCCGGATCCTGTTTGAGCAAATGCTTGGCCGCGGTACGCGCAAGGGTGAAAAAAACACGGACAAGTCCCACTTCGTCGTCTTCGATTGTTTCGATGGAACGCTGCTAGAATATTTCCACGATGCATCAGCCTTCGACACCGAACCACCAGAACGTGCCACCAAAACAATCCCCGAGCTTGTCGAGGATATATGGCACAACCGCGATCGTGACTACGCCACCCGTTGCCTGGTCAAGCGACTCCATCGCATCAACAAAGAGATGTCAGGGGATGCGCGGCAACTGTTCGCCGCGTACATCCCCGATGGTGATCTCGGCAAGTTTGCAACCAGTCTTCCGCGTGCGCTAGCGGCAACTTTTACCGAGACGATGAAGCTTTTGCGTGATCCCGGATTCCAAGACCTGGTGGTCAACTATCCGCGCCCCGAACGCCGCTTCCTAATCGCTTATGAGGCCGCTGACGAGGTTTCGTCCGAGTGGCTCATCCGCGACGGCACCGGCAGGGAGTACAAGCCCGGTGACTACCTTCTCGCATTCGCACAGTTCGTCCGCGATAACCCAGCCCACATCGCGGCGATAGAGATTCTGCTTGGTCGACCGAAAGAGTGGAACACGGGCGCGCTCACGGAACTGCGTCAGAAGCTCGCGGCTTCGCAGGAGCGATTTACGGTCGAAAGCCTCCAACGGGCGCACGCCCTCCATTATCACAAGGCGCTGATCGAAATCATTTCGATGGTCAAGCACGCCGCCCGGGATGAGGAGCCGTTGCTCACCGCCGCCGAGCGTGTGGACCGCGCACTACGTCGGCTAGCACCGCGACCTTCGGACGGCGAATCTTGGACGGTACAGTTCACCGAGGAGCAGCGCCGCTGGCTGACTCGCATAAGGGCGCACTTGATCGAAAACCTCTCCATCGACCGCGAGGATTTCGACGTGGTACCAATCTTGGCACGCGATGGTGGCTGGACTGTGGCGAACCGGGTTTTTGCGGGTAGGCTCGAAGCGATCGTGCAAACCTTAAACGAGGCTATCGCCGCATGAGCGACATCGTCCAGTAACTCTGGGGCTACTGCCACACGCTCCGTCACGATGGCGTAGGCTACACGGAATACGTTGAGCAGTTGACGTACCTCCTGTTCCTGAAAATGGCGAACGAGCGCAGCATCGAACTGCCGCGCGGATGCGATTGGCCCGCCCTACGCGACCAGGTCGGCACCGAGGTGCTGGACAGCTACGTAGATATGCTCCGCAAGCTCGGGAAGCAGCCCGGCATTCTAGGTGACATCTTCGCGGAGGCGCAATCTCGGTTCACCAAGCCGACGAGCTTGAAGCGCCTGATCAACCTGATTGACGAAGTTGAGTGGACGGCCCTGAACGTCGACGTGAAAGCGGCCGCATACGAAGGTCTACTCGAAAAAGCCGCCAGCGAGGGGAAGAAGGGCGCAGGCCAACTTTTTACACCACGCGTTCTGATTCAAACCATCGTCCGTTGTGTTCGACCCGATCCCCGGGCGGTTCGGGACTTCACGATCTGCGATCCAGCGTGCGGCACGGGCGGTTTTCTCGTCTCCGCATACGAATGGTTGATCGGGCAGTCCGCCGGTGGTGCGATGGATCGCACCGTTGCCAAACGCGTCAAAGCCTCAACGTTTTTCGGCCAGGATATCGGCGCCACGCCGCGCCGACTGGCCCTTATGAACCTCCATCTACACGGCATTGAGCCACACATCACGCACGGTGACACCATTTACGATCCGCCAACCTCGGATCGGTTCAGCATAATTCTCACAAACCCACCGTTCGGCACAAAAGGCGCTGGCCAAGCACCGACGCGCGAGGATTTCACGATCGAGACCAGCAACAAGCAACTCAATTTTCTTCAGCACGTCCTTACGACGCTGAAGCCCGGCGGTCGTGCGGCGGTGGTCCTTCCCGACAACTGCCTATTCGCCGACAAAGCCGGCGAGGTCATGAAGATTGTGACCGAAGAATGCGACCTTCACACCGTCTTGCGGTTGCCGCGAGGCACGTTTACGCCGTACTGCCAGGGCGTCAAGGCGAACGTCGTGTTTTTCACCAAAGGGGCTCCCTCCGAAACGACGTGGATTTACGACGCCCGGACGAACGTGCCCGGGATTACCAAGAAGGACCGTCCACTCACGCCACAGCACTTTGCCGAGTTCGAGCGCTGCTACGGCATCGACCCGAACGGTCGTTTTGGCCCAAAGCATGGAAAACCGCGACGCGCGTCCGACAGTCCAGCCAGCGACAAGGGCTGGCTCGGTGGCGACCGCTGGAAGAGTTTCGCCATCAACGAAGTGAAAGCCCGCGACTTCAAACTCGACGGTTTCAAGTGGCTGAAGGACGATTCCCTCGACGACGCCGACGACCTTCCTGAACCCGCTGAGCTTGTCACGGATGCCGTCACGGAGCTTGAAGGGGCCATTGGAGAACTTAACGCCGTGCTCACGTTGCTTGACAATAGCAACGGCGTGGAGCGAGCAAAGTAGGGAGTCCGACGCGTTGATACTCAATTTCGAGGAACTCTGGAGGCGCCTTAACGACCGGGACGAGAGCGCCCAGATCGAAGCGAAGGCGGGCCAGCAAATCGGACCGGCCGTGCTCGAAACGGTGTCGGCGTTCTCGAATGAACCCGGACGCGGGGGCGGATACCTCCTGCTCGGCGTTCAACTCGCCACCGATTCACTTTTCCCCACGTACGAGATCGTCGGACTCCGGGACGTTGAGAAGGTTCAATCCGACCTAGCCACCCAATGCCGACAGGCCTTCAATCACCCCATCCGCCCGCAGATTTCCGTCGAAAACATGGACGACAGGCGTGTGATCGTCGCCTTCATCCCCGAAGCCCAGGAGAGTGAGAAGCCCGTTTACATCGAAACTCGCGGCCTCCCCAAAGGCGCTTTTCGCCGAATCGGTTCAACCGACCAAAAATGCACCGACGACGACATCGCTCTCTTCTATCAGGCCCGGTCGCACCGCACGTTCGACGAAACCATCGTTGACGACGCGGACCTGAACGACTTCGACCCTGCGGCCATCCAGGAATACCGACGGGCAAGGAAGGAAGCCAATCCGAACGCTCCAGAACTCGCCTACTCGGATGAGGATCTTCTGTACGCGTTGGCCTGTTTGACGCGGACGGCCGGGAACGTTCGCCCCACGATCGCCGGATTGCTCCTCTTCGGCAAAGCGGCGTCGATACGGCGCTTCTTTCCCATGATGCGCGTGGACTACATCCGCGTACCGGGCCGCGAGTGGGTCAAGTCTCCCGACGAGCGCTTTGAATCCGTCGAATTACTCGGACCATTGATGCAGACGATCCCGCGCGCGATCAACGCCGTGCTCGACGACATCCCGAAGGCGTTCCACTTACCGCCGAACTCGAATCAACGAACCGATGTCCCTCTCATTCCGCGCACCGCCATCCGCGAAGCGATCGTCAACGCCGTCATGCACCGCAGCTATCGCCACCGCCAGCCGGTGCAGATCATCCGGTACAGCAATCGGCTCGAAATTCGTAACCCCGGCCATTCGTTGGTCCCTGACGACCGCCTGGGCGAACCGGGTTCCTTCACCCGAAACGAGAAGATTGCTGCCGTCCTTCACGAAACCCGTTTCGCCGAGACCAAGGGTTCCGGCGTCCGGGCGATGCGCGAATCACTCGCGCAAGCCGGTCTCAGCCCACCGACTTTTGAGTCCGACCGCGATCGCGATTCATTCGTGGTCACGTTCCTCTTTCACCACTTCCTGAACGAGGACGACGTTGCCTGGCTTGGCCACTTTGCCGATCTTCAGCTTTCCGAGGATGAGGCTCGGGCTTTGGTGTTCGCCCGTGAAGTCGGGGCGATCAACAACGCCGCTTACCGCGACCTGAACCGGGTCGACACCCTTGTGGCCAGCGGCCACCTTCGGCGACTCCGGGACGCCGGGCTCCTGGAGCAACAGGGCAAGAGCGTCGGCACCTACTACATCCCGACGCCGCGTATGCTCAACCCGGCGGGGTTCCCAACCCCATTTGGGGCACCGTTAACGCAGGGGCCAACCCCTGCGATTGGGCCCTTATCGCAGGGGTCCGATGCCTTACCGCAGGGGTTCCCCGGCCTGCCAGCCGAGCTTTCCGCGGCCGTTGCCGACCTGGGCAAGCGAGCGACCCCCGCCGAAGTCAAGCCGGTTATTCATCGCTTGTGCGCCTGGCGGCCCCTGCGATCCGAGGAACTCGCTCGCATTCTCGGACGCGACCAGTTCTATCTGACCCGGACCTACTTGGGCCCGATGGTCCGAGATGGCGAGCTTCAATACACCATCCCCGACAATCCGCCGCACCCGCAACAGGCGTACAAGGCGACGTGGAATGAGCCGAACGACGACTCGACCTGACTTCGTGTCCTTCGTCAAACAGGAGAAGCTACCTTGCGAGAATTCCATTCGAAGCGAAACGCATCACCCCCCACCGAGCTTCGGTACGACTTGCCGAATTCGTTCCGGAAACGGATATGGGCGATCATTTTCCAGTACGTCGGCGACGGCCAAAGTTTCGAGATATTTGCCACTCGACTCGAAGACCTTTTGAAGAGGGAATACGGTGAGCTTGAACGACTTGAGAAACGCGTCGCAAGTATGTGGGATCAACCAGTCCGTGATCACTTCGAAGCGTGTTCGGACGATCATGCGCTTGACTTTATCGAAGCCTGCTTTCGGACGCAGAATTACGTTGGCGGAGAGGACTCCGTTAAACAAATCAACCGCGCATTTAGCGAGGAAGGCATTGGTTACGAGCTGACACCGTATCGTGGTCCCGAAATGGCGAGAGGTGAGCTTCGGATCGGCGCACCAA
>Ga0214473_10010776_pt1 | contig 10744 bp, 6 predicted proteins | sample RVTome_7_FD_203509 | JGI IMG/M metagenome (GOLD analysis project Ga0214473, IMG submission 203509) | Soil microbial communities from uranium-contaminated site in the Upper Colorado River Basin, Wyoming, United States - RVT98D197 | ecosystem: Environmental > Terrestrial > Soil > Contaminated >... | reverse complement strand
AATAGACCGAACAATGAATGGTTCTCGGTTTTGATTTTGACCGATTGCGATCAGGCCCCTTTGAGGGGCCAGCAATCGTAAAGCCCCCGGCTTTGCCGGGGGATACTTACTATCTGAGATCCCTGGATTCCGGCTTTCGCCGGAATGACGACCATTAGGCTTTTTCGAGTTTTTACAACTTCATCATGATTCCATCATTCCACTATTCCATTATTCCGTCATCGGGATATCCCCCAGATTAATGTCTCTCTCCGCAGTATCTAGGCCGGTAAAGGATTTGACCATTTTCCCTTTCCTGATAACCAGGGTGAATTTGCCGTCTTTCAAATCCTCGAACCAGAAGTCACCGTAGCTGTCAGTTTTGGTCGTATGCTTCTTGCCATTGCCAATTTCGGTCAAGGTACAGGCAGCCCCGATAATCACCTCTTTCTCCACGGGGTCATAAACAGTGGCGGCAATGAACTTTCTGGGCAGGTTCATATAGTATACACGGGGTTTTACTTTATTCTTCAACCCCGGCTTCCAGACCTCGGATTTGGATATAAGTTCTTTGGCTTTTTTTTCATCCAGGAGCCGTATGACCAGATTCGGGCAAGCATCGGCACATCGGGGCTCCTTCCAGCCGCTATCCAGCAGATGAGCACAGCCGGTGCATTTCTGAGCGATGTTCAGGCCTTCATTGAAGAAGATAACATTGTAAGGGCAGGCATCGACACAGTTCCTGCAGCCGGTACACTTCACCGGGTCGATGATGACCAGGCCATCCTCTCTCTTGTAAATAGCCCTTTCGATAGGGCAGGCATCCATGCAGGGAGCCTGATCGCAGTGCATGCAAAGGTGAGGGCGGTAAGCCACTTTGACCTTGGGCACGGTCCCTCTCACTCTTTCAGTTAGCTCAAGCCAGAATTGCCCGGTATCCGGCTGGGGTTTGGCGATCGGTGTCCAATCATTAGCGACATGTTCATCCTTGCAGACAATCTGACAGGAATGACATCCGTTGCACTTGGCGACATCAATCACAAAAACTTTCTTTGACATGGTCATTCATCTCCTTCAACCGTAGTACTTTAGTGCTTGGAAAGGACCGTGCCTCAGGAGAAGCACCAATTTCCAAGCACCAAATTCCAAATAATACCCAAATTCTAATTTCAAATGACCGAAAGGGAAATATTTTGAATTTTGATCATTGGAATTTATTTGAGATTTGGGATTTGGAATTTGGGATTTGAAGTTCAATCTCCTTCAACCCAGGCGTTAAAGCGCAGTCCGGAAGCCGGATCGTACTCCCTCTTGAAGGCATCGGGATACTCCGTCATCCACTCTTCCAGCTGCTTCGGGATCACCTTTTCAACCTCTGCAAGGAATCCGCTGGTCGCCTGTCCGGCACAATGCTTGGAGACGATTCCCTCCGGAGAGATCGTGTTGATCGCGCCTCCGCGATCCAGCTTGCCGGGTACGATGAAGTCTGCTCTGGCTCCATGATCGATTGAGATCACACCCGGCATGATTCTCTCCCACACCAGTGCCCCGCAGAGGACGGCGCCTCTCTCGTTGAACACCTTGACAATATCGCCATTCTTAATACCCCTCTTTTCGGCATCTTTCGGATTGATCCAGCATGGCTCATACATGTAGCCGTCGTATCCTTTCACCTTGCACGTGAGAGCTTCCCTGGTCCAGGAAATATCGTCACACTGGGCATGGACCCTCCATCTGCCGTGGTTTGACATGATCAGCAGCGGATAGACTGCGGCCCTCTTGCTTGAGATTCTTTCATCGTGTGTCAGACTCTTCTCAATCCACTTGGGCATGGGAGGTCTCTCGGTATCCGTGGGAAAATGTTTGGCCAGACTTTCGGAATAGAACTCCAGTTTGCCTGTAGGCGTGGGCAATGGATTGGCTTCAGGGTCTATGTAAAAGTTGTAAAGGCCTGCCGGAACTTTCTCCCAATCTTTCGCAACCGGGATTACAACATAGTCCTTTTCCTGAAATTCTTCCCAACTGACCAATCTGTCAAAACCCATGCCATCAAAGACGGCCCTCACCAGTTCCTTCGCGGTTTTACCCTCGGTGACCTCGTCGTACTTTCCGAGCTTCTCGGCAACCTCTAATACCGCTTCGTAGTCGCTCTTAGACTCTCCTATGGGGTGTATCGCATCTTTCATGAGCAGCACGGTTTGAAAACTGTCCCCGTCCCTGATACACGGGACGATATCTTCCACCTCCAGAGTGGTGTTGACCGGGAGGATGATATCGGAAAAGAGGGCATCATTTTCGAGCCAGGGGTGCTGGGCAACAATGCATTCAATCTTCGGATGCCTCATGGTTTCGACGATATCGTTCCCGCAGTTCCAGCAGGTCGTCCGGCAGGGCGTATCGGTCCAAATCATATGGATCTCTGTTCCGCCTTTTTCCGGAGGAATGGGATAAGTATACTTTACGAATTGGTCTGTCGTCGGCACCTCGTGACCGCCAGTACCCCAGAAATGGACCGGGGGATTCTTGATTGCCTGTTCAATAAGGGTTTTGGGGATGAGTTGCTTTCCCCATGGGGTAGGGGTGGTCTTATGGGGTTTTAACAGTCGGTCTCCAACAGGAGAATTAGCGAGATTCTGGAACATGCCCAGATGACCTTTGCCGGCGGCCATAACGTTTCTGGGCATCCCTTGATAAGCGATCTGGGCCTGGTGAACTCCCGGTTTTCCAAGTCCCTGCATCCCTAAAAGGATGACTTCCAACCGCGCCGGCTCATGGGAATAAGGTCCCCGGGCCATACCGCCTGCAAAATAGTGACCGATCGTAACCGTCTTCTTAGCCCAATCCCTGGCCAGTGCTTTAATGGTCCACTCCGGAACGCCGCACTTTTTAGAGGCCCATTCCGGAGTCTTGGGAATCCCATCTTCTTCTCCCATGACATAGGCCTTCACCTTGTCAAAACCGACGGTATGGGTTTCAACATACTGCTTGTCATAAGTACCTTCTTTAATCCACATGTAGATGATAGCCAGTTGCAGGGCGGCATCGGTATTGGGCAGGATAGGAATCCACTTACCGGCATGAATGGCTGCAGCATAATTGACGTCAGGACAGATGTAGACCTGCTTGATTCCGATCTCGGACCAGAAAAAACACAGTCGACTGGCGAACTGTCCCCTGAATCCCCAGGGTGTTGTCTCCGGGTCGCCTCCCCAGACCACAACCATATCGCTGTGCTCACATATATCTTTCACGATGTTATCGGCGGGGGCCATCATCCCAATAAGGCCCGGACCCCATACATGTTTAGCGCCCCAGTACCACCCTTCCCAGCTATCCGGATTTCTAACCTGCTGGGTGAAGCCCCCCATCTTGTCGAGAAGCAAAGTGGGACAGCCATGAGCTGCGTGGACAAACTTACATTCTCCGTGTCCGTCACCTTGCACCAGGATTGCCAGTGGCCCGTAGGTCTTGTGGACTCTCTTGATTTCATCCGCAATGATTGTAGCAGCCTCATCCCATGAGATTCTGACAAATTTGCTCTTGCCGCGGGTCTGGGTATTTCTCTCTCCCTTGGGATCCCAGTCAACCCTCTTCAGGGGATATTTGACCCGGTTGGGAGAGTACGTCCTTTTCTTGTAAGCCAGGCTGAAAGGAGAGGGAACCGATTTCATCAGCGGTCCCAGAGTCTTGCCGTTCTTTGTAATCTTCCAGGGATTAAACTGTTTGGGGTCATATTTCGAGTCATAATGGAGCGGCCTGATCCTGACGATTTTGCCGTCTTTCACATCGACTGCACAGGGAGCGGCGCCAAACATTCCCCCGCTAAGGCCAAGTGCTTTGATCACGGTTTTATCCGTGACCTGAGAAACCTTCTTATGCTGAATCTTCGCCATCCTTTTTTTGGCTGCCATATGGAATCCCTCTCATTTCGAACTGGAATTATAGAACGATGGAAGATTGGAATATTGGAATGATGGAATAATGGGAAACCCCAAAAGCAAGACTTTCGAACGATTCGATTTTTTCATCGTTTGATTTTTTGCTTTTCCCCAGTATTCCAATGTTCCAGTATTCCATTATTCCAGAATTTCAGTATTTAAACCCATTATTCCACTATTCCATCATTCCATCAATAACTCGATATCCCCCAGATTAACATTCTTCTCTGTTCCGATCGATTGGATCGATTTAGTCTGATATCCGTCTTTATCGATCACTAAAGAGAATGTCCCGACCTTCAAACCCTCCGCCCAGAAATCTCCAAAATCATCGGACATCGCAACGGTCTCCTCGCCCGTCTCGCAGTCCGTTACGGTGATCTTTGCGCCCTCGATGCACTCATCCTTTTGGGGATCGTATAGGGCTCCGGCAATAAACCTCTTTGGCAAACCGATATAATAGACTCGCGGCTTCGTCTTGGACTCCGGAAGCAATATTTCGGCCCTCTTTAAGAGGTCACCGAATTGGTCTTCCTCACCGAAAGTCCGTGCCCCGGTTGGACAGACATCAACACATCTGGGCTCTTTCCATCCTTTATCCAGCAAGTGAGCGCAAAAGGTGCACTTCTGTGAGAGGTTGAGGTCCCTGTTGAAATAGATAACTTCATAGGGGCATGCATCGATACAGTTTCTGCTCCCCGCGCATTTCTCCGGGTCGATGATAACGATTCCATCCTCCCTCTTGTAGATCGCCTTTTGCGGGCAAGCAGGCATGCAGGGTGCATCATCGCAGTGCTGACAGATCGAGTGCACATAACTGACTTTCACTTTAGGAACGGTTCCTCTCGTTATATCCATCACTTTGGTCCAGAACTGCCCTGTGATCGGCTGGGGTTTTGCGTAGGGCATCCAGTCGTTAGCGACATGTTCGTCCTTGCAGGCGATCTGGCAGTTGTGGCATCCATTGCATTTTGAGATATCGATGACTAAGGCTTTCATTCTTTTCCACCTCGATGCAATACCCTCTTCATGCAGAGGCCGGCTGCGTCGTCGTAGGGTCGCTTGAAGGCATCCGGATATTTCTCCATCAACTCTTCCAGATTCGCCTTTTCAACCTCAACCAGAAACCCGCTTGCAACCTGGCCGGTCGCGTGCTTTGAAGTTACATGATGGGGACAGATCGTGTTGATGGCTCCCCCTCTATCGATTTCAGCCACTGCAATAGGATCATATCTTGCTCCGTGATCGATGTACACGGTTCCGGGCATGATTCTCTCCGTCACGCGGACCCCGGCAAGAACGGTGCCCCTTTCGTTAAATATCTTTGCGATATCCCCATTCTCAAGATTCTTCTTGACCGCGTCAGAAGGATGGATCCAGAGCGGTTCATAGAAGTAGCCATCAAGCCCTTTTACCTTGCACGTCGGGATCTCCCGCAGCCACGTCATATCATCATGCTGCGCGTGCACTCTCCATTTCGGGTGATTGGAACAGACTAATAGAGGATACTTCTCAGCCCTTGGATGTGAGAGGCTTTCCTGGTGTGATTCCCCATACGGTACCCAGTGCGGGACCGGGGGTCTCTCCTTATCATCCGGAAAGTGCTTGGCAAGCCTTTCCGAGTAGAATTCGAGCTTGCCGGACGGTGTCGTCAGGGGATGATTCTCCGGATCGTTGAAGAAGTCCCTCAACCCGGGGGTGTAGGTCTTCCAGTTGGGATCCGTCGGGACCATCCAGTAACCTTTTTCCTTCAACTCTTCATAGCTGATATGTTCTGCAACGCCGGATGTTTCATAACCATATTTTATCCATTCTTCAGGGGTCTTGCCCCCTGTATACTCTTCGAAGAGGCCCAGCTTTTCTGCAATCGTACAGACGACCTCATAATCGCTCTTTGACTCCCCCCGGGGTTCGATGCACTTCGGCTCGGGAAAGATGGCATTAAACTGCCCGCTGAATATATCCACACCGATATCCTCTGTCTCAAACTTGGTGTTGGAGGGCAGGATGATGTCGGCGAAGGTACAATCATTTTCCAACCAGGGGTGCTGGGCCAGGATAAATTCTATCTTGGGATTTCGATAGGCTTTCAGAATACTGTTTCCGTCGTTCCAGCACGTGACCAGGCAGGGTGTGTCCGTCCAGATCATGTGTATTTCAGAGCAACCTTCCGCAGGATAGGTGGATTTTACGAATTGATTCTCAACCGGATCTCTGGAGAGTGTCGTGGTGCCCCACCAGCTTATGGGCGGGTTGAGAATCGCGTCGTGAACCAGGCACTTGGGTATGAATTGTCTGGGGGTATCATCATATTTCCATCCACGATCCGCAGCTTGAACCTGTGGAACGAGTTGGGGGCGGGGCCAAGGGTTCCGATAAGGATGCTGATAAATACCCCATTCGATCATTTTGACCTGATGGCAGCCCGGCTTTCCCAATCCCTGCATGGCCAACAATAAGACCTCGAGCCTTGCTGGCTCGGTCGAGTAAGGTCCCCGGATATAAGGACCTCCGTTCCCATGGGCAATGGTGGTTCTCTTGGAGGCCCATTTCCTGGCCAAGGCTTTGATCGTCCGGGCCGGAATGCCTGTAATCCCGGAGGCCCATTCGGGTGTCTTGGGAACCCCCTCCTCCTTGCCCATTACGTATTCCACGAATTTATCGAAACCGACCGTATGGGTTGCCACGTAATCTTTGTCATAGAGGTTTTCAGTGATCCAAACGTGGGCGATTGCGAGCTGAAGTGCTGCATCGGTGTTCGGCCTTATGGGGATCCATTTGTCAGCGTGAACGGCTGCCCCGTAGTTCAAATCCGGGCATATGTAGATAGACTCTATTCCCAAGTCTGAAAACCAATAGCAGGCGCGGCTTGCCAATTGGCCGCTCCATCCCCAGGGCGTGGTTTCCGGATCGCACCCCCAGAAAAGGATGAGATCGGTGTTCTCGCTGATGTCAAGGATGACATTGGTAACGGGAACCATCTGGCCCAGGTTCTCCATTCCCCAAACATGTTTTGCACCCCAGATCCATCCTTCCCAGCTATCCGTGTTCCTGGTTTGAAGCGTGTATCCTCCCAGGAGTTTGAGCAGCTTCCTGTGGCATCCGTGGGCCGCATGGACCGTCTTCGTTTCAGCATGACCATCTGATTGGGAGAACACAGCCTCCATCCCGTAGGTCTCTTTTATACGCTTCATCTCACTCACAATGATATCCGTGGCCTCGTCCCATGAGATCCTGACATAGCCACTCTTCCCTCTGTTTTCGGTGTTTCGATTGCTTTTAGGATCCCAATCCGCTCTTTTCAGAGGATAGAGAATTCTGTTCGGAGAGTAGACCCGGTTCTTGTATCCCAGGCTGAGGGGCGGTATCAGCGATTTCATACTCGGTTCGAAGATTTTTCCACGGGCTTCAATCTTCCAGGGTCTGAATTCCTCCGGCTTAAACTTTCTGTCATAATGGAGTGGATTCATCCTTATGATCTTACCGTTCTTGACATCTACTTCCACCGTATTGGCATCAGCGGCGATACCGCAAAAACCAAGACCCTTGACGATCCTTTTTTCAGTCCCATCTCCATTCTTGCAACCTGCTTTCTCGGTCATCCGTATCACCTCAGTTCCAGTCTGCCTACTTTCTGGAGTCCGTTTATTCTTTATTCCACCGCCCACTCGTCCTCAAAGGACGAGGACTCGTTCGAGGTGCAGAGGGTCGCAGAGGAGAATATTATTTCTGGAGAATCGGGAGACGACGATTCTCCAAAATCGCTCACGGCCCCTTGCCGAGCATAAGATTCATGAAGCAGAGTGCTTTTTGTCTGTCGGTATCTCCCGACAGACAAAAAACCTTTCTCAGCGTTCTCCGTGACTCTGCGGTGAACCTTGTCTTGAAAGAAGTGACTCCCAAGTATATTCGTCCAATTTCCCGCCAATGCAACTGCCTACTTTCTGGAGGAGCGCTTCAGGGGAATCTCCCCCAGATAGACATCGAGCTTCGTTTGAACTTTGAAGGACTGAGGTGTGTAGTCCGGGTGCTCGATCTTCACACCGAACTCCTTTCCTTCGTCCAGGCCTTCGAACTCGAAGTCTCCGAAGTTATTGGTTCTGACTGTCTGCTTCTTTCCTCCGCCCGCTAAGGTAACCTTCACATTTTCCGCACATTCGTTCTTTTCTTTGAAGAGGACCGTGCCGGCAATGAACCTTTTGGGAAGGTCTATATATTTCACTCTGGGGTTGAGCTCAAATTCAGGATGAAGGGCTTCGACCTTTTCTGAACTCCAGACCTTGGAAATCTCGCTATTGGGATCACCCAGGTCTCCGAAGAGCAGGGCCCCCGTGGGGCAGGCCTCCACGCACCTGGGCTCTTTCCATCCCTGATCGAGGAGGTGAGCGCATAAGGTACACTTCTGAGGGATATTCTTCTCCTCGTTCCAGAAGATCACCCGGTGGGGACAAGAGGAGAGGATTTCCTTCTGGCCAACCGATTTTTCGGGATCGACAATGACAATTCCGTCCTGTCTTTTGTAAATGGCCCCATTGACCGAAGCCTTTGCGCAAGGCGGATCGTCGCAATGCATGCAGGGTTTGGGAATGAAAGAGACTTTCACCTTGGGGTATTTTCCTCTCTCCCGCTCGATGATCTGCATCCAGAAGTGTCCTTTAAAAGGTTGGGGCGCAGAGATGGGCGCGAAGTCGTTTCCGTAGTGCTCATCCCGGCAGGCGAGAAAGCAGTTATAACATCCAGTGCATTTGCCGACATCGATGATCATTCCATAGTTACTCATTCTTCTCCTCCGTTCCATTTTGCAATTTCAACCCAACAAGAGTTACAGGCCATGCCCGGTCCATTGTTAGATATCATCCGTCCCGGAGATAGAAGATTAACACATCCTCCCAGGTCCGGGCTATAAGCCTCACCCAAAAACCATACCGTTGTCGTGAGACGATCTGCTTATTTTCTATCTAATGCCCATGCCTGGAGGGCAATCTCGAACCATTCGTGTCATTTATTGTCATTCGTGGTATTCGAATCTATTTTCTAACTAATTGGGTTGGGGCCTGCTACGATTTCAGGCCAGTGAAGAAAAAATCAAGATATTGAAGAAGGGCGTTAGTTACTAGAGAGGGATCCTTCCAGTATTGGTCCAGCACCCACAAGGCCGATCCAAGCCCCGTGAGACAGTGAGGATTGTAATCGCCCTGGTACTTGTCGCAGACACCTGCGACAAGAAAGCTTTTTATCTTGTGCCGGCCTGCCTCGGAGTCAATCATCCCTCTTAACGAAACCACCACCTGTTTCGGCTTCAGCGTGGAGAATATATTGTAGAACTGATCGTAATCCTCCGCTGTCTCCGATTCGATCCCTTCTAATGAGATGCTTTCTTCCCGCTTGTCTCCCAAAAAGTCAACCCAGGCATTCATCATTTGGAAGTAATCCTCTTGACTGAAGAACGTGCGTACCCGTTCGATCGCATAGCGTGTGATCGTATGGTGCAGGTTAACGATGCCCAGGCCGCTGGTCGCCCGGAAGAGGTGACGATCAAGAGTTTGTCTCCCGGCCTGAGGGGTCGGTTGATAGATAACCGGAGTGGTGTGGAATCGGCCGTTGCAGAAATAGGACGCCAATACAGAGAGTGCGGGCCACGGATCTAGGTCCGTTCGGAGAAGCATTTCCGTCAGGATCAAAGCGGTGCAAGACACCGAGTGGCCTAACGAAGGGTTCAAATAGCCGCTTCCAAGGATCAAAAGCCGGCGGGCGAATTCGGCCCCGCCCTTCTGTTCCAGAAAAGTGGACATGAGGACCGCAGCCTTCCCCGGATCCTCTTCCTTGATTGCGGCCTCGATCTCTTTGAATGCGACAGCAGAAGCCAACGGATGACCTTTTGGTATTTTTTCCATCTTTGGCCTTCTTGCATATTCTCTGACCTCAAGGTGGACAAAGGACGCGACCTTCTTTTTGCTCAGGTAGGGGATAAGCTCCCGGGCAATACTGTACATCTTGGGGAGATGGGGGTTGATGAAAGGCGGATTCATAACCGGCTGGACTGCAGGAAAGAGGGAAAGGTGGATCTTCCAGGGATCACCCCCCTGGCTTATGCTTCTTTCGAGCAGGTCCAATGCTTTTGCAACATCAGTGGCTTCAATGGCTTGCAATAAGCTTTTATCCATAGGTCCTCCCGCTCTTGAAGGGGTAGCCACTCCCCAACCCCCTAAAGTATATAAACTTCCCGCAGAGATCAATCTTAAAAAATCCCTTCTTGCGAACCTGATGACCCTGCACATCTCATCCACCTCGATAGGTCCACCCTCTCCCCTCCCACCAGAATTTCTCCTCCCCTTATTCTCTTTCTTTTTCTCAAAAAAGTAAATAAGATGAACTCGTAAAAAGTCGAAAAGGCCTAATGATCGTCATTCCGGCGAAAGTCCCGCTCCTAGCGGGATAATCTCAGATAGTTATGAAAACACTGGACACCGGTTTTCACCGGTGAGACGACTTTTTACGAGACCATCAAATAAGGTAAAGACTGTATTTTATCTGGCGCAAATCCCGTATCCCCGCCGGAGCGTTAGTCCGAATTAGCGAGGAGAGGGATTGCCAGAGGTCGGTGCAGATCAGTGGTTTCTTGTTGCCGATATTCCCATTGCCTGGTAGAATTTGAATCATCAGGATGTATAAGACCGAAAATCCTATGCCTCCATCCCCAAAGGGTGGAAGTTTATGATCCGATCGCCGTCCGCCTACGCCAAGGCTTCGGCGGGCAAGTTAAATCTGGGTCCAGGGCCGAAGAGGTTCATGTAACTGGTCTCGCCCTCCGAAACTTTAGTGAAGGA
>Ga0214473_10010775_pt1 | contig 10744 bp, 8 predicted proteins | sample RVTome_7_FD_203509 | JGI IMG/M metagenome (GOLD analysis project Ga0214473, IMG submission 203509) | Soil microbial communities from uranium-contaminated site in the Upper Colorado River Basin, Wyoming, United States - RVT98D197 | ecosystem: Environmental > Terrestrial > Soil > Contaminated >... | reverse complement strand
TTCGCCCTGGGCGGCGCGCCGACCCTCGCGCCGGCCGAGGTGCGGGTGAGCGGCCCGCGCGCCCTGGTGTTCGACGTCGACTCGGTGCGCACCGAGGCGATCGAGCTGCGCGGTCTCACCGCGCCGGTCGAGCAGCGCGTCCCCCTCGACACCGCCGCCCACCCGATGCTTCACATCGCGCCGCGCGAGGTCACGCTCACGGCTCGCGTGCGGCGGTCGTGAGCCAGTTCACCGTCCTCGGCATCGAAACCAGCTGCGACGAGACGTCCGCGGCGCTCGTGCGCGGTGCCGGCGGCAACGCCGCGACGCTCGCCTCGTGCGTCATCCTCTCCCAGGACGTGCACATGGTGTACCGGGGCGTTGTGCCCGAGCTGGCCTCGCGCGCACACCTCGCCGCCATCGGCCCCGTCGTGGACCGCGCGCTGACCGACGCCGGGGCGACGCTGGATGACGTGGACCTCGTCGCCGTCACCGCCGGGCCGGGACTCGTCGGTGCGCTGCTGGTCGGGGTGAGCTACGCCAAGGGCTTGGCGCTCGCGGCGGAGAAGCCGCTCGTCGGCATCCACCACCTCGAAGCGCACCTCTTCGGCACCACGCTCGACGATCCCGCCGCGGTCCCGCCGTTCGTCGGGCTGATAGTATCGGGCGGCCACACCTTGCTGATGGACGTGAGCTCCTGGGGCGACTACCGCCTCCTCGGAGAGACGCGCGACGACGCGGTGGGCGAGGCGTTCGACAAGGTCGGCGCGCTGCTCGGCCTCGGCTTTCCCGGCGGGCCGGCCATCGAGCGCGAGGCGGCGAACGGCGATCCCGCACGCTTCCGCTTCCCACGGCCGATGCTACGCGGCGGACAGAAGCCCAGTGATCCCGACTGGTTCGATCTCTCGATGAGCGGCCTCAAGACGGCGCTCGTGTACGCGGTGCGCGCGTCGCAGGACCTCGACGCCGACCGCCCCCACCTGGCGCGCGGCTTCCAGGACGCGGTCGTCACCGTCCTCGTCGCGAAGGTGATGCGGGCCGTGGAGCAGACCGGCCGGCCGCGCGTCGTCCTGGGCGGGGGCGTGGCGTGCAACACGGCGCTGCGGGCGGCCCTCGTCACCGCGCTCGCCTCACGTGGCGCGTCGCTGCACGCACCGACTCCACGCATGGCGACCGACAACGCTGCGATGATCGCGCGCACCGGACTGTTCCGCGCCGGCGAGGCCGGCCGGCCGGTGGACGCCGAGGCGCGGCTCCCCTTCCCCGGACTCGTGACCCGATGACCGTCTATCCGTTCCTCATCCACTTCGGCAGCTTCACGGTCACCGGCTACGGGATCATGATGATGTTCGCCTTCCTGCTGGCCGGGTGGGTGTACGCGCGCGAGATCGAGCGCGCGGGGATGGACCCCGTGATCGCTTGGGACTCGGTCGTCTTCGCCGTGCTCGGCGGGCTGACCGGCGCCAAGCTCTACTACGCCGTGCTGGTCGGCGACACGGACGCCCTGTTTTCGCGCGGCGGGCTGGTCTGGTATGGGGGATTCACCGGCGGCGCGGTCGCCGTCTTTGCCTACATGTGGTGGAAGCGGCTCCCCTACAGGCGCCTGCTCGACCTGATCTCGCCCGCGCTCGCAGCCGGCTACATGATCGGCCGCGTGGGCTGCTTCCTGGTGAACGACGACTACGGCCGGCCGACCGGCATGCCGTGGGGCATGAAGTTCCCGCGCGGCTCGCCGCCCACGACCGGGCGCGCCCTCGAGCAGGCGTTCCACGTGCGCGTGAGCGCCGGCACGCCGCCCGATGAGGTGCTCGCCGTGCACCCGACGCAGCTCTACGAGGTCGCGCTCGCGTTCGTGATCTTCTGGTACCTGTGGCGCCTCCGCAAGAACCGGCGCGCGGCAGGCTGGCTCTTCGGCCTGTACCTGGTTCTCACGGGCGCGGCGCGGATCTTCGTCGAGCTGTTCCGCGCCAAGGACGACCGGTTCTTCGGCCCGTTGACGCTCGCCCAGGTGCTGAGCCTCACGGTCGCCGTCCTCGGCGGCTGGCTCATGCTGACGTACCGGGCGATGGAGACCTCTCCGCCGGCCACCTCACGATAGCAGAACCGCCGCCCGCGGCGCCCGCCTAGAACGCGGCGGTCGTCCTGAGGACCGGGAAGTATCGCCCATCCCGCTGCAGCGCTTCATCGAAGAAGTTCCAGTCAAGCAGCCCGTCGTCGCTGCGCGGTTCGAGCAGAAAGAACGCGAGCCGCCCCAGCGGCTGGCCCACCCGCACGACGACGGTGCCGGCGGGCAGCTCCTGCTGCACCTGCTCGTACGCGCCCCGCACTGTCCGCTCGCGGTGGTGCTGGAACGGCCGCTCCGCCGTCCACGTAGAGTCAATCCGGAACCGCTCGACCTGGAGTGTGAGCGGACGGTCGAGCCGGCTGGTCCGTACGCCGTGCGCCTCGAGCCGCTCGATCACCGCCGTCAGGCCCGCGGGGACGAAATACGCGCGCGGCGCCCGCTCCGTCTCCTCCGGTTCGAACCAGGCATAGTCGGTCATCGTCTCGGCGCGGCGCACGTCCAGCCGCCGCAGCACCCGCTGCCCCGTGTACGGATGCCGCTCCTCGGCAACCTCGCCGAGGACGATCGCGACCTGGTCGCCGCGCCTGAACCGCGAGCGCACCGGCAGCGCCTCGCCCACGACGGAGTGCGCGTCGGCCGCCGCGACGAGGCGCCGCACCTCTCCCGCATGGCGGTAGGCGAAGTCCAGGCATTCCTCCACGAAGTGCAGCGTGACGCGGATCCGCTCCTCGAAGCCCGCGTACGAGTACGCCTCGCCCAGAATCGCGAACCGGTTGCGCAGGCCCACGTAGTTGTTGTTGAACCGCGGCCGGTAGTCGAAGGTGTACCACCCGCGCTCGGTCTCACCCTCGCCGAGGCCGGGGCCACCCGGCAGGTTGCCGTAGTACCAGATGTCCCAGCCGTCGCGCTCCTTCACCAGACGCGCGGCCTCCGGCAGCCAGGCGTCGCGCAGCAGGCCGACGATCGCGCTGTCGGTGCCGGGGTTGAGCGGCGGCGAGTAGGTGAGGTGATAGCCGTGAACCGACCCGTCGGTCGTGTGCAGGTCCATCAGCACCTGCGGGTCGTAGCGGTTCATCAGCAGCACGAGCGAGCGCGCCTCGGCCGCCTCGAGTTTCATGTGATCGCGGTTGAGGTCGAGTCCCTGCGCATTGGCGCGCTGCCCCATGCCGCCGATCGGACCGTTCTGAAGCGGCCGGTTGGTGAGCGCGACCCGCTCGTTGCCGTCCGCGTTGTAGATCGGCGCGATCAGCAGCACCAGCGAGTCGAGCCAGCGCGCGTGGCGCCCCTGTGCGAGGTCGCGCAGCAGCGCCTGCACCGCCTCCTTCCCCTCGACTTCGCCGGCGTGGATGTTGGCCTGGACGAAGACCCGCAGTCTCCCCGACGCGCGCACCGCCTCGGGACTCGGATCGGGCACGTCGCCCACCACGACCAGCGGCAGTTCACGGCCTTCGTACGAGTAGCCGAACCTGGTCACGTGCATGCGGGGATTGCCGCGCGCCACCGCTCGCACGAAGCCCATCACGTCGTCGTAGCGCGACGTCTCGCGATACTCGGTCAGCTCCGGGCGGGTGAGCGGTCCCGCCGCGCGCGCGGCGCGCGGCCGCGGCATTGCGGCGGGGGCCGGCAATTGTGCGCGGACCGGGCCCCACGCGAGGCCGAGCACGGCGAGGGCTAGCGCGGCGGGGCTTGGTTTCGCGATCATCGGCATGAAAAGTGCGCGGTTCAGGTTCAGAGTTGCACGGATGTTGACCGAATTGGTCGCCGTTTGGCAACCCTCGCGTGCCGGTGCAGCGACGGTCCTCGATCCCGGAGCATCCCAGCGTGATCTGCCCAAAGTGCTTTGCCCATGTCGATGACACCAGTCCCTCCTGCCCAACCTGCGGCGCCAAGCTCGAGCACGACGGCAACGTCGTCCAACCGGCCGCCAGGCAACCCGGTGCACCGGCGCATCCGCATCACCACGTACCGCCGCCGACGATGGCACCCGTTCTCGCGCTCGCGTCGGGCAGGAAAGGCGGTCGCATCGCCGCGATCGCCGCCGCGTTGCTGATCCTCGCGGGCGCCGTTTACGGCGTCATCAAGTGGCGCGAAGCGAAGCGGCCGGTGGCGACCGCATGGCCGTCGCCGCCGCGGGCTGCGCCGGGGCTCCCCAGCGGCGGCCTCGAGCACACCTGCGTCATCACGGAAGCCGGCACCATTCTCTGCTGGGGCAGCAGCGAGCTCGGCCAGCTCGGCGATACCGTCGGCGCACCGGCCGGCGTGCCGTGCGCCGTTTGCACGCACGGCACCTTCACCCAGCTCGACGCCGGCGACAACCATACCTGCGCCCGCACCACCCAGGGCGCCGTGATGTGCTGGGGCGCCAACTACCGGGGCCAGCTCGGCTCGCCCACCACCACCGAGTGCGCCACGGGGCGAGGGCGGTACGCTTGCGCGGTGCTTCCCCTCACCGCGCCGGTGCAGGAGGCCGCGTTGGTGGCCGCCGGCGCCGAGCACAGCTGCGCCCTGCTGGCCGACAGCACGGTCGCCTGTTGGGGCAGCGGCTACCGAGGCCAGCTGGGCGTTACCACTTTGGCGCGCGGACAGACGATCGCGCACGTCGCCAGGCGGTTCCGCTTCACGACGATCGCAGCGGGGGCCTACCACTCCTGCGGGATCATGCCCGACGGCGGAATCCAGTGTTGGGGGTGGAACGCCCGCGGCCAGTTGGGCACGATGACCCGCCAGCTGTGCGGCCCGACCATGCAGTCGCGCACCCCGTGCGCTGCAGAGCCGGCGCCCGTGGCATCGGACCTCAGGTTCCGCGCCGCGGCGACCGGCGCGGAGCACACCTGCGCGGTCACCACCGATGGTCAGGCGTACTGCTGGGGCGCGAACGATCAAGGCCAGCTCGGCAGAGGCAGCCAGGACAGCGGCCTCGTGCCGGTCGCCGTCGCTGGCGGACAGCGCTACACCGCGCTGGCCGCGGGCGCGCGCTTCACCTGCGCCCTCGACGCCGATGGCGGAGTGTGGTGCTGGGGGAGCAACGCGCAGGGCCAGCTCGGCAACGGCAGCGACTCCTCCACGAGCCTGATCCCTGTGCGCCTGTCGCTCGGGATCCGCGCGCTATCCATCGGAGCGGGCGCGAACCACGCGTGCGCGGTCGTGGAGGGCAACCGGGCCTTCTGCTGGGGAGCCGGCTCGGCGGGGCAGCTCGGCAACGGTCGGACGGCCAACAGCCGCGTGCCGGTCGAAGCCGGCGTGGATCGCGCGGCCCGCTGATCCGCGATCGAGCGAGAGGAGCCAAGGCCTCAGACCGCGGCCGTCTCCGGCGCTGGCGCCTCGGGCTGCCGAGCTGGGGCGCCGGGAGACCCTCGTAACGCGGCAGCCTCGGGGTTCGGACGCCGGAGCCGCGGCGCCACGGCGAACGTCCAGCCGAGCGCGGCGAGGATGGCGGCGAGGATCACGCCCTGCACCACCAGCGACTCGACGGTCGGATAGATTCCGAGGAAGTCGTTGCGCGGTCCGCCCGGCGCCAGCGTCGTGGCGACGTAGCCGCCCTCCTGCAGTTCCTTCACTCCCTTGCCCGCAAAGACGAACGCCATGTAGGCCAGCGTTCCGCCCGTCACCGCGAAGAACGGCCGGATCGGGATCCGGAGGCCGAACCGCTCGATCCCGACGAAGAGCGCCACGAGGGCCACGAGCCCCAGGACGATGCCGGCGCCTATAGGGCCCACGCCAGCGCCGCCGCCCGCCACGATCAGCGCCTTGTAGAACAGCACGGTCTCGAAGCCCTCGCGATACACAGCGAGGAAGGCGACCGAGGCGAGCGCGAGACCGCTGCCGCTCTGGACGGCGCGCTCGATTCGGCCCTTCACGAACCGCTGCCAGGCTTGGGCCTCGATCTTCGAGACGAGCCAATACGAAACGTAGAACAGCATCGCCGCCGCCACGAGCATCACGCCGCCCTCGAGCGCCTCGCGCTGCGCCGGCGTCACGCTGAAAAGCCACTCGAGCAGCGCGGCCGTGACCAGGCTCGCGGCGAGCGCCGCCACGATACCCCAGCGCACGCTCTTCCGCTTCTCCGTCGCGCCGGCTTTGAGCAGCACCGCCAGGATTGCGCCGATCACCAGGATCGCCTCGAAGCCCTCGCGCAGCATCAGCAGGGCACTCTCGACGAAGAGCCCCATGCCCGAGCGACCGCGCGTGAGCGCGTCCTCCGCCTCGGAGAGGCTGCGGAGCAGGTCGCGGTGCTTCGCTGCGAGCACCGCGGCCGCGGCCCCGCCCGCGGCCGCGATGCGCAGCGCGGTGAACCGCTCCTCCACACGCTTGACCAGCGAGGGCTCGGTGGCCGCGAGCGTTCCCTCGACCGCTTCGAACGCCATGTACCCGTCAAAGACCTTGCGATCGGCGGCCTCCTTCTCGCCGCGCGCCGCGAGGTCCAGCGCGCCGCCGAGCTCGCCGCGCACCGTGCCGAAGACGATCGCCAGAGCGCCGCTCCGGCCGCGCCGGGCCGCCGAATCCGAGAGCGCGAGCACGTGGGCGACCACGTCCCAGCGCTCGTCCGGCGAGAGGCTCCGCTCGAAGGCGGGCATCGCCGTGGCGGGGACGCCGTGCGTGAGCTTGCGGTAGATGTCGAGCGGGGTGGCCGCTGCGAGGACCGTCCGATCCGCGAGGTTGGCGGGCGGCGGAGTCAGCGTGCGCCCCGCGGGGCCATCGCCCGCACCCAGCGCGCCGTGACACTGCGCGCACTGCCGAGCGTAGAGCCGCGCTCCCGCAGCGAGGGAGGGTTCGCGCGCCGGCCGCTCGTCGAGCGACGCGCCGAGGGCGACCGTGAGCCGGCGCTCGATCTCCTGCGCCGCCGCGACCAGCGAATCGGCGCTCTCCGCTTGCGCCAGCAGCCGCTCGATGCGCGCGAGCCGGAGCTCGATGTCGCCCGCGAGCGCGCGCGGCAGGTCGCGCGCGGAGGCGCGCGCGTACCCGACGAACAGCAGCGCCTCCTGCGCTTCGGCGGGGTTCGCGAGCACGCCGCCGCGGAAAGCGAGCCGATACTCCTGGCCCGCGAGCTGGAGCGTGGCGACGACACGCCGCGCGGCGTCGAGCGCCTGACGCTGCTCCGGCGTGGCTGCGGGAGCGGTTGGCGCAGCGACCGAGACGAGAACCGCGAGTACCAGCAGTTGGTTATACATTCAACTGAGACTCATTCTCAAATGGCTGGGCAACCGTATGGTACCGCGTCTCCGGCGGCGCACGCAACTCACGCCAGTCACCTATTCGATGAGGACGATCGCGGCGGCGACGCCACCGTCGTGGCTCAGGGAGACATGGCAGCGGCTCGCGCCCAGCGCCCGGAAGCGCGCGAGCGCCGGACCGTGTAACACGAGCTGCGGGCGCCCGTCGGCGAGCCGCTCGACCTCGATGCTCTGCCACCCGATCCCGAGATCGGCACCGTCGGCGGAGAGCGCCTTGTAGGCCGCCTCCTTCGCTGCGAGGCGACCGGCGAGGTGCAGCGCCTGGTGCGCGAGGTCGGTCGAGCGCGCGAGCTCGCCCGGGGTGAAGAGCCGCTTCAGCACACGATCGCCGTGGCGGTCGAGCATCTCCTGCACGCGCTCGACCGGCACCACGTCGATCCCCACGCCGATGGTCCCCATGGTGCTACCTCGCGACGAAGAGCCGTCGCCGGAAACGCGCGCCGTCGCTCCGGCTGACGACGACCACGTACATCCCGGTTGCCACCGGCGCGCCGCCTGCGGTCTCGAGCGCCCACACCCAGCGGCCGAGGTCCTGCGCAAGCGACTCGCCGGCGACCCGGGTGCCGAGTGCGGAGAAGATCTCGATCCGCGCGGTCCCGGGGCCCGGCGGCCAGCGCAGCGTCACCGGCCCGGAGCGCACCGGGTTGGCCGAAACCTCGACCTGGCCGCTCGCGGCCGCCACCGCGTCGAACAGCCGGGTCTCGCCCGCCGCGATCGCGATCGCGTCCACCAGCCAGCTCATGTTGTCCGCGATGAAGCGCACGCGCAGGCCGCTCGCGCCGGCCGTCGGGTCGAGCGGCACCGCCACGGGATACCAGGCGTTTCCGGCGCCGATGGTGCGATACACGTGCGTCCAGCTGGCGCCGCCGTCGGTCGAGACCTCCACCCTGCCCTGTAGCCGATGGTTGAAGACGCTGCCACCGTGCTGCGTCCAGAAGTAGAGGCGCAGGCCGCGGCGTCCGGCGATGGGGATCTCGGGCGAGACCAAGGTATCGGTCACGCCGACCCACGCCTGCGTCCCCTCGAACGCGGTGGACGTGCGGCGGAAGCCGGTCCACGGCGAGTCGGTGCGCTCGGCGCCGTCCCGCGCGAGGATATCCGCGATCAGCCCCGCCTGCGCGACCCGCAGCGCGCGGCCGTCGCTCACGCCCGAGCGCGGCGCCGTGAGGCGCGTGAAGAATAGTCCGCGGCCGAGCGAATCGCCCGTGAGCGTGACGCCTCGGGCCACACCGGAGTCCGTCGCCACCTCCAACGCGAACGCCCCCGCGGTCGCGGGCACCAGCACGCGCACCTCGGGCCACACAGCCTCGAACTCCGGCTGGGCGGCCGCGAGGCCGGCCGGGCCCATCGCTCGCGCGGGGCTACCGGCGGCCGCGAGCAGCGCGAGCGCGAACGGGATGTTGTCCCGAGCCACGCGCGCGAGCAGCGTGTCATCGTCGGGGAACTCGAAGCCGTAGCTCGCACCGCCGACGCAGCAGCCCGACGTCAGCTCGACGGTGAACGCAAGCGTGCGGTGCTGGCGATAGGCCCAGTCGGTGTAGTCGCCGTTGGTCGGATAGAGCTGCCACCCCGGTCCGGGGTGGTAGTGGTCGTGCTCCGAGCCCGGCACGCTGTCGAGGATCGCGGAGGCGAGATCGCTGCCCGCGACCGCGCGCAGGACACCGTCGTCGCCGGCGAGCGCGCCCGTGACGTGGCCCCACGGGTAGAAGATCGCCCCAGTGTAAGTGTGGTAGCTGATGGACACGGCCGGCGGATGCGCGGCGTGGAACGCCTCGACTGCGCGCGTTTCAGGCTCCGAAGCCGGGCTCGGCCCGCGGTAGACCTCCGACGACGGCGTCGGGCTCGAGCCAGCGTCGTCGAGGGCGAAGAAGCCGGTGTGGTTGCGGTTGAGGTCCACGCCGAAGCTGCCGTCGGGGTTGGCGCGGCGGTTCTTTCGCCACAGCCGCTCGGCCCAGAACGTGTACTCGTAGCCATCCGGGTTCACGACGGGCAGCACCCACACGTCGCGGCTCGCGAGCAGCGCGGCGCCGCCGGGCGTGTTCGGCAGCGAGTCGGCGAGGTGCTGGACGAGCCGCAGTGCGAAGTCGGTGGCCGCCCACTCGCGCGCGTGGTAGGTCGCCAGGAACAGCGCGTTGGGGCGGCCCGGGTCGTCGTCGGGCGCCCCGATCTTCGCGGCGAGGATCGGCCGGCCCTCGAGCGACGCGCCGATCGAGTCCACGGTGACGTTGGCGTGCGACACATCGAACGCGCGCAGCCAGGCCGCGATCCCGCGCGCGGGATCGTCGAAGTCCCGGAATATCGTGAACGCGCGCGGACCGAGGGCGGCGCGGCGCGCTTCCTGCGCGGCGAGGAGCGGCGACCGCGGAACGGCCTCGGCCAGCCAGCCGCGTGCCGCGAGCCCAACCCGGTCGCGCGCCGAGACGACGGCCACGATCTGCACGGAACCGTCGGGCTGCGGTCGTATCTCGACCACGTCGATGCCGAACCGGCGCACGGAGTCCACCGCAGCAGCGCTCCGCACGGCGAAGCGGGCGGTGACGAGCTCCTGCGCCCCCAGTGCCGGGACTGCGCCGAGGAGCAACAGACCACTGACGATCTGACGACCGGCTGCGCCCACTGCGCCTCAGACCTACTGGAAGATTGCGCTCAGTACTGCGGTTGTGTCCGACAGATCCTCGAACGCCGCGGCCGCACCCGCTGCCAGCAGCTGCTCCACCGAGTACGCCGCGGTGGCGACGCCGATCGCGCGCGCCCCGATTCCCTGTCCGCACCGCATGTCGGCCGGCGTGTCGCCGATGATCACTACGTCGCCGCCGGGCAGGTCCACGCCGAGCGCCTCGCGCGCCCGCCGCTGCGCGACGGCCGGCAGCTCGGTCCGATCGATGTTGTCGGAGCCGAACGCGCCCACCCGGAACCGCGCGACGTCGAGCTGCGCCGAACCGAGCTTGAGCCGCGCTCCCTGCGCGAGGTTCCCGGTCAGCAGGCCCACGACGCAGTCGCTCCGCGCTGCGAGCGCGTCGAGCAGTTGGCGCACCCCCGGATACACCGTCGTGTGGTGCCCCGGCCGCTCCAGCTCCTCACGGAGGTCCGCGACGTAGTGCCCGAGCACCCGGTCCACGAGCGCGCGGTCCACCGCCAGCCCAGCCGCCTTGGCGAGCTTCGAGACGATCTCGCCGTCGGTGCGGCCGTCGAACCGGAACGTCTCGATCGGGCCCGTCGTGCCGACGACTTCGAGGAGCGCGCGGCAGATCGCGCGCCGGCCCGCACCGTCGGTCCAGACCAGCGTCCCGTCGATGTCGAAGCAGACCAGCTTCATGTGCGCGTCAGGTAGAGTCCGCCGAAGATGCCGCCGGCGCCCGCCAGTTGCCACGGGGTCGGCGTCTCGCCGAGTGCGATCCAGGCGGTCAGCATCGCGACCGCGGGGGTCAGGTTCGAGTAGAACGCCGTGCGCGACGGCCCGAGGCGCCGT